>Ga0136846_1234856_pt1 | contig 34977 bp, 21 predicted proteins | sample HopSoiMetagenom2_FD_96841 | JGI IMG/M metagenome (GOLD analysis project Ga0136846, IMG submission 96841) | Grasslands soil microbial communities from Hopland, California, USA - 2 Assembly 2016 (version 4) | ecosystem: Environmental > Terrestrial > Soil > Grasslands | place: USA: Hopland...
AAGAGGGTCGTCGATCACCAGACACTGGTCAGACAGCTCGAAGATCGCCCGTAGTTTCGTCCAGTCGCTTCCAATCGTGTTGTTGGCGTCGTCGATGGCGATCACGTGACTGGGGGCCAGCAGCACAAAGCCTTGAGCGCCATCGCCGGCCCGGCCGGCTCGGCCGGCGGCGTTGAGCAACTCATGGGCTTCCAGACGTTCGAGCTTGTTAGCCTTGGGATCGAAGCGGCTGTCGCCGCAAATGATGACCACTTCGCTGGGCAAGTTCATGCCTTGGGCTAGGGTCGAGGTGGCGAACAGGGCGTCGATGCCGTCGCGTCGCTTGAACAGACTTTCGTGCAGGTCCCGCTCCTCGCGGAGCAACAGGGCGTGGTGTGGCGCGGCCCCGGTTCGCACGACCCCGTCGGCGTCGACCCTTAAAAAGCAGTGCTCCGCTCCGCCCATCTCCTCTTCGATCAGAACCCGCCAGGCGGCCTCTTCCTCGTTGAAGACCACGTCGCGCGGCGTTACCTGTTTGGCGAAGCCCTTCACACAGCTGCCGGCGGCGACGGTGGACTGCACGAAGACCAGGGTTTTCATGCCGGCGGCGACCGACCCCGCCGCGATAGCGGCGCTCACCTGGTTGCCATTGGGTGTGAGGTACCACTTCGTCCCCTTGCTGGTGCTGAGCTTCACCTCCGCGTCGATCAAGGGCCTTAAGGCGTAGTCCAGCCGGAGTTTGGTACTCCAAGTCTGCCGCAGTCCGAAGAAGCCCAACGGTTGGGCGGTCATTCGGGCCTGAACGCCCACCGGCACCGCTTCTTGCGACGGCCGTTCAGTGCGCGCCGCCAGCAATTCGTCGCCGAGTTGGTCTAGCCGCGCCTTATCGTAGACCACGCAGCCCCGCACTTGGCGGGTCGGTTTCCAAGTGAGGTCCAGCGGCAGGCAAGGCCGCCCGGTAAGATCCTCCACCCAGCCGGCCATTTCCGTCGTATTTTGCATCATGGCCGACATCATCAAGAGGTCGGCGCCCGGAGCCGCGGCGGTCAGATTCAGCACGCACAACATCGCATCCAGGCCGCGCCGGCTCCGGTCGTCCTTGCGGGCGTGCAGCAGATGGCATTCGTCGAAGACGATCAGGCCTAAATTGGCAAAAACCTCCGGCTGCATCGACAGCAGCATCAGGCATTGCTCCGGCGTGCTGACGATCACCTCCGGCAACACGACGATCGATGCCAAGGTCACGTCTTCATCGACGTCGCCGAAGATCGAAACGTCTCGGAAGGTCTTCTGCAGAGCCCTGGTCGTCTGGCCGACCAGCGCGTGGGTCGGCGCTAAGAACACGACCTGGCGGTCCTGCAGCAGTGCGGCGGCGATCTTCAGCTCCGCCAAGGTGGACTTGCCACCGCCGGTCGGGAAGCTCACCGCTGCGGAGGTACCGGTCTCCAGGAAGCCCTTGGCGATCGCCTCCAGATGGTTGCGCCACAGGAACGGGCGGCCGCGGCTCATAGGCCGCAACACGCGTCTCCACCCGCCCGCGTCGACCCCGGCCGGCGCCGGCAGGTGAGCTAGAGCCGCCGCGCTTAGGTCACGCTCGGCGGCGATCAGCAGATTGGCCAAGTGCAGCGGCCCGGAGAAGACGCTGTAGGCCGCGCGGCCGTCGGCAAACGTATCTGGCAACTCCTCGATGCACAGCGCCTTGACCCGCTGAAAGACAGCGGCGGCCGTTTCTCCGGCCACAGAGTCCGACGGGTTAAGCAGTTCACGCGCCAGGGCGTCGACGCCCTTGAACAGCAGATTGAGAAGTGCCTCAAGCGCGCGCTCGGCGGATGCGGCGTCCGGCGTCGGCTCGGGCGGCGAAAGATCAAGGATAAGATCGAGGCGACCCTCGGCGAGCCGCTTCAGCGCCGTCAATAGCGCCTGCTCCACCGGACCGGCGTCCTCGGCGTCGACGGTGATCCGCTTGGCCGCTTCGGCGGCGTCTGGATAGGCCTCGGCGATCATAAACAGCAGGGCTGCGCTGACTTCGGAGCCAATTGCTGTCACGGTAAGTCGGCTAGGTGCCTCATCGCCCACGTGCGCCAGCCGCCGCGCCTGGTGCGCCGACCCAGCCACGAAGGCGGCCGCCGCTCGGTTTGCCCGGTCTGGTAGAAGGGCGACATAGGCCTCATGAGCTGCCGCCAGGCGGCTCAGGAACCCCATCGTTTCGTCAAGCTGGGCCTCGGAGGCTTTCAGTGCCCCATTACGCAGCCGGATGCGGGCTGAAACCACGGTGGCGAAGGCGTCCGTCAACTGCTGGGGCAGAACATCGAGGTCCAGCCCCTCAAGAGGCGGAGCACTGCGGATTAGGTCGGCTGTAATCGCATCAAACATCGGCGGGCATTGCCTTGATCTTCGCGATCACCAAGCTGGCGAAAGCGTGCATCCATTTACGCAGCTCTGGGATCGCCATGGTCTCGCCGCCTCGGCGCTGCAGGTCTCCGGGCGCGGAGGTGTCGTAATCCTTGAACAGCGCTTTGCGCTTGGCGTCGCCATGCGGGGTGGCGACGGTGATCGCCACGCGATAGCGGCGCGCTTCTTTCCAGACGATCCGTTGGACTGCCGCGTCGATGTCGAGGTCAGGATAGGCTCTGACCTGGGTCTCAAGGAGGGCCGCCACCTCCTGGCCGAGTTCGTTTCGGCGTTCGCCCTTCTCTAGCTTGACGATGCCGGGCAAGACGTCATCGCGGATCGTGTCTCGCGGGTGTTCGGTTGCCTTGTCTTCGAAGATGATCACCGCCTGGACCGCGCCATCGGGGGACAGTTCGAGTTGTAGACCGTCGAAGCCCTTGTGGGCTTTGATGAGGTGAGGTGGGCGGATTGCCGCCCCGCCGCCGGTGTGCGCCGCGATCCATGAAATGGCCTGAAACAGCCAGCCATCGCGGTGCCAGGGATTTGCGGGATCCTCGGCGGTAAGCAGGTCAATCGCGTTGGCTTTGACATCGTCATCACTTGGCGGAGGCGCGGAGTCTGTTCCGGCCAGGATCTTAGCCACATGGCGGTATTGACCGACCGCGATGCGGGCCACGTGCTCGGCGAGGGATTCCTCGTCTTCGACCACCCATTCCGAGCCCTGGCAGATGTCCGGCGCATCGACTTTGGTAAGTAGGAGGGGCATGCGACAGCTTCGCTTAAGTCGGAGGCGGCCGTCAGGAAGCGGCACGGTCTAGTCCGAGACAATACACGTTAGTGGGGACGTTGCGATCTTCGGTCGCGCTTTGCTAGAACGAGTGCCTAGCCCCGCTTCCATGCCCGCCTGACCCGGCGGCAATCAGCGCAGATCTCGAAGTACTGCATTGAAGCTGAGGATCGCTTTTGGCGCAGACGGCCGGCGGTCCACACGTCCGGATTGTCGAGCTGGATCGACTTAGTACATGACAATTGGGCGGGGGAGTCGCCTCGGCTACCAACTTGTGGCAGAGTTCCCTCATGCGAGTTTGCGCAATCCTCAGACGACGTGGCGACAGTCGACCGACAGATCGGCCCGTCCCCAAGAATTGATCCGCGCCTGAGGGTGAAGCCCCAGGCGTAGAGGAAGCACCTCATGCCTGGCGTCTACAAACAACACCGAACCCACGACCATGACCACGGCCGTCCCTTTCCGGCGAGCCGCTATGACGATCCCCGCGGTGGGCGGGCGAGCGCGCTGGAACGCAACCTCGTCCGCTACCGCGCGGTCGAGGCCGCGCTCTACCTGTCCTACGCGGACGAGATTCGCGACTATATGATGGCCAACGTCTATCCCCAGGCGGTTGCGAAGCCCGACGCCGAACCCTGGGCGCCGGCCAAGGACCGGCGGCTCGAGGGAGTGCTTCGCCGCCTGGTCTTCGAGGCCGAGACCGCCAAGACCGTGTCGATCGAGGACGCCCAGGCCCTGCGCGAAATCTTCGCCGACGACCGTAAACAGGGCAAAAAGCTCAAGGTCGCATTCGGGTACGCCATCAAGACGCGGCTTATGACGGAGGCCGAGGCGAATGAGCTGCAGGACCTCCTAGACTACCGCAACGACATCGCCCACCGCATCCACCTGGTGATGGCGGACGTCAGCCGCACCGCCTTCGCGGCCGACCACCTGGCCTTTACGCCACCCACCTACAAGGGCGATGCCCTGGATCGTTTGCGCGGCTATCGGCGGTCTCTCTGGGATCGCACGCACTCGTGGGTTCTGACAGACCGGGCTTGGAACGGGATGCTGTTCGAGCTGGCGGAAGAGGTCCTGAAGAGTGATCTGAAGCGGCTCGATCGCCTTATCAAAGCCCAGATCGCACGCGAGCGCGCCCGCGTCGCCGCCATCAGCGCCGAGCTAAACCTGCATGGCACGGAGCTGCTCGGGGACCTCAGCCCACGGTTCCCGCCGAACCATCGGCCGGGCCGGCAAGGGTACGGGGACGATTACGAACCGCCCTCCGGCCATCTGACGGCGCGTGGCGTCGAGATCTGCTTTCGGCTGTTCGACCTCGGCAAAAGCCCGATAGCCGTCGCCTACCTCATGGGCATTAGCCTGCGCGCCGCCAAAAACCGCCAGAAGGGCTGGGCGAAGGCTGGCGGCGCCCTGCGCCAGCGCACGGAGGTCGAGCGCTACGATCTGAAGCAGCGGTCCCTGGCCGCCGCTGTCAAAGCCAGCAGCTGAGGCTGGCGGGACGTCACGGCCTTCAGACGTCCCGTGATATCCTGGCTGGGTCGCCTACTGGACCCCTGGGAAAATTCAGCCGCATTGGTTGCGCTTGCGCCTCATCCTGCCAACGTTATCCGCTTAAGCATGGTTCTAAATGTCGTGTTTCTGGAGCGATCCCAACGTCTGCAACTGGCGCGTCCGGGACCTAGTCTGCGTACGCGAGTTCGCCGGCGAAGCGGCCCTTCAGAATTGGAATGGCGTTCGCCCGAAAAACCTGCGCCAACACCCGTGTCTAGTAGAGCTTGGAATTGCTCTCCTCAGTGAGGTCGTCGAACACCTTTTCGACCTCCGGCCGCTGCAGGGCATCCGCATAGATCCTGCCGAACGAAATGCGGGTTGGCGCATCCCAGGTCTCGGGGTTCCACAAGCCCGCGCGCCTGGCCGAGCGGACGCAGTGGAAGGCGGCGCGATCGATCTCGACCCTGATGATCAGGACGGCGGGCTTGCCGTCGGCGGAAAGCCGCTGGCAGAGCTCAGGGTCACCGATCAGCGTAGCGCGGCCGGAGATCCGCAGCACCTCGTCCGTCGCGGGACGGACCATCATCAGCCCCACCCGCGGATCCTTGAGGATGTTGCCTAGGCCGAGCGCGAACTGGTTCCCCTTGCGTTCGGGGATGAGCAGGGCGTGGTCGTTCACCACCTCGACGAATCCCGGGTGGTCGCCCTTGGAGCTGACCTCCAGCCCCCAGTCGCCTACGGTCGAGAGGGCCAGGAACGGGCATTGCCGAATGAAGGCGACGCCCTGGTCGCACAGTCGATCGCGGATCTTGGCGAAGGCGGTCGGGGTGGGTTCTGGGATCAGCGCCCGCAGCGCCTCGTGGGTCAGGATCTGCGCCATTCATCCCTCGCTGTGGGCCTCTGCTGAGGCGATCGCGCTGTCGGGCTCAGCATTTCGATCTGCTCCCCGATCAGCGTCCAGGAGGATTCCTGGACGGGAAAGCACGTCTGAGCCTCCCGTCTAGCGAACGGCATAATGTGAATGGTTGGTGTTTGCCAAGGCATCGCGCGTCCGTAATCGCCCGCGCGATCCGGTCGGCTGATCGCAGGCGGAAGGTCGGGTTTCCGGGCCCGACGCCAATGTCCGGAGGTGGCGCTTCGCCACTTTCTGTGGCTCATTTCGCAAGCTTGCGGTCCAGGGCCTGGGCGATGGCGGTCATGGCGGCCAAATTGGGATGATAGGGCGCAAAGCGCGGCTCGCCGGCCGGCGAAACAAACCCCGTCACCCACGGCGCCTTGGAGCAGGCATCGTGACCCCGCGACAAAGCTGAAGCACGCACCAGTTGCGCGCCTGTTCGGGCCGCCACCGACGCCGTGACTTGGGCTAGCCGCTTGGCGGTTTGGCGCGCGATGTCGGCCTGAGCGTCCGACAGCGGGGTCAGCGCGCAGAGCTTTCCCGGCGGCAGGATTCCGACATAGTCCACGAAGATCAGGCGGGCGGACGGCGAACGCCGATGGACCTGCATCGCGATCGCTTCAAGAGCGGTCTCGACCTCCGCCCACGCCTTGTCGGAGGGCGGCCGCAGGATGGGCGCGGCGGCCTGGGGATCGTGCGTGACCATGCGCCCGCAAAACGATGGCTTGGCGCCCGGCCCAGGATGCATGCACGACGCCGCGAAGAGCCTGGCGAGGTAGCCAAGGTCGTTTCCGCCGATCGTGAGTGTCGCAAGCCGCGTGTCGGGCGTCAGGGCGTCGACCTGAGGCGCCAACGCTCCCCACGGGCCCAGGACGTGGGCGGTGGTGGCGCCGCCGCAACTGACGTCGACGAGCTGCAGGTTGCGTTTACGCGCCAATTGCTGGGCGTAGTTGTCCGCTGACCTTTGGCAGCGCGGCGAGGTTTCGTCGGCCAGGTGGGTGACGCCCGGTCCGGCGGCGAACGAGCTTCCCATGGCCACATAGCGACCGCCCTGGGCGGTCGTGTTCGGCGCTGAGGGCGTCCCCGCGCACCCCGTCAAGGCTGCCACGCTGATCGCCGCGCAAAGCGCGCTCAAACCAAGCGGCAGGCGACTTGCAGGCCTGTGGTCCATTGACGCCTGCGGTCCGCTCATGCGGTGCGGTCGGCTGCAGCGGCCTGGCGATAGAGGTCGTCCATTCGGTCCCGATTGATCCAGGGAGGGGGTCATCGTTCCACGGTTCCCGTCAAAAACGCCTGAGGATCTTGATGTACGCCACCCGCCGCTCCCCGAAGGCGGATGGGCGGCTTGCCAAAGCAAAGGCAAGCCTGGAACGCCGGTGTCTCGCAACGGTGCTCGTGGCGCTGCAAATTGCGAAGGGCCGCCAGGCATGGCCATGTCGCGGCGTGATCGCCGCCGAGAGGGCCGCCCTCTCATTGGCATGCCGGGTTGCGCGCCTGAGGGACACTCAGGAAGGTGATGCTGGTGGGGTCGAGCGAGAGGGGGCCTGCCGGGACCCGCGCCCCGAGCAGCGGCGGAAGCTTGTCGGCCTTGGTCAAGGAAAGGGCGCGCCCATTGAGCTTCACGGAGTTGCTCTCCAGCGCGTCGGCCGTCAACGCGAAGCGCTCCGCTGGCAGGGGGAGCTTCAGGTTCGCCCGCGCCGTCCTACTCAGATTGAGAACGACGAGCGCCACGCCGCCGGGATGATCGCGCAGGCAGTGGGCGTAGACGTGAAGGTCGGCGGTGGAGACGCCGGCGTCCAGCACCACCTGGCCCATCAGCCGCCGCCACAGCAGCGCCGCCCAATAGTTGGGGCGAGGACGCCACGTCGTGTCGTCGATCAGGGCGTAATCGCTCGCGGCCAAGGTGTTGTGGAAGACGATCGCCACGTCGTGCCTGGCGAACCGGCCCAACTGGTCGACGTAGCGAAAAGTGTCCAGGAACGTGGCGGACCAGGGATCGCCGCCACAAGCGGTCTGGGCCGTTTCGGTGATCCAGATCGGCGCCCCGGGCGCAAAGCGGTCGCGCACGGAGGCGTAGTGGTCTTGGGCCTGGTCCGCCCGTGCGAGCCATGTCTCCGACAGCGCCTCACCGGCCGATGTCGTGGCGCCCGCCCTGAGGGAAGCGCATCGCTGTGAAACCGCGCCGTAGAAATGGTGGGAGAACACGTCGAAGCGAGGTTGCGGATCGCCGCTCAGCAGGGTTGCGGTGCTGATCTCCTTGGGTGGGGCGGCGAAGAGCTTGAACCCCGCTTCGCCCGTCGAGCCGGGACCCACCACCTTGGTGTCGGGCGACACGGTCTTGACCAGATCCCGCAAGGTGGCCTGGTCGCGCGCGAAGTCGCCGGGGGCGTAGGGCGGTCGGCCTACGTTCGGTTCGTTCGTCAGTTCGACCGCGTCGATGCGGCCGCCGAGCCTGTGCGTATAGGCAAAGAGCCGTCGCGCGCCGTCGGGGTTCCACGCGCCGTCGGCGTCCCGAGCGCCCGGGCTGGTGGCGAAGGAGGTGAGGATCTTGGCGTCCACGGCCTTGGCGAAATCGACCAGACCCGCCCACTGGGCGCGGGTTAGGATCCCCTGGTACCCGGGCGGCGCCTTGGCCAAAGCAGGTTGGTCGTCGTCCTGGAAATAGATGCTGTTGGCCCAACTGCCGCTCACCCGGACATAGGCGGGGCCGAGCGCCTTGGCGAGCCTTCGCAGTCGCGCGTTGCCCTTCAGGTCGATCGGCTCGCGCTTGCGATAGGCGCTGGAGGCGAACTCGACGCCATGAGGGCCCGCGACGGGTTGGGGAGGCGGTTGGCCGGCCTTCAGATAGGGAGCCCAGAAGTTGCCGCCCGTCACCTCGACGCTTTCGATGTTGTAGGACTGAAAGCGCTCGTCCACCCGGCCCACTGCCGCCAAGGTGGCGGGCGACACCGAAAACCCCGGGCCGTCCGGAGACCCTGCGGCCATGGCCGGGGTTGCGGCGACGAGGCTCGCCGCCAATAGCGACATGACCGCTCGGCCGCTGATCTTACACTTGCGCATCTCTGCTGATCTCCCGTGTCATGTCCCACGACCGCCGTTCGTCGTGCGCGTTGACGACCTTCCATTTTTTCGCCGAGGCGGCGTTGTCGCGCATGCGGGCGCCGCCGGTCGTCGCTGATCCCTGAGGGCGGCCGGTCGCATCAGCTCACCACGACGCGCACCCGCGCCAGGTTCGGGATCCGGGCGAACGGGGTTGTGTTGTCGCCCTGTCGTTGGGAGGTCACGCGCAGCGTCGGGAAATAGACGCCCGCCTGGTCGAACACGTGCGTGGTTTCGACCCTGACTCGCGCCGCCGGCTTCATCGTCGCCGTCTGCGGATAGGTCCCGCCGCCGTCGAAGTCCCATTCCGCCGAAACGACCTTGCCGGTCCCTGGCGGCGTCTCGATCAGGGCCGAAAAGCGCACCGTTTCACCCCGTCGAACCTCGGCGCGAGCCCCGCCATTAACCTTCAGGGCGACGACCGGCTGGACGCCGCGCCGGGCGGCGGCCGTTTCCGGTACGAAGATCTGGCCGTCGACCTCGCGGTAGCGCGTCGTGGCCGGCGCCGGCACGCCCGTCTCGACCCAGGCGCTCAGGTCGCGAAGCGCCTGCTGGAGGACGGGGGTGTAGGAGACCGCATGGGTGCTGTTGGGCGGCGGCTCGCCGTGCACAGCGTTGTCGACGTACCAGAGGCGGTGCTGATCTTCGGACTTGGCGCCCAGGTTCTCGCGCACCTTCTGGCGATACCAGTCGGCGGCCCAAGGAAAGGCGTCGTAGTCGAGGAGGCATTCGACGACGATCATCTTGCCCGTGAACTGCGCCTTGGGGAGCACGCCCGCCGCCGACAGATTGAAGCTGGGCGCCATCAGTTGGGGGCGCTGGGGATAGAGAAGGCCGCCGTCCGGTCGGCGGAACTGATCCCATGCATGGTAGTCCGGCGTGGGGACCTGGTGGCGATGATAGGTCTGGGCCGCCAGGAAGTCGGAGTTGTCGATCAGCACTTCGTCGCCGGGCTGGATGGCGCTGGCCGCCGTCGGCGGGGCCGACAGCGGCGACACGCCTAGTCGCGCGAAGCGACCGCTCAGGCCGTTCATCTGCAACGCCTTGCCGACGGCGTCGCCGCTCCTGATGAAAACCGACGCCAGCCGAAGGTCGCCTCCCGCCGGCGGATCCTGCAGTTCCAGCGCCACCGGAACCACGCCGCCCATTTGGCGCTCCAGGTTTCGCCAGGCGGTGTCGGCGTCGACTTGGGGCCCGCCCTGGTCCGAGGCGGACAGGCCGGCCGCAACGGCCTGGTCGGACATCACCACGCGCAGCACCTTGGTCGCATGCTGCACCCGGTCGGCCAGGAGCGACGGCGGCGGATCGGCGCCCAGATATCCGGGAACCGTCCAGAAATCCTTGAAGTAGGCGGGATCCGATCGCTTCACCGATCCAAACAGAAAGGTGAAAGCGCCCATGCCCATCACCCCCTGCTTCTCGAACCACCAGGCGCGGGGCGGCAGGCCCATGCGCGTGGCCTCCCGCAGCGCATCGCGCTCGGCCGCGTCGAGGCCCGCGTACATGTCGCCGTCGCCGCCGGGCTCGAGGGCGTCGACGATCGTATCGACCTTGTGGCGCAACAGGCGCGTGGCGTGGGCGCGCACGGTGAAGACGTTGGGGATGTGCATGGGGCTGCCCATCACGAAGGGGACCGCCCCGTCCCAGGCGTCGGTGTTTTCGAAGCCGCCGATCGTCCGGAACGCGCCGCCGCTGCCCCCGAACACATAGCCGTAGGGCCGATGGGGATGATACATCCGCGCCGCCAGCGTCCGCGAGTAGTTGGCCGCCGCCGCGTTGACCCGATAGGCCGCGATGGTCGGGTCGACCTTGGATCCCGGCGTGGCCGTGGCGCTCTTTCCTCCCTGGTTGGTGCCGACCGCGTAGGCCCCGCTCTCAAGACAGAACGCCACGATCCCGCCCACGAACCCCTGCAGGACCTCGGTTTCGGGCACCGGCACCGGCGAAACGTAGTGGAAGAAGCGGCCCTGGTATTTCGAACTTTCGGGGAAATGGAACACGAAGCGCGCGTCCGTGCCCCGGAAGCCGCCATGGACGTAGCGGTGACGCGCGGGGGCGTCGCGCCACTCGTCGATGTCGATGTAGGGTTCGCTGAAAAGCGGATCGACGCCGCCCTGCGGGGACAAGACCCTCGCCGCCTGGGCCGAAGCCGCCTGGGGGGCCGCGAAGGCGAGGGCCGAGCCGCCGAGCATGAACAACGATTTGCGCCGCGTAAGCATGGAACCCCCAAGCGTGGTCTTCGAAGGCAAGCGCCTCGGTCCACCGAGGCGCTTGCGGTCTCATCGGTTCGAGCGACACGGGAAGGGCGCGCGTCGCTCGGTCACTGGTGGCCGTCAGGCCGGCGGCCATGCCGCGCCTAGAACCGCTTTTCGACGCCGATCTGGACAAAGCGCCCGAGCGTGTTGCCGTTGGTGTAGCCCCGGCTGCCGGCCGTGGAGGTGGTTCCGCGGAATTCCGGCGGGTCTTGGTCGAAAACGTTGTCGATGTTCAGGCTCAGCTCCAGGTCGCTGAACGCGCCTTGACCCTTCACCTCGTAACGGAAGAACAGATTGACAACGTTGAAGGCGTCGACGCGAGCCTGCTGGGGCGCCAGGCCCGCCGCCGGATCCAGGTCGAACCCTGCCGTGTGGTTCCAACTGGCCTGGGCGAGCAGGTCGCCGATCTGGGCGGCGACGCTGGTTCTCAGGCGCAGGCGGGTGTTGTTGGCCGCCAGCAAATCGGAAAACGGCAATCCCGACGCGGCGCTTTGATCGCGGTTGAGCTCATAGGTGCCGCCGACCTGGAAGCTCAGGGAGCCAAAGCTGGTGTCCCGGCGGTACTTGGCGTTGAGGTCAAGGCCGTCGAGCTTGAAGTCGCCAAGGTTACGCTTGCGGATGTCCAGCAAGGCGTAGACGCAGGTCGGCAACGGCGCGCAGAGCGTCACCGGCACGCTCGACTGGGCGACCAGGCTGTTGATCTGGGCCACGGTCGGGCTGGCCTGCACCAGGAAAGGATAGTCGCGATAGAGAGTGGCCGTGGCCGGTCCGCCGACCGGCGGCAGGCCGATCACGCCCTTGAAGTCGATCTTGTAATAGGAAAGATCGACCGACAGGCCCGGGAGGATCGGGGGCTGGACCTCAATGCCAAAGGAGGTGGTCTTGGCCCTCTGCGGCGCGATGTTCGGCGAGTTCCCGCGCGCTCCGAGCACGACCTGGCCGGGGGTGAGCGCTGGGTAGGTCCCATTTTGAACGAGGGCGGGCGGCGGAGCGAAGGCCGAGGCCGGAACGACGAGGATCTGGGTGAACTCGGTGGGCGGTGCATCCGCCAGGCTGGGCGCCACGAACGATTTGCCCCACGACCCGCGAAGCTTGACCCACGCCAGCGGTCGGTAGGTCACGCCGACCTTGGGGTTGAAGGTGTTTCCAAAGTCGCTGTAGTCGTCATACCGTCCGGCGACGGAGAGCGTCAGTTCGCGCAGGCCGGGCAGGGCGTTCTTTTCGCTGACGATCGGGGCCACCACCTCGCCGAAGACGGCCTTGACGGTCCGGCTCAGCCGCGCCTCCGGCGCCGCCGCGATGGGGGGGACAATCAAGGTCCCCCCGATGAACAGGCCGGCATAGCCCGTCTTTTCGAAGCCAGGCACGACTTCACCCTTTCGGGTGACCAGATGCTCGTCATAGGCTTCCGCGCCCACGGCCAGCTTGACCGCGCCGCCCGGCAGGGTGAACAGGTCCCCGTCGAAGACGGCGCGGAGGTCGGCCAGGCGCTGATCGGTCTTGCCGAACACCTCATAGCGGGTGACCGCCGCCAGCGTCGCCGGATCGCTCGTCGCCGGGTCGTAGGGATTGAAGAGGCCCGCCGTCGTCGCCCGGGTCAGGGCGGCGGCGTTCAGGCCGCCGGCATGAGAGCTCGTCGTGCTTTCGCTGTAGCTGCCCAGCAGGCGCATGCGCCAGCGGTGACCCAGATCGACCGTCAAGGTAGGGAGCAGACCCCAGGTCTCAAGATCGATCGCCTGGCGCTGGGCGTTCAGGGCGCCGAACTGGCCTGACACGTTCTGGTTGGAGCCGACGTTGTGGCTTGCGAAGAACGGGCTTGCGGCGGGCCCCGACACGGGCTGGGTGTAGCGGTAGGGTCCCAGGACGAGGTCGAGCTCCCGCCGCGTGAAGAAGCCCTTCAGGTCCAGCTGCACCTTGTCGCCGAGGTCCTGGCTGACCGAGCCGAGCACCGAATTGCGCGCCTCGCTGGGATAGGCTGTGACAGGGTCGCTGGCGTCGCACTGATTGGCGGTTCCCACCACGGCCGAGGTGGTCGTGAAGGGGAGGGCGAAGATGCGCCCGCCCTGTACGACATTGCCGGGGGCGCACTGGATCGTGGTCAGCGCAAGGCCGCTGATCACCTGGTTGGGGAACTCGTGGACGTAGTCGCGCTCCCGGCCCAGGATGGAGGCGTGCTCGGCGTGATTGTAGGACAGGTAGGCCCCGCCAGTCGACCATGACCGGCCGGCGGTGATGTTGAGATCGCCCTGCTGGTAGTGCTTGGCGACACCGAACCGGGCGCCGACCTTCAGGCCGTCAAAGCGCTTGCGGGTCTGGAAGTTCAGCACGCCGGCCACAGCGTCCGAGCCATAGATCGCCGACCCGCCGTCGGGCACGATCTCCAGGCGCTCCACCACGCCAGGGGGAATGACGTCCGGGTCGGGGCTGGTGGAGGTGATGCCCGAGCCGACGATCCGCCGACCGTCCATCAAGACTAGCGTCGTCGATCCGCCGGAATTGTTGAATCCGGGCAAGCTGCGCAGGTTGGGCCGGTTGCTGGTGACGGTATTGCCGGCCCCAACCGGGGCCGAAAGGGTGTTGAAGGCGCCGAACTGGGGAATGGTCTGCAGCAACTGGGCCGTGGTCGTCGCGCCCGTTTCCTGGATCGCACCGTCGGAAAGCGCAATGACGTTCGTGCCGGCCGGCGCGACGCCGCGCACCAGCGTTCCGGTGACCACGACCTCGCTGATCGTCGTATCGTCAATGATCTTGGGGTCTTTCGCCGGGGCAGCCTGGGCCCGGGCGGACCCCGTCATGATCGCGGCCACGGCGGTTCCGCAGCAGAGCGCGCGGGTCCAGGCGCACGTCGTGGGTGATGTGTTTTGCATAGGTTTCCCCCTTTCGACCGCGCCGGCTTGTGCGGCGCTTGTCGATGGTTTCGCGGACCGATGGTTTGCCATCGGCGCCAGACAAGTTCGCGTTCAAGGCCGGAGGGTTTGCAATGGGCAGGGGGGACGGCGGCGCGGCCAAGCCGGATAGAGTGGCTGGACAGGCACAAAATGGCCACCTGCACACAAGGGCGACGCGCTATAGTGTCGGCATGAGACCGCGCAGCCTTGTCCTGGACCGGTGATGGGCCTTGTCACCGGATCACGCGTCCGATCGGGCGACGGCCAACGCCCTGGGCCGCAGCGCGGGCCGGGAGGCTTCACCGCGCTGGCGGCTCCGACGCCCGCGTCCGGCGTCCGCTCATGACGATCGTCGCCAAGGCCAAGGCGGCCGGAAGGGCCAAGCTCTCGCAGGTGGCGGAGCTGAAGCTCTCCTCCGCCCACATCCTGCTGATGCGGCTCAACCACACCGGACCGGAGGAGCACCTGTTCCTTCGGGAAAATCTGTACTGGATCGACCTGTGCCTTACGCCGCGCCGTCCGGACGCCCGCGCCCGCTATGTCGATCGCTGGGGCCCGCACCGCTTTCAGCAGATGGGATCGATCCTGGCCCTGCCGCCGGGCTTCCAACTGCAGTTGAAGCACCAGGGCGGCCGCCATCTGTCCCTGATCTGCGCGCTGCAGGCGCGGGATGTCCATCGCTGGCTGCCCGTGGAGTTCGACTGGTCCGATCGGCGGCTGGAGGCCTTGCTGGATATTTCCAGCGCCGAAATCCGCAGCCTGCTGCTCAGGCTGAGCACGGAGGTGCGGCAGGCGCGCCTGGGGCGGGTGGAGGTCTGCGAGGCCCTTGTCGTCCAGCTCTCCGTCGAAATCGCGCGCTATCTGCTGGCCGCGGGCGAGCCGACGGAGGGCGGCGGCCTGGCGGCCTGGCGGCTCAAGGTGATCGACAAGCGGCTGGCGCTCGAGGGGGAGCTGCCGACCCTGACCGAATTGGCCAGTCTCTGCGACCTGTCGGTGCGCCAGCTCACGCGCGGCTTTCGCAGCAGCCGGGGATGCACCATCGGGGATTATATGGCTCATGGGCGCATAGAAGCCGCCAAGCGGCGGCTCGGCACCGATGAGACCATCAAGTCGATCTCCGTGGCCCTGGGCTTTTCGTCCCAGTCCACCCTGACCTACGCGTTCCGCCGGGCGACGGGGGTCACGCCGCGGGCGTTCCGACAGCGGCTGCTACGCGCCTTGGACCCGAGACTTAGACCCAACTAATCGGCCTGTTCGTCGAGCTTGCGCAGCTCCGAGACGATCCACATGCGTTCCCACAGGTTCTTGCCGCCGGTCTGGCTGTTCAAGAGCCCAAGGGCCGCACGCTTTTCTCTTCGGGCGGCGGCCGAGCCGGGATCGGCGGCGAGCGCCAGGTCGAGGATATGCAGGGCCTCCAGAGGCTTGCCCTCGGCGACGAAACCGCCGGCCCGTTCGGCGAGGCGATCGGCGCCGCCCGCGAGTTCGGCGATCGCCGGCGCCACGGCCAAGGCCGGTATTCCGTAGAGTTCGGTGGTCCCACAGGCAGGATCAAACCAACCTGTGTACTCGTGCCAGATCGCCCGCACGTTCCAGGCGACCTTTCCATAGTCTTCGGTCAGGGCCAGGGCGGGCGGCGGCGCGATCTCGCGCATGAGCGTGCGCAGGTCCTTGCCGGCGTTCATGCCCTCGAGGGTGCGATCGTGCACCCACTGCACCGAATCGATGATGCGGGTGACTTCGCGCTGGATGTGGTCGCGGCCTCGGACGGCCTCGTGCCCGGTCAGGATGAGCTCGGGCTCGAGCGCGCGCAATGTCCGCGCGGAGTCGATGAACTGCAAAGCCCAGCGCGGCTTGTCGCCCCGGATGGTGTTCAGGTTCGGCTGGTTGCCGAAGAGGGGCCCGAACAGGTTGCCGACCAGCGCGATCTTCTCCTTCGGCAACCAGACGATCACCGCCGAGCGCGTCTCGCCGCCGGGGGTCCAGATGATCTCGAACCGGCGCTCGCCGAGGTCGAAGGCGTGGCCGTCGTCCCCGATCAGGAGATCGGGAAGGATCTCCGAGGTTGGCGTCATGTCTTCCGTGCGGCCGGTGATGTCGCCGAAGATGCGCCTGGAACCGCGTCGGTAGTGCGCCGAAAGCGCTTCGCTATAGAGCCTGTCGCCTGGATAGTTCCGATGCGCGATGACCCTGTTCTGCGCCGTCTTGTACACCTCAAGCCCGCCATACTGGTTGGCGTGGCTCTGCGTCAGCACGATGTACCGGATCGACTGTTGCGACACCCGCGAGAACTGCTCCCGACCGCGGCGGGCGTCGCCCAGCGTGCCGGCGTTCACCAGCACGTCGCCTTCGGAGGTGGTGACCAGATAGCTGTTGCCGACCCCGCGGTTCTCCCAAATCCCAGGCGCGCATTCCAGGACCTGGGCCTGACCCTCGCCCGATTTGACGAGCGCGGCGACCTTGAGGCCTTCGTCCGACAGCGTCGGCTGGGCGGTCATTTTCCACTCCTTACTGATCCTGGACGGTGATCTGGCAGAGCGATTGCGCCAGCAACCCCAATCGTCCGCGCGCGGCGCCGGCTGGAATGCAGTCTGGCCGGCGGTCCACAAACTGGCCCGACAGGCACAAACGCCCGGCTTTCACCGGCGGGCCGCAGCGTCGAAGGTGCTGGCACACAGCAAGAGCGCCGTTCGGGCGACACGGAGGCCTCCAGGAACCGGTCTCGTCGTCCGCCGGCCCCCGTTCCGGAACGCAGATGCGCCTGACCTTCGACGACATTGTGAACGCCGCCCGCGACAAGGCGGCCGCGCCGGATCCAACGAGCGACTCCTGGAAGGAAGGCCTCGAAGTCCTGCTCCATGACCACGCCAGGGTGGACCGGCTGACCGAGCGCGGCCGGGGTATCATCAAGCGGCGCTACGTCGAAGCGCTCTCGGCGCGGATGCAGGTCGATGAGCACATCCGCAACAATCCCCAGCTCGTGCGGGCCCCCGTCAAGCGGCCGGTGTTCATTCTGGGCCTGCCGCGCACCGGCACCACCCTGCTAAGCGGCATGCTCGACGCCGATCCGGCGAACCGCTCGCTTCTTCGCTGGGAAGCCTACAACAGCGTACCGCCCGCGGCGCCCGGGACGCTGAGGTCCGATCCGCGCTGCCTGGCCGAGGTCGCCAAGGACGAGATGATGCAGCAGGCGGCCCCCAAGGTGGCGGCCGCCCATTTCGAGCCGGGCGACGGTCCCACCGAGTGCGTGCACCTGCTGGCCCAGGATTTCCGGTCCCTGATGCTGGCGGTGACCACGACCGTGCCGACCTATCACGACTGGCTGCTGGTCACCGACATGACGAGCGCCTTCGAACACCGAAAGCGCGTGCTGCAGATTCTCCAGAGCACCAATCCGGGCCGCTGGGTGCTGAAGATGCCGTCGGATTCCCTGTTTATCCGGCAGGTCTTCAAGACCTTCCCCGACGCCAAGGTGATCTGGGCCCACCGCGATCCCTATGCCGCGGTCGGATCCTCGTTCGGCATGCGGGGCGGCTCGCGACCGATGTTCGAGGTCGACGAGGGTCGCGACTACATGCGCGAACGCTTCCCGCTGCAACTGGCCCTGCACGCCTCGCGCGCGCTTGAGCTCAGCCGCGAACGTCCTGACGACGTCTATCACCTCTATTATGAGGATCTCGTCGCCGACCCGCTGGCGCAGATCAAGAAGATCTATGGCTGGCTGGGAGACGACTGGTCCGACCTCGCCGAGCGCGGCATGGGCGCCTGGCTCCAGGACAACCCGCAGAACAAGCGCGGCAAACATACCTATTCTCTGGCCGAGTGGGGGCTCTCCAAGAAGGACCTGGAGCCTTACTTCTCCGACTATTTGAAGGCCCATCCGGTCGCCACGGGCGTGGAGGTCTGACGATGGGCCGCGGACTCTTCGACCTTGCCGGTCGCGTCGTCGTCGGCGTCGGCGCCAACAGCGGCATCGGCCTGGGCTTCCTGACGGGCTGCGCCAGGCAGGGCGCGGATGTGGTCGTCTGGGGACGGCGGGCCGATCGCAATCTGCAGGCCGTGGAGACGCTGATGGCGGCCGGCGCGGGCAGGGCCCACCACCAGGCGGTCGACGTCGCCGACGAGGCGGCCGTGCAGGCGGCCTTCGCCTCCACCCTGGAGGTGATGGGCCGGGCCGACTGCGTGTTCGTCAACGCCGGCTTTTCGTCCCGGGCGGCCTCGTTCCCGGACATGACCAGCGAGATGTACCATCAGCTGCTTAATGTGAACCTGCACGGTGCCTTCTACGCCTTGCGCGAAGCGACCCGGCACATGCGCCAGCGCGCCCAGGCCGGCGACGCGGGCGGTTCTATCGTGGTCTGCGGGAGCCTTTCGATTTTCCACGGGCTCCAGGGCATGGAGCACTACGCCGGCTCCAAGGGCGCCCTGTCGGCGATGGTCAAGGGACTGGCGGTCGAGATGGGCCAGTACGGGGTGCGGGCCAACATGATCGCGCCTGGCTTCATCGTGACCGAGATGACCCAAAGCAGTCCTGAGGCCGAGGCCATCATAAAGCGCTTTTCCGCCATCACGCCGATGGGCCGTCCTGGATACCCCGAGGATATCGAAGGACCGGCGGCCTACCTGGCCTCGGACGCGTCGCGGTTTCATACCGGAGACATCCTCGTGGTCGACGGCGGCCGCACGGTGAAGTCGCTATGACCGCGCCCGGGCACGCGAACGACGCCGGAGGCGCCTTGGCGCCTAAAGACGAGAACATCACCTGCGGCTTCATCGGCTTGGGCGATCAGGGCGCACCCATCGCCCGCCGGATGATCGACGGCGGCTGTCGGCTGGTCCTCTGGGCCAGACGCCCGGCGAGCCTGGCGTCCTTCCGCGACACCTCGGCGCAGTTCGCCGCGACCGTGGCGCAGCTCGGGGCGGAGGCGGACCATGTCGGGATCTGCGTGGTCAACGATGATGACGTGCGGGAGGTCTGCCTGGAGCTGATCCCGGCCATGCGTCCCGGCAGCCGGATCGCCATCCATTCGACCGTTCATCCCCAGACCTGCCGCGACCTGGAGACGGCGGCGGCACCGGGAGGGGTCTGGATCATCGACGCGCCCGTCAGCGGCGGGTCGCCGGCGGCCCAGGCCGGCGCGCTCACTCTGATGCTCGGCGGCGATCCCGGCGCGATCGAGCAGGCTCGCCCGGTCTTTGAAACCTTTGGACGGTTGATCGTGCGCCTGGGCGAGGTCGGGGCCGGGCAGCGCGCCAAGCTCATCAACAACTGCCTGCTCGCCGCCAACATCGGCCTGGCCAATCAGGCGATCGCCGCCGGCGCCCAGCTGGGCATCGCTCGGGAGGCGCTGATGGAGCTTCTTCTGGCCAGCAGCGGACGCAGTTTCGGACTGGAAGTTCGGTCTCGCATGGCCGATCCGACGCGCTTCGCACACGGCGGGGCGCTGTTGAAGAAGGACGTGCGCCTGCTTGGCGAGGTCCTGGGATCGGACGCGCGGGCCTTCATCGTCCTTCGCGACGCCGCCAGCGGCTTTCTCGAGCCGTCCGGTGTCGAGCCATGAAACACCGGTCGGCCGCCTACGGACAATCAAGCATCGACAGACGCAACGGGAGCAGCCGCCCATGACGTGTCCGAATCCCGCCGGGCCGGGCCTTGACAGGCGCGGGCTGTTGTTGGCGCTGGCGGCGGGCCTGCCGGCCTCGACGCTCGCCCAGGCGGGCCAGGCGTGGATGGCGGCGGCAGCGTGCCTGGCCATTCTGGCGTGCGGGCCGACGGCGAACGCCCAGCCGAGCCGCGTCGCGGCGCCGCAAGATCTGGCGGTGGAGGCGCGCGCCCAAGCGCTTGTGGCCCGAATGACGCCCGAGGAGAAGGCGGCGCAGCTTACCCAATACTTCTACCTGCAACCCTCGCCGCCCGCTAACAAGCCGGCGTTGCAGGCGCTTGAGACCACCGGCTTGGGTTCGCTGCTGTTCGTCACCGACCCCGTCGAGATCAACCGGCTGCAGCGAATCGCGGTCGAGAAATCGCGGTTGAAGATTCCGATCCTGTTTGGATTTGACGTCATCCACGGGCTTCACACCATCTTCCCCGCGCCCATCGGCATGGCGGCCAGTTGGGACCCCCAGCTCGTCGAGCAGAGCCAGGCCGCGGCGGCGAGCGAGGCGCGCGCCGTGGGCGTGCATTGGACGTTCGCGCCCAATCTCGACATCGCACGCGACCCGCGCTGGGGCCGCATCGTCGAAGGGGCCGGAGAGGATCCCTTTCTGGCTTCCGCCATGGCCGCCGCCCAGGTGCGCGGATTCCAGGGCGCCTACATCGGGTCGCCCGGCCGCATCATGGCCGGCCCCAAGCACTTCGCGGGTTATGGAGCCTCGCTGGGCGGTCGCGACTATGACGAAGTGAACCTTTCCGAGGCCGAGCTCTGGAACGTCTATCTTCCGCCGTTCAAGGCGGCCGTGGACGCCGGCGCCGGCAGCATCATGGCGGCCTATATGGGCCTCAACGGCGTTCCCGCCGCCGCCAACAGCTGGCTGCTCACCCGCGTGTTGCGCGAGAGCTGGGGGTTCAAAGGCTTTATCGTGAGCGACTCCGCCTCGGTGGCGAACCTCACGACCCAGAATCTCGCGGCCACCCCGCAGGACGCCGCCGTCCGCGCGATCAAGGCTGGCCTGGACCTGGAAATGACCGCCCCCCTGGGAGCGCCGGCGATGAACGCGCTGCCTGCAGCCCTGAAGTCCGGGAAGATCTCCCAAGACGCCGTCGACGCCGCCGTGGCCCGCGTGCTGGAAGCCAAGATTCGAATGGGCCTGTTCGAGAAGCCCTATGTCGACGCCGGCCTGGCCCAGTCGATCCTGGATGATCCGGCCCACCGGCAGTTGGCGCGCCTGGCCGCCGAACGTTCGGCGGTGCTTCTGCGCAACGAGGACGGGCTCTTGCCGCTCGATCGCGGGCGCATCCGCTCCGTCGCCGTGATCGGGCCGCTGGCGGACTCCGAACGCGACACCCTGGGTCCATGGGTGTTCCCGCAGAACAGGCCATCGGCGGTGACCATCCTTGCCGGCATCAAGGCGAAGCTGGGCTCCTCGATCCGGGTTGATTTTTCCGAGGGCGCGAGAATGCCCGACCGCCTCTATCCCTCGCCGTTCGCCCGCATGGACCAGCAACCCCCTCGTCCGCCGTTCGACGAGACGACCGAAATCCGCAGGGCCGCTGACCTGGTCCGTCGGGCCGACGTCGCGGTGCTGGTCTTGGGAGAGGGACAGAACATGATCGGGGAAGGGGCCTCGCGCTCGACCTTCGATCTGCCCGGTCGCCAGCAGGAGTTGCTCGACGCCGTGGTCGCCACCGGCAAGCCCGTCGTCGTCCTGCTCATGAGCGCTCGACCGGTCGACCTCAAGGAGACCAGGGCGCAGGCGATCCTGAATCTCTGGTACCCCGGCTCGCAGGGAGGACCCGCCGCGGCCAACCTGCTGTTTGGAGACGTCGCGCCCGGCGGAAAGCTGCCGTTCACCTGGATCCGCAACGCCGCGCAGGCGCCAAGCCCCTATTCGCGCCTGATCTCCAATCACCCCGAGAAGGCGGAGCAAGGCTATTGGAATGAGCCAAGTTCGCCCCTCTACCCCTTCGGCTATGGCCTTAGCTACACCAACTTCCAATACAGCAACCTGCGCATTGATCGGCCTCTCCACAAGCCCGGCGAGGCGGTCGCGGTCAGCGTAGACCTGAAGAACCTGGGCGCTCGTACGGGCGACGAGGTTGCGCAGCTCTACATCCATCAACGCTGGGGGACGTCGTCGCGTCCGGTTCGCGAGCTGAAGGGCTTTCAGCGGATCACGCTGCGCCCCGGTGAGTCTCGGACGCTGCATTTCGAGCTCGGGCCCGAGGCGCTTCGCTATTGGAGTTCTGAGGCCAGAGGCTGGGTCCAGGATGATACGGCCTTTGATGTCTGGGTCGGCGGCGACTCCCGCGCCCAACTGGCGACCGGCTTCGAAGTCCGGGCGCAATAGGGATCACGACGGGCGGAGATCGTGAGAGGAAACCCAGTGAAGAGTTCAGCACAATCCGAAACCGCCGCGGCCGAATGGCGGGCCGGTTGGCCGGTGGTCATGGCCGCGATGGCCGGGTTCTCGTTCTACTCGGTCGGCAGCTATACGACCGGCCTGTTCATGGAGCCGCTCGCCAAGGCGTTCGGCTGGGGCAGGGCGCAGATCTCGGCGGGTCTGCTCATCACGTCCTTGATGACCATTCCCTTGTCCCCGGCGGTCGGCGCGCTCATCGATCGGTGGGGCTCGCGTCGACTGGCCATCCCCGGCACGGCCCTGGCCATTGCGGCCATCGCCGCGTTCGGCCTCGCCAACGGAAGCATGGCCCAGTGGCTTTTGCTCTGGACGTTCTACGGGCTCGCCTCTCTGGCGATCAAGGCCACGGTTTGGACGGCGGCGACGTCGAACGTCTTCACCGCTGGCCGCGGCCTGGCCCTTGGCGCGGTTCTCTGCGGCGCCGCCGTGACCCAGACCATCGCGCCGGTGATCGCCGAACGACTGATCGCGGCGTTCGGATGGCGGCAGGCCTATGTTTGGCTCGCGCTGGGATGGGGCGGCCCGGTGCTGCTCCTGGTCGTTCTGTTCCTGGTCGAACCCGCCTATCGCCGGAAAGGACAACCGGGGGCATCCTCTGTCGCGGCGGAACAGAAGATCATGGCGGGCGGCCTCGGTTTCTGGGAAGCCTTCAGGAACCCGCCGCTGGTCCGGGTCGGCGTCTCGACACTGATCTTCATGTTTCTGTCGGTCGGCGTCCTGATCCACCAGGTGCCGATCCTGACCGAAGCGGGCGTCTCGCGCTCGCATGCGGCGCTGCTGGCCGGCCTGGGCGGCGTCGCGGGCGTGCTGGGCAAGCTCGTCACCGGCTGGGCCAGCGACCGCGCCGACGCGGCGACTGTCGGCGCCCTCACCCTGAGCTCGACGGCCATCGCCTTCCTTCTTCTGCTCGAGCCGTTCCGTTCGCCGGCTACGATCGTCGTCGCGATGATCATCATCGGCTATGGCGCCGGCACGAAGATGCAGATCACCGCATATCTGACCAGCCGCTATGGCGGCATGCGCAACTTCGGAAAGATCTTCGGCGTCATGGCCAGCCTGATGGCCGTCGGCGGCGGTCTTGGTCCCATCGCCGCCGGCGCGGTGTATGACCATTTCGGCAGCTACGCCCACCTGCTGATCATCGGAATCCCTGGAGCCCTGATCTGCGGGCTCCTGCTTTTCAGGCTAGGCTCCTATCCCAACTGGAACGCTCAGGCGGATGCCCTCGTGAGCGCTCCGAGCCCAGAACGCGCCTGATGCGCGGATCGTCAGGTGGAAGGCCGATATGGGCGACCCCGCCTGTCTCAACGACGGCGGGCGGCCGTGGCCAGGCCTCAGTCCGGACCTCACCAACGTTCGACGGGCTTTGAAAGCTCCAGCGGGCGTTGATAGGACACGTCGCTGTCGTCGCGGGCGCCCTTGATGAAGCCGCCTTGCTTGAACTGCGGCAGGGCCAGGATGCTGGCGTCGCCGCAGATCAGCAGGTCGACCGTGCAACGCCGCAGGGCGATCCTCCAGACGCCGTCACGCCTTTCCATCCGGTCGACATAGCGGCCATTGATGAAGCGCGCCGTCTTGCCGTCCGGATTGAGCAGGCCGACCAGCACGTAGCTTTCGACGTGGGCGACATCGCCGACGATCTGGCAATTGTGCGTGGTGATGTTGTGCAGGCAAAGCTGGGATCCGCCGGCGTGGACGGCGTTGGCCCAGGCGGCATAGTCCGCTCCCGAATTGACGGCGGCGGAGCCATGCTCGTCGACGCCGTCGGGGTGGTAGGCCGCGCGCAGCAGCGCCACGTCAAAGCGGTCATGCCCGCGCGCATGGGCGTGGACCAGGTCCTCGATGGCGCGTCGATCCATCAGCAAATCCACGTCACGCCGCAATTGGTCCAGACCGGCCTCGTTCATGATGGGCGCCTCGATCACCGGATGACGTGGGGGTAGGAAACGCGCGGCGCGATCCCGAGCGTGTCGCGCACCGACGGCGGAACCTTGCCGCCTTGGTCGGTGACGCCATAGCGGCGGCCCATCTCGGCTCCGATCACCGTCTGGCCGCTCAGCGTCATGATGTCGGGATCATTGAACAGGGCCCAGATGACCTGGCCGGTAAACTCCGGCGTCTCCAAGGCGTCGGCCAGATGGCCGTACTTGATCGGCTCGGCCGCGATCATCGCCAGCAGGCGTTCGGTGGCCAGCGATCCCATCCAGATCGACAGCGCCGCCACATTGGCCTCGCGCAGATCCACCGCCATGTCGGCGGCCATCTTGTCGACCCCGGCCTTGTGCGCGCCGTAGGCTGGCCCAAAGACGTAGTGCGCCGATCCCGGCGCCGAGGTGAAGACGATCAGGCCTCTGCCCTTCTCGACCATCATCGGCGCGGCGTGCCAGCTGGCGACGAAGCCGCTGCGGACGCCGACGTCGATCATGTCGCCGATGGCCAGCGGCTTTTGCCAGAAGTGGCCGGGCGCGGTGAGCTGGTCGTGGATGGCGCAGGCGTTGTTGACTAGGATGTCCAACCGGCCCTGTTCGGCGCGGATCTGGTCGAAGAGGGTCTTCACCTGGGCGTCGTCGGCATGATCGACGCGGACGGGAACGCCCTTGCCGCCGGCCGCGGTCACCTCTTGGGCGGTCGCATGGATGGTGCCGGGAACGCTGGCGTCCCCGGCTTGCTCGGAGCGTCCCGTCACATAGACGGTGCAGCCATGACGCCCCAGGGCGATGGCGATGCCGCGACCCGCGCCGCGACTTGCCCCCGTGACGAGGGCGACCGGTTCTGCTGACGGCATTTCTGTCCTTCTCGCTGCGCCTTCAAGACGGGCGGATCGCGGTCAGGCGAAAGGCTCCTCGCCCTGCAGCGTCGTGCGGTGCATCAGCCGGCCGCTGTCGTGCGGATAGGCCAGGACGCGGTGCATCGTGCCGGTATTGTCCCAGATCAGCAGGTCGCCGACCGTCCACTCGTGCGAATAGACGAACTGCGGCTGGGTGGCGTGGTCGCGCAGGCGGGTCAGCAGGTTCCAGCCTTCGCGCAGGTCCATGCCCTCGATGTGTGAGGCGGTCGATCCCAGCACCAGGGATTTGCGGCCGGACCTGTGGGTCCAGACCAGGGGCAGGGTCACCGGCGGAAAGCGTTGCCAGTCCTGCAGGTCCGCATGGCTGGGTTCGGGATTCACGTAGCGCTGGGAAACCTCGAACATGTGAACCACGCGCAGCCCCTCCAGCATCTTCTTGTCGGCGGCGGCGAGGTCGTCATAGGCGGCGTAGGTGTTGGCGAACTGGGTCTGGCCGCCAGTCGGCGACCTGCGTCGGCAGCTCATGATCGAGGCCAGGATCGGCACATCCGACATCGTGCCGTCGATGTGCCAGTAGAACGCGCCCTTGGTGTAGGCGTAGAGCGGGTTCTCCTGGGGATCCATGCTGATCTTGAAGATATCCTGGGCCATTCGCCCCAAGGTCCTGGTGAACGCCACCTGCTCCTCGTCGGTGAGGTTGAGCTGCGGGAACAGCAGGACCCCGCGCTCTTCGAGGATGGCGCGAAGGTCATCGCCGTACTCGCCCGACAGCACGGCGTCCTTGGCGAGCTTCACGGCCGATCCGATCCGGGGCGACAACTCCTTGCGGACGGGATTGGGCGTCACGTCGGCTAACATCGGGCTTCCTCCTGCGCCTTGTCGTTTTCGCGTTCTTGTGTGCGCTATACGATTGTATGGCATTTGACGGGAAGCCCGGTCAACCGGGGCAGGGCCCCTCAATTTCCGCGAGCCAGCGCTCGACGATCGCGCGGGCCTCCTCGTGCCCGCCGCAGATCCCCAGCCCGCGCTCCATGACCAGTCCGCGCGCCATTGCGGCGAGCAGCAGGGAAACACCGGCCGAGGGAAAATCATCGGGCCCGAAGCGGGTCTTGGCCAGCACAGTGCGCAAGGCGTCTGCCTGCAGCCGTCGCCCCCGCTCGCTATAGGCTGCGATCTCCGCCTGGATCGACTTGCGATGATTGGCCAGGGCCATGAACTCGATGGCCAGGGCGACGTGCTCGGCGTCGCTGCTGAGCGTCCACAAGGCATGCAACGGCCGCGCCGAGGCCAGGGCCGCGACCTGGTTGTCGATCGAACGATCCGCCGCCCGGCGATACACCGCCAGCAGCAGGTCATCCATCGTCGGGAAATAATACTGGACGAGCGCAGGCTTCAGGCCGGCATGCGTCGCCACACGGCGTGCGCTGACGGCGGCATAGCCCTCTTCCACCATCAGCGATTGGGTGGCGTCCAGGATCGTCGTGCGCGTGGCCGACCGCTGCGTTCCGACCCTTCGCCCTGCGGTCATCGTCCGAACCTTGTCGCGCGCTCTTTAGGTCCGCCGAATGCCGTCCTCGGGTCCGCCAAGTCAAGATCGGCACATGATCCGCACAGGATTCTCCTGCCAGACCAGCTTGGAGATCGTGACATTGTGCCGCCTGCGCGGACGAGCAGAATCTCCTGCGGTCTGGCGCGCATCGTTCGTGATTTGCATTGCCGTCGGCGGCCCGGCCGCGCGGGCGATGGAGAGATGAAACCCAGGCCCCGCCTGGGGTCTTTCAGTCGGTCATTGCAGTGTTTGTGGGACCCGCCGCCGCGCCACGCCGTTTTGCCTACACTGGCCAGTGCGGCCTGACCTTGGCCGCCGGCTTTACGGGCTATGGGTTCGTTCGGGTCAAGCCGACGAGCTTGACCGGGCCGACGAGTCCGGAGGGCAGCAAGGGCGAGTCGGCCCTATAGGGCGACTGCGGCGCCACGGCGACGGGGCTGGCGCCAGGCTGCTTGTCGCCGATCAATCGGTTAGGCCAGAGATTGACCACCTCGATCGTCAACTCGTTGCGGCCTGGTTTGACCGCTTTGGTGATGTCGAGCTGGTAGGGCGGTCGCCAAGCGGTGCCGACAAGTTTCCCGTTCACCGACACTCTGGCGAGCTCATAGACCTGTCCCAGATCGAGCTGCACGCGGTGGTTGGTCGCCAACCAGGCGGGATCGACAGTGATCTCGCGGGCATAGGTCGCAGCGCCCGAAAAGTAGCGGACCCCTGGATCGCTGGCTTTCGGCCAGGAGATCAGGTGGTCGAACCTCGCCGAGGCCGGAGCGCCCCGACCGGGCTCGAAGGTCACGCGCCAAGGCCCCTCGATTGACGCCAGAACGCGCTGCTCGGTCGCCGGCGCGGTCCAGGCCGTCGACTGCGCGGGTCGACGAAAAACGACGAAGACGGCCTCGTAGGGTTCCAAGCGCAAAGGCGTGCGCACCCCTCCATCTGCCTTCGCATAGCTCAATTTCTCGGCGTCTCCCGTTTCGGCGCGCCAAAGTTCCGGCGCACGGCCATCGACGCGGAAGGTCGCCGTCACCGTCTGAACCTGATCATTCTGGTTGGAGATGAAGTAGATATCGGCGTCTGGGGATCGACGATGCAGGCTCAGCAGCCCGGCCTTCCCCGCGCCGCCCTCAAACGCCACATCCGGATGCATATTTTCGCCGGCCAGCGCGCCTTCCATATCCGTGTAGACGCGCCCCTTGCCAAGCAGGTGCGTCTTCGTGGACCCATCACCCCAGAGGTCGGCGGCCAGCCTTGCGACCGCATCGTCGGGGCTCCTGAGGCCAAGACCGCCGGTCGGACGTTGGCCCACAACCACCGCGCCGCCTTCGACCAGGTCGCGGATCTTGCGGAGCGCAGGCAAGCTCAGGCGCGTGACGGTCGGCGGCAAGTAGAGCAGATGGTAGCTCATGCCGCTCGGCGTCACCAAGCGGCCATCCTTTACCGACAGCAGGGTAAGAAGCGCCTCGGGATTGATATAGTCGTAGCCGTAGCCCTTGGGAACGTCGGTATCGAACTTGTCGATAAAGAGTTCTGTCAGGTTGTGCTCTTCACCGTAGAAGTAAGCGACGTCGGCGACATATCGGCCCTGTTGCAGCATGTAGGAGCTGCGGCTCAGATAGTCGATGAAAGGCGCCGCATATTCGGCCCAGGTTTCATTGCGATTGAAGTACTGGCCGAACATGAAAAGACGAAGGCCAGGCTTGGCGTCGACAAGCGGCTGCGCGTGAGATTCGTGCAGCAGCATGCGATTGACGCCGTGGGCGAAGATCTCGTCCGCGACGGGCTTGAGCTTGGCCGGCGAGAAGGACCACGGGTCGTCCGGCGCCGCCACCGTCAGGGCCTCGGCGGCCACCAAGGGTTTGCCATAGACGTGGGCCGCCGAGGCGGCTTCCTTCAGGTCGGCCTGTAATGGCGGCTGGCCGGCCAGGGTCGCAAAGGGACGATACCAGAATTCGCCGGTCGGAATGTCCGCGCGGGCCTTCGCCGTCATCCCATCGAGGATCGCACGCGGATTATCGCCTTGCGCTTCGGTGTAGTAGGCCATGCCGCGCGCCCTGAGCGTCCTTGCGATCACGCCGTAGTGGTTGTCGGCGACGAGATCCTTGAGCGTCTGCCGGAAGTCGAACAGGAAGCGCTCGGACGTGTCGGCGTCAGCGACGACCCGGCCGGTCAGAACGGGAAGATAGGGCATGGGGTCATAGCCCCGACGTCGCCGGAATTCCAAGAGCATCGCCGGCGTCCAGTTTTGGACGCCGGCCTCCCAGCTGTCGGTGAGCAAGGTCTGGACGCCCCTCGGGCCAAGCGGCGTCTGGCCGGCCTTTTCATAGAGGCCCAGATAGTGCTTGAGATAGCGACCAACGGCGGCAGGGTCGAGCTTGTCGACTTCCAGTCCTGTGGCGGCCGGCTCGGCGGGCGAGTTCATGGCCCCGGTGAGCGACCATCCCAGCCGCACGATCGTCCACAGACCGGGGGGAGGGGTCCAATCGAGCGCGCCGTCTTGGCTCATTCGACCGGTCAAGTCGACGACACGCGCAGGATCGATCGACGCTCCGGCCGGCGCGGCGACCACCGCCGCGACGGCGGAGGGCACGCTGGGCTGAAAGCCTGCCTTGGCCTCGAAGCCGTTGATCCTGGAGCCTGGCAGAAACTGCAATCGGGACACGGCATATCGCACCTGCTTCGGTTTCGACATGCCAGCGACCAGGGGCGAGACGGGCCCCTCGGGCGGCGGGGCGAAGGTCAGGCGAAACCGGGACGCGGTTGTGGGCGGGAACGCTAGGGTCTGTTGCGGCGCGGCCTCGGAAAGCACGCCGCTCGTGCCTTCGATTTCCCAATGAGAGAGCGTTTCAAAGACCCCGGGCGAGCGCTCCGCCTCGACCTTGACGACGGCTCCGGTCTTGACGCCCATCGAGACCGCTCCGGTGGTCACGGGCCTGGGAAAGGTCGCTTCCAGCCAGGCTTCTGGACCGTCGGGTTCGGGAGTGAGCGTGACCGACGAGCCTTCGCTTGGTGCAGCCGGAACGGTCGGGGACGCGTCGGTGGGGCCCGATTGGGTCCGCCAGGCCGGGGCCGGCAATGGCGCGTCCGCGGGCGGCGTCGGAAAGGCGAAGACCGCCGCGTCGCCGTAGGCCTCCAGCTTGCTTCGGGTTCCCTTGGCGCCTTGGAAGGCGCCGCTTTTCCGGGGCGGCGGGGGCAAGGGCAGAGCGACGGGGCGGCCGCCTTCCACGACGGTTTCGCTCCAAACGTACTTCTTCATCCCGTCGGCCGACGCCACCCAGGGGCCGCCGGTCTCGCTCCATCCCGGGGAGCCGGCGACGCCGACTTCCATGCCGGCCCCTCGCGCCTGGCCAAGGGACTGCCGAAAGATGGCGGCCCACTCCTCGCTCATGTACGCGACGGGCTTGGGCACGACCATGGACTCTGGGAGATTCCCGCCTGAGAAGGCGTGGACCCCGCCGACCCCGATCCGCCTCATCCAGTCCAAGTCCAGGCGCGCGCCTTCGGAGGAGATGTTTCCGGCCATCCAGTGCCACCAAAGCCGGGGGCGCGCGGCTTGCGGCGGCGTCTGAAAACCTGCGGCCAGCGGATCGGTCTTGGGCGCGGCCGCGACGCTTGCTGCGTCGAAGGCCAGGCTTGACGCGCAAGCAAGCGCCAAGCCTTGGCGGCGAAGAAGGCGAAGCGAGCCGTTCCCGGAGTTGGCTTTCAAGCTGGTCTCCTCCCTGGGCGCCGCATCCTAAACACACCTCCGCTCGGCGGCGCGGTCGTCGCGAGGCGCTTGGGCGAGTTATCCCGGATGCGGCGGATGACCTGAAAGTCATCCGCCGCCCGGCCGTCTCTGGAAGGGCCGGCGCCCCTAGCGTGAGCCGAAGGCTACGCGGATGTTGAGCCCGAACTCCTGAGCGGGTGTCGTGGTGATGCCGGTGTAGGTGCTCGTGTAGCTCACCGCGCTCGGGCGACCGGTAATGGTCGGCACGCCGCCGATAATCGCCCCCGGAAGCTGCTGGTATGACGTGGAAAGGGGGGCAGTCCGCGTCAGAACCTTCGTCGTGTTGAACAGGTTCTTCGCGTAGACCGTCAATTCCCAGTTCCGATCCGTATCCCGCACCCCGGCAAAGATATTCACAAGAGAATAGCTCTGCACGTCGTCAAACGAATTCGCTGGATCGCCGCGAGATTTTCCATTGAAGTTTAGCAGGCCTCGCGCGAAGCCCTGCAGGTTGCCCGAAATAGGCCTCGTGTATTCCGACTGTAAGGTCGCCGTGAATGGCGGTTGGAAAGAAGACCGCTGCGTCACGTTGCATTGTGCGAGGTTGTCGGCTCCTACGGCGGCCTGAAGCTGGGCGAGCGTGGGCGCCGATGTGACGACATCCGGCTTTCCATCGCTGTTCAGATCGTTGCAGGGAATCGTGCCGTTCTTGACCTTGCCCAGCGCGTAGCCGCCCATCAGGCCGACGTTCCAGTCCGGCGTCAGGTCGTAAGCGATTTCCCCCTCGATCCCGTTCACTTCGACAGGAACGGCCGCGACGAAATTGAACAGCCCGACCTGTTGGGTAAGCGGGCTGACCGAGACCGTATTGACGTAATACACCCCGCTCCCGGGCGTGCGATAAGGATAGTTGGCGAACTTTTGGTGGAATACGCTGGCGTTTAGACGCATCTTCTTGTCGAAGAGCGTAGACTTGACGCCTGCTTCATACGATTTCGACGATTCTGACGGCAGGGTCACGAACGATCGTTCACGGGCCGATTGCACAAGGTTGAAGTTGCCGATCGCGCTAAGGCCAGGTCGGTAGGACGATCCGGTGCTGGCGTAAACCATCAGGTCAGATGTGAAGTTATGCTGCGCCGAGGCCGTATAGATCCACTTCTTGTCGGCCTGGATGTCGGACGTAAGCAGCGCGCCGCCGACTGTGAGTTTGCCGGTATCCGTATAGTCGATGTGACGTAGACCGCCCGAAATTTGCGTGGCGTCACCGACATGCGCTGTCAGGTTGCCGAAAATCGACTTCTCATGGGACTTGCCGCTTCGAGCGATCGGTGTCTGGATGACCTGCGCGACCCCGCCGCCAAACGCCAGCGGCAAGCGCAAGATCGTGGGCGAGTTCAATGTCGTCGGCGTATCGTTCTTGTTGTCGAAGTATCCCAGTGCATAGTCGAATATGCCCAGGACGCGCTCTTGGTTTTGCAGCCGCAGTTCGTGCGATGTCGATTTCGCTCTCAGGACGGTGTATTGATACGTGTTGGTTGTTGGGAAGAGGTTGCCCACATCCGACGTGCCGGCCGAATCCAAATCTTGCGTATAGTGTTGTCCCTGGTAAATCAGCTGCTGTCCCTTGAGGGAAATTTCTGAACGCCAGTTATAAATGTCAAATTTCTGCTTAATCAACCGAGGCGACGCCTGGGAAGATCGCCGATCCTTGGCCTTGATCAGGTTCGGGCTGGCTGGCGCGCTTGGGTTGACGACGCTGAAGGACTCGACCTGGTCGTAGACCGTCAGGTCATGATCGATGGTCTGAAAAGTTCCTTCCAGGCGCAGCCAATCGACGGGCGTGACCAGGGCGCTCACACGGCCACTTTTTGTGCGGCTGCTCGGCTTCTGAGCTGGAATGCTCGAATCGATGGTGTGGACCCGGTTGGCGTCGCTTTCATCGTAGAGCCCGGCGATCCGAAGCGAGGCGACGCCTTCGAAAACAGGAATATTGACCGCCCCGTTAATGTTGGACGTGCCAATGTCGTTGATCGTCGTATTTACATTGCCTCCGAAGCGATAGAGGTCCGGCTTCTTGGTCACGACCGTAATGGATCCCGACGGCGAGGCGCGCCCGCGCAGGGTGCCTTGCGGCCCCCGCAAGACTTCGATCTGGCCCAGGTCATAGGCCTGTTGCAGCACGACGCCGGCGGTGATTGGCGCGTCATTCAGATAGAATTCGACCGTCGGATTGTTTCCGCTGGCGTTGACGTCGAAGTTGACGCCACGCACCTGGGCGTTGCCGCCGACGCCGTTGGCGTTGGTGGTCAAGGTCAGCCCGGGCGCCAACGTCGAGACCTCGGTGAATTCGCGGATGTTCATCTTCTGGAGCGCTTCGGCAGTGATCGCGTTGACCACCGCCGGGACGTCCTGAACGCTTTCGTCGCGCCGCCGGGCGGTCACGACGATCTCTGTGAGGGCGTTGGCGGCTTCGGCGGCGGGCGCCGGAGCGGCGGCCGCGGGCGCCGGCTGGGTTTGGGCTATCGCCGTCATCGGCGCGAGCAGCGCCAGCATGCTTACGCCCCTCAATGCGTTGACCGTAACTGTGTTCATGGCTTGCTCTCCCCTGTTCAACCCGTCGGCGGCATCACAGTGCAATGCTACGGCATCGGGTGTTTTTATTTCGACCGCCCGCCCGACGCTGGGGAGCTAAATCGTTGAATATGGCCTGCGTGGCCCAAATTGACGCACTATTTTAGGAAGTCATCCTAAGGAGCGATGTTCGTAACGTCACGATCCGCGGAAACTCTGTGACTATTTGGAAGGCCTTGCATTTTAATAGAAAAAAGTGCCTGCCGTTACACGGTTTTCATAGCTTTAGTATCCATTTCGCTTTCGATTTGGCACCGGACGCGTTGACGATCTGATCTCTAACTCTCAACGACGCTAGCGATCTGCGAACCGGGCTTCAAGCATAATGGAACAGTCCTGTCTTAATTGCGGCCAGTTTGGAGAGCGCCGCCGCTCTCGCCCCGTCCAGGAAGTCTGGCGCGACGGCGCGCGTCCTATGGAGGTCGCCCATCGGAAATCGTTGGATTACAAGGCGCTGCGGAGTCGTCGCGGCGTTCGGCCTCAGCGCGGGAAACGGCCAGGAGCTTTCAGTCGGCGCTCGAATTTCAGGGGGATCGCCCGTGCGGTTTCTGGACCCGGAGCGCAATGCACCCAACTAATCGGAGTTCATATATTATCGCCTCCGTCGCCGGAGGAGGAGGCGAGGAGATCGGCGACCCAAGGGGCCCGCGAGGCGAAATGTTCGCGTCCGCGGCCGGTTGGGCGAAGCCAGGGGCTGTTCGCCGCGCCCGGCCCGCAGGCGGCTCTCGCGGGCCCCGGTGCGGCCGGCGCAAGCCTCGGCCCGCTGCCGATGGCCAAGCGACAAGCTAGGCCGTCGACGCTTTGCGGCTCGAAGGCCGTGCGGCCTTACCAGGCGCTCCGGCCCGCCATGAAAATCTCGATGAAGTAGTCCAGCCAAGCCCGCGCCTCAGTGAGGGTACAGGTCTTGTTGCTCAGAATCGCGTTGTAGACCCAGCCGCCAATTGCCAGCTGAAACACTTCGGCTGCGCCTTCCGGGTTGCGGCAAGGGACTTCGTCGATCGCGGCGAATTCGCGAATTACGGTCGCGAGCGATGCGATGCCGCGCGCAAAATTCAAACGAGAAGCATCCGCCAGCTCAGGAAAGCGCCGCGACTCGGCAAACACCAAGCGCGACAAGTCGCCGTAGTCCGCGCTCATGCCGACGCGCAGCCAGACATCGCCATAGGCCCGAAGAGCGATCTTCAAGCTGCTCAAGGCCCCGAGGGGCTCGTAGTTCGCGCCGGTCTCCCAACTGTTCATCTGCGCCTGGACGATCGCGCGGAACAGCAAGCCCTTGGACGGAAAGCGTGCGTAGAGAGTGTTCTTCGACACCCGAGCGGCTGCGGCCAGGGCGTGCATCGTCGTTGGGCCATAGCCGTCTCGAAAGAACGCTTCGCGCGCGACCCTGATCAGGCGCTCCTCAAGTTCGACGAGATCCGCGCCCTTTGGCCTTCCCTTTGGCCGAGGCGAAAGCGTGGCGGGCGCATGGGGTTTGGCGGACATAAGCACCTAGGGAGGAACGTTCGCGCAGGCCTGGCCCTGCGATCTGACGGAACCCTACACGTACGATTTCCGCTCGGCTAAGAGCAACTGGCCTTGCCGGGCGGGCCGGGGTTTCGGCTGCCCCGAGCCGGCGACCGACCGCACGTCGTTTATGCAATCAATTGCGGGCGCCAAAACCGATCGCGGAACACCGTTGGGCGCTTGACGCGCTCCATCGCTCGGCTGTCCGCCCGCCGGCGGGCTACGATCCGACGCGGCCGCCGGCCGTGAGTTATCCGCCAGGAAAGGACCCGGCCGCAAGGCCGGGCCAAGGTTGGGGTGGACAGTCCCGTAGGGGACGGGGCGAAAGCCCCTCGAATGGATAGGCCGGTTGAGCGAGGCAGCGCAAGATAAATAAGACAGTAGAGTTCTATTTGCCGCCTTGGCTGGCGAAGCTGATTTGGCGCCGGGGACGGAAAAGGCCGGGTCGGCGGTGAGCTCCCGGTGGCGTTTCGATGTCACTTCAAGCCGATAGGCGATCTGAGGCTAGGGGACGGCTTTTCGCTTGGGGTGCGAGCGCGGTCTCGGCGTCTGTCCGTTTTGAGCTTGGCCTCGCCAACGGTCAATGTATGCTACGGTGTTGTAGCATTGTTATTGATGACCGGGATCGCCGATGGTTCGCGCCGAAACGCTTCTGAATCGCCTTCTGCTGGCTGGTGCATGCCTGGCGGTCAGCACGCCAGGCCTGGCGTCACCCCAGGGCCAGGCGGCCAAATCCCCGCCGCTGAGCGAGGCGATCGTCCGTGCTCGCGCCGACGCGTTGATCGCGCAGATGACGCCCGAGGAGAAGGCCGCGCAATTGATGACCACCTTCGCCCTGCCGCTGCCCCAGATGCAGGACGGCTTGGCCAAGGCCGCCGAGAAGGGGCAGGGCTCGTTCCTGTTCGTCACCGACCCCGAGAAGATCAACCGGCTGCAACA
>Ga0136846_1236302_pt1 | contig 34967 bp, 26 predicted proteins | sample HopSoiMetagenom2_FD_96841 | JGI IMG/M metagenome (GOLD analysis project Ga0136846, IMG submission 96841) | Grasslands soil microbial communities from Hopland, California, USA - 2 Assembly 2016 (version 4) | ecosystem: Environmental > Terrestrial > Soil > Grasslands | place: USA: Hopland...
CGATTGTGATTTTGATCAATCCGGGGTGGAATTCCAGGGCATAGATTCATGAACCTGGCCACAAAAATTAGACGTTTTAAAAACGGGATACTTTTTCAATAGCCTCATTTTGACTATATTTGCGCCCTGCAAATTTTCGCAGACTTGCAGATAAACGGTGATCATAGCTCAGTTGGTTAGAGCATCAGATTGTGGTTCTGAGGGTCGTGGGTTCGAGCCCCATTGGTCACCCTGAATTGTCCATAAGGTATATAAAGTTTCTACGGTAGCTGCTGGCTCTGCGGACTTTATATACCTTATGTTCTTTATTAACAATAGCGTTCTCTTTTTTAAAATGAATTACTGGCTGTTTATTCTCCCAATTTTTGCTGCTCTGGTAGGCTGGAGCATTGGCAAACTGGCGATCTGGGTCCTCATCTATCGCATCTGGCCTAAACGTCAACCTGCAATTGCTGAAAGCATTTCCAAATTTGTTGTACAGGAATTTTCAACGTTGAATCTTGAACAAAAAATTGCTGATCCTTCCAACCTTTCAAAGGCCAGACCTGTGATCGAGTCGCATATTGATCATTTCCTTCGTGTGAAATTGAAAGATCAGATGCCGATGATCAGTATGTTCATTGGGGACAAGACAATTGATTCGCTCAAAACTATTTTCATGCAGGAGTTGGAGAATCTTTTCCCCGAAGTGATGAAACATTTTGCCGGCAATCTGCAATCAGAAATGGGAATTGAAAAGATGGTGAGGAATAAAATATCCGGTGTCTCTTCTGAATATGTAAATAAAATAGTAGGTAAGGATCTTCGTTATATAGCGGCTATTTGCGGCTTCACAGGTTTTATTACCGCACTTATTCAAATTATCATTACACAACTGTTTGTGTAAACATAATCTTATAAAATAGCCATTCGTCGATACAAGTTTGCCATTCGTCAAGATGTTATTAACAATAGCAAGTTCCTGACTGATAACACGTCAAATGTTAAATTCATTTCATGCATAAATTTTTATCCTTTCTTATCCTGTTTTTTGCTGTTTTAGAGGTTTCGGCCCAGTTTCCTGGAGGCGGCGGTGGAAATCGCGGTAACGGGCAACAGATAACCGGTCGTTTGTATGGCAAGATCGTGGAAACCAAATCCGGTAAACCTGTTGAATATGCTTCTGTGCAGCTTATCCAGAATAAGATGGATATGGTAACAAAGCAGAGAAAGGATACTGTAGTGAATGGTATGCTTACCCAGGCAAATGGTGAGTTCAGTTTGGAAGGAGTTTCAGTATTTGGTCAGCTGAAATTGAAAATTAGTGCCATTGGATTCAAAGAGTTCACAGAAAATGTTTCATTTAATTTAAGACCTCCTGCCGGTGGTGCCGCACCAGGGGCTACTCAGGATTTCAGTTCCATGTTGGGTGCTCTGGACAAGGACCTTGGTAATATAAAAATAGAAATTGAAGAAAAGGTATTGGGCAATGTAGTAGTTGATGCAACAAGGCCAGGTCTTCAATTAGGTATCGATCGCAAAGTTTTCAATGTAGATAAGAATATTGTTTCTGCCGGCGGAACTGCTATCGATATCATGCGGAATGTTCCTTCTTTGAATGTGGATATTGATGGGAATGTTACCATGCGTAATAACTCTCCTCAATTATTTGTGGATGGTCGTCCCAGCAATCTTACTTTGGAACAGATACCAGCGGATGCCATTCAGAGTGTGGAACTGATCACTAATCCCTCTGCCAAATTTGATGCTTCTGGTGGAACAGCTGGCATTCTCAATATCGTATTGAAAAAGGAAAAGAAAGTTGGATACAATGGTAGTATTCGTGCCAACCTTGATTCACGCGCCCGGGTAGGTTTGGGCGGCGATATCAATTTGCGCCAGAAAAAAGTTAATCTCTTTGCAAATGCCATGCTCAACCAGCGTAAATCCATTGCTACTGGTACAACTGACAGGCAGAATTTTTATACTACACCTGATGTCAACGTTTATCAAAAGGACCGTTCAGTTCAATTAGGCGGATTCGGTTTTGCAAGAGGTGGGTTTGATTATTTTATCGATAACAGGAATACACTTTCACTGGCGGTTAATTATGCCAGGGGCCAGTTCAAACCAAGCGCAGTAAGTGATATCCTGTTTGATTCTCTGTATTCTACTAAAGTTTCTTCCTTCCAGCAGCGCATAACAAATACCGAAGGTAATTTCAGGAACCTGGGTACTACATTAAGTTTTAAACATAATTTTCCAAAGGCAGGAAAGGAATTGACGGCAGATATAACTTATAATGGTAGCCGGAATGATAACGAGAGTTTTATCACAACAGACTATCAAAACGTTCCGCAATACCAAACCCTCAGCACCTATAGCCAGCAGCAGGTAGTTGAAGGAAAGAATCAGAACCTGATTGTTCAGACAGATTATGCCAATCCTATTACCGATAAATCCAAGATTGAGTTCGGATTAAGGGCCCAGTTGCGCAGGACAAATAGCGAGAACGCTTTTTACATTGATTCATTTAATACTAAAAAGTTTACGCTGCAGCCACAATCGCAGTCTGATTACAAGAGTAATGATCAGGTGTATGCGGCTTATGCTACCTATACCAGACAGGGAAAGATTTTTGGTTACCAGTTAGGTCTGAGAGCTGAAAGTTCCGATTACCATGGTGAAGCTTCAGCACAAAATTTTGATATTCATTTCCCGATCAGTTTCTTCCCAAGTGTTTTCCTTTCTCAAAAACTGGGAGAAACACAAAGCCTGCAGTTGAATTATAGTCGCCGGATCAATCGTCCCAATTTTTGGCAGTTGACACCTTTTACTGATTCATCTGACCGCTTAAACCCCAGCAAAGGAAACCCAGGCCTTAAACCTGAGTTCACAAATTCCTTCGAACTGTCTTATGAAAAGACTTTCAAAAACAGGGGCAATTTCCTTGCCTCTATTTATTATAAGACAACAACAGATCTTATTACCAGGTTCCAGCAACAGGGAACTGGCGCGGGTGGAGAACCTGTTATATTAACCACATACATTAATGCCAATTCAAGTTTTGTTACCGGACTTGAACTGACCATGCGCAATAGTTTTACAAAGTGGTGGGAATTCACTCCTAATTTCAATCTTTATACTTCTGATGTAAAGATTGATATTCCGGGTGAGGAAGATCAGCCAAGGCTGACCAGCTATTTTGTAAAAGTGAATAACACATTCAAATTACCGAAGAATATCTCCTTCCAGTTATCTGGTGATTATCAATCCAAGACTGTATTACCACCGGGTGGTACAGGAGGAGGCGGAGGATTTGGCGGTGGTGGTGGCCGTGGTGGTCCTGGCGGTGGAGGCCCGGGTGGTGGCTTTGGAGGTGCTGCATCGGCATCACAGGGATTTATCCGTCCAACTTATGGAGTGGACGCTGCGGTACGTTATGAGTTCCTCAAAAACAGAACAGCTTCCATTTCACTTAATGTGAACGATATCTTCCGTACAAGACGCCAGGATATCCATTCTGAATCTGCTTTCTTTAGTCAGGATGTATTTCGCAGGCGTGATCCGCAGATACTTCGTCTTAATTTCAACTGGCGCTTCGGTAAATTTGACGCAAGTCTCTTCAAGCGTAAGAATATGAAAAGTGAAAGCCAGGGCATCGATGCGAGTCAAATGGGCGGAGGTCTGGGTCAATAAGAAGTCAAAAGATTAACTAATAGGTTATAGAGAGAGCCGTAGAGTATTCCGATAGCTATCGGGATTTTCTGCGGCTCTCTTTTTCCAGGTGAGTCTGCAATCTTCTCTAGACCCACTATTCTCCCTGGTTCTCTTTAATCCTCTGTCGTTCTTTATGCGGCAAAACTATCACGCACAGTATTCCCATTTGTTTGAACTTTAAACTCCTGTATATTTGGAGCTTATGGGCGAACCATTGCGTTTTGCGATTATCGGGTGCGGAAAAATTGCAGGCAGGCACGCAGAACAGGCCTGTTCCCATGGACAGCTTGTCGCTGTTTGTGATATCATTCCTGAAAAGGCCAATGCGCTGGCCAGCCAATATAAGGCCCAACCATATTATTCTATCGAAGGCCTGCTGGCAACTGAGAAAAATATCGATCTCATTGCAATATGCACTCCCAACTGGTTACATGCCGAACATTCCATTCATTGTCTGCGGGAAGGACACCATGTTTTATGTGAGAAGCCGCTTGCCATTTCTAAAATTGATGCTGAAGCAATGATCTGGCATGCGCAGGAAAACAGGAGAAAGCTTTTTGTTGTTAAATCTACCCGGTATAATCCGGCATTGATTGAACTAAAAAAACTGCTGGATGAAGGCAAAGCCGGCAAGGCTTTAAGCTTTCAGCTAAACTGTTTCTGGAACCGTCCCCCAGCCTATTATGAAGGAAACTGGAGAGGTAAGATCAAAACGGATGGTGGCACTCTTTTTACCCAGTTCAGCCATTATATAGATGCATTGCTTTGGTTATTTGGAAGCGTGAAAAACGTGAATGGTTTCCGGAAAAATCAAATTCATGCAGACAGCATTGAGTTTGAGGATAGCGGAATTGCTTCACTGGAAATGGAAAATGGAGTGATCGGTGGTTTGAACTGGTCCGTGAATACCTTTCAAAAGAATATGGAAGTATCCCTGACAATCCTTGCTGAGAAAGCTACTCTGAAACTGGCTGGTGAATACATGAACCAGGTAGACTATCAACTTGGTGAATCAATTACCCTGCATTCAAAAGATGAAGGAAGCGCCAATGATTATGGCTTTTATAAGGGATCGATGAGCAATCATGATAAGCTCTATGGACATTTGGTAAAGGCCCTGAAGGATGACCAGCATCCATTTACATCGGCCGTTGATGGCCTTAAAACTGTTGAGGCAATCGAATTAATCTACGATAGCATTCCTTTAGATAAGTAAATCTTCCAATTGAAAAGAATCTTTTTCACAGTAACCAATGATCTTACCTATGATCAGCGAATGAGGCGGATCTGTACGTCCCTGGCGGAGAATGGGTATGCGGTTACGCTGGTTGGTTTTCGAAAAAAGAATTCAAAAGCATTAGGAGAGGAAAAATTTATTCAAAAAAGACTTCCCCTGCTCTTCCAAAAAGGAAAAGGATTTTATGTTGAAGTTAATCTGCGACTTTTCCTCTATCTCTTATACAAAAGAATGAATGCTGTCTGTGCCATTGATCTTGATACCATACTGCCCTGCCTGTTCATTTCAAAATTGAAGGGAGTTTTCAGGATTTATGATGCGCATGAATTATTTACGGAAACCAAGGAAGTAGTGACGCGTCCGGGTATTCAGAAGGTTTGGAGAAAGGTAGAGCGGTATGCAGTCCCAAAGTTCAGCAAAGCTTATACCGTAGGCCAGAGTATCGCTGAAGAATTCAGGAAACGATATAATATACAGTTTGAGGTTATACGAAATCTTACCAGATTGCGCGACGAAATTCCAGATCCCCAACCACGGAAATTTGTATTGTACCAGGGAGCTGTTAATGAAGCAAGGGCATTTGAGTACCTGATCCCTGCCATGAAGCAGGTAAATAATAAACTGGTTGTTTGTGGGGATGGCAACTTCATGGACCAGTTAAGAAAACTGATTAAAGAAAATGGGGTTGAAGAAAAGGTTGAGTTACGAGGCATGCTTCCGCCTGAAGAATTATGGCAGGCTTCATTACATGCAAAGGTTGGAATTACCATTATTGAGAATCTGGGGTTGAATCAGTACTATTCCCTGCCAAATAAATTTTTTGATTATATACATGCTGCTGTGCCTCAGGTAGCCGTTGATTACCCGGAATACCGTCGGATCAACGGTCAGTTTGAGGTTGCAGTTTTGCTGGAAAAGACAGATCCTGAAATAATTTCCGCTGCTATCAACAATTTGCTCCTAAATGATGTTCTATACAAAAGATTGAAGGATAATTGCATTATGGCGCGAAATACACTGAATTGGCAACAGGAGGAAAAAAAATTACTATTATTTTACCAATCTGTCTTTAAACAGTGAGTCGTCAGGTCCATATAGTTTGCCTGGATGTTCCCTGGCCACCGGATTATGGTGGTGTTATTGATATGATGAATCGTATCATGGCATTTAAACGAATGGGGGTTGGCATTCATCTTCATTACTTCAGCTATAATGAACGCGGTACACCGCCTGAACTTGATCAATATTGTCAGACGGTAAATGTCTATCAGCGCGAAAAGCCCGGCAAGAGTTTATCTCTTCATCTTCCTTATATAGTTGCTTCCCGTATTAATAAAGAATTGATATCACGCCTGGAAGCTGATAATCATCCGATCCTGCTTGAAGGGATACACTGCACTGGTATTTTAAAAGAAATGAACATAAGCCAGCGGAAGGTTGTGGTGAGGATGCACAATGAAGAAAGTGTTTATTATAAAGAACTGGCAAGGGCTGAACAAGGCTGGCTCAAAAAACTGTATTTCTATAATGAAAGCCGGCTTATTCGTAAATACAGCCATCATCTCCCCCATGAATGTGTTTATGCCTGCGTTTCACAAAAGGATATTCAGGTTCTTAAAAATGATTATCATCTGGAGAAGGTAGAGTTCCTTCCCACCTTTCCTGCATGGCAGAATGTATGTAGCCAGGAAGGGTTAGGTAATTTCTGTTTGTATCATGGAAATCTATCTGTTCCCGAAAATGAAGAAGCAGCTGCCTGGCTGATCTGCAATGTTTTTACAAAGGCCCGTGTACCTTTTATCGTGGCCGGAAAAAAACCTTCAAAAAAATTACAGCGTATTGCAGGGCTTTGTCAGCACACCTGCCTGGTGGCTAATCCATCCGAGAAGGAAATGAATGACCTGGTAAGAAAAGCCCATATTCACACACTGCCCTGCTTTAATAAGGGAATTACAGGGATTAGGTTGAAACTATTGCATGCATTATTTGAGGGGAGACATTGCGTGGTCAATGAACCGATGGTAGCAGGTACCGGATTGGAGGAAGCCTGCCATATTGGAAGCAATGCCAATGCCTTTGCTTCTATCATCCTGCAATTGCACAATCATCCCTATTCGAGGGAAGAAACCATCCTGAGAAAACAGTTATTGGGAGATACTTACAATAACGATAAAAATACCCGGCAGCTTAGTCAATGGTTATGGTAGCATTATCCAGTACTCTGCCCTTTTCTGTGCGGATCATCCTGGCAGGGAATTTTTGCACAACTATATAGTCATGTGTAGCCATTACAATAGCTGTGTTGAAATCTTTGCAAATATGGAATAAAAGATTCATGATCTCATCCGAGGTTTCCGGGTCAAGATTACCTGTAGGCTCATCAGCCAGGATCAATTTGGGAGAATTTAATAATGCCCTGGCGATATCAACGCGTTGCTGCTCACCTCCACTCAACTCAAATGGCATTTTGAAACCTTTGGCTTTTAAACCCACTTTGTCAAGTACATCGTCAATTTTTTCATCCATCAGTTTGTCATCTTTCCAGCCAGTAGCCTTTAATACGAATTTTAGATTATTATTTACATTCCGGTCTGTCAGTAACTGGAAATCCTGGAATACCACGCCCAGATTGCGGCGCAGATAAGGTACTTTTTTCCAGGTAAGTCCTTTAATGGCGAAACCGGCAACTGTAGCGTCACCCTCTGTTAGCGGCAATTCTCCATAAAGCGTTTTCAGCAGGCTGGACTTGCCTGTTCCTGTTTTGCCTACCAGATACACAAACTCTCCTTTATTTACCCTCAGGTTCACGTCCTGTAACACCAGGCTTACACCCTGGTAAATATTGGCGTGATTGATCTCAATAATTGGCTCCGACATTAAACTGCTTTTGCTGCAAAAATAAACGAAACTGTACGTAGGAAAAGAAATATTTGCTAAAACTAAAGAAATAGTTGTAGAACTAAATAATTAGTTATAGCTTGGATGAATCAAATTATTTGCATGAAAACATTAACGAAAGCCGAAGAGCAGGTAATGCAGGCTGTCTGGAAGTTAAATTCGGCCTTTCTGAGGGATATAGTAGATGAAATGCCTAATCCCAAGCCTCATCAGAATACCGTTGCCACGCTGTTAAAGATCCTTGTAGAAAAGGAATTTATCAGGATCACGGTACTTGGTCGTCAGCACCAGTACTCCCCTCTCATCAGCAAAGAAGATTATTCCAAAAAGACCATGAAGCAATTAATGAAGGGATACTTTGAAGGATCGTTCAGCAATGTGGTATCCTTCATGGTGAAAGAGAATAATATCTCAATTGAAGAGTTGGAAACCCTGCTACACCAGATCAAAAAACAACAAAACCAAAAGAAATGACCAGCCTTTTTTATTACCTCATCCAGGTAATTGTTTCATCTGGCATCCTTTACCTGTATTACCAGTTTTTTCTACGGAATAAACGGTTTCACCAATATAACAGGTTCTATCTCCTGGGAACTGTTATCATAAGTATCATCATACCATTTTTACGAATACCCGTTTATTTTACCCATGAAGATTCTGCCTCCTCCATTGTTTTTAGAACACTGACCATACTTGGACCCTCGAGTGAGGAAATCCCTTTGAATACTGGTAATTTAAGTGCACTACAAAATACCTCTCATCATACTGTTGATCTGATCTATTGCCTTTATGCGCTGATAGCCTGTCTGGCACTTGGCAGAATTATCATTGGGCTGGTTCGTATTAAAACTCTTGGCAATCGCAATCCTTCAAAAAAAATCGGAAATATCTTTTTTATCAATACCAGTGATTCACATGCTCCATTTTCTTTTTTTAACCGGTTATTCTGGCATCGGGATATTGAATTGAAGTCTGAAAAAGGTGAACAGATATTTCGACATGAACTGTTCCATATCCGTGAGCGGCATAGCCTGGATATTGTATTCATGGAATTAGTATCCATGGTTTTCTGGATCAATCCTTTTTTCCATCTGATTAAGAAAGAAATGAGGGCGATACACGAATTTCTTGCTGACAGATATGCTCTTGATAAATGCAACCAATGGAATTACGCCGAAACGCTGCTGATGCATGCTTTCCAAACCAGGCAATCGCTTGTAAATCCATTTTTCCATAACCAGATAAAAAGACGTATAGCCATGATCACAAACCCAAAAAAAACAAGCCACCAATACCTGCGCAAGGTGCTGGTATTACCGGTAGCGGTAGTAATTGTTACCCTGTTTGCCTTCAGTTACCGTAAAAACAATCCAATTGTATCAAGCTCAAAAGATATGATCACCGTAGTCGTCGATGCGGGCCATGGTGGTGATGATCCTGGAGTACAAAGCCCAGATGGCAAGTATAGGGAATCGGAATTGGCCCTTTCAATTACAAAAATGATTCAACGATTGGCCCCTGAATACAATATTAATGTGCTTATGACCCGGAAAGATGCGAATTATCCCGGCGGAGCTGCTGACAAGAATCAAGGTTTAATGAAAAGGGTTGAGATCACTAATGAAATAAGCCCCTCGGCATTCATTTCCATACATGTCAATAATAGTGGGATTAAAGGTTTCCAAAATAAAAATTCAGGAATTGAAGCGTATGTAACAAATAAAAGGGAAGATGATCCCGGTAAAGCTGCTGCCTCTGCCATATTACAGGAACTATCGGCTGTATATAAAACATCAATTGATCTGAAATACAGGGAGAACCTTGGCATCTATGTATTGGATAAGAATAAATGTGCTTCTGTAATTCTGGAATGCGGCTATATGAATAATCGGCAGGACCTGGATTTTATAACTAATGAGGCTAATCAGGAGAAAATGGCTCGAGCTATTTTGAAAGGCCTTGTAAACTTCAATAAGAGCCTGGCTTTCCAGGCAGTCCCGGCATTGCAAACTATTGACACCCTGCCCCATTCCTATACTATTGACGGAAAGATTGATTTTGCCGGAGGAATAACTTTTAAGGCAGAAAATATTACTGTGAAAACGAATGAGGTTCCATCAGGTCAATCATTTAATCCCAAATTGATCGTCTTAAATGGAAGTTTGTTAACGCAGGAAGATGCAAAGAATACTTTCAAAAACGCAACCGTCCGAAACGCAGAAATTCAAATACTGGCGCCAAATAATGGAGAGGCTATTGGCAAATATGGAGAGAGGGCAAGAGAGGGTGTAATTGTAATTGAAAACGCTGTTATGGAAAAGAAGGAGCCAAAACTATTGAAAAATCTAACATTAAATGGTGTAGAAGGTGACCCATTATTCATTCTGGATGGTAAGGTCCTTGCTCGTGAAGATGCTGAGAAAACGATGAGATCACTGGACCCAAACACTATCGAAAGTATCAACATTTTGAAGGATAAGTCTGCAACCACTTTATATGGAGAAAAAGGGAAAAATGGTGTAATACAGATCATAACCAAGAAGAAGAAATACCCTTCTTCCGCCTATTTGCAGCCTGGTGACTCACTAATTGTAAGAGAGGATTCGCCATCCAATGTTCAATAAGTCAGATCAACACCCGGAGCCTGGATTACCAATTCCTTTTTTGCACTATCAGTTACTCTTCCGATCACCTGCGCATTCACACCAAAACTTTTTGAGACGTTGATTATCTGATCAGCGTCTTTTTCGTTTGTGTAGATCTCCAGGCGGGTACCCATATTGAATACCTGGTACATTTCCCGGTCCTCAGCTTTACTGGCATGCTGTATTAACTGGAATATTAGCGGTGGCTCAAATAAATTATCCTTGATCACCTTTAGATTGCCTGGCAGGTATTTCAGGCATTTGGTCTGCCCTCCTCCACTACAATGGATCAGGCCATGAATTGTTTCAAAATGATTTTGCAATAATTCTTTCATGACTGGGGCAAACGTTCGGGTTGGACTAAGTAACAGCTGACCGATTGAAATAGTAAGATCATCTATTTTTAACTGATCGGTCATTAGATGAGGTCCGATATAAACAACTTCTTCATCCAATGAATTTTCAAATGATTCGGGATATTTTTTTGCATAAGATTTGTGAAGCATATCATGGCGGGCACTGGTAAGACCATTACTGGCAATACCACTGTTATAATCTTTCTCGTAATGGGCTTTACCAAAGCCTTCAAGGCCTACAATGATATCCCCTGCCCTGATGAGTTCATTAGTTACCAATTTTGATTTAGGCCAGCGGGCAGTCATGGTGCCATTTACTGCAATGGTTCTGACCACATCACCTACATCGGCTGTTTCTCCACCCATATAAGTGATATGAACCCCAAATTCTTTCATCTGGTCAAAGAATTCCTGACTGCCGGTTATAACTGCTTCAAGGATCTCAGCAGGGATCAGTTTTTTATTTCGATCTATTGTAGAAGAGAAAATGAGTTTATCATAAATGCCGGTACATAACAGATCATCAAGGTTCATTACAATGGCATCCTGGGCAATTCCTTTCCACACGGAAATGTCACCGGTTTCTTTCCAGTATATATAGGCGAGGATACTCTTGGTACCAGCTCCGTCGGCATGCATCACATTTACCCAATTGGAATCACCTGTCAGCACATCCGGGTATATCTTGCAAAATGCGTTTGGATATAGGCCTTTATCGAGGCTTTTGGTAGCTGCGTGAACTTCTTCTTTCTGGGCGGACACTCCTCTTTTGGAGTATAAACTCATAATTCTGATTAAGCTGCAAAAATAAGGTTATCTATCAGTTTGTCCCGACTTAAACAGTATGGAATTTCCAAATTGGAAATCGAAATTCCTGACTAGTTTTGCTAACCCTTTATGCAAGTACATCGGAATATTGAGGCCCTGCCCGCTTTTCGTAATGCTGTTATTACCATCGGAACCTTTGACGGCGTCCATATGGGCCACAGGCAGGTTATTCAAAAACTGAAAGAAGAGGCCGCTGCAATTAATGGAGAAACGGTAATCATCACTTTTCATCCCCACCCCAGGAAGATCGTGTCTTCAGCTATTCTGGGCATCCGGCTAATTAATACGCTGGAAGAAAAGATCAGCCTGCTGGAACAGATCGGCATTGACCATCTCATAATTGTACCCTTTACTGAGGCTTTCGCCAATCAGGCTGCTGAGGATTATATTAAAGATTTTCTGGTAGCCCTGTGCAACCCACACACCATAATAATCGGATATGACCATCGATTTGGGAGGGACCGCCAGGGTGATTATGTTTTACTTGAGCAAAGGGCATCTGTCTATAATTACGCACTTAAAGAAATACCTAAACATATCCTGGATAATATATCAATCAGTTCCACCAATATCCGTGAGGATATTTTGCATAACAGGATAGAAACCGCCAATAAATTATTGGGATACGAATTCTTTTTTTCTGGTGAAGTAATCCATGGTGACAAGCTGGGAAGACAACTGGGGTATCCTACCGCCAATCTTAAGATCAATAGCGAGGAAAAGATCATACCGGGCAATGGAATATATGCCGTATATGGTGAATTGGCAGGCGGCCCGCGTCACAAAGGAATGATGAGTATTGGCTTCCGGCCTACAGTGGATGGCAAGAAACGGGTGATTGAAGTAAATCTCTTTGATTTCAATGAACAGATATACGGCAAGGAACTACGGGTGTACGTAAAAAAATACCTCCGTGCAGAGGTAAAATTTGAATCGTTGGAGAAACTGGTGAAACAGATAGATCAGGACAAAATTGATAGCCTGAAAATTCTCTAGCCTAGTATTCAATCCGGAATTCCAGGGATTTTCCGTCATCAAAAAAATCTTCCATGGAACTCATGATGGTAACTGTCTTTTTATCTTCAGAAACTGTTAGGTTCTTTCCTTCTGCTTTTTTCACCGGGGAAGGTAAATAAAGGATCAATTTACTGTTGCCAATACCCATTGACGACATCTCTTTCATAGCTTTCATGCCTTCATCGTCTCCTACCCTGGCATACCTGTCTGCCAGTAATTTTCTTTCCAAAAGGCCTTTGCTGATATTGAATGCGTAATATTCATCAATATTGCCCTCGGGCATTTTATCGGTGGGCAACCCTGCAGGCATTCCGGTTTTTGTACTGTCCAGCTGCTTTTTCATTGCCTGGATAATGACTTTAGAGTACATCTTATCGATAGTAGCAATTTCATTACTCTTGCTAAACGGGAAGGTCATTTTTGTAATGAGTTTATCATTCTTAAGGTCCATGTTTAAACCCAATGTGCCTTTTTTAACCAGGTCTTTTTCTTCAGCTGTAAGCTCAGGCATTTCGTCTACCATTTTCTCCATTGACATGGTGGTATCCACTGCTTTTTCTTCTTTCAGTTTATTCATTTCATCACCCTCTCCTGCCATCTTCGCCAGTCCAAGCATGCTGCTCATATCACCGGTGGTCGTCATCATTCCTGTTCCGTCAGCCCGCAAGGTTATTTCTTTGGTAGTTTCACAGCTGGTTAAATAAATTGTTGATGCAGCCAGTAAAAACAGCACAATCCTTTTCATGATAATTTATATAGTTTTTATTTTGTTTGATTCGTATAGCGTAAGCGATGTAAGATAAATCAAATTTTGACAGGCAAATGTTATAAATATTGTCGTGTCTGTATTTAACAGGGTCTGGTCAGGCAGTCATCTTATAAAGCATTTCTTTGAGCAGAGAACCATCTTCGGTAGCGGCACTATTGATGCCAATGCTTTTTAAATTATACTGGTGAAGTAACAGCAATATTCTTTCCACCCCCTGGAAATTATAGATCTTTGCAGCCTGCATATAATCCTTTACGAAAAAGGGATTGACTCCTATTGCGGCGGCCACTCCTTTTTCATCAGTAGTACCTGCACCAAAAACCATAAATACCTTACTGAAAAAGCTATAAAGAGATGGCAGGACCAGTTGAATTGGCGCAGCCTTGGGATTGGCTTCAAAATACTGAATGATCCGCAGGGCTTTTGCAAAATCCCTGTGGGCAATGGCTGATTGTAATTCAAATACATTAAAGTCCTTGCTTACGCCGACGAACTCTTCAATATCTTCTTCTGTTATGGTTTTCCTTTTGCCCAGGTTAATGGAGATCTTGTTGATTTCATTTTCAATTCGGGTCAGGTCATTCCCGATATGGTCAACAAATAGAGCAAGGCCCCTGGGTGAAATGGAAAGTCCTTTTGTTTCCAGCAATTCCTGGGTCCATTCCGGAACCTGATTATCGTACATTTTTTTTGTAGTAACCAGTACCCCTTTTTCTTTTATCAGTTTGGCAAACTTTGTACGGCCGTCTACTTTTTTATCTTTATAGGAAACGATGAAAATAGTTGACGAAAGCGGGTTATCAATATAGGGTTCCAGTTTTTCAATATCCCTCATCTGCTGGGCCTCTTTTATGATCACAACCTGGCGTTCCGCAAACATTGGATACCGTCTGCACGCGTTGACAACCTCTGGCCAGGTGGCATCTTTTCCATAAAAAACGGTGAGATTAAAGGAGGCTTCGCTTTCATTCAGGATGCTGGTTTCTGCATAATTAACAGCCTGATCTATGAAATATTCCTCGTCGCCCTCCAGCCAGTACACAGGCTTGAAAACACCCTTTTTCCACTCTGTTATGATCTTGTCAATACTCATAAAACGCTAAAATACAATGTTTTTTACCTCTTGGGCGTTATAAATAGTAAATTTAAAAGGTTTCTGGCACGGTTTTCGGAATTCGATATGCCGAACGGATTTTTGAAGACATCAGAACCAGTGCTAAACCTAGGAAACATGATCAAAAATCCTTTGGACGTAAACCTAAAACTCAAAACTCTTTTTATTTAAACCCATCTTGTATGACAAACACAAATTATCCATCCGCTACTCCACAAAGTACGCCTCCGGCACCAAGGAATCGCGGAAACAAAAATTTACTGATAGCGATTCTTGCAGTTGGCTTGCTTGGTACATGGGCATATCTACTGTGGGATAAGAACAATTCTGGCGAGAAAATGCAGATAGCTCAAACCCAGGGTGAAAGCTACATGTCTCAAAGAGACTCTCTGAAACTCCTTTATGATGACGCTGAACTGCGTCTGGATTCAATCACTGGTGCAAATAACAATCTGCAGGGTGATAAATCAGATCTCCAAAAGCAAATCGAGTCTAACAAGGCTGAGATCAAAAAGATCCTTAATGATAAGAATGCTACAGCTGCTGACCTGAAAAGGGCCCGCACTATGATCTCTGACCTGAATGGCCAGATCGCATCACTGGAACAGGAAGTTTCCCGTCTGACTGGTGAAAACCAGGTACTGACTGCTAACAATACACAGCTTTCTTCTGAAAAGCAGGTATTGGAGCAAAATCTTCAGACTTCTACTTTAGAAAAAGAAGAATTATCTCAAACTGTTGACGTAGGTTCTACTTTCAGCGCTTCTAATATTCAGATCACTGCAGTGAATGAAAAGAAGAATGGTAAAGAGAAAACTACTACCACAGCTAAAAGAGTTGATAAACTGGTTATCTCTTTCGATGTAGAGAACCGTATTGCAAGGTCTGGTCCAGCTGATATGTACATTGTAGTAACAGCGCCTAATGGCCAGGTGATCACTGATGCTGCTAACGGTACTTCTACCCTGACTACCCGCACAGAAGGTGACAAACAATATACAGCAAAGGTGCCTGTAGATTACGAACAGGGAACTCGTAAAGCTGTTCAATTCCCGATCCGTCAGAACGATTTCCAGACTGGTAACTACAAGATTGAAGTTTACCACAACGGTTTCAAGATCGGTGAAGGTGTAAGAAGCCTGAAGAAAGGTGGCCTGTTCAGCTAAGAATAAAATTAACTCCGCCTTCGCGCAAGGCTTACGCTTGCGCCGAAGCTTCAGCGTAGGAGCACGGCGGATAAAATAGGTGGTTTATTCGGTTAAAAGCAGTTGCAAACTCCGCAACAGAGCCGTCTCACTTTATTAGTGAGGCGGTTTTTTTTATGGGTGCCCTACCCTCCGTTGCCTCATTTCCTGCTTCTAAATCCCGGGCTATAGGAAATCTACGATTATATAGTCGTTAATTTGCCAGCGTTCGGAATATTTTTACCTTTCAGGACTTACAAACTGGATTCGGTATGAGAGACACAAAGCCCCTTTTAATTGCCCTTCTTTCCATAGGCCTGGTTGGAACATGGGTCTACCATCTATTCGATAAAACGCAGTACAGCCAGCGTATAAAGCAGGTTTACGTGAGAGATTCAATAGGCATTGCCAATGCCATCCGGGACTCGCTGAAGGGCCGGTATGACATGACAATTGACTCCATCGATACCCGCCTGGAGTTCACCGAAAATGGCAATGATTCACTGAGAAATCAGCTGGATGTAAATATTGTCCAGGTCAATACCCTCAAAAACCAGATCAACTCCCTGCTTAAAAGCCGGAATCTGAGCAAGGAGGATATTGCTAGGGCAAGGCAGATGATCAATGAACTTCAAACGAAAGTGGATGAATTGAGTGGCGCCAACAGTTCCATCAACGAGGAAAAGAACCGAATGGCCGCCCAAATGCAATCACTGACCTCACAGATCGAAGGACTGCAGCAAAATGTCAAGTCGCTCAATGATCAGAACCAGACTCTCACTGAACAGATCAGGCTGGCCTCTGTCTTTGTGGCTTCAGATATGAACTTAAATGCAATTGATGAAAAATCGAGCAAAGAAGAAGAAACAGCCAGTGCCAAAAAGGCTGATAAATTCGTGGCTTCTTTTGTAGTGCAAAATCTGGTGAACGAATTCAAAAATGCAGAGGTTGTTATTGTTGTACTCCAGCCGGATGATACGGTTTTAGAGATCAGCGACTGGAACACCGGCAATTTTGAAACCCGGCTTCAGGGAATGAAGGCGTATACCCGCCTCGTGAAATTTGATTATTCCAAAGGTGAACAAAAGCAGATCATCTTTTCATTGAGTCCGGGTAGTTTTCAGAAAGGGACTTATAAACTCCAGGTCTGGCACAAAGGGATCATGATCGGTCAAACAAATAAGACACTTAGCTAATTAGAATCTGGAATCGAATTGATAATAAAAAGGTCGTCCGCGTAGCGGACGACCTTCTTATTATATTACTAACGCTATATACTTTATAGATTATATCCGTAACTAAAGTAATACAGTCCACCAACATAGGGGCTACCAAAACCAGTACGATAATAACTGTTACCAAGATTTGTTCCACCAATGCGGAACTGGCCCTTGGAACCTGCTGGCCGATAACTGATCTGTCCATCAACCCAGGTGAAATACGGCAATGTACCACTCACGAAAGTTCCCTCATAATAATTATTGTCCTGCCATTTAACTACCACATTAAATCCAAATCCCTTGTAAACATTCTCATTCTTCAATCCGAGATTCCAGCGATATTTTGGAGCATTAAAGAATGATACGAAACCAGCTGGTAAATCCTTCAACTTATCAGAGAATACGTTTCCATAAACATTATATCCTCTACCCAATTGATATTCCATGCCTATTCCCCAGCCTAATGCCTTAACATCCTGGGTAGCAGTTTGCTTGTAAGAAATATTAGTGGTTGTCAATGCAGAGAAAAGACCTGTCGGGCTTCCGGTTGCAGAACGTCCTATACCAATTGTTGCCAGGAATTGTTTATATATGCTGTAATAAGTGTAGGCATCAATCAGCAATCTCTTTCCAAGGATGCCTTTATAACCGATCTCGTATGAGTTCACGATCTCTGGTTTCACTTTCGTGAATGTAGCGGGTACCAGCAAATTAGTATTGGCTGGATTTCCGCTGGCGCGATAAGCCAGGATGCTTTCAGCAGTATACCCCCTGGTTGCAGGTTGGTCCAGTCCATAGAAAGTCTGGAACTCAGGTAAACATCCGATCAGGTAACCAGCCCCTGTAATAAGGCTGATATACTGGTCCTGCATAGTTGGGAAACGGTAGGCAGTCTGATAGGAAAAACGGATATTATTATCTTTTGCTACGCGGAACACAGCTGTGAATCGCGGAGTGAACCTCCCTTCAAAATTGGTTTGTTTATCATAACGCCCGGCAGCAGATAATGTCAGGAAATTATCGAATAATTTCTTTGACAATTGAATATATCCACCGTATTCATTGATCTTGATATGACCTGTTGTATCAGCAAACAGGGTTCCCTGGGAATTCAATACATATTGTTTCCATTGAGCGCCAACAATCACTTCTACCTTATCAGAGAAACCAAGTGCATCTGAAAAATTCAGCTGTCCATCACTGGCCCAAAGATCTGTTTTGTCAAGGAAAAGGGCGCCGCCTTTGGAAATAGGAATATTACGGCCTTCGTTAAGAGCTGCATCAAAGGCAGCTGTACCGGGAAGAAGGCGACCAGCATCTGCAGCAGCACGCGCAGCCATGTGAGCGGAAACATCACTTACTGCAGTTCCACCTTGCCGTTTGTTTTCTGAATAGGTGGCTACATATTGGCCAAACCAGGTTGAGTTAGCTTTCCATTTGTTATTGATATAAACACCAAGTGCGGTAGCATTGTAGGATCCACCTGCATTTTCCTGTGTGGTATATCCACGCAGGTACCATGTTTTGGCTTTGATCTCCAGTTTATGTTGCGCAATTTTCAGATTACGCAGGGAATAACGGTCTGCACCTGTATATACAGTGGTACCGGTACCAACATAAGAGTTGATGGAGGCTTCAATATTCGGTGTGATCTTATAATGGATGCCTGCTGTGAACTTTGCATTCACCGTATTGTAATCAACCAGGTTTTTTTCTTCATAGCCAGTTCTGGACACACTGTAATTCTGGAAATAACCATTGCGGCTACCAATATAGAACGGAAGAAAGTTTTGAACTGTTGATTGTAAAGCCGCAGGAACACCAGCAAGGAATGCTCCTACCTGGGTATTGGTTGGATAAGTTCCCGTTGTGCCAAAATAAGCATTGGCAGCATTCACCAGGTTAAATGCTCCTCCTGTTGCAGCCAGCACACCTGCCTGTGTTTGGGCAATCACTACCTGGGCAAATGAGTTCATGTTTGCACTGGCTTCATCACCATACACATTCACTCCATTATAATTTGGATCACTATCGCGGTTACCACCCACAACACTGCTCAGTACTCCGATCTGCTGTTTATTGCGATAATCATCGGCCTGCCAGTCATCTGCACTCAGAATTGATGCTGAAATTTTAAAGGCCCATTTATCTTTAATAGCCTTTGCCCAACGGAAAGACCAGTCGTAGTAAGGAGCCGGTTTGCGCTGCCTTCCATCCACATGCATGATCCCCTGTTTGATATTATAACTAAAACCCTGGTATTTGAATGGATTTTTGCTGGTGATCAGCAAGGTGCCATTCATACCACCAGAACCATAAAGAGCTGATGAAGCGCCGGACAGCAATTCCACATTCTCAACATCCAGCTCTGTGGGTCCAATTACATTACCTACTGAGAAGTTCAAACCTGGAGCCTGGTTATCCATACCATCAATCAATTGATTCAATCGCAGGTTACCACTGGATACAAAGCCTCGGGTAGTAACTGTTTTGAATGTGAGACTGGCCGTATGCATATCAACACCTTTCAGGTTGGTAATGGCGTCATAGTAATTGGGAGATGCAAGGTTTCTTAATATGGCAGGACTCATTCGCTCAACTGTAACGGGTGATTCCAGTATTCTTGTGGGGGCCCTTGTGGCAGCCACAACAACTTCCTGACCCAGTGTGGTGCCCGGTTTAAAATCTACTGCAATTTTGGAATCTGTACTGCTGACATTGACTTCATAATTTTCATATCCAACTGAAGAGAAAACAAGTGTAACGGGTAATTTGGCTACGGAAATGGAGAAATCGCCATTTGAATTGGTATAAGTGCCCTGATTTGTTTCCTTAACTATAACTGAAACGGCGGGAACAACATCTTTCGTGGAACTATTACGTACTGTACCGGAGATAACATTCTGTGCATTTGCAGCAATCGTAAGCAGGCTACTCATTAAAAAGAGAGCCAAAAAGCGACAGCTTTTTCTCATAGTAAGCGATTTAAGTTTTGGAATATTAACGGAAAAATAAGCATTGTCGGGTTTATCTAAAAATTTAATTTTTAAGGAGAAAGGATAAAATGTTGACATTTTTAAGGGTGCAGGATTGGGCATAAATTTGCAGCTTCATACTTTCGATTATGGCTTCATTTTCCTTCCCCGAACAAACTGGTTTTTATAGTGGCAAAGTAAGGGATGTCTATTATTTTTCGGATTACCTGGTGATGATTGCATCCGACAGGATCTCCGCATTTGATGTGATCCTGCCACGTCCCATTCCATTCAAGGGCCAGGTATTGAATCAGATCGCTTCTTATATGTTAAAGGCTACTGGTGATATTTGTCCCAACTGGCTATTGGATGTACCTGCTCCTTCTGTTTCCATTGGAAAAAAATGTGATCCGTTTAAAATTGAAATGGTGGTAAGAGGTAATCTTACCGGTCACGCATGGAGGACCTATTCATCCGGTAAGCGTGAGCTTTGTGGCGCTGAAATGCCAGAAGGCATGAAAGAAAATGATTTCTTCCCCACTCCCATCATCACTCCATCAACCAAGGCCTCAGAAGGACATGATGAAGATATTTCCCCTGCCGAGATTATTGCCAGTGGTTTGGCTTCTGCAGCTGAATGGAATGTATTAAAAGATTATACCCTGAAATTATTTGAAAGAGGAAAAGAGATTGCTGCCAGACGCGGACTGATACTGGTTGATACCAAGTATGAATTTGGAAAAATAGGGGAAACCATTTATTTAATGGATGAGATCCATACACCAGACAGTTCAAGATATTTTTATGCCGATGGATTTGAGGAGAGGCAACAAAAAGGAGAAAGGCAAAAGCAGCTAAGCAAAGAATTTGTAAGGGAATGGCTTATCGCCAATGACTTCATGGGTAAACCAGGCCAGGTGGTTCCGGAAATGAAAGATGAATGGGTTCAGACAATTTCTCAACGTTATATTGAACTGTATGAAAAAGTGATTGGGGAACCGTTTGTCCCCCAACCTATACCTGAAACGGAGATTAAATCCAGGATTATAAACTCGCTTAAAAAACTAATGTAATCAACGCCATGGTTCTGTCTTACGAACCATATATAGGTGTGTGAGACACACCAGGGCCCGTTTAATTAGTTGTTGAAGTTGTTGTCTTTTTAATGACCTTCTTCTTTGCAGTACCATCAGCGCTCTTGTAGCCAGTGTTACAAAGATTATCGATCATATACTGGGCTTCATCATAAGAAAGCCAGTAATCCACTACATCACCTCTAATGATAGTTCCTCTTGACCGGTTATACAGGTCCATCAATCCTTTACGGCTGACGTCGCCATATATCACTGCATCCTCATAAGGAGCATAACCGCCAACGGATTCAATAACCGTATATCCATTGCGGGTTTCTATTACATAATAGGGGCAGTAATCGTCGCTATAAACAACTACGCCGCTTTCTTTGGAGAGCCAGTAATCTTCTTCATTTCCATAGTTGCCTCTTTTGGTGCAACCTGCAAAAAGTAATGCCGCTACTATCAATACTGTTGAAATGGTAAATATCTTTTTCATACTAATAATGGTTTTGAATGTTGCTGATTATTAACATTCGTTAGATGACAAAAGAGAGACAAAGGTTTATTGACAACTTGTTAAAATGCTCCTGGCAGCAGCGCCAATTGTTAACGTTTAGTCAAAGCTTTTCCGTAATTTGTCGCATGAAAAAGTTTTTACTTTCTGCGATTGTTGCCATCAGCGTTTTATTTGCTTCAGCCCAGAATGATGAATATTATATGTTCGTCGGCACATATACCAGTCCCGGAAAAAGTGAAGGTATCTATGTCTATAAGTTTAACACTTCCACAGGAGAATCTGTTCCGGTCTCTTCGATTGCCACCCAAAATCCTTCCTATCTCAGCATATCACCGAATGAAAAATACGTCTATGCAGTTCATGAAGTTGATTCAAAAGTGCCTGGCGGTGGACAGGTTTCATCCTTTACCTTCAATAAAACTGATGGAAAGCTAAGTCTTGTCAATAGCCAGTCCAGTGGAGGCAATAACCCCTGTTATGTGCAGGTCGATAATACAGGCAGATGGGTTTTTGCCGGAAATTATTCTTCTGGAACCTTATCTGTTTATTCCGTAAATAATGATGGCAGCCTCGGCAGTCCCAATACGATCCAGCATGCTGGAACCGGACCCGATAAACAAAGGCAGGAAGGTCCGCATGTTCATTGTACTGTAATTTCTCCAGATAATAAATGGTTATATGTGCCAGATCTTGGCATCGATAAAGTAATGATCTATAAGTTTGACGATAAAACCGGTAAGCTTACCAACAATGCAAAGGATGGATTTGTTGCTGCAGAACCAGGTGGTGGGCCCCGTCACATCACTTTTGCTCCCAATAAAAAATATGCGTACCTGATCCAGGAATTGGCCGGCCAGGTAGCTGCCTATCAATATAAAAAAGGTGATCTCAAACTTATTCAGCGAATATCTACCATTGATTCCACAAAAAAAGGTACGCCGGGTAGCGCTGATATTCACGTTTCGCCAGATGGGAAATTTTTGTATGGTTCGAATCGTGGAAACTTAAATGATCTCGTTTGGTATAATATAGACCCTTCCAACGGAAAACTTGCCGTGGCAGGCCATCAATCTACTCTAGGCAGAACTCCGCGCAATTTCAATATTGACCCTTCGGGCAATTATTTACTGGTAGCGAACCAGGGCAGTAATGAAATTGTAGTCTTCAAACGTAATAAAAGTACAGGGGCCTTAACGGATACAGGAAAACGCATACCAGTTGGTCAGCCAGTTTGCATTAAATGGATGAAGATTAATTAAGCTGATTACTCGCCAGCGGGAAGTGAGAAGGAGAAAACGCTTCCCTTTCCCTGGGTACTTTCCACAAACATGCGGCCGTCATTTTTAGCAAGGAATTCTTTGCACAGCATCAGTCCTAAACCAGTGCCTGATTCATTAGCTGTTCCTTTTGTGGTGTAAAAATTATTGGCATTTATCTTTTGCAGCGTTTCCATGCTCATTCCACTACCGGTATCTTTTACAAATACCTCAACGGTAGACCCTGCCTGGTTCGCTTCCACTACTACCCTGCCATTAGCAGAAGTAAATTTGAGTGCGTTTGATACAAGATTCCTGATCACAACACTGATCATATCTTTATCAGCAAACACATGAAGCGGTTCATTGACCCTGTTTTCAAGGACAATTTGCTTTGATCCTGCCTGCAGGCGCAGCAATTGCATCACTTCCTGAATGAGTACAGAGATATCCAGTATCTGGGGTTTCCTTTCACCCGCTGCCAGTTGGCTCTTGGCCCATTGCAACAGATTTTCCATCAGGCTGGCTGTATAGCTTAGGTCACTGGCGGCATCAGGGATCAGCTCCCGTACATCTTCAGCTGATATCTGTTGTGTTGCAGCATTATTAAAAAGATCGCGCAGTGCAAATACAGGGGCTCTAAGATCATGGGATATAATCGAGAACAATTTTGTCTGGAATGTATTGAGTGCAGTAAGCTGGTTTGTTTGCGTCTCCAGCTGCTGTGCCTTTACACTAATGATCTCATTCTTTTGTTCCACCTCCAGATTCACCTTATTCAATTCTTCATTTTTCTTAAGAATGAATCCCTGGTAACCGGTATTTTCTTTCATGATCAGGTATAGACCATAAAAAATAAAGAAGATGGCTACCACCTGGTTGAAATAATAAAAACCCAGACTGGCATCCTTCAGGTGAAAAGTATAATTTTTGATCACCACTACAAGCATGAAGTAGCTGATCATGGAAAAGCTTACAGAAAGGATCATCTGGCTGATCTCCTGCAAAAAGAAAACCGCAAGGATACCGTACATTATAAAATACAGGTCCATGCCCAGGTTCATTCCATCCATATAAATAAGACAGGCGGCAAATGGAGAAAGTATGAAATAGGATAACAAGGCACTATTATATCTTCTTAAACCATTTAAAGTAAGAACGATTGCGCAAACAAAAACCGGCGCCAGTGAAATACAAAACGAACTGATGGAAACGCCCCTTGTCTTGAAAAGGGCCAGGAAAGGTATCAGGAGGCTGGTGATGAACTGCAAAATATTGATCTGGTTCAGCAGCAAAAGCCTTCTCCGTTGTGTTTCATCCAGGGCTTCTGTTATTCCCTGTGAACATATATTTTCGTGAAGCTTTAGGAGGTTTGCCTGGAAACGCCTCAGGTAATACTGGTTTTTTTTCAGAGCAGCATGCCATAAAAAACCAATAGAACCGAACGAAGTTCTGATTCCGTGTTTAGTATAAATAGCTGTGGAGTAAAATGCCTGTATGATATTATCTAAAAATCCCTGTGCAAGTTGTAACGGGCCCGCAAAGCCTGGGAAGCTAAATTTTTCAGGAGTCTCTTCGGGTTTTTGCTCTAGAAATTTCATAGATGGCGGTATTGGACGCGAGGCCTAAAAGTAATACTTGGGCCTTGCATTGTCAACCTTTATTATCCGGTAAAATTCTGAAATTTTATGGAAAATCACAGATTACATAAAGTATTGATTTGTAACATGCTCAAAAGCCCTTTTTTTGATCATTTTTCCCGGGTAATATTGGCCTGATTCGAGACCTGGATTTGTTAAAGATATTCTGCCCTTTATCAATCCCTTTTCGCAGGGCTTTCTGCTGATCTTCCGGGAGATGGATAAAATCCTGACATTCCTGGCTACAACAGGCCTCAAATTGCTCCTTACAGCTCTCGCACTGGATGAACAGGAGATGGCAGGCATCATTTACACAATTGACATGGGTGTCACAAGGCTGGCCACACTGGTGACAGTGTGCAATGATATCTTCCGTAATCCGCTCACCAAGCCTTTCATCAAATACAAAATTTTTACCGATGAATTTATTCTCCAGATTCTTTTCCCTGGCCTGGTTGCTGTAATGAATAATGCCTCCTTCCAGATGAAATACATTCTTAAATCCATGATGAAGCATAAAGGCAGAGGCCTTCTCACAACGGATGCCTCCGGTGCAATACATGATAATGTTCTGGTCTTTCTTATCCTTCATCAAGTTAACGGCCGCAGGTAACTGTTCCCGAAACGTATCACTGGGTATCTCGATCGCATTTTTGAAATGACCTACTTCATATTCATAATGATTGCGCATATCAATCACAATGGTATCCGGACTGGCGGTAAGCTGGTTGAATTCTTCTGCGTTTACATAACGGCCTTTATTCTCCATATCAAATTCCGGGTCTGTTATTCCATCAGCTACAATCTTGTCACGGACTTTTATATCCAGTACATAAAATGATTTTCCATCATCATGAACGGCAATATTCAATCGAAGGTCCTTTAAATGAGGAATTCCATTTAACAGTTCCCTTAATGTGTCTAGCCTGGCTGTGGGCATGCTGACCTGGGCATTTATCCCTTCGTGGGCGATATAGATGCGGCCCAGAACCTGGAGCTCACTTAACTGCCGGTAGAGATCATTGCGAAAAACAGCGGTATCCTCAATTCTGAAATACCGGTAAAATGATATGGTTGTTCGGGGAGTGGGATCGTTTTGAATACGTTCCTTTAGCTCCTTACGGGAGACGCGGTTATGAAGTGCCATCTGAGAAGTATCTGAAATTTGACCCTCTCCCGCCCACGGCGGGGGAGAGAATTTTAATAATCGGGCAGTTGCAGGCTGCACCAAATTTCAGCTGCAAAGTTAACCATTATTCAGTGAAGCGCATCTTTCCACCAAGCAACCCTCCAAGCCCTATCCTTACTCCATATTGATTACCCAGACCTGGCTGGTAGGCTGTTACAAGATCAACCCGGAAAACCTTGAAGATGTTTTCCAGTCCCGCAAATAGCTCAACGTAATAATTTTGTTTGTCTACAAAGAAGGTATTTGCTCCACCAACAAGGTTCCACTTCAATTTATTAAAGAGTGGGATCTTGTTGGTCAGTAACCCATTGAAATGATGTTCTACATGGCCAAAGGCATAAAATTGTTCGTCATTGCTATATCGATAATAAGGTGCTAGCTGGAAGCTGTTCAGGTATTTGATATTATAGAATGTCTGGTTACCATTAAAATGTTTGAGGTCCGGGATCTGTACGTTTTTATTGTTCAGAAATCCTCCGATACCAATTTTGTATTGGAACTCCCCTCCCATTTTGAAATTCATCCTGTCGTTGACAGTAAATCCCCATTTATCGAAGTCTACATCACTTCCAAATAGCTTGTGAATACCTTTCGAATATTCAACCGTAAATGTTGGCGCCTTTGAACCAATTGGCACCTTTCTATAGGGAAACTCTATATAATGTTGACCCGGCTGCCATGATAATGCAATGCTCGCCACAAGCGCCTGGTGTTTTTCAAATGGAATTGCTGCCAGTTCGTAGGGATGATTGGGCAGTATTGGCTTCTCTCCTTTCTTATTGAAGGAAAAATCAGTGCTATTTTCTACCGGCAGGCGGTTTTCATAAGTTGCATTGATATTAAACTGCAATCCATTGTCCAGCCTGTTATTATATTCAACGCTGCCATACCAGTTTTCATACAATTTCATGTAGTTCTTTCTGTCAAGCAATGTGTAAAAGGCATTTGTGATCGGATTGATAGGATTGTCGTGATTGAATTGACTCAGACGCTTACCTCCTGCAAGTTGAAAATACCGGTTACGGTAAGAATATTTCTTTGGACTGATCCTGAATTCACCATATGAATTCAGGTGAGTGTTACTAAAGCCATACCGGGTGTTCCATTGCAGGCTGTAGCTATTACTGCTTTTGGGTTTATTAAGGTGAAAATTCTGCTCCACATTGACAGATACACCTTCTACCGTATTATATTCTACCTGGGTGATCAATTGCCTGAGGCTCCAGGTCAGGGTGGATTTTTTTCCGTAGAAATTATGAGACTGCCCGGACCATAATAATCCTTTCACCGTAACAGGCTTCTGTTTTTTACGTAAAGAATCCAGATACCCTGGTGTACGCAGTGAATCGGTTCGGAGTTTGACCAGGCTATCCTTAACAACAAAGTCCCGTTTTTCCTCTGTTTCCAGTGCAACAGGCCTGGATTTGTTCCAGAAAACGGAATCCTTTCTATTAAACCCCGTATCATATCTCATAAGAGTACGATCAAAATGTTTTTTAGAAAACTCCGGATTGATATTATAGTCAGAATAGACATTTACAAATCCGCCCGAGATCTGGAACCCAAACTGCCTGAACGCGAAAGAAAGATATTGGTTCTTCGTTTTCCAGATATCCTTTTGAACTGGCGAATGTAGCTGGGTAATGCGAAGCGTATCCAATAATTCCAATTGATTCTTATTGGTGGTAAATAGATCAAGGCTGAATATTCGCCAGTCGTCTTCTGCTATTTGAATAGTGCCGGCAAATAACGGCTCATTTAATCTGCGAGGAGTTACCCTGATCGTATTTACCATTACTCCTTCCTCAACAAAGCTGCCTTCATATTTATACTTGTAATAGTTCAGCGCTCCATCAGCAATCGGTGATATGAAACCTCGGGGATTTAAATTATTGTCGAATATGGAAACATTGTTCTGGTAGAAATTTATGAAGAAAGGAAAACTGAGACCGTAACCTCCTCCGCTTTCCCTCGAAGCGATTACACGGAACTTTATATTACCGGGTTTTGCATAATCTACTTCAGTAAGAGATTCTGAAAGAAATAATATTCCTTTACCTAAGGAGTCGAGCCCGTCGTCGTCATCTCTTTCAACCTTTGTACCAAATACTCTTTTGGGAATAGAGCCTGATCTGATCAACCCTTTGATATAGACATTTACCCTGAATGAATCAACCTGATTATTGTAATAGCTTCTTTTCTTTATGGCCTGACGGATGATCTCATAAGCAGGATCCTCTCCTCTTTTCACCACCACTTCGCTCAGGGTCAGTTCCTGTATGGATAAGGTGAAATTGACTACCTGGTCTTCGCTTGCGACTGTGATCTTTTTTTCAATTGTTCCATATCCCACATACTGACAAACCACGCTGTATTCTCCCGGAGCCAGATTAATGGAATATTTACCAATGCTATTGGAGGTAACGCCTCTGTTAGTTCCTTTGATGCTGATGGATGCATAAGGCAGCGGTTTACCGTTATTATCGGTAACCAGTCCGGTTATGGTACCGGCTGATGCCTGAAAAACAAATGCAATAAATAAGGTGAGTAGTATATTTCTCCTCATAGGCCAGTTGGAGAAACGAAAATAATGGGTACTTAATTAAAAGAAGACAGTGCTATTGCTATTTGGAAAAGTTTTAACAGCTCAATGCTTTCTAACATAACTACCACTGAGTGCCGCAAAACCCGCAACCAGTCCGCCAACAAGTCCTGTGATCAGTATTAATAGAATGGAATTACCTCCAAGGGGAAGCAGGCTGGCTATTTTTTGAGATAGAATACTCTCGTTGGCGCTATCCATCCATTCCGCCAGTGAAGCCCATAACAGGAATATTGCTGCAAACCCGGCAAGGAATGCTTTCCAGGCTTTCTGTTGCACCATGACCCCAACAATAAAAGCTACAATTGCGATCACCCACCATTCAAAATAAAGCGAAGAAATAAATGAAAGCAAAGCCGTTAATAATAATGCTACCAGAAATCGCATGATTGAAGATTTATCCTTTAGCAAATCGCATTACCCATTTCACTTTTTTCTCTATCCCATCTGATTGCTGCATGATCCATAATGTATAATATTCGCCTTTAGCCCAGGTATCAATGAAATTATCATAATACCTGCTACCAGGATTTCCACTTTGTCCGCCCGGGTATACGCCATAAGCCTCTGTATCATCTTTCAGGTGAACTACCATTCTCCAGCTTGGACCATGATCCATTTTTGTAGCATTGATGACCCCGCTTCCTCCACCAACAGGAACATGTAGGCGACTAAACGCGGGAATTTTCAACAGGTGTTGAACCTTCGTATCCTTATAGCGGGCCCATTCCAATTTCCCTTCAGTCTCCGCCTTTCTCAATTTTTCAGTGGCATTCTTTAAGGAGATTACCAGCATATCCTGCAAGGTTTCTTTCTCAGGCGTTTTTATATTATCAATAAAGCGGTAGGCAGAATCTTTGTGAAGACTCTCCACCAGCGTACTCTCATTGGGCCATGGCATGGGAAGGTTTGATCCATTTATTTCATCTGCCCATATAGCAATCTCCAGTTCCTTCCACCATATATCGAATACCGTCGCCCCTTTTTCTGATATATCATTCCGGAAATTCCAGCTTTTATAAATATCCAGGTATTTCTTTTCGTCATTTCCAAGTTTTGATTCATCAACCTGCATTAGTATATCTTTTGAGAATTCAGCCAGCACACGGTAATTATCAGTTTGTAATCTTTCCATATCATTGATCCTGATATGATGCATCGAATCAAGATTTCGGTTAATGGTATAACCACGATAAACCGGGAAACTGTTACCCGTATAATAGGGGTAGCTTGAATCTGTGGATAATTGATTGGCACTACTAACATACCCGCGCGAAGGATTCAACATATGCGGGTTTTCAGATTGGGGTATTATTCCTCTCCATAAATAACTACTGTCAAGTCCTTCCATAAAGAAATCCCCCTGCCTTCTCCATTTAGCCGGAAAATCTCCCTGCTGCCAGATTGCTATATCGCCATTCTTGCTTGCAAAAGCGAGGTTTTGACCCGGACAGGTCAGGTATTTGATTGCTTCAATATAATCAGTATAATTTTTAGCACGGTTCCACTCATACATCATGGCCAGTTCATTGGAAGGATCATTTGCCTTCCATTTCACTGCATAATACTTGTCACTGCCCTGGGAAATAGGGAAACGGTGATCATAAATTACAGGTCCGAATACAGTATAGGCTACTGTATCAAGCAATGGCTTCTTTCCACGGATATTGATGATCTCGGTTCGCTTTTCGGTCCTTTGCCATACACTGTCAAACATATATTCATTCATGTTCTCATCCCTGAACCGTATCTCATAATAATCCTTAACATCCCTGCCTGAATTGGTGATACCAAAAGCGATGCTATCATTAAATCCGATGATAATATTAGGTGCTCCCGGAAAGCTAACGCCGTAAGCATTAAAATCAGGTGTTGAGATCTGCATTTCATACCAGATGGAAGGAAGATTAAGTCCAAGGTGCGGATCGTTGCAAAGTATTGGTGCACCACTTGCTGTTTTGGTTCCACTTACTGCCCAGTTATTGCTTCCATTGTTCTTGTCAGGTTGAGGTAATAAATTGGTAATTGTATCCTTTCGAAAAGTAAAGTAAGTTGAATCCGCTGCAGCAGGCTTTCCCAAATTAAATGCTGGCGCTTTTGGATAAGGATTATCAGGCGTATTGGGTACTACGGGTTTTAATGAATCCTGTATTACAGGGTACAGCTTTTCAAAATCAATGGCCGATAAAACATTTCTTGCATTGGTATACTCGGCATCGTCATCTGCACCAGAAAGATCATAAGCAAGATACTTTACAAGCAGGGCCGTTTTCAGATTACTCCAATGCTGGGGCTTATATCCAAGCAGTTTGTATTCAAGCGGCAATTCTGTTTCTTTTAAATTATCGATCCAGGCATTGGCGCCTTCAGTATAGGCGTCAGCCTGTGCCTTCACCGCAGGGATTTTATTCATTTCCTCCAATGTTAGCTCTGCTGCATGCACCATCCCCAATCTTCGCATGCTTCGGTCATATTTCAAATATTGTCCTTCATCTCCCTCACCAATTACCTGACTAACCATTCCTGCTGCTGCAAAGGTTTGAAATTCCATTTGCCATAATCTGAATTTCGCGTGGAGATATCCCTGGATGAAATAAACATCATGATCATTCTCTGCAAATACATGGGGAACCAGACGGTCATCAAAATAAACTTCTGCTTTACCCGTAATGCCCGGGAACTGGAGATCAGCGTTGAAATCATGATCAGTAGCTTCAGCATTTTGCCAAAAGCCATGTTGAGGACTGAGAAAATTTCCCATGGCGGGAATAGCCCCCCATCTCTTATTGAGGCCAAATACCAATCCAGCTGTAACAACCGTAGAAACCAGAAAGGGGACAACTCTCATAGTGATCAATTAGGTGAAAGATAAAAAAGAAAAACCGGGATTTACAATCCTTTTTATTTCTATATGTGGCTTGGCTTTAGGGGATGATCTCGTATAAAAAAAACTGGTTCCTTTGTCTTTCATCAAAATTATTATCTGATACAAATAGCAGTGTACGGTGATTATTGGGCAGTAATGGTCCAAATGTCACGCCTTCTATATTGTCGATATATCGATCCAGGCTTTTGTTCAAATCGATGATCAACTTCTTTCGAATTGGATGTTTCGCGGGTTGATTTTTCAGGGATCGGTTAGCAGAAATATCTTCCGCTCCTGTTGCATCTGCCAGGTACACTTTTACGTCTGATGGCGCTCTTCCGGTAGAATAGGCCCGTTCGATTACGATGAACTGATTGTTTCCAATATATAATATATCGGATACTCCGTTTACTTTAAAGGCTCCGGGAGGATTGGCCGGATAAGGAATGGCGCCTATCTCGTAAGCATACTGTGCTACCTGTTTTCTTGTGGTCCTGTCAAATTTGACGAAACGCACCCAGGCTGTAGAATCACCGGTTCCTGCCCTTGGACCGTCTTCATACAATGGCTCTTCAACGCTTACATAGATATGACTATAGTTTTCATCAAAGCTTAACCCTTCCAGCACACTATTGTGCCGGGGTCCCAATTCGGCTGGCTGAATATGTAGATTAATAGGGAGTTCAAAGCTATCCCTGTATTGTCCCTCTGGAGAAACAATCACGATCTCCGGGTCCTGGAATTGTTTATCAACAGGCCTTCTCTGCCCTTCACTACTCCAGATCATTTCATTACGCGTGGGATCATATCGCATGGCTTCCAGATCAGCGGAATGTATGCGATCCTTATTTATATCCGGATAAGGAACACCATTCTTATTCTTCAAAATGGTAACAGATGTAAAATTTACAGTATCGATCCCCTTTTCATTCAGGTTAATCTTTGCCGTGTAGAATCTTGAAGCCCCACGAGCTGATGGATCATCACAGATAAAATAATACTGACTGGTTTTGGGATCATAGTCTATACCTGAAAGTCCACCAATAGTAGTGCCTTCCAGCTGACGGCTATTCGGATAATCATATTCATTAATAAAATGCAAACTGCCAATGTTATTCTGTTTGCTAATTTTTCTTGAAGAGGTGCAGGAAGCAAGTAGGGCAATGAATAAAACAAACACCAGTCTCTTAATTTGCATCCGGTTTGATTTGAGGCAAAACTAGGAAAATACAGTCTACATTTACCCGATGCTTACGGAATAATCGTTATTTCGAGAAGAAGAAATGATGACATTAATCATATCGTTGAATTGCCTCTCCTACCTGTTTCAGGTATCGTGAATATTCTATTACGTAATTCTTGTCTCTGGGATATTTGTTTCCCAACCCGTATACCATACTTTTCAGGTATCCGTATGCCTGCTCAGATTGGGCCGGATTAAAGAAGAGTTTGGCAAAATCACTTTCAGGATCATATGGCACAGTGGACATGGCATGCTGATAATACCGCAAAGGCAGGATCACTCTTTTGCCAATAAAGAAGCTGGACTCATCAGCTACCAGTTCAAAATACCGGGAATAATAATCAAGCATTTTTCCCAAGCGTATCCTTATCTCCTTTTCCGATTCAGCAGCTGTTGGTTTTTTTCTCCATTCGTTTCTGGATTTATCCAATAAAATACCGTTGGTCAGTTTTTTAAAATACCAGTCAACCTTGATTGTTTCCCCTTGCGTATGCAGATTTTCTCTCAATTGCAATTGCTTATCCCTGTAGCTTAGATATTTAACCTTGAAATAATCGAAACCTTTTCCACCATTTCCCATATAAATATCCAGGTCTGGAGAAATAGCCCATTTTCCTGTTACTTCAGGGTAATCTACCTGCTGAAAATTTCCATTTTCAAAAAAACGGATCAGTTTCAGGCATTTTGCCTCAACTACAGAATCCTGCATTTTTCCATAGATCTGGCGCTGGTCTTCATTTTCGAGTTGGTGATCGGCAACCAATACCAGCCAGTCGCCTTCCAGTGTTTCCTTTAATCTGGCTTCTTCAGTTTTGGACTGGCAGGTGGCAAATGCAAAAGCGTATAGTATGATAAGGTAGCGCACCGTGCAAATGTAGAATTCAAAATCGTATAATGCAAAAGAAGCAAGCGTGGCTACCACCAACTAGCTTGCTTCTATTTGCATTTTGGAATCCACCCGTTTACTCCGGGTCTAACACTCAATTTCTTAAGGTAGAATCACAATACGACTCTTGGCACCATTGTTCCAGGTAAGCTTGGCTTTGTTATCACAATCACCGTTATTCGGGGCGCCGTAATCAAGGAATAATTCACGGTCATTGATCTTTATTTTAAGTATACCATCATTAATCCAGTGGCAAGCCACTTTCTTGATGAGGGCTGATTCAGTATTAAGCGTAATTGTAACACCGTTATTGAATTCAGTCTGTGAGCGGCCTTCAATGTTGAAAACATCATCAATCAGGTCATCAGTAGTTCCTCCATCAGTTTGCTTTACATGGCGAATGGCATTGTATTTATATCCTCTGCCATTAGGGAAATTTACTTTTCCATCAACTATCTGGGTAGTGAATTTGATATTTCCGTTTTCACTAAGGTTGGTGATTACCTTGGTACCTTCAACATGGGCACGATTCAGATAAAAATCCTTAAGGGTAATTGTCAATACAGAACCAGAGTGACGAATAGGACCTGTAAAATGCAATACTATGGCACCTTTCCGGAGTTTACCATCCAGTCCTACGCAACCATCACCAAAATCAATTGTTACTGTTTTAGGGTAACTACCATCATCCGGGGTAACAGAAATCTGGGCACATTGTCCAATACGAGCTCTTAATCGGACAAACGGAAAAAAACGGGCAGATTCATCTCCTTTAGCGGCGCTGGCAAGACCTTCTTCATCAGCGGCAGTGAAACTGATATCTTCAATATCATCATAGCTTGCTTCTGCTTCTGTACTTTCTTCAGAATAAGCCACGGCATCATCTTCTGTTACTGCAGGCGTTGCATTCTGATTATTATTTTCTTTCTGGCAGGAGAAAAGAAACGCAGCCAGGAAAATGGCAACACAGGCTACAGCAATTCGGTTAAAAGTGAGAAATTTCATGACTATACTTTTAGGGTTATGGGAATTAATAACGCAACTTTGGAACGTTGGCGGCAAGGAAAGTTTAACGACACCTTAAAATATTTTAATAATTCGCTATAAATGAAGGAAATCATTGGGTTTATCCGGCTGTATGCCAAAGAGATAAATAAACCGGTTCTACTGATTAGCGCTTTATTTATGGCAGCCCTGATCTGGCTCAATTACGCATATAGCCTGGAAAACAGGCTGATTCATGAAATAGGCGCTCCATGGCCAGGGATCAAAGCTCATTTCCTAATATCCTTTGCAGCATTCGTTTTTCCCTATTTGTTATTATTGGCCAGGAAAAAAGAAACCCATCAATTAAGACCAGCTTTTTTCTTTTGCCTGCTCATTGCACCATTTTTATTTGCAGTCAAAGTAAGTATGGATACCACCATTACAGCATCAGCAGATCCCTGGTGGAATGAATACTGGAATGATGTTATTTACTGGCCTCCCCGATTGTTAATGCTATTGGTTTGTCTGGCACTTATACGATGGATATTACTGCCGGAAGAAAATAGCTTTTATGGTGCCCGGGTGAAGAAAATGAATTGGAAACCCTACTGGATAATGTTACTCATAATGGTGCCATTAATTTCCATTGCTTCTACCCAGCCTGATTTTCTGGCAACTTATCCTAAAATGAAGGAGATACTTCCTCTCCCACCGAATGCTCATCCAGCCTGGTGGTATAAGGTATTATTTGAATTGTCTTACG
>Ga0136846_1232017_pt1 | contig 34945 bp, 23 predicted proteins | sample HopSoiMetagenom2_FD_96841 | JGI IMG/M metagenome (GOLD analysis project Ga0136846, IMG submission 96841) | Grasslands soil microbial communities from Hopland, California, USA - 2 Assembly 2016 (version 4) | ecosystem: Environmental > Terrestrial > Soil > Grasslands | place: USA: Hopland...
CGACAGGTCGCCGTTGGCCACGGCGGTGGTCACCTCGGCGATGTTCCGCACCTGGCCGGTGAGGTTGGCGGCCATGAAGTTCACGTTGTCGGTGAGGTCCTTCCAGGTGCCGGCGACGCCCTTCACCTGGGCCTGACCGCCCAGCTTGCCTTCCGTGCCCACTTCACGCGCCACGCGAGTCACCTCGGCGGCGAACGAGCCCAGCTGGCCCACCATGGTGTTCACCACCTTGCCGATGCGCAGGAATTCCCCGCGCAGGGGCCGCTCCTCGTTCTCCATGTCCATGGTCTGGGAGAGGTCGCCCTTGGCCACGGCGCCGATCACCCGGGCCATTTCGGCGGTGGGGTGGATCATGTCGGTGATCAGGGTGTTGACCGCATCGACGCTGGCGGCCCAGGAGCCCTGGGCGGCGGGCAGCCGGGCGCGGTGGCTGATCTTGCCCTGGCGGCCGACGGTGTCGCCCAGGCGCTCGAACTCCTTGGTCATGCGGTCGTTCAGCTCGACCACGTCGTTGAAGGCCTCGGCGATCTCGCCGGCGACGCCGCTGGCCCGCGGCAGCCGCACCGAGAAATCACCCCGGCGGAAGGCGCGCAGCGCCGCCACCAGCTGGGTCATGTCGGCTTCGGGCTCGGCCGGCGCCGGACGGGTCTTGCTCTTGGCCTTGGCGGCGGTGGAAGCGGCAGGCATTCAATCCCCCAGCGGTGGAAATCTTCATGGCAAACGGGGGGTTGTGCGTGGCGCTCGGCGCCAGTCAGACCCCCCCCCTTCCGGGTGAACGTGGGCGCGGAGCCGCAGTTCCAGCTTGGCTGAAAAAATAGTTGGGGCTGGCGGGAACAACTCCGACTCTACCCGTCGGCCGGGGCGCGAGCAATCGGAGCCACAGGCCGGAACCGGCGTCCGGCGGCGCCGTTCCGGTCGCGATGTCCCAGGCCTATGACGCCTCCGCCTTCGAGCCGCCGCCCGACGCCGAGGCGTTCTACGCCAAGAGCCTGGAGCTGCTGGGCGAGTGCGGCGTCCCCTTCCTGCTGTCGGGCACCTATGCGGTCTGCGCCTACACCGGCATCGTGCGCCCGACCAAGGACCTCGACGTCTTCTGCAAGGCCGGCGACTTCCCCAAGATCCTCGCCTGCTTCCAGGCCCACGGGTACCGCACAGAGGTCGAGGACGAGCGCTGGATCGCCAAGGTGTTCGAGGGCGAGCGCTTCTTCGACGTGATCTTCGCCATGTCGAACGGCGCCGCGCCGGTCACCGACGCCTGGTTCGAGGGCAACGACACGATCGAGGTCTATGGCGCCAAGGCCAAGATCACCGCCCCGACCGAGCTGATCGTCTCCAAGATGTTCATCCAGGACCGCTACCGCTACGACGGCGCCGACGTGGCTCACGTGCTGCTGCGCCAGTCCGACCGGATCGAGTGGCGGCGGCTGATGAGCTACATGGAGCCGCACTGGGAGGTGCTGCTCATCCACCTCCTGAACTTCCGCTTCATCTACCCCACCGAGCGCGACAAGGTGCCGGCCTGGGTGATGCGCGAGCTGATCGAGCGGCTGACCGCCCAGGTCACCCTGCCGGCGGCGCGGGTGAAGGTGTGCCGCGGCCGCCTGTTCAGCCCGCGCGACTACGTCATCGACATCACCGAGTGGGGCTTTGCGGACGTGGTGGGCAAGGGCCTGGAGGAGCGTCATGACCCCATCGACTGACGCACGCCGGCCCCTGCGCCTGGCCGCGATCGGCGACCTGCACGTGGGTGAGAACGCCGAGCGCCCCTACCGCGAGCTCTTCGCCCGGATCAGCCATGAGGCCGACGTGGTGGCGCTGTGCGGCGACCTCACCAACTTCGGCAAGACGTCCGAGGCCGAGATCCTGGCCGAGGACCTGCGCGCCTGCGAGATCCCCATCGTCGGCGTGCTGGGCAACCACGACTACGAGTGCGGCCAGCCGCAGGAGGTGACCCGCATCCTGCACGAGGCCGGCATGCACTGCCTGGACGGCGAGGCGGTGGAGATCGAGGGCGTGGGCTTCGCCGGCTGCAAGGGCTTCATCGGCGGCTTCGGGCGCAACATGCTGGCCGCGTTCGGCGAGCCGGAGATCAAGGCCTTCGTCCAGGCGTCGGTGGAGGAGAACCTCAAGCTCGAGAAGTCGCTGGGCATGCTGCGCACCGAGCGGGCCGTGGTGGTGACGCACTACTCCCCCATCGTCGAGACGGTGGAGGGCGAGCCGCCGGAGATCTTCCCGTTCCTGGGCTCGGCGCGGATGGGCGAAACCATCGACCGCTTCGAGGCCGTCCGCGTCGCCCTGCATGGCCACGCCCACCGCGGCGCGCACCTGGGCCACACGCTGCGCGGGGTGCCGGTCTACAACGTGGCCCGCCCCGTGCTGAACCGGGACCTCGGGGTGGAGTTCGCCCTGCTGGAGGTGTGAGCCGCCCTCCCTGCGCCGACCGACCCGCGCACCGGCCAAAAAAAAGGCCGCACCCGGGGGCGCGGCCAAGTCATTAGGGAGGAAACGCCCAAAAGGGCGAGATCCTTTTGCCCTTTTGCTGCAGCGCACGCAAGCCCTAAATTCGCAAGCTGGCGAAATGTGAAGCGGGACCGTGGGTTCACCTAGCGGCCTACCCCTGCGTGAAGGGCGGTGACTCCGATTTTGAGTTCACGGTACGTCATACCGCAGCGCAAGGGAAACCGGTGGACAACGGCCGGCGCCGGGGCGCCGGCCGAGTCGAATCAGAACTTCACCTCGCCGGTCACCACGACCGTGCGCGGGGGGCCGTAGAAGGCGCTGACCGAATTGCCGAACAGCACCCCGGCCGACTGCGGGAAGTTGTAGCCGCCGACGCGATAGGTCTCGTCGCCGAGGTTCTTGCCGTGCACGCCGACCTTGTAGCGGCCGTCCATCGAGGTCCACACGACGCTGGCGTCGAGCAGCCAATAGCCGTCCTGGTCGAGCTGCGAGGGCACCTCGAACATGTGGAACGAGGACCGGTACGACGCCGAGGGGATGAAGTTGAGCGAGCCCTTGTCGCCCAGGTCCAGCCGGTAGGTCAGGCCGATCGAGCCGTTCCACTTGGGCGTGTTCTGGAAGACCCGCTGGTCGGCGAAGTCCTTGATCGCCGGCGGCGTGGCCGTGAGGTCCAGGGCCTTGTACTCGTCGAACTCGGCCTTGGTGTAGCCCAGGGAGAAGTTGGCGCTGAGCCCCTCGAACAGGCTGGCCACGCCCTCGAACTCGGCCCCGTAGATGTGCGAGCGGCCGACGTTCAGCACCTGGGACGCGATGGAGGCGCCCACCGGGGTCTGCAGGGTGACCTGCTGGTCCTGGTACTTCGAATAGAACACCGCCGAGTTCAGGCTGAGGCGGCGGTCGAAGAAGTAGCCCTTCAGGCCGGCCTCATAGGAATCCACCTTCTCCGGCTGGTAGCCGTTCACCGAGGTGGGCGTCAGGATCGCGTCGGCCCGCATGTCGAAGCCGCCGGACTTGAAGCCCTGGCTGAACGAGGCATAGCTCGTCAGGTCGGGGGTCAACTTGTAGCGGACGCTCACCCGCGGGGTGAACTTCTTGTAGGTGTCCGAGCTGGTGAAGTTCGAGCGGATCAGGCCGGGGACGGCCAGGGTGTTGCCGAACAGCGGGCTTTTGATGCCGGTGAAGTTCTGGCGGTAGACCTGGCCGGTCTTCTTGTCCTCGGTGTAGCGGCCGCCCAGCGAGACCGACAGCTGGTCGGTCACGTCATAGCTGACGTCGCCGAAGGCCGAGTAGCTCTTGGTGTCCACGTGGCCGGCGGTGGCGATGCTGAGGTTGGCCTGGCTGACCACCGTGTCGAAGGCGCCGGCCGCCGTGGCGTTCAGGTAGTAGAGGCCGAACACGCCCTGGATCCGCTCGGCGGTGTAGAGCGCCTGGAATTCCTGGGTGAACTGGTGGTCGTTGTAGCGGGCCGGCACATCCAGGATGGCCTGGGGCAGTTCGTCGAAGTCGATGGTCCCCTCGGTCTTGCCCGAGCGGTAGGCGCTGATCGACTTCAGGGTCAGGTTGTCGGTGAGCTTGTACTCGCCCAGCAGCGAGACGCCGTGGGCGACCACATGGTTCTTGTCGCCCGAACCGGCCCTGGTGTCGTAGACGCCGGGCAGCACCCCGCCGCCGGCGATCGGCTTGCCCAGGAAGTCCAGGGCCGGGGTCTCGCGGTGGCCATGGCGCGGATTGGAATTGTCGGTGACGGTGTCGCCCGACAGGCGGAAGAACAGCTTGTCGTTGGGCGTGAACTCCAGGGTCGCGCGGGCGGCCGCGACGTCCTTGTTGTACTGGTCCGCGCCGGTGTTGAGGTTAGTGCCATAGCCGTCGTGGGTGAACTTGGCCCAGGTGAGGCCCACGCCCACCATGTCGTTCACCTTGGCCTTGGCGGAGGCCACGAAGTCCTTCTCGCCATAGTTGCCGAGGCTGCCCTTCAGCTTGATCTCGGGCTCGCCGGTGATCTTGGCGGTGACGTACTTGATCGCCCCGCCGATGGTGTTGCGGCCGTAGAGCGTGCCCTGCGGCCCGCGCAGCACTTCCAGGCGCTGGACGTCGAAGATGTCGAGCACCGCGGCCTGCGGACGGGCGATGTAGACGTCATCGATATAGAGGCCGACGCCGGGCTCGAAGCCCCACAGCGGGTCCTGCTGGCCGACGCCGCGGATGAACGAGATCAGGGTCGAGTTGGAGCCCCGCGCCACCTGGACGGTGACGTTCGGCGTGGTCTGCTGCAGGGTGGTGATGTCGACCGCGCCCGTGGCGGCGAGGCGCTCGCCCGACACGGCGGTCACCGCGACGGGGACATCCTTTAGGGTCTCTTCGCGGCGGCGGGCGGTGACCACCACCTCTTCCACCGCCGGACCGGCGCTCGGCGCCCCACCCGCCGAGGCGCCTGCCGATTGCTGGGCGAACGCCAGCGCCGGAATCACCGACCACGCCGCGCCCGCAAGGAGCGCCGCCTTCGCAAGGGTCTTCATCTGCATCCTCCCGTCAGCGCCAGCCTGTCCCCCATGGACGCAGCGACGCTGATTTCACCGTCAGGTGAATTAACAGATGTGATGGACCCTTCGCGCGCGACTCGCCAGCGGCTCCGAGGCGAGTCTGCATGGATTTTAACCAGGTGATGAAATTCTGACACAGTCCAGCTTGGCAAGCCACTGCGGCCTGCGCCCCGCTCAGGGCTGGCGGCTGACCACCTCTTCCAGGCCGGCGGCGCACCAGGCGTAGAGCCGCGTGCGCATGGCCTGCAGGTCGGTGGAGCGGCAAAGGCCGTCCGACAGCTGGTCGATTCGCCCGGTCTCGGACAGCGCCAGCATCATGGCCCCGGTGAGGAACTGGTAGCACCAGTAGAGGTCGCGCACCTGCGCCTGGGGCAAGGCCGCCTTCCAGAGGTCCACGAGGGCGTGCACCACCGGATCGAAGAAGCGGTGCATGGTCTCCCCGCCCCACGCCGGGGTGTTGTTCACCAGGGCCACCAGGCGGAAGTAGTTCTTCCAGCCCTCGTCATTGGTCAGCGACAGCTGGACCAGCGGATCGATGAACGCCTCGGTCACGCCCTCGGGGGTCAGCGCGCCCGCATGGCTCTCGGCATAGGCGCGCATGGCGTCCAGGCGCGCGGTGTTGAGGATCTCGGCCCGGCGGGCGAAGACGCTGTCGAACAGCTCGCGCTTGGCGCCGAAGTAGTAGTGGATCAGGGCGGTGTCGACGCCCGCCTCCGCCGCCACCTGGCGCACCGTGACGCCGTAGAAGCCGTGGCGGGAGAACAGGGCCTCGGCGGCGTCGAGGATCGATTGGCGCAGGTCCGGCCCCTGCCCTTTCGGACGCCGGCCGCGGATCGCGCCTCCCGATGTGCCGTCTGCGCGCGCCATGGGCCTCCCTGTCCTTCGCCCGCTAGGCCGAGTGGCGGACGGGGTCAAGCGGTGTGGTCAAGCCGCAGGGTCAGGTCGGGACGTCAGGCGGGCGACTTCGGCAGCCGGGCGAACACCTCCGCGCCGGCGCGGGCAAATGCCAGCGGCCCGAACCGGTCCAGGACGCGGGCGCGCGCCGCCTGCCCCATGGCGGCCAGCCGCTCCGGATGCGACAGCAGCCGCGCCAGGGCGCCGGCGAGAGCCTCCGCGTCGAGTGGCGGGATGACGAGGCCGGTCTCGCCGTCGACCACGCTGTACGGCAGCTCGCCCACCGCCGAGACGATGGTGGGCAGGCCCGCCTGCATCGCCTCGTGCGCCGCGATGCACAGCCCCTCCGAGCGGGACGGCTGCAGGTAGAGGTGCAGGCCGGCCAGGAACTCCCGCGGCCGGGCCGCGAAGCCCTCGAAGCGCACGTTGTCGAGCCCCGCCTGCGCCACCGCCTTCTCCAGCGCCCCACGCAGCTCGCCGTCGCCGGCGATGCGCACCACGAACGGCGCGGGCGGCGCAAAGGCGGCGGCCCGCAGCCGGGCCAGGGCCTCGATCAGCACCGCATGGCCCTTCACCGGATGCAGCCGGCCCAGCAGGCCCACCTGCACCGTCTGGCCCGGCGTCCAGGCCTGCGCCTGGGGCGCCTGGGGGTCGGCGGCGAACAGGGGCCAGACCGCAAGCCGCTCGGGCGGCACCCGCAGGCGCTGCGCAGCGAAGGCTGCGACGCTGTGCGAATCGGCGATCCACAGCGCCGAGAGCGCCTGGTTGAACCGCAGCATGCGCAGGTTGCCGGGTTTCAGGAACGCCGCGTGCTGCCAGCTGACCACCGGCGCGCCCTGCCAGCGTCCTACCAGCTGGCCCAGCAGGGTGGCGCGGGTCAGCGACGTCCAGATCAGGTCGGGCTTCCACGCCGCCATTTCGCGCCGCAGCCAGGCCAGGGCGACCACGTGGTCCGTCTCGCCGCCGGGCCGGACATGCACGGAAAGGCCGGCGGCCTCCATGGCCGGGATCGCCCGGCCATCGCGGCGGGTGAGCGCGAAGATCTCCACCTGGGCCCCGTGGTCGCGCAGCACCTGGGCCACCGCCGGCACGGGCAGCGCCGCGCCGCCCCCCTCCACCGAGTTGATCACATAGGCGATGCGCATCAGGCGCGGGCCTCGTGCGCACCGGGCCGGACGGTGGTCTCGCGCCAGGCGAAGATCACCAGCAGCACGATCCCCACCACCGACTGGATGAGGGCGTGCAGGCCCGCGCCATCCAGCCCGCGCCAGTGCAGCATCCAGGGCAGGATCACCATCAACCCAAGGCCGCTGGTGAGGTTGGCGGTGACCGAGAGCCCAGGCCGCCCGAGGGCGGTGAGCGCGGCGCTGATCGGCGGGCCGGCGAGCTGCAGCGCCCGCGCCACCGTCAGCCACAGCATCACCGGCGCCGCGCCGGCGAAGGCCGCGCCCGCCATCAGCACGCTGACCCGCTCGCCGAACAGGGCGACGCCGAGGACGATGGGCGATGCGGCCGCCAGGGCGATCAGCACGGCGCGCTGCACCGCCGAGCGGATGGCCGGTCCGCGGTCGCCCGCCGCCGCCAGCCGCGCCAACTCGGCATAGGCGGCCTGGCCCAGGATCTGCGCCGGCTGGGCCAGCACCGAAGTGGCCCGCTGGCCGACCGCATAGAAGGCGGCCGACGCCGGCCCCAGCACCCAGCCGACGGCCAGCGGCGCCAGCCGCCCGGCGAGTTCGGAGACGGTCACGTCGGCGTTGGCGCCCAGCATGAAGCTCCAGATGCCCGGGTTCTCGCGCAGCACGTGCTTCAGCCCGCCCTGGAACCGCGGCCGGGCCAGCTTGCCGCGCGCCGCCCACGCCCCGAACGCCCACATGGCCAGCCACTCCGCCAGCGCGGCGACCAGCCAGGCGATCAGGAAGCCGCGCAGGCCGGTGTGGGTCAGCACCACCACCGCCGCGCCGGCCAGACGCACCGTGGGCGCGACGGCGCTGTGGGCGCCCAGGAGGCCGAACCGCCGCGTGAGCTGCAGATAGCCGGCCGGCGTCGCGCGAATCGAAGCCAGCACCGCCAGGCTGTAGGGCAAGGCGAAGTCGATGGCCGTCTGCGACCAGCCCAGGCGCGGCCCAAGCACGGGCGCGAGGGCGGCGGCCACCAGCACGGCGCACAGCCCGCCCGCCGCCTCCACCACCCCGGCGAACACCAGGAGCCGGGTGATCCGCGGCCGGTCGTCGGCCTCCATCGCCTGGGCGCCGTAGCGCACCACCGCATGCCAGCCGGGAAACTCGATGATGCCGCCGACGGTCATGATGTAGGTGTGGACCAGGATCAGCACGCCGTAGTCGGCCGGGCCCAGCGCCCGCGCCGCCACCGCCATATAGGCCAGGCTCAGCAGGCCGGCGGCGAGCTTGCCCCCCAGCAGCCGGCCCAGGTTGCCGTAGATTCGGCGGACGACCCCGCCGCCGAGCGCGGCCTCAGCCATGGGCGAAGGCCGGTGCGGTCAGGCCTGGCGCCGCAAAGCCTGCGAAGGTCGCCAGGGCCCGGGCGGCGCGGACCGACGACGGCTCGGCGGTGAGGTCGAAGCTGTAGTCGAACAGCGCCTGCTGCACGGGCCGGTAGACGGTCTCGTGTTCCGCCCGGGCCTGTTCCAGCCCCTCGCCCAGCCCCGCCACGTCGTCGATCACCGGCCCGGTGGTCCAGTGGGCGAAGTTCGGGTCGTCGCGCCAGGCCAGCCGGTGGGGGTTCAGGAACAGGCATGGCCGCGGCCGGCGCAGGAATTCGTAGACCTGGCTGGAGGCGTCGCCGAGGTAGAGGTCGGCGCGGTCGGTGTAGGCCATGGTGGTGGAGGCCCGGCTGCCCAGGTCGATGTGGATGTTGGCGGCGCGGCGGTAGCGCTCGTCGATATGGCCGGCCCGGTCGATGCGCAGCTTGTCGATGGTCAGCACATAGGGCCGCTGGAAGAGCATCACGTGGGGGGCGAAGATCAGCCGCCACTCGGGATGGTCCACGAACCAGTCCAGGACCCGCCGGCCCGCGACGTACCAGGACGACAGGTGCGGCGAGGGATGGGGGTTGTAGAGCGCCACCGGCCGGCCGTCGTCGAAGCCCGGCGGCAGGGGCGCGGGCTCGGGCGGCAAGTCGAACTTGGGATAGCCGACGATGGTGATCTTGGCTGGATCCACCTTGGCCTCGGCCACCAGACGGTCGCGGATCTTGCGCCCCGACACCAGCACATGGTCGAAGCCGGCGCTGGCCGGATCGAAGCCGATGGCGCGGTCGCCGGCGCCGTGGCGCGTGTGGACGATGCGCAAGCCGTCCAGCCCGTAGCGGGTCTTCAGGATCAGCGAGGTCTTCTCGGCCACCACCAGCACGTCCAGGCCGCCGAAGAGCGCCAGGTTGTCCCGGTAGACCAGGAGTTTGGTGGCGGGCAGGACGCGCTCCAGCGCCGCCTTCGCCAGCCGGCTGGAGGCGCGCGTGAGGGCGATCTCGCGAAGTTCGATCGGGCCGCCGATCAGGCCCCCGCCCAGCCGGCGCACCTCGGCCGTCAGCTGCGGATTGGTGGTGATCACCACGATCTCGGCGCTCGCCCGCCCGCGCGCCAGGGCCAGGGCGATCGGCAGGCTATGGGCGACCTGGTGCAGCTGGTCGTGGTTGAACAGGAAGCCGATCCGCATGCCGGATCGACGCCCTAACGGCGCGACGGCGTCAAGCTGGGCAGGCGATCCTGAGCGGCGGGAAGGAGATCGAGACTTCAAGACCGGGCCTTGCGTCCAGGCGACCGAGCCGCCCCGCGGGGCCGGCGCCATAGCCCATTCTCCCCGAAATTGAAAATGGTCTGGGCGATGCGACGCGAAACGGCGCCCCCGTACGAACATTGGCTTTTTCCAATGTTCACAACAGATTTGTGACGTTGTTGATAAATGTAGTCGAATCAAATCGATGATCTACACATTCATCGAACTGTAAAATATTCGATACAGTTCTTTGGCTTGTTTGACGTTGCGACTACGCGTTTCTCCCCTCGCAAATTCGAGGGGGCATTTCATGCGCAGTCCATCAAGATCGGCCACGCTGTTGGCCAGCACCAGCCTTTGCCTGCTGATCGCCGCGGGCTCGGCCGCCGCCGCGCCGGCCGCCGCCGCCGATGGCGCCGGTGTCGCGGCGGCCGACGACGGCTCGCACGTGAAGATCGACCCGGAGAACGCCGACTACGGGGTGCGCGTGCAGGAGCTGGTGATCACCGCGCCCTCGGCCGCGGTCAGCGCCGCGCCGGTCAAGGCCTCGCTGGAGGCCACCCAGCCGCAGTCGATCATCGACCGCAAGGCGATCGACCAGTTCGTCCCGGTCACCGCCGACTACACCCAGATCGTGAACCTCTCGCCCAGCGTCTCGGGCACGTCGTTCAACGGTCCGGGCCTGGGCGAGGCCAAGACCGTGCTGCGCGGCTTCCAGGACGGCGAATACAACATCACCTACGACGGCATCCCCTGGGGCGACGCCAACGGCCCGACCCACCACTCCACGTCGTTCTTCCCGTCCTCGACCATCGGGGCCGTGGTGGTCGACCGGGGGCCCGGCGAGGCCAGCCAACTGGGCGTGGCCAGCTTCGGCGGCTCGGTGAACCTGTTCTCGCCGGAGGTCAGCGACGACCGTGGCGGCTCGCAGTCGCTGACCGTGGGCTCGTGGAACACCTACATGGCGGTGACCAAGCTCAACACCGGCGACATCGCCCAGCTGAACGACGCCCATGCCCTGTTCAACTTCCAGGAGCTGAAGACCGACGGCTATCTGACCAACAGCGGGGCCAAGGCCTACAACCAGCTGGTGCGCGCGGTGTTTCCGCTGTGGGACAGCTGGAAGCTGACCGTCCTGGGCACCTGGAACTACACGCGGGTCTACACCAACGACAACAGCGGGGCGACGCTGGCCCAGGTGGCGCTGTACGGGAAGAACTTCGGCCTGACCGAGGATCCGTCCCAGCCGACCTACTACAAGTACAACGTCGTCAAGAAGCACACCTACTTCAACTACGCCAAGCTCACCGGTGACGTGACACCCACCCTCAAGCTCGAGGACACGGTCTATTCCTACTACTACAAGAACGACACGGAATCGGCGCTGGACCCGACCCTGTCGCCGACCGACATCGCCAACAAGACAGGCCTGGCGATCACCCAGGCCCCTGGCGGCAAGCCGGTCGCCAACGGGCATGTCCCCGGCTACACGAAGCTGAACGTCTACAAGATCTACGGCGACATCCTTCACCTGAACCAGGAACTGCCCTGGGGCGTGTTGAAGGCCGGCCTGTGGCTCGAGAAGGCCGACACCGGCCCGCGCGCCCGCTACGACTACGACGCCACCCTGGGCCGCGGCCGGAACGGCTACACGGTGGACTATCGCCAGAAGGTGGTGGCCGGCGTGCCGCAGTTCCTGGAGTACCTGCAGTACTCGGGCTGGAAGCAGTACGAGCCGTTCGTGGATTTCGAGTGGAAGCCCACCTCGAAGCTGACCCTGACCCCGGGGATCAAGTACCTGCACGAACGGATCACGGTGGACGCCGACGTCAACCAGAAATCCCGCCAGCCCTATCATGACGGCAAGCTGTTCACGAAGACGATGTACTTCATGACGGCCAACTACAAGGTGCGGGACAACCTGGCGGTCTATGCGCAGTACGCCACCGGCTTCCTGGCGCCCGACATCAGCGTCACCCAGGTGGTCAATCCGAACCTGAACGACCTGAAGCCCCAGGAATCGAAGAACTACCAGGCGGGTGTGGTCTACCACGGCGGAAAGCTGACGATCGACGCCGACGTCTACGACATCGACTTCAAGAACAAGCTGCAGACCGTCACCGTCGCGACCGAGACGGTGAACTTCAACCTGGGCGGGGCCAAGTACAAGGGCATCGAGGGCGCGGTGACCTACGCGGCGACCCCCAACATCTTCCTGTTCGCCAACGGCTCACTCAACTCGGCCAAGGCCCAGGGCGCCAACACCACCATCGCCGGGGCGCCGATCGTCATCACCGGCGGCAAGCAGATCGCCAAGGCCCCGAAGTCCACGGCCGCCCTGGGCGTGCTATTCACCGACGAGCACTGGTCGGTCTCGCTCTCCGACAAATACACCGGCGAGCAGTGGGCCGCCGAGGGCGAGCCCGACGCCTATCACATTTCAGGCTACCACTCGGCCGACCTGTCGGTGGTCTACAAGTTCGACCGCTACCGCCTGGAAGCGGCGGTCTACAACCTGTTCGACAGCCAGAAGTTCACCGCCATCAAGCCTGGGAAGACGGTCCCCTACGACCAGTACTACTTCCAGCCCGAGCGGAACTTCCAGGTCTCCGCCAAGGCGAACTTCTGATGCGGTCCCAGATGAATGACCCCCGCCCGATGCGACGCCACGCCCTGCGCCTGACGCTCGCCGCCGTCCTGCTGGCCGCGCAGGCGGCGCCTGCCCTGGCCCAGCCGGCGCCGGAGCCGGCGGCCAAGCCCGCGGCGGTGTCGAAGTTCCTGCAGCCGGCGGACCTGGACCCCACCCTGATCCTGCCGCCGCCGCCCGCGGACGACTCGCCGCTGACCGCGGCCGAGCTGGCCGAGCTGCACCGCATCGAGGCGGCGCGCACGCCCGAGCGCCTGGCCCAGGCCAAGCAGGACGATGAGATCGAGGATGTCCGTTCGATCGCCGATGTCCTGGGGCCCGCCTTCGACCTGCAGCGCTTCCCCGCCACGGCGGCGCTGTTCACCGACCTGCGCAACGAGGACAGCGTCATCGCCAAACGCGCCAAGGCCTACTTCATGCGCACGCGGCCCTGGCACGCCGACCCGACGCTCAACCCCTGCAACCGCAGCGACGCGATCAAGAGCGCCTATCCCAGCGGCCACGCGACCATGGGCTATGCCGCCGCCACGACGCTTGCCAACCTGATCCCGGGCAATGGTCAGGTCATCCTGGCGCGGGCGTCGGAATATGCGGAGAGCCGCCTTGTCTGCGGCGCGCACTACCGACGCGACATCGAAGCCGGCCAGGCCCTGGGCACGGCCCTGGTGATCAAGCTGATGGAAAAGCCCGCATTCCGCGCCGAACTCGAGGCGGCGCGGGCGGAACTGACCGCCGCCCACATCGCGCCCTAGGGCTTTGACCCCCTAGCGGCGGCTCAGAACGTAGCCGCCGCCCTGGGGTTCGGCGCGCACCGGCGCGAACGCCTGCAGGCGGCGCAGGACCGCGGCCTTGTCGTCGAGGGCCAGGACGCCGCTGAAGCGGAGCTGTCCGGTCGAAGCATCGGCGACGCGCACGGGCACGCCCAGGCTGCGGCTGAGGTCGGCGGCCACCTCGCGAAGCGGCGCCGCGCTATAGACCAGCCGTCCCTCGGTCCAGGCGAATGCGGCCTCCGGCTCGGCGGCCAGCAGCATGGAGCCTGGGGCGCCCTCGTGGTGGGTCAGGCGCTGGCCCGCGGTGACCCGGGTCGGCGCGGCCTGGGGCTCGCCGGCCGGGCGCACCTCCACGGTGCCGCGGCGGACGGTCAGGGTGATCTCGCCGTCGCGGCGGCGCAGGTCGAACTGGGTGCCCACCACGCGGACGTCGCGGTCGCCGACGGTGATCTCGAACGGCCGGGCCGGGTCGTGGGTGACATCGAACGCCGCCTCCCCATCGGCCAGCTCGACCGCGCGCTCGCGCTGGCCCAGCCGCACGCTGAGATGGGTCTGGGCGTTCAGCCACACCTTGCTGCCATCGGCGAGCGCCACCTGGCGGGTCTGGCCCGGCGCGGCGGCGTAGGTCGCCGCCGGCGCCTTCGGCCAGTTGGCCACGCCGACCACCGCCACAGTCAGGCCGGCCGCCAGGCCGGCCCCTGCGTAGAGCCAGCCGCGGCGCGGAGCCACCTTCGGGCGAGGCGCAAAGGGAATCGGCGCCGCGGCGCCGCCACCGAGGGCGGCGACCGCCTCCGGGGCCATGTCTTCCAGCTCGACCCAGATCCGTTCCAGGCGGGCGTAGGCGTCGGCATGCGCGGCGTCGGCCGAGAGCCAGGCCTCGAAGGCCTGCCAGTCGGTTTCGCCCGCGCCGTCGTCATTGAGACGCGCGAACCATTGAGCGGCCGCCTCGGGCGCCGTCATTGGCCTTTCCTCGTCTCGTCCGCCGCTCATCGGCCCCTATCCCAAAGCGCCGTGAAGCACTCGTCCCACTGCAATGACGCCGCCGCCGGCAAAACGCCTCCTGCCCGCCACACCTGCGCCGTCATCCCAGGCGCTCCGCCAGGCGGCGCAGCACGGCCATCACGTGCTTTTCAACGCCGCTCCGGGAGATCCCCAGCCGCTGCGCCACCTCGGCATGGCTGAGGCCCTCGAACTTGTGCAGCCGGAACACCTTCTGGGTCTGCTCGGGCAACTCGGCCAGCACCGCCACCACCTCGGCCAGGCGCTGGCGGGCGGCGAGCGCAGCCTCGGCGGAGGGCTCTTCCGCCACCTCCTCGCTCTCCACGATCGTGCGGTGGCTCTCGCGCCAGGCGTAGTCGCGGGCGGCGGTGCGGCGCTCTCCCCGGATCCGGTCCAGCATCAGGTTGGAACCCAGCCGGTAGAGATAGGCCGTGGCGTTGCGCACCTCGAGGCCACGCGGAACCGCCGCGGCGCGCAGGTAGATATCCTGCACCAGGTCCTCGGCCGCCGCCTCGGACTTCAGCCGCAGGGCGAAGAACCGCACAAGGTCGGCGCGACGCGCAAGATAGGCCGCCAGCAGCGCGGAACGGGCGTCGCTCATCGCCGCCCTTGAATTAGAACGACCGGCGGATGGCAAGCCCGAAAGAGCGCGGCGGCAGCGGCGTCGACTGGGGCGCACGCGAGCGGGTGAAGGGGTTCCCGAACGCAAAGGTGTCGCCGGACTGGTCGGTGACGTTGTCGACGAACGCCTGGAGCTGCCAGTTGCGGCCCTCCAGGGTGGCCGCCAGGCGCCCCTCCCCGTTGTCGGTGATCTCCCGCGCCGCGGCCTGGTGGAAGGTGAGGTACGAGCGGCCGACGTAGGAGGCCTGGGCCGAGAGCTCGGCGCGCAGGTCGCCCAGCACCGTCCAATGGTAGGCCAGGTCCAGCGAGAGCGACTGCTTGGCCACGCCCGGCAGGCCGATATCCATCCGCGTGGGGAAGACGGTCTGGTCCGGGTGCAGGTCCGGATTGTCGAGGAGGGCGTTCAGCCGCGCGCGCCAGTGGCTGTCCGGCCGCCAGGTGGCCTCGAACTCCACGCCGGTGTTGAAGCCGTCACCGATGTTCAGAGTCACTGGCAGCCCTGACGGCCGGAACTGGTCGGTCTGCACATTACGCCAGACCGCCCGGAATATGGCCGCGCGCAGGGTCAGGGTGCGCTCGAACAGACTCGCCTCCCCGCCGATCTCGTAGCTGTGCAGGCGGTCAGGGCGGTAGTCGGGGAAGTTGTCCGGCGCGTTGGGCCGCCCGTCCGCCCGGGCCGGCACGTTGAAGCCACCGGCGCGGTAGCCGTCCTGCAGCTGGGCGTAGACCACCCGGTCGGGCGCGAAGGCGTAGGCCAGGCGCAGCTTCGGCGCAAAGCCCTCGTCGGTGAGGTGGCGATGGACGTCCGGGATCGGCGTGCGGGCCAGCTGGAAGGTGTCGGACGAGGTCTCCACCCGCGTGGCGAACAGCCGCCCGCCCGCGGTGGCGGTCAGCTTGGAGGTCAGGTCGTAGGTCAGCTCGCCGAACACCGCCGCCTCGGTCAGGTGGTCGCGGCGGGAGAAGGCGGCGCGGGTCGGGCCGCCCGAAACGCTGGCGTCGAGGATGCCCGTGCTGGTCTCCCGGGCCACCGAGCCGAACAGCCCGCCCAGCCAGCGGAACCGCCGCGCCTCGGCCGAGGTGGCCAGCGCCTCGGCCACCCACAGCTCGGTGCGCTGGGCGTCGTCGTACGCGGCGACTTGCCGCGCCGGCAGGTCGAAGGCGCCCGTGGCGTCGTAGCGGCTGGAGCGGTCGTGGTCGATGTAGGCGCCGGAGACCCGCAGGTCGACCACGGAACCAGCGTGCGCCAACGAGCCGCCCACCAGGGTGAAATCGTTGTCGTGCGGCTCCAGGATGGCGGCGCTGCGCACGTAGCGGTCGGGCCCCTGGCTGTACTGGGCGTCGTCCGTGTAGATCGACTGGCGGCTGACCGAGGCCTGGGCCTGCCATCCGCCCTCGAAATCGCCCAGCGCGGTCAGGCGCAGGCCCGAGCGGTGGCCGTGGTTGGTGTCCGACAGCCCAAGCCCCGGATTGTCCAGGTAGCCGGGCAGTTCGTCGTAGTAGGCCACGCCGCGCACGGCCACCCGGCCGGTCACCACGGGCACGTTCAGCATGCCCTCAACGCCCGAGGAGCGATCGTCGTGCCCGTTGAAGGTGCCCTCCACGGCCAGGCGTCCCAGAGTCTGCGTCGGGTCTGGGCGGGCCGGGACGATGCGCACGATGCCGCCGATGGAGCCGGAGCCGTAGAGGGTGCCCTGTGGGCCGCGCAGCACCTCCACCCGGTCGACGTCGGCGAACCGCAGGTCAGGATCGGGCGCGTTGTAGGTGATCGGCACGTCGCCGAGGTAGAGGCCCACGTTCGACTGCGTGCGCCCCGTGAAGGCCCCGTCCGAGACCCCTCGGATCAGGATCTTGTTGCGGCCGGGCCCCAGGTTGGTCTCGGCCACCCCCACGAACTGGGCCGCGGCTTCGGCGAAGCTCTTGGCGCCCAGGCGCTCGATGTCCTCGCCGCTGAGGGCGCTGACCGCGAACGGGCTGCCGCGCAACGGCTCGGGTCGCCGCTCGGCGGTCACTACCAGCTCAGAGAGGTCGCCCGGCTGCGGCGGCGTGACGGCCGGCCGCGGGCTCGACCCTGCCCGACCGCCGATGATGCGGAAGGCGCGGGTGTCGACGCGGCGAAAGCCGCAGCCGGCCGGCAGCAGCCGCCGCAGGGCCTGGGCGGGCGTCAGGGCGCCGCTCACCGCATTGCTCAAGCCCACGCAGCCGGGCGCCGGAAAACCGCCGATGGAGACGCCCGCCTGTATGCCGAACCGCACCAGGGCCGTGTCGACCGGCTCGGCCGGCAGGCGGAAGATCAGGGCGTGCTCGGCGTGGGCTGGCGCGGCCTGGAACGCGGCGCCGCACGCCGCGAGCGCCAGCAGCGCTCCGCGGCGGAAACGACGGCGGCGCCTCCGCGGACTCATCCCCTCGCTTACCTCCCGGGCGGCAGGCTTAGCACGCCCCGGGCCACTGGCGAGCGGGGCCGCGGCGCAACGGCCGCTTCAGGTCGCCGCGGACCCGCCCAGGGCCTTGTAGATCGCCACGACGTCCACATTCGCCGCCGTCTGCGCCGCCGCCAGGCCGTCCTCGGCCTCCAGGCGCGTACGCTCGGCGTCCAGCACCCGCAGGAAGTCGATGTGGCCTTCCTTGTAGCGGATGTGGGCGAGCTCGGCGGCGCGCCGCGAGGCGGCCACCTGCTGCGACAGGCTCACCACCTGGCCCTGGCGCTCGCGGTAGGCCACGAGGGCGTTCTGCAGGTCCTCCACCGCGCGCAGTACGGTCTGGTCGTAGAGCGCCAGGCTGGCGTCGCCCCGGGCCTCCTGGGCCCGCAGGCGTGCGCGAGCGCCGCCCAGGTCCAAGCCCGGCCAGCTGACCGCCGGGCTGACGGTCCAGGCGCGGCTGCCGCTCTTGAAGAGGCCCGAGAGGTCGCCCGACAGGAAGCCGACGAACCCGGTGACGCTCAGCCGCGGGAAGAGGTCGGCCGTGGCCACGCCGGTCCGGGCGGTCTCCGCCGCCAGCCGCCGCTCGGCCGCCTGCACGTCGGGCCTGTGGCGCAGGAAGGTCGAGGCATCGCCGATCGGGATCGCGGTGGGGCCGGCGCCCTGCCCCGCTGGAGCGGCCACCAGCTCCGCATCCAGCGTTCCTGGCCGCACGCCCACCAGCACCGCCAGCCGATTGGCCGCCTGGGCCTCGGCGGTGCGCAGCAGCGGAATGGCGGCCTCGGTGGCGTTCAGCCGGGCGCGGGCGCTCTCCACGTCCACCGGATCGCCCGAGCCCACCTGGAAGCGCACGTCGGTGAGCCGCAGGGTGTCGCGCTGGGTGCGTGCGTTCTCCTCGGCCACGGCCCGCCGCACCTGGGCGCCGCGGAACTCCAGGTAGTTGCGGGCCACCTCGGCCGCCACGGTCACCTGCACCTCGCGCAGGTCGGCCTGGGCGGCCTCGGCGTCGGCGCGGGCGGCGGCGACCTCGTGGCGGACGCGGCCGAAGAGGTCGATTTCCCAGGCGGCGTCGAAGCCCACGTCGGCCTGCTTCAGGTCCACCCGGGCGGTGCTGACGCCCGGCTGCTGGGCCTTGCCGCGGGTATAGGTCGCCGCGGTGGTGACCCGGGGCAGCTGGTCCAGCTGGGTGTCCTGGAACAGGGCCCGGGCCTCGCGCACCCGATCGACCGCGACCCGGACGTCCAGGTTGGCGGCCAGGGCCCGGGTGATCAGGCTGTCGAGCTCCGGGTCGCCGAACGCCTTCCACCAGTCCGCCTCGGCCGGGCTTGCGGCCAGGTTCGGATGCGCCGCCGTGAGGGCCACGGGCGTCTCCGTCGGAGGCTGGTACTTCGGGCCCACGGCGCAGGCGGCGAGGGTCGCGGCGGACGCGGCGACCAGGAGGGTGCGGATCAGGCTCATGGCGATACTCGAGGCTATTCGGCGGCCAGGGGCAGCGGCTCGGCGCCGGCGGCGCCGGGGCGCTTGCGGCGCGTGAGGCGGCGGATGGTCCAGTAGAAGACCGGCGTGAAGAGCAGGCCGAAGGCGGTGACGCCCAGCATGCCGGAGAACACCGCCACGCCCATCGCCCGGCGCATCTCGGCCCCGGCCCCCGTGGAGACCGCGAGCGGCGCCACGCCCATGATGAAGGCCATGGAGGTCATCAGGATCGGCCGCAGGCGCAGCCGGCAGGCCGCCAGCACCGCCTGGAACGGGGTGTCGCCGGCCAGCTCCCGCTCGCGGGCGAACTCCACGATCAGGATGGCGTTCTTGCACGCCAGCCCCACCAGCACGATCAGGCCGATCTGGGTGAAGACGTTGTTGTCCCCGCCCGTCAGCTGCACCCCCACCAGGGCGCTGAGCAGACACATCGGCACGATCAGGATCACCACCAGCGGCAGGGTCCAGCTCTCGTACTGGGCGACCAGCACCAGGAAGGCCAGCAGCACGCAGATCGGGAAGACGTAGATGGCCGTGTCGCCCGCCAGGATCTGCTGGTAGGTCAGCTCGGTCCATTCGAAGGACATGCCGTTCGGCAGCTCCTTCTTGGCGATCGCCTCCAGCCGCTTCTGGGCCTCGCCGGTCGAATGGCCCGGCGCCGGCCCGCCGTTGACCTCGGCGGTGAGCACGCCGTTGTAGTGCGACGTCCGCTCCGGCCCCGTGGTCTGGTGGGTGGTGATGAACGCGCCCAGCGGGATCATCTGGCCGGCGCCGTTGCGGGTCTGCAGGCGCAGGATGTCCTCCGGCTGCAGGCGGAAGCGCTGGTCGGCCTGGACGTTCACCGGATAGGTGCGCCCGAAGCGGTTGAAATCGTTCACGTACAGCGAGCCCAGATAGACCTGCATGGTCTCGTAGAGGTCCGTCAGCGACACGCCCTGGGCGCGGGCCTTCTCGCGGTCCACATCGGCGCGGATCTTGGGCACGCTGACCTGGTAGGAGGAGAAGACGCCCGTCAGGGCCGGGTCCTTGGACGCCGCGGCGATCACCCGCTGGGTGGCGTCGTACACCGCCTGGGGCCCGAGGCCGGCGTGGTCCTCGATCTGCATCCGGAACCCGCCGATGGTACCCAGGCCCTGGACGGGCGGCGGCGGGAAGACCGCGATGGTCGCCTCGGGGATGCCCGCGAACTTCTTGTTGAGATCGGCCGCCAGCGCCTGGGCCGAGAGCGCCTTGGAGGCGCGCTTGTCGAAGGTGTCCAGGGTCATGAACACCGCCCCGGCGTTGGGGCTGTTGACCAGGCCGTTCACCGACAGGCCCGGGAACGCGACCGCGTGGGTGATCCCCGGCGTCTTCATGGCGATGTCGCCCATCTTGCGGATCACCGCCTCGGTGCGGTCGATGGTGGCCGCGTCGGGCAGCTGGGCCACCGCCACCAGGTACAGCTTGTCCTGCTGCGGCACGAAGCCGGTCGGCGTGCGGGCGAAGGAGACCACCGTGAAGGCGATCAGCACGCCGTAGAGCACCAGGGCGATGGAGCTGCGGCCCAGCATCCGCGAGACGCCGCCCACGTACGAGCGCGACATCCAGGCGAAGAACCGGTTGAACGGCCCGAACAGCCAGCTGAGCGACCCCTCGATCAGCCGCTCGAAGCGGTCCTTGGGCGCGTCGTGCGGACGGAGCAGCACGGCGGCCAGGGCCGGCGACAGGGTCAGGGAGTTGAACGCCGAGATCACCGTCGAGATGGCGATGGTCAGGGCGAACTGGCGGTAGAACTGGCCGGTCAGGCCGGTGATGAAGGCGGTCGGCACGAACACCGCGCAGAGCACCAGGGCGGTGGAGACGATGGGCCCGGTGACCTCGCGCATGGCCCGGCGCGTGGCCTCGCTGGGCGAAAGGCCGAGGGCGATGTTCCGCTCCACGTTCTCGACCACCACGATGGCGTCGTCGACCACGATGCCGATCGCCAGGACCAGGCCGAACAGGGTCAGGGCGTTGAGGCCGAAGCCCATGGCCATCATCACCGCGAAGGTGCCAACGAGGCTGACAGGTACGGCCGCCAGCGGGATGATCGAGGCGCGCCAGTTCTGCAGGAACAGCACCACCACCAGCACCACGAGGATCAGGGCCTCGAAGAGGGTGTGGACGACGGCGTTGATGCTCTCGTGCACGAAGCCGGTGGTGTCGTAGACGATGTGGTACTGGACCCCCTCCGGGAAATCCTTCTTCAGCTCCTCCATGGTCTTGCGGATGCCGGCCGCCATCTGCAGGGCGTTGGTGCCGGGGCGCTGGAAGACCGGGATGGCGATGGCGGGCTTGTTGTCCAGCAGGGCGCGCAGGGCGTAGCTGTCGGAACCCAGCTCCACCCGGGCGACGTCGCGCAGGTGGGTGATCTCGCCGTCGTCGCCGGCGCGGATCACGATGTCGCCGAACTGCTGTTCGGTCTCCAGCCGGCCCTGGGTGCTGACCGAGATCTGGAATCCGGCCTGGCCAGGCGCGGGCGGCGCGCCGACCTGTCCGGCGGCCACCTGCACGTTCTGTTCGCGCAGGGCGGTGACCACGTCGCCGGGCGTCAGGGAGCGCGAGGCGAGCTTCTCCGGGTCCAGCCAGACGCGCATGGAGTACGGCCCCTGGCCGAACATCTGCACGTCCCCGACTCCGTAACTGCGGGCCAGGGCGTCCTTGACGTGGAGCTGCGCGTAGCTGGCCAGGTACAGCTGGTCGTAGCGTGGGCTGGACGAGGTCAGGTGCACCACCTCGATCAGCGTCGGCGAGGCCTTGGTGGTGGTGACGCCCACGCGCTGCACCTCGGGCGGCAGCTTGGCCAGCACCTGGGCGACGCGGTTCTGCACCAGCACCTGGGCCTTGTCGGGATCGACCCCCAGGGCGAAGGTCACGGTCAGGGCCATGGCCCCGTCCGCCGTAGCCTGGGACGACTGGTAGAGCATCCCCTCGACGCCGTTGATCGACTGCTCCAGGGGCGCGGCCACGGTCTCGGCGATCACGGCGGGGTCGGCGCCGGCATAGGTGGTGCGGACCACCACCGTGGGCGGGACCACCTCCGGATATTCGGCGATCGGCAGGGCCGGCAGGGCGATCAGCCCGGCCACGAAGATGATGATGGAGAGCACGACCGCAAAGCGCGGGCGGCTCACGAAGAAGTCGGAAAAGGTCATGGCTGCGCCCAGGGCTCAGGGTGTGCGGAAGGCTGCGGGCGCGCGCTGACGGGCGGCCCGGCCGTTTTTCGGAGTGGACGAGGTTGGGGTCAGCCCGTGGGCTGCAGGTCGGCCAGCTCGGCGGTGTTGATGCGGGCCGAGGTCTGCTTCGGCGCCACGAGATCGCCGGGCTTCACCTTCTGCAGGCCGGCCGTGACGATCCGTTCGCCAGGCGCAAGCCCCGAGGTGACGATCCGGTACTCGCCCACGGCGCGGCCCAGGGTCACCGAGCGGTACTGCACGTGGTTGCCCGCCCCCAGCACCAGCACGAAGTGCTTGCCGAGGTCGGCGCCCAGCGCCTGTTCGGGAACCAGCGCCACCGGCTGGGCCTTGTCGCTGACCAGCCGCACCCGGGCGAACAGGCCGGGGGTGAAGCTGCCATCGCCGTTGTCGAAGATCGCCCGACCGTTGATCGTACCGCTATGGGCGTCCACCGCGTTGTCGATGAACTGCAGCCGCCCGCGGTGCGGGAAGCCGGTCTCGGTCATCAGGCCCATGTAGACCGGGTTCTCCCCGCCGCGCTGGGCCTCGGCGTACTTCAGGTAGGTCTGCTCATCGGTGTTGAACGAGGCGTAGATCGGGCTGTCCGAGACCACGGTCGTCAAGAGGTCGGTGGGGCTGACCAGGTTGCCGCGGGTGATCATGGCGCGGGAGACGCGGCCGTCGATCGGCGAGACCACCCGGGTGAAGGAGAGGTTCAGCTCGGCGGCCCGCAGCGCGGCCTGCGCGGCCTGCAGGTCCGCCTGGGCGGCCTTGGCCTCGGAGGCCAGGCGCTCGGCCTCCTCGCGGGCGATGGCCTCCTGCGCCAGCAGCCGCTCGGCGCGGCCGCCGTCGGCGATGGCCAGCTGGGCCTTGGCCTTGGCGCGCTCGACCTGGGCGCGCAGGCGGTCCACCTCGGCCTGGAACGGCCGCGGGTCGATCTGGAACAGCAGCTGGCCCTTGCGGACGCGCGCGCCCTCGGCGAAGGGCGCGGCCACGATCTCGCCCGACACCCGCGGGTGCAGGGCGACGCGGTCCACCGCCTCCAGGCGGCCGGTGAAGTCGTCCCACTGGCGCAGGGTCTTGAAGGTCACCGGGGCCACCTCGACCACCGCCGGCGGCGCCTGGGGTGCGGGGGTCTGGGCTTCTGCGCCGCAGCCGGCGAGGAACAGGGCGCCGAGCAGGGCGGCGGCCTTCGTAGGGGTTATCCGGGACATGCGACGCTCTCCAGCCGGGGGCCCAACTCAACCCCCGATTTATCTACCGATCGGTATGGATGTGGGGAGCGTGCTGCACTGCGTCAATGCGTTCCAGACCGGTCGGTATATAAATTTTTTGCGTCGCCTGCGGAAGGCGGTCAGCGCCCCGGCCAGAGCGCCAGGGTGGTTTCCTTCAGCCGGCGCAGGTCCTCGACGCTGGCGCCGTTGCCCGCCTGGATGCAGAGGCCCTGCACCACCGCGCTGAGATAGCTCTGCAGAGCGGCTGGATCGATGTGCTGAGGAAGATCCCCCTCAGCCTTGGCGCGCTGGAAGCGCTCCAGCAGAGCCGCGTCGGACGAGGCGCGGCGGGCCAGCACCTCCTGGCGGATGCATTCGGCCTCGGTCCCGCAGGCGGTGGAGCTGATCACGCCCAGGCAGCCCTTGGGGTCCGAGCCGGTCTGCAGCTCGATGGCGCCCTCCAGCAGCCGCTCGGCGACGCCGCGGGCCGTGGGCGCCTCCAGCGCCGAGCGCACATAGGCCAGCTTGTCGCGCTCGTAGAGGTCCAGCGCCTTCTTGAAGAGCTCTTCCTTGTTGCCGAAGGCCGCATAGAGGCTGGGGCGGGTGATGCCCATGGCCTCGGTGAGGTCGGTCATCGACGCGCCTTCATAGCCCAGCGTCCAGAACACGCGCAGGGCCGCCGCCAACGCCGCGTCGACGTCGAATTCGCGGGGCCGTCCTCGGGCCGAAGTGCGGGCGAGCGCTTCCATACCGGCCGATACATAATGTGGCGCCTAGCCGGCGTCCAGGGTGGCCGGCTCCTACTGCGGCGCCATGGCCCGGACCGCGTCCAGGACCTCGTCGATCCGCGCCTCGACAGCGCCAGCGTCGTCGGCCGGCAGGTCCCTCAGCGCCCGCTCGCTGACCATCTGGAACTGGGCCTCGATGGCCTTGTCCAGCGCCGGCCGCGCGGTGCGGATCTGCGGGACCGCGGAGAACCACGGGTGCACACCCCAGGCCGCGCCGATCCTGACGCCGGTATAGAGGACCAACGCCTCTTCCACCGAGCAGCCGCCCTCGCGGCAGGCCTCGTAGAACATCCGGTCAGCCGCCCGCCGGTCGTCCTCGGTTTTGGCGTTGTCGCAGGCGATGTCGTGCACGATCGAGGCGCGGCGGTAGAAGCCGGTGTAGGGCGAGCCCACCACCGCCCACAGGGCCTGCGGGATCGAGGTCCCATCCACGACGCTGTCCTTCGGCGCGTCCCAGCGTCGGCCGGCGCGATCCTCGAACCAGAAGTCCTCGAGCAGCTGCATATTCCGGTCGGGCGCCGGCAGGGTCAGCCAGCGGGTGGCGGGCTCCCCCGAAAACTGGACGGGCATCAGGCGGGCTCCTGGGCAAGTCGTGAGGTGGGCGGGGCGGCGTGACTCGCCAGCTGCGCCGCGCTGGGCTTCGCGCCCGGCTGGGTCGTGTCGTAGCCCACGATGTCGGCCAGCGGCGGCTGGCTGGTCAGGGCGTGGCAGGCGAGGCGGCCGCTCATCACCGCACCCTCGACGCTGCCCACATTGAGGCCGCTGTAGGTCCAGTCGCCGGCGACGACGAGGTTGGCGAACCCGCTGTCCCACGGCTTCAGCCGGAACCAGGTGTTGCGCCTGGGGCAGCCGACGTAGCGCTCGCTGGGGTCGATGTTGGCGCGCCAGTACTGGGTGTCGAACCGGTCGAGCCCGCTGGCCCGCGGCGCGGCGGCGCTCTCCTCCTCGGGGCAGTTGAGCAGGTCGAACTCGAAGCCGAACATGTCGCCTGGCACGATCCGCTCCACCGGCGTCGCCTCGGGCAGGAGCTGGCCCATGGCCGCCTGCAGGTACTGGATGGCCTGGTACTTCACGCGGTCGGACTGGGCCTTGGGATAGGTGAAGCGGCTGAACGGCGGCGCCCGCTCGTCGTCCATCAGCGGGCCGGAGAAATACCAGAGGCTCTTGGGCCGGTTGGCCTGCGGCCAGCCCTCCTGGCCGATGAGGTCGCGGAACTCGACGTGCTGGTTGAACGGGTTGAGGTAGGTGGTGGTGATCACCGCATCGCCGGCCGGCTTCTTGATGTCCCAGCCCAGGTCTTCGGCCGTCTCCTTCAGCCAGATCTGCATGTGCTGGGTGGCGTAGGTCGGGATCTCCCGCACCATGTGCCGCCAGCGCGGCTCGGCCCGGATCAGGTCCTTGCAGAGCACCGGCACGGCGCCGATGGCGATCGCGAACACCACCTGGTCGTAGTGCTGGCCCGCCGCCAGGGTCTTGCGCCGGACCGGCCTCCAGGCCGACCAGTAGGATTCCAGGTCGAGCGGGCCGTAGGCCTTGCGCTGGGCCCGGTCCTGGGCCTGCATCGCCTTGCCCTGGACCAGCTGGTCGTAACGGGGCGCGGCCGGCCACGACGGTCGACCCCCGGGCGTGACAAGCGGATCGTACCCGCGGGCCGGATCCTTCAGGTCGGCCTGGACGTCGAAGTCGATCGCCGAGATCCGGCCATCCTCCACACGCAGCCGCCGGACCTTGTGGAAGAACTCGAACTGGACCCCGCGCTGCTTCAGCACCTCGTAGAGCGGGGCGATCAGCGTCTCGCCGCTGCCCGCCGAAAAGCGCCAGATGTAGGAGCCGAAGTAGCGCGTGGAGAGCAGCGCCCAGCGCACATAGCAGCCGGCGGCCATCCGCGGCGGCGTGGCCGGATCGCCCTTGGGGTACTGGTAGGTGATGTTGGTGTGGTTGAGGTTCAGGGGCGACTTCAGCGTCTCCTCGTGCGCCCCGTAGCGCTTCAGCCAGCGGTAGAAGTCCCAGCGGTCGAGGCGGTCGAAGCCGCGTTCGTGGACCCGGGCGCTGTAGGCGCCGAACACCAGGGTCAGCAGGTGGTCCAACGTGATGAAGTTGCGGCGCGCCGCGTCCTGCTCCCCCGCCAGCCTGCGGAAGAGCTTCTGGCCCCAGCCGCGCCAGGCCCGGTGCGCCCCGGTGATGAACGGATGGTCGCCGGGCTTGGCGAAGTGACGGCCGAGGGTCAGCGCCCAGCGCTCGATGGGCTTCTGCAGCGCGCGGCGCAGCCAGCCGCCGTCGCGACCGGTCAGCTTTTCGCCGATCTGCTCGGCCCCCATCAGCAGCAGCGTCTCGAAGACCCCGGTTATGCAGAGCTCGAAGGGCGTGTGCCCCGTCCGGGCCTCGCGCGGCTTGCGGCTATTGCGCGGGAACGCCTGCGGCCAGGGCGAGGCCGTGCGGCCCAGCCGCTCCCAGATCTGGCCGGAGTCCTGGGCGACGAAGGCGTCCTCGAACGAGCCGTAGCCCTTCTGCGGACAGGTCCTGGCCAGTTCGTCGTAGCAGCGGATCATCAGCGGCAGGGTGTTGTGATAGCTGCCCAGGAAGGCGTGGATGCCGTGCTCCTGGATGCGGTCGCGCAGCCCCCGCGAGGAGGCGCACTTGCCGCCCAGCCGCCAGCCCATCTGATAGATCGTGACGCCGGCGAAGCGCTCTTTCCAGTCCGGCAGGCTGGTCAGCTCGAAGGCGGTGGTCAGCGCCGCCATGCCGCCGCCCAGGATCACCAGGCGTTGACGCGTATCGTCCGCCGCGAGGCCGTCAGGCTCGTACATGGGCCACCCGGCTGGTCGCCGCGGCAGGCGCCATCGGCAGGATCATGCCGATCTCCCGGCCCCACCCGGCCTTCCACAGCGCCTCGAGGTAGCGCTCCAGGTGGGTAGCGTCGGTGAACGGCATGGCGCGGCCGATCATCTGCTCGGAGTATCCTGGCAGCAGCCGCTGCCCCTCCTGCAAGGCGCGCAGGGCCCGCGGCCGGTCGCCCACCGCCGCGTGGCAGGCGGCCAGCAGGTAGTGCAGGAAGAACTGGTGCGGGCTGCGGGCGCAGGCGGCCGCCGCGTGCGGGATGGCCTCCTCGTAGCGGCCGGCGATGAAGCTGGCGAGCGCCTTGGTCCGGAACCAGACGAAGAGATGCGGGTCGTTGGGGCTGGCGGCGATCGCCTGGTCCGAAAGGGTGAAGGCCTCGTCCAGCCGGCCGTCGAACAGCGCCAGGCGCCCCAGCTCGCCGGTGGCGGCGGCAAGGTACGGGTTGATCTCCCGCGCCCGGTGCTGCTCGGCGGCGGCCTGGTCGAAGCGCCCCAGGATCGTCGCGATGGTGCCCAGCACATAGTGGCCATAGGCGTCCGAGCCGTCGATCGACACGGCGTCCAGGGCCGTCTGGTAGGCCGCGGCGGCCTGGGCCTCCGGATCCGCCGCTGCGCCGCCCCAGATCTCGCCCAGCATGCAGAGCGACAGGTGCGAGCGGGTGGGCGCGTCCTGCGGGGCCAGCTCCAGGGCGCGGGCGTAGAACTTCCGCGCCTTCTCCCAATCGGGGAACGTCGCGCGCCAGAAGTGCCAGCGGCCCAGCATCAGGAGGTCCCAGTGCGACAGCTCCCGCGGGCGCGCCGCCAGGGACCGCGACTCCTCGTGGCCCAGCAGGGCCGGCTCCAGGGTGGCGAGGATCGAGCCGGTGATCTGGTCCTGGATCACCAGGAGGTCGGAGATGTGCCGGTCGTACTTGGCCGACCAGATGGTGCGGTCCTGGCGGCCGTTCACCAGGGCCACGCTGACCCGCACCATGTCGCCGGCGCGCCGCACGCTGCCCTGCAGGGTGTAGTCCACGTCGAGCTGGGTGCAGATCTCGCCCGCGGGCCGCGCCGCATCGATGCTGAGCGAGGAGTGGCGCGAACACACGACCAGCAGGCGCGACTTCGAAAGCCCGCCGATCAGGTCCTCGGCCAGGCCGTCAGCGAGGTCCGCCTCGTCCTGGTCCGTGGAGACCAGTCCGAAGCGCAGCACGGCGATCGAGGGCCGCCGGCGCGCGGGCGGAGCCCATAGCGCCGCTGAGGAAAAGCCGGCGCCGCGTGTGACGGGCGCCGTGGGTTCCTCGCTCACGCCGCGCTGCTCGCGCAGCCAGTCTTCGAAGGCGTCCGCGCCGCGCACGTCCAGGCCCTCCAGGAAGAGGCGGCCGGAGGTCCGCCCGGCGGGCTCGCGGATGTCGACGTCCAGATGGGCGAAGTTGATCCAGGCGCGGCCGTTCTCGGAGTCGATCAGCGGCGAGCCGCCCGCCTGGGCCACCTTGCGCAGGTCGGAGAGTACGCGCCGCAGGCTGGCCTGGGCATGTTCGTCGTCGCTGCGACCCCAGAGCAGGCCTTGCAGCCAGCCGCGCGCGCAGACGCCATCGGGGCTGGCGGCCAGCAAGGCCACCAGCGCCATTTCCTTCCGCCCCCGGATTTCGATCCGCATCCCCGCGGGATCGAACAGGCCAAACGGCCCCAGCAGCTGAAGGCGAAACTTCCCCCCGTCTCCCGTCATGCGTGCGATCTAGCGCCACAATCACGCACACCACCAGTGGGCGAACATTGTTTGGCTGCATTTTTCACGATTTGCGAACGCCCCTCTCACGGCCACCGGCGGCGCCGCCGTCAGATTGGGCGGTGAACGGGGGGCAGCGGCGGCGGGCGCAAGTCCGCCCCCGCCGCGGGCCCCGCAGCCGGAACCGCTGGGGGACGAAGACCATGGACATCCGCAAGACGCCGCTGCGCCACAGCCTGATGGCCGCCAGCCTCATCGCACTCAGCGCCTGCGCGCCGTATCCGATGCGCTACCACTCGGCCACGAGCGGGGGCGCCGCGGGTCCTGGGCTCAGCGACGACTGCCTGAAGGCGCTCGGGCCGGCGGACGCCAAGGCGGGGCAGGACGGGAATTCCGCAGGCGCCCGGACGCATCTGACGAACTGCTTCGTGCAGCGCGCCACCGCCTGGGAAAACAAGGCCCGGATCAATCGGACAGCGACGCGCGGGGCTGGATCGCTCGCGATCGTCTCGACCGCCATCGGCATCGCCCTGGCGGCCGAAGGCGACCCGAACCACGCCATCGTTCCTCTGGGCCTGGCCAGCGGCGCCGCGGTCACCGGGGCGCGCAGCTATGCCTCCCCCGAGCAGGGGATGGTCAGCGAAAAGGCGGTCGCCGCCTATAACTGCCTGCTGTCCGCGGTCGCCGAATTGCAGGCCGGCGACAATGCGGGCGCGGTCGCGCTGGCGTACGGCGGCCTCAAGAGAGCCACAGCCGATGCGAAGCTGCCGGCGACACCCAGCGCCGCAATGGGCCTTGGCGCGGGCGACGGCAGGTCCGTCAGCGCAGTCGCCGCAGCCGACGCGGCAAGCATCCGCGCGGCCAAGGCCGGTCAGAAGAATGCTGTGCAGGCGCAGCTGGAGATCCTGGCGGGCGAGATCGAAACCACCGCAGCCGGGGCCGCGGCCAGTGTCGCCACGGTGGAGGCCGCACGCAAAGCCATCGCCGAGGCCAGCCTGCACGCCGACATCGCCAAGCAACAGTTCGACGTGCAGACGCGCCTGGCGGACACCCGCCTCCTGAAGCAGTCCGACCTGATCGACAACGTCGCGGTCGACCAGATCAACAAGCACGAGCCGACGGTCTACGCGGTGGCGAGCAGCGCGCACGACTCGATCCAGGACGTGGCCTCCAGGCTGAACCTCCCGGCGTCGACGCCCGACGCCAAGCCCAAGGCCACCGGCGGAAAGATGGCCCTGGCGGTTCCGCTCACGGCCGAGCAAGTCTGCGGCAGCGGCCGGCTGGCCGGAGCATGCAGCCGCCTGCAACGCTGGCGCGCCTTCGCCCGCGACGCGGCGCAAGACGCCAAGGACGCCGCCGCCACGGTGGCGGAGGTGCAGGGCGCGGCGCAGGTCTTCGACGCCGCTGTGGCCGCCAGCAAGGCCGCGGACCCGCAGCTCGGCCAGACCTGCATCGTGGCGGTGACCGAGATCCCGCCGCTGGCGGTGAGCCCGGCCAAGCTGACGCTGTCCGACCAGCGCACCGGCACGATCTACCTCTCCGGCGGGGTGACCGGCTACTATCCCGAGGCGCCGCCGAAGGGCTGGACCGTCACCGTCACCCCCAGCGGGCGGGCGGACATCGCTGCGCCCGACAGCGCCAAGAACGAGGTCCTGAGCTTCTACGACGGCAGCGCGGTGCGCAGCCACGTGAGCGTCGAGGTCAGCATGCCGGCGGCGAAGACCGATGCGGGCGCGGGCGGCGCGGACAGCGGCGGCGGCGCCCAGACCACCACGCCCCCCGGCGGCCCGAACGGCGCCGCCCCGCCCCCCGTCCCGACCCACTGATGACGCGCCCCAGGAGCACCTCGATGGCCCGCAAATCACCGCCCAAGGGCATTCGCCCGTTCGACGACTTCTACGCCGCGCTGAAGACGGCGCAGCCCGCCAGCTACCAGGAACGCGGCGCCAAGGTGCGCGGCCTGGAGGCGTTCGAGGAACAGAAGCAGCATCTGCTGGATCTGTATGCCGGGATCGAGGTCCGCCACAGCTTCCAGGACCCGTCGGGGCAGATCTTCGACTGCGTTCCGATCGCCGAACAGCCCGCGCTGCGGCGCGAGAGCCTGGCCGAGCCGCCCGAGGTTCCCGGCGCGGAGAAGGCCGCTGCGCAGAAGGCGCCGACCCAGACGGGCCCGCTGCACGAAACGCGCCTGGACGCGCACGGCAACGCCATGAGCTGTCCCCCGGGCTTCGTGCCGTTGCGGCGCATCACCCTGGACGAGCTCACCCGCTTCGAGACCCTCTCGCACTTCCGGCGCAAGAGCCCGCGCCATCCGGACCGCAAGCGCGCGCCGCAAGAAGCGCCCGGAAGCCCGGAGGAGGCCAACAGCGGCCACGAGTACGCCCATGCCCGGCAGGCGGTGCGGAACCTCGGCGCCACGACCATGCTCAACGTCTGGTCGCCCTCGGTGGCCGACGCCAGCAGCACCTTCTCGCTGTCGCAGATGTGGGTGGCCGCGACCTCTCCCACGCGCGGGGTCCAGACCGTCGAGGCGGGCTGGCAGGTCTATCCCACCAAGTACGGCCACACCCGGCCGGTGCTGTTCAGCTACTGGACCGCCGACGCCTACAAGAACACCGGGTCCTACAGCACCGAGCAGCACGAGTTCGTGCAACACAGCTCCACCTGCCCGCTGGGCTTTGCGCTCGACCACGCCAGCCTCTCCCACGGCGCCCAGGCCGAGATCGAGGTCACGCTGCTGTTCTCGCTGGGCAACTGGTGGCTGTTCGTGGGCGGTTCGACCCCCGCGCACGCCATCGGCTACTATCCGGCCTCGCTGTTTGGCCCGGGGCCGCTGACCACCGCGGCCGAGACGGTTGACTTCGGGGGCGAGACCTGCGCGACCGAGCTGTTCCCGCCCATGGGGAGCGGCGCCTTCGCGGCCCGCGGCTACAAGGAAGCCGCCTACCAGCGCCGCATCTCCTACTTCGACACAGGCCGCGCGGCCCGGATGGCGGACCTTGCGGCGCTGCAGGCCTGGCCGGCCAAGTACACCATCGAGGTGCAGCGCTCCCCGGATTGGGGCGAGTTCTTCTTCTTCGGCGGCCCCGGCGGCTAGGTCGCCGGCGCGCCCTTCGCCGCAGGCCGCGCGACGGCCTCGGCTGGGGTCAGCCTCACCGTCGCCGTGGCGCGGGCCACGAGCACCCCGTCCGCGTCGGTGAGCTGGGCCTCCAGGAAGCCGACGCTGCGCCCCGCCTGGACGACCCGGCCCTCTCCATACAGCGGGCCGGGCCGCGCCGGGCCGAGGTAGCTCACGTGCAGGTCCAGCGTCACCGGATAGAGCTGGCCGGCGGAATGGACGAACACCGCCGGGCCCATCACATCGTCCAGCATGGCCGCCAGGAAGCCGCCCTGGATGAAGCCCGCCGGGTTGGTGAACGCCTCAAGACCCTCGAACGCCACCGAGATCCGGCCCTCGTCCGGCCACGCCTCGAGCAGCCGCCAGCCCAGCAGGCGCGTGCTGGGCGACAGCTCGATGTCGTCGAGCACCGACCGTGTGGACATGCGCGCCCTCCCCTCCTCCGGGCGAACTCCGCCACGGACCCCACCCCTGATTGTCCTCCTCCGGCCCGCTCGGTTCAATTGCCAAGGCGGGATCGACACGGTCGCGGCTCGGTAGATCGCATATTGACTCGATCTACTAAATTAGATCGAAAATGGTCTCCAATAACGAATTCGCGAAAATGGGGGACGCTCGATGCAGAAGGTCAATCGTCATCGGTTCATGACAGCCGCCTCGGTCGTAGGCTTGTTGGGCGGACTCGCGCCCGTGGCGGCGCGCGCGGCCGACCCCGACGCGGCCCAGCTGGCCGAGATCGTGGTGACGGCGCAAAAGCGCGAGGAGCGTCTGCAGGAGGTGCCGCTGTCGGTGGTGGTGGTGCCCGCCCAGACCCTGCAGGCCTTCCGCATGAACCAGGTAAGCGACTTACAGCACCTGGCGCCCGGCCTCACCCTGAGCAACGCCGCCGGGCCGCGCAGCTTCGGCTTCTTCGTGCGCGGCATCGGCACCAGCAGCTTCTCCTCCGAATCCATCGAGGGCAGCACCGCTTTCGTGGTGGACGGCGTGGTGCTGGGCCAGTCGGGCGCCTCGCTGACCGACCTACCGGACGTGGACCGCGTCGAGGTGCTGCGCGGGCCGCAGGGCACGCTGTTCGGCAAGAACGCCTCGGCCGGGGTGATCAGCGTCACCACCCGCCGGCCCTCCGACACCTTCCATGCCGAGGCCTCGGGCAGCTGGGCGAGCCCGGACAACGAATGGCGCGCCAGCGGCCTGGTCACCGGCCCGCTGGGCGACCACGCCCGCGGCCTGATCTCGGCGCGGATCAACCGGCGCGACGGCTACATCGACAACGTCTTCGATCACCGCAGGCTGAACGACCAGGACGACTGGGGCGTGCGGGGCAAGCTGGAGCTGGACCCGAGCCAGGACCTGCAGGTCACCCTGATCGGCGACTACTGGAAGCGCACCGCCGACTGCTGCATCTGGACCCTGGAGCGGGTCGCCTTGCCCCCCTCGGCGGTGGAGCTGGCGCAGCTGGCGGCGGGGATCACGCCCGGGCCCGACAACCTGAAGCAGGACGTGGACGGCGACGTCTTCTCCAACTCCGAGAGCTATGGCGTCTCGGCCCAGGCCGACTACCAGCTGGGCGGCTACACGGTCACCTCGATCATCGCCTGGCGGCGGTTCCTGACCACCGATGGCCTCGATTCCGACTCCACGCCGCTGAACCTGCTGGACGTGAACTTCGCCGACTTCTCCCAGCGCCAGTTCACCCAGGAGCTGCGGCTGACCTCGCCGAAGGGCGGCTTCGTCGACTATGTGGCGGGCGCCTTCTATTTCGACGGCAAGGTCCACTCCGCCTCGGTCCAGCTGTTCCCCTCCGTGCCCCTGCCGTTCGCCAGCAAGCTGGTGGTCAACGAGGCGCGGACGAAGAACCTGGCGCTCTTCGGCCAGGCCAATCTGAACTTCACATCCCAGTTCCGGGGCATCGTAGGCGGCCGCGTCCTGCGCGAGCGGGCGGAGGCCGAGAAGGACCGCCGCGACCCGCGCTTCGGCCTGACCTCCACCGCCAACGCCGACAAGACCGACCACGCCCTCGTCTGGCGCTTGGGGGCGCAGTACGACGTGACCCATGACGTGATGGCCTTCGCCACCGTCACCCGCGGCTACAAGGGCGGCGGCTACGACACCAACATCACCATCGCCGGCCTGCCGGACGTGAAGCCCGAGAAACCCACCAACCTCGAGGTGGGCCTGCGCACCTCCTGGCCCGACCAGCGCCTGGTGCTGAACCTCACGGCCTTCCACACCAAGGTGAAGGGCTACCAGGCGGGCGCGCGCGATCCCGGGCCGCCGCCGTTCACCCGCATCTTCAACGGCGAGGGCCTGACCAAGGGCGTGGAGATGGATAGCGCCTGGAAGCCGCTGGCGGGCGCCGACTGGACCCTCACCGCCTCGGGCGCCTATGTGGACGCGCGCTGGGGATCGTTCGCCAATGCGCCCTGCTTCCCGGGGCAGACGGCGGCCCAGGGCTGCGTCGGCGCGCAGCAGGACCTGACCCACGCGCCCCTGCCCCTCACGCCGAAGTGGAGCGGCAGCCTGACCTCGCACTATGAGCGGGCGGTCGGCGAGGGGCTGCGCGCCAGCCTCGACCTGGGCGCCAACCTGCGCAGCAGCGAGCTGATGGCGTTCCCCAACGACCCGAGCACCCGGCGCAGCGGCTACACCCTGATCAACGCGTCGGTGGGTGTGGGGCCGGAAAGCCGCGCCTGGCGGGTCTCGGTGTTCGGCCGCAACCTCACCGACAAGCGCTACAGCCTGATCGACTTCAGCACGCCGTTCGGGGGCGCCTCCGGAAGCTACAGCCAGTTCATCCCCGCCGAGGCCCAGCGCCGCGTCGGGGTCGCCCTCGACCTCCGCTACTGATCGCCACCGCCGCTTCCCGCCGCGACAGGGCCCCTCTATTGTGACGGTCCCGCTCAATCCCCGGACCCGCCAGGCCTTGCCGACCAAGCTGCCCTCCGTCGCCACGTTCACCGCGCCCGGGGCCCGCTATCCTGGCGACCCCGGCAAGAACCCGACCGAGGCGGCCACCTTCTGGCTGCGGCGCGACATCGTGCGCGGGGTGTTCAAGCCGCTGGAGCGGCTGAAGGTGAAGCAGCTGACCCAGTTCTACGGGGTCGGGGCGACGCCGGTGCGCGAGGCGATCAGCCGGCTCCTGGCCACCAGCCTGGTGATCCACGAGCCCCAGAAGGGCTATCGCGTCGCCGGCGTCTCGCTGCTCGACTACAACGACGTGCTCGACATCTACCAGCGCATCCGCCGTCTCGCCCTGGAGCTGGCCATGGCCCGCGGCGACGAGGCGTGGGAGGAGCGGGTCGTGGTGCAGATGCACCGTTCCCTGAAGGCGCGCCCCGTCGACGCCGGCGAAGGGGCCGAGGCGCGGGAGCTGTGGCAGCGGGCCTATGGCGACCTGCACGCCGAGCTGGTGAGCGGCTGCGCCTCGCCGGCTCTGATCCGCATCTTCCGCGACATCGGGGCCCGGGCCGAGCGCTACGGCAACCTCTATGGCGACATCACCTCCGACCTCGCGCGCGATTTCGCCGCCGAGCA
>Ga0136846_1224165_pt1 | contig 34936 bp, 34 predicted proteins | sample HopSoiMetagenom2_FD_96841 | JGI IMG/M metagenome (GOLD analysis project Ga0136846, IMG submission 96841) | Grasslands soil microbial communities from Hopland, California, USA - 2 Assembly 2016 (version 4) | ecosystem: Environmental > Terrestrial > Soil > Grasslands | place: USA: Hopland...
CTCATCGTCATCGACGGCTTGACGCCGTCGATGCTCGAAGGAGCGGTCGGCGATCGGCGAATGCCGGCGTTGACGGCGCTCGCGGAGCGCGGCCAGTACGCGCGCGCAGTCTCGACGTTCCCGTCGCTGACGCCGGTGTGCCTGTCGTCGATCGTGACGGGATCGCATCCCGACGTCCACCACATCCCGCACCTCGTGTGGTGGAACCGAGCGGAGCAGCGCCTCGTCGAATACGGCTCTTCGTTCGCCGCTGTCCGCGCCGCCGGGATGACACGCGCGATCCTCGACACGGTCATCAACATGAATCGGCAGCACCTCGCGCGTGACGCAGTAACGTTGTTCGAAGCGCTCGAGGACGTGGGCCTGACCGCGGCCGCGATCAACATCACGTGCTATCGCGGCCGCACTCCGCACCTGCCCACGCTCCCGGGGATCCCGATCCCGGCGTACGGCCCGAAACGGTTCTTCTACTACAACCTGTTCGAGTCCGACGCGACCGGCGCGCCGCTCGCGGTGTTCGCGCGGGCGGCGGGGTCGATCGACGGATACGCCGCGTCGGTCGGCCGCTGGCTCGTAACGCGTGACGGTTTCGACTTCCTCGCGTTCTACCTCCCCGACTACGATTTCGCGTCGCACGTGTCGGGGCCCGATGCCGCCCACGAGGCGCTCGGACGTGCGGACGCGGCGGTCGGCGCGCTGCTCGACGCTGCGGGCGGTGTCGACGCGTTTCTCGAGCGGTACGCCGTCGTCCTCTGCTCGGATCACGGGCAGACGCGCGTCGCGCAGCACGCGACGCTCGAGACGCTCGTCGGTGGGAACGCACGCATCACCGCGTCGAATCGCGCCGCGATGATCTACACCGACGATCCGCCGACGGTTGCGCGTGGCCTCGACGGCGAGGAGTCGGTCGGCGTCGTGCTCTTCCGGTCGGACGGCGAGTCGTTCGTCCGTCGGGAGGGGGAGGAGGCGCGGCTCGTCCCGGGCGTCGCGACCGACCTGCTCGACGATCTTCCCGACGGCGTCGGGCGCGCATTTGCGGCGACGCGCAATCCGAACGCGGGCGAGGTGATCGTCTCCGCGGCCGACGGCTACGAGTTCACCGATCTCGCCGGCCGGCACCACTCGGGCGGCGGAAGCCACGGCTCGTTGCACGCCGGTGACTCGCTCGTCCCGATGCTGACGGTCGGGCTGCGTCGCGTTCCCCGCAGCATCGTGGACGTCGCCCCGACGCTGATCGAGCACTTCGGAATCGAGCCGCCTGCATATCAGGCTCGCGCTCTCTCGCGTGCCGTCTGACGCCGAGCAGCGGACAGTGATGGTCGACACGCAGTTGCGCGACCGCGACATCTCCGATTCGCGCGTCCTCGACGCCATGGCGCGGGTCCCGCGCGAGCTGTTCCTCCCGGCCGAGCTTCGTGCGCGTGCGTATGAAGACGCGGCGCTTTCGATCGGCGAGGGCCAGACGATGTCGCAGCCCTACATGGTTGCGCGCATCTGCGCCGAGCTTGCCCTCCACGGAGGTGAGCACGTCCTCGACGTCGGCACCGGGTCGGGGTACCAGGCGGCTGTGCTCGCGGAGCTCGCCGCTGAGGTCGACACGATCGAGCGGATCCCCGCGCTCGCCGGAAGAGCGCGAGCGAGCCTCGTCGAGGCCGGGTACGAGCGCGTGCGGGTGCATGTCGGCGACGGCACGCGCGGGCTTCCCGACGGCGCGCCGTTCGACGGGATCGCCGTCGCCGCTGCGGCACGCGGCGTGCCGCCGGCCCTTTACGACCAGCTCAAGCCACGAGGGCGGCTCGTGATTCCGGTTGGAAAACGACGCGTCCAACATTTGCAAGTCGTGATCCGAAGCGCCGAGGGGCCGGCAGTCGCGCGCTCGGTCCCATGTCGCTTCGTTCCGCTCGTCGGCGACGGCGGTTTCGGTTGAATCCGTTTTCGCTCCGATCCGTCGGGCACCATTGTTCAGCCGTGGATTCGATTCGCGCCGACAGACTGCTCGCCCTCCCCGTGCGGCTGCACGGGATCAGCCTCGGTCGCCCCGCGGACGTGCTGCTCGACCGCAACGAGCTTCGCGCCGTCGGCCTCGACCTGATCTGCGGGGACGACATCCATCGCTTCCTGCCGTATGCGACGGCGGCGATCCACGACGACGAGATTGCAATCCCCTCGCCCCTCGTCTTGCTCGAGGAAGACGAGCTCGCGTTCTATCGCGCTCGCACGTTCTCGCTCGCCGCCCTTCGGCGCGGCGTCGTCGAGCGCGGGGGACGGCCGTCTGGCACGCTCGTCGATGTCGTGCTTCTGAGCGACGGGAGGCTCGCAGAGATGATCGTCGAACGCGGCGGCGTCGAGAAGCGGATCGACTTCGACGCAAGCGTGCGGTTCGTTCCCGCGACGAGATCGGCCGCATGATCGAGCACCAGCCCGCGATCGTCGCGCGCGCGACGTTCCGGTCGCGCGCGTCGCGTGCGTTGCGGCAGCGTCACAACTGGGAGCAACTCGGCAAGTTCTGCGTCGTCGGTGTCAGCGGGTACGCCGTCAACCTCGCTGTCTACGCGATTCTGCTCAACGCGGGGAACCTGCATTACGCCGCCGCCGCGACAGGCTCGTTCCTCGTCGCGGTCACGAACAACTACGTGCTGAACCGCGTCTGGACGTTCCGCCATCAGCGCGGCCATGTCGCGTATCAGGGGCTGCGCTTCTTTCTCGTCTCAGCGCTCGTCTACGGCGCGAACCTCCTCCTGTTGACCCTCTTCGTCGAACTGGGCCTGGGAAAGATCGTCTCGCAGGCGATCGCGGTCGTTCTCGTCACACCGCTGAACTTCCTCGGCAACAAGCTCTGGTCGTTTCGGCGCGTGCGCTGACGCTTGCCGCCGCGCTCGTCGCGGCGATCAGCGTCTGCGCAGAAGCGCGAGCCGGGACGTCGACCCCGTCGAGCGCCGTCGGTACGACAACCAGCGGCGTCGCGCAGCCGCCGCTCGCGACGAAACAGGCGCCCGCGCGACTGACGACCGCAGGCGCGGAACAGCTCTTTCTCACCGATCCGAAGGTGAAGAGCTGGCTCGAGCGCTACCCGACCCGCGGGCGACGCGTCAGCGCGACGTACGAACCGAGCTCGCAGAAGTGCACGTTCGGCACGACGCGGGGCTGCTGGAACGTCCGCGTCGACTGGGATCCCGCCGGCGAGATCGCGTCAGGACGTGTCGACGACGTGACCGGGCGCGTGACCGAGGCGTGGACCGGCCCGCAGGTCGCCTGGAAGATGGCGCGCGGCGGCAGCGGCGCGTTCGGCGGCGAGAAGATCAACAGCTACAGCGTCTGGCTCGGCTTCTGTGCGCTGTTCTTCTTCGGCCTCGCGGATTACCGGCGACCGCTCTCGTGGCGGAACCTCGACCTGCTCGTGCTGCTGTCGTTGTCCGTCTCGCTGTGGTTCTTCAACCGAGGCGACGTTCTGACGTCGGTTCCCCTCGCGTATCCACCGATGCTGTACCTGATCGCGCGCGGCCTGTGGATCGGACTTACCGGCCGCGCGGTTCGTGGGCGAGTCCTGTGGCCGTACTGGGTGCTCCTCTTCGCCGCCGTGTTCGTTGCCGGCTTCCGGATCGGCCTGAACCTCGAGGACTCGAACGTCATCGACGTCGGCTACGCCGGTGTCATCGGCGCGGAGCGCATCAGTGCCGGCCAGTCGCCGTACGGCCACTTTCCGATCGAGGGCACGTTGAAGGCATGCGGGCCGGCGGACGCCGAAGGCGAGGTTCGCGACCGGATCCAGACCAACGGCCACTGCGAATCGGCGAATCCGCAGGGAGACACGTACGGCCCCGTGTCGTACGAGTCGTACCTACCGGGCTACTGGATCCGCGGATGGTCCGGGAAGTGGGACTCGCTGCCCGCTGCGCACTTCACGTCGATCGCGTTCGACCTTCTTTGCCTGATCGGTCTGGCTCTCGTCGGGCTGCGGTTCGGCGGCGCGCAGCTCGCCGGCGTGCTGGCGTTCGCGTGGGCGGCGTATCCGTTCACGCAGTACGCCTCGAGCTCGAACACGAACGACTCCATCCCCGCTGCCTTCCTGATCTGGGGCTTCTGGCTCGTGACGTCTGCCTGGGCCCGCGGCATCTTCGTCGCACTGTCCGGCTGGACGAAGTTCGCGTCGCTGATCGTCGCGCCGCTGTGGCTGACGTATCCGGAGGCTCGCTGGCGTCCCAGGAGCACGACCGCGTACGTGGCAGGGTTCGTGCTCGCGACGGTCGCGGCGTTCTCGATTCTGCTGCTCGAGCCGCATCCGCTGCACGCGGCGAGCGTCTTCTTCCACCGAACGCTCAAGAACCAGGTCGACCGCGAGTCGCCGTTCTCGCTCTGGGACTGGCGCCAATATCACGCGCACGGGCTGCCGGATCTCCACCTCCTCCAGCGCGTGCTCCAGGCGGCGCTCGTTCTCGCAGCGATCGCCTTTGCCTTCGTCCCGCGCCGCAAGTCGCCGCTCCAGCTCGCGGCGCTGACGCTCGTCCTGCTCGTCGGCTTCGAATTCGTCCTGACGTACTGGCTCTACACGTACATCCCATGGTTCTTCGCCTTCGCTGCATACGCTCTGCTCGCTCCCGGTGATCGCGCAGACGCAGACGTTCAACCAGCTCCGACCTGACACGCGCGTCGTCGCGGCCGCATTCGCCGCGGTCGTGCTGTTCGGCGTCGCCTGGTCGCTGCTGCACGTCGGCTTCTATCGCCGCGACCAGGTGATCGACACGCCGATCTACCAGCGCTACGGCAACGCGATCACGGACGGCAAGGTGCCGTACCGCGACTTCGCCGTCGAGTACCCGCCGGGCGCACTCTTCGCCTTCACGATCCCGGGGTTTGCCGAGCCCGGACCGCCGAACGAGGTCACGACCGGATTCCGGCACGCCTTCGAGACGCTGATGTGGCTGTGTGGCGCGGCGGTCGTGCTCGCGTCAGCGCTGACGTTGTTCTCGCTGCGCGCCGAGCGTGCGCACGTCTGGGCTGCGCTTGCGTTCATCGCGATCGCGCCGCTTGCAATCGGGTCGGTGATCCTCAGTCGCTTCGACCTGTGGCCGACGGCACTCGTCGCTGCCGCGATCGCTGCGCTCGTGACGGGACGGTGGCGGCTCGGCTGTGGGATTCTCGGCTTCGCCGTCGCGACGAAGTTCTTCCCGGCAGTTCTCGTTCCGCCGGCCGTGATCTATGTCTGGCGTCGCGGTGGGCGACGTGAGGCGCTCGTCTGCGCTGCGGTCTGCGTCGGCGTCGCCGCCGCTGTTTTCGCGCCGTTCCTTGCGCTCGCGCCGAGCGGTGTCTGGCACAGCGTCACGGGCCAGCTCACGCGGCCGCTGCAACTCGAGAGCCTCGGGTCTGCGGTTCTGATCGCCGCGCACCACGTCGGCGGTCTCCACATCCGAATGGAGACGGGCAGCGGCTCGCAGAACCTGGCCGGATCGTTGCCGGACGCAATCGCCGCTATCGAGTCGGCCCTGCTCGCCGTGTCGCTGCTGGTGGTGTGGGTGGTCTTCGCGCGCGGGCCGGCGACGCGCGGGCGGCTCATCCGGTTCTCAGCCGCGTCGCTCGCGTTCTTCGTCGCGTTCGGAAAGGTGCTGTCGCCGCAGTTCATGATCTGGCTCGTTCCGGTGGTGCCGCTCGTGCGCGGGCGCCGGGGCGTGTCCGCGTCGGTGCTCCTCGGACTGGCGCTCGTCCTGACGCAGTTGTGGTTCCCGTTCCGCTACTGGCGCCTGGCCGAGGAGTTCGATCCTGCGGCGTCGTGGCTTCTGCTCGCGCGTGACCTGATCCTGGTCGCGCTCGCCTTCCTGTTAACGCTCCCCGACAAGCGCGGCGACGCACGCGAGCTGGTCGCCGACGTACCCGGGCCGGCATAGCGGCTGCGCCTCGTCCAGCGGCAGCCACCGGTAGGCGTCGTGCTCCCAGGAGAGCTGCACCTCCGCATCCGGCGGAACCTCTGCGTGGAAGAGAACGAAGTCCCAGCCGAGCAGCTCGGCGGCCGGCACACCGCAGTCGGTCGCGACGCATGCGGCGCTGAGGGCAGTCTCCTCGCGCAGCTCCCGGTGCGCACACTCCTCGGCCGTCTCACCGGGATCTGCGCCGCCGCCGGGCGGGCCCCACGCCCAGTCACCCGTGAATTCCGCGTCGAAGTGGGAGCGGTGCAGGACGAGCCATTCCACGCCCGCTTCGGTTCGGCGCCAGACCGCGACGGCTGCGGCGGTCACGCCACCGCGAAGAGGGGCCACTCGCCGGGGATCCCTTTGAGCGGGTGGACACCGCGCGGCAAAAGCTCGATCCCGGACCCCGCGATCAGGTCCTTCACCGTCCCCGAGACCAAGATTTCCCCCGGCCCGGCGAGTGACGCGACGCGCGCGCCCGTGTGCACTGCGATGCCGCGTACGGCGTCGGGCGTCAGCTCGACCTCGCCTGTATGCAGTCCCGCGCGCACGTCGAGACCGACACTGCGAACGCCTTCGACGATCGCGCGTGCGCAGCGGATCCCGCGCGCCGGACCGTCGAACGTCGCGAAGAACCCGTCACCGGCGGTGTCGACTTCGTGCCCGCGAAATCGCTGCAGCTCGCGCCTGACGACGGCATGGTGGCGCTCGAGGAGGTCTCGCCACGCGCGGTCGCCGAGCGCCCGCGCGCGGTCCGTCGAGCCGACGATGTCGGTGAACATCACGGTCGCGAGCACGCGGTCGGGGTCGATCGGCTCACGCGTGCCCGTCAGGAACTCCTGGATCTCGGCAAGGATGTCGTCGCCGTTCACGAAGAGAATGTGGTCGGCGCCGGGGAGCTCGACGTATCGCGCGTTCGGGATCGTCCGGGCCAGCCAGCGGCCGTTCTCGACCGAGCAGACACCGTCGCCAGTCCGGTGGACGACGAGTGTCGGCACGTTGATCGTGGGCGCAACATGCCGAACATCGATCGCGAACGCCATCTGCATGATCGCGACCGCGTCGTGCGGGCTCGCGGAGTGTGTTTGGAGGCGCCCGAACCATTTCTGCAGCTCCTCGTCGCCGGCGCGGCTCGGCATGAAGTAGGCGAGCGCGAGCCCTTTGCCCCAACGATCGACGACGCGCTCGAGGTTCACTGCCGCCTCGAACTCCTCGGGTGTCGACTCACCCCAGGGCCAGTCCTCCGTCGTCTCCTCCTTCACCTCGGCGCCCGCGAGGATCAGCGCCCGCGTCCGCTCCGGATGCGTCGCCGCGAACAACATCGACATCGGGCCGCCCTCGGACACGCCCAGAAGCACAGCCGACTCGGATCCCGCCGCGTCCATCACCGCACGCACGTCGTCCATCCGCTCCTCGAGCGTCCCGATCCGAACCCGATCGGAGAGGCCCATTCCGCGCTTGTCGAAAAGGATCAGCCGCGTGAACGACGCAAGCCGTTCGCAGAAGCGCGTGTAGTCGGGGTTCTCCCAGAGAACGTCGAGGTTCGTGAACGCGCCCGCGACGAAGACGAGGTCGATCGGCCCGTCGCCGATCGTCTGGTACGCGATGTGGATGTCGCCGTTCGCTGCGTAGCGCGTGGTGGGAGGTCCGCTCACAACGAGCTCTTGTGCAGCGGTATCCCGAAACGAGCTCTAGGCACTGACGTGGACGCGGACAGTCTCGCATCCGGTCGCACGCCCGTCGGTGCCGCATTCGACGAGCGCGCCCTCGATCCGCACGTCGCCGGACGCGGTGTCGAAGCGAACCGGCATCGCCGTCCGCATGCGCCGGATCGCGAGCTCGGGCACGACGCCGATGACGGAATCATGCGGGCCGGTCATGCCGGCGTCGGTGAGCGCCGCCGTCCCGCCCGCTTGCACGCGCGCGTCGTTCGTCTGCACGTGCGTGTGCGTTCCGATCACTGCAGTCACCTTCCCGTCGAGCATCCGGGCGAGCGCGACCTTCTCGCTCGTCGCCTCCGCGTGGATGTCGACGACGATCACCGGCGTGCGCCGCCGCGCGTCGTCGACGAGTTGTTCGGCGATCTCGAACGGATGCGTCGGCGTGTCCATGAAGAGCGCGCCCTGCAGATTGACGACGGCGACTTCCGTCCCGTTGCCACCGGGGACGAACGCGAGCCCACGGCCGGGCGCGCGCCGCGAGAAGTTCGCCGGCCGGACAACGCGCTCGCTCTCCTTCAGGTACGGCGCGATCTCACCGCGACGCCAGGTGTGGTTGCCGAGCGTGACGGCGTCGGCGCCCCACGACAGCAGCTTGTCGGCGAGCTTCGGCGTAATCCCCACACCGTCGGCGATGTTCTCGCCGTTGACGATGCAAACATCCACACCAAGCTCGTCGCGAAGCGACGGAAGGCGCTCCTCGATCGCCCGGCGGCCAGGCACGCCGACGACATCGGCGACGAAAAGGATCCTCACCCGGCCAACAATCGTGTCTGCGTCTTCAATGGCATCCGATCTGTCCGTGCATTTCGCCGTCCCGTCCCACGGAACGGCCAAGGCGTGAGGTTAGTGCGCGAAGCGCACCAAGCGAGCGCCGTTAGGGCAGCGTCAGCGTCGCGGCCGGACGGAGCTCGACCGACGCATGGTTCCCAGCGTCCTGCGTGTACCGGGCGAGCGCCTGCTTCTCGACGCGTGAGAGGTCGATCACGCGCCCGATCTTCGTGCTCGACGCGGCGATCGTGGAGCCGACCGTCAGCGACGGATCGGGCGTGAGCTGTGTCAGCGACACGACGAGCGACGGCGCCGCAGACGGCTGGATGTCGATGCGCGACCCGTAGGCCCTGCCGTTGAGGATGTAGTCGGAGATCCCGACAACCGTCCCGTCGACCGGCGCGTACACGTCCGTTCCCGGCGAAGCACCGACGTCGAGCACGTCGGTCTCTCCACCGTTCAGCTGGTAGTAGGGGAAGCGGCCGTGGCCGCCCCCGAAGAGCTTGTGCGCGAGGCGCGACAAGGCGCCCTCGTTGGCCTGGTGGCCGAGCGGCGTCAGCGCGAGCGCCCCGTCCGAGGTCGAGTGGTAGCCGATCGCCGTGACGCGCGACTGTGGAATCGGCAGCTGGATTCGCAGGCTGCCGTGGAGCGCGACCGTCAGGGGGCTCGGCGGGCCGACCGGAAGGAGCCGGTTCGCCGGCGGCGGCAGCGTCTGCGGGACGATCTCCGGCGGGTTCTGGCCGAATGCGCTCACCAGCAGCGTGCCGAGCAGGAGTCCGGTCACGACGACGAAGACGGCGAGGCGGCGCGCGCGTGGCCGCGCCGATCGCCGCGGTCGCGCCGAGGGCCGGGGCCGCGGTCGAGGACGGGCGTTCGACTGCACGCGTGGGCTAGGGCGCCGGACCGCGCGGGCCTGGGAAGGGGCCGGCATCCGCGGCACCGTAACGAAGGTGGGCCGGTCGTGCAATCGGCGACGGTGCCGGCGTCGTGAGGGCGCGCCCGGGCTCGGTGGCGGCGTTTCGGTCCACATCTTCCGCGGATCGAGCGCCAGCGCGCCGTCCTCGGCCCACCCCCAGTCCCAGTCGGGCGGGCGAAGTCGGACGACCTCGGCGCTACGATCGCTGCGATGGCCGTTCCTCCCGCGGCGAAGGTCGAGGTCCCTCGCTGGATCCAGCTCGTCGGCCTGCCGCTCGTCCTGATCCTTGCGTGGGCCGTCGCGGGCGCCGTGCGTCACGTCGTCTTCCTGTTCCTCGTCGCGTTGCTGATCGCGCTGCTCCTCTCGCCGCTCGTCCGGGCAGTCGCGGCGTCCCGGATCCCTCGCGGCTTCGCCGTCGCCTTCGTGTACGGGTTCTTCGCGCTGGCGTTGATCGCAGCCATCGGCGCTCTTGGCACCGTCGTCGTCAACGAGACGAAGACCGCTGCCAAGCGGGTCGACTCCTACTTTACGAGCGTGGACGGACGAACCAGACAGGTCGACGCGGACCGCGACGTCGACACGTTCCAGCAGTGGCTGAACACGCACCGTCTCGGCTCGATCCACGTCCAGCATCGCGGCCACAAACTCGTCCGCGACGTCCGTAAGCACGACGTCGGCAAGTACACGAACAAGGTCGTCCGCTTCGCCGAGGGCGCGGCGATCTCGATCGGCAAGCTCCTCTTCAGCGCGGTCATCATCCTCGTCGTGTCGATCTACATGCTGCTGGACTTCCCGCGACTGCAACGTGCGATCGATCGCCGGTTTCCGCCGCGTGACGGCAGCGAGAACCTCCTCGTGCGCATGGAGCACTCCCTGACGAGCTACGTGCGCGGACAGGCGCTCGTCTCGTTGATCATCGGCACGAGTGCCGGCGTCGGGCTCTGGCTCTTCGGCGTGCTCGGGTGGTTGCCGCACGGTGAAAAGTACGCGCTCCTCTTCGGCGCATGGGTCGCGGTCGCTGAGCTGATCCCATACCTCGGCCCGTGGCTCGGGGCGGTGCCGCCGCTCATCTATGCGCTCGTCGTGCACCCGCTGTCTGCCGTATGGGTTGCATTGCTGTTCCTGGGGATCCATCAGATCGAGGGGCACGTCGTCGTTCCGAACGTGATGGGCAACGCTCTGCGGTTGCATCCGCTGCTCGTCATCTTCGGGTTGCTCGCGGGCGGCGAGATCTACGGTCTTCCGGGGGCGCTCGTCGCTCTGCCGTTGCTCGCGGCGGGCCGCGCGATGTGGGAGTTCTTCTCCGAGCGCGTTGCACTGCAGGCGTGGGACGAGTCGGCTGCTGCGCCGGTCGACGTCGAGCTCGAAGAAGCACCTCCGCCCGCCGCCGTCCACCGTTGACGGGGGTCGTTCTGCGCGCGCGTGGCGTCGCGCGCAGGTTCGGGTCACAGGTTGCGCTCGAGCCCACGGACGTCGAGTTGCGCTCGGGCGAGGTGCTCGCGCTGATCGGGCCGAACGGCGCCGGAAAGTCGACGCTCCTGTCGATCCTCGCCGGCGCACTCGCTCCCTCGGACGGCGCCGTCGAGCGGCCGGAGGGCGGACGCGTCGGGTGGGTCCCGCAGCGGCCGGCGCTGTACGAGCGGCTCACGGCGCGTGAGAACCTCGAGCTGTTCGCGCGGCTCGAGCGGGTTCCGGACGCGGCGACGGCCGCCGAGGATTTGCTCGCCTCGTTCGACGTCCCGGCCGACCGCGTCGCCGGAACGCTCTCTGTCGGCAACCGGCAGCGCTTGAACGTCGCAATCGCGCTGCTCGGTGCGCCGCCCGTGCTGCTCCTCGATGAACCGACTGCGTCGCTCGATCCCGGACAGCGACGGCGGCTGTGGGAGACGGTCCGCGACGGGACGGTCGTCTTCTCGACGCAGAACCTCGAAGAGATCGGCCTCTACGCGACTCGTGTCGCGGTGCTGCAACGGGGCCGCCTCGTGTTCGACGGCAGCGTCGAAGAGTACGAGCGCGTCCACGCCGAGGAGGTGTTCCGGTGACGCGCGTCGGATTGCTGCTGCGCAAAGACCTGCGCGTGCTGCAGCGCTCGCCGTTGCTCGTCGCGCTTCTCGTCGTGTACCCGCTGCTCGTCGCGGCGCTCGTCGGCCTCGTCGCCGGGTACGGAAGCTCGAAGCCGCGCGTCGCGCTCGTCGACGAGGACAACCTGCCTGCCGTCGCGCAGGTCGGAGGCCGCACGTTCCGAATTGCGGACGCGATCGACGAGGTCGGCAAGAACGTTCATCTCGTGCGCATGCCGGCAGACGAGGCGGCGCGGCAATTGCGCGCAGGACGCGTCGTCGCGACGTTGACCATCCCGCCGGGATTCCTCGCCGAGCTCCGCAGTGGCCTCACGTCGCCGAGCCTGGTGTACGAGACGACGCGTGGCGGCATCTCGACGCGCGTGACACAGCAGGTACAGGCGCTCGTGTACTCGCTGAACCGGCGCTTGCAGAGTGCGTTCGTGCGCGCAGACCTGCGCTACGTGCGGCTGATCCTGCACGGCGGTACGGCGACGTTCGCGGGCCGCAGGTACGACGTCCTCGGGCTCGACCGCATGCACGCGTTGCTGAAACGCCTCCCGCCGTCGCCTGCGCGCGACAAAGTCGCGGACTTCGCGCGGGTCGCGGGAATCGCCCTCGGCCAAACGGGCAACCTCCTGTCGTCGACCGCAAGCCCGATCGGGCTGCGGCGCGCCGGCGTGAAGTCGCGCAGCTCGCTGCTGTCGGCGCAGGTGCAGGCGTATGCGCTCGCGCTCACGATCACGTTTCTCGCCCTCCTGCTCGCGGCGAGCGCGATCGCGGCCGAGCGCGACGAGAACACGGTCGGCCGACTCGCGCGCGGCCTCGTCTCGCTCGGCGAGATCGTCTGGGCGAAGGTGCTGCTCGCGGCGTTCGTCTCGCTCGCGCTCGGCCTCGCAATCGCCCTCGTGTTCGGCGTGATCGTCGAGGCGGGAAACGTGATCGGCGGCGAGCCGTGGCAGCGGCTGCCGCTGCTCGCGGTCGGCGTCGTCCTCGCTGGGGCCGCACTCGGCGCGCTGGGAGCGCTCCTCGGAGCGCTCGCCCGCGAGACGCGCACGGCCTCGCTGGTCGCCGTGCTCGTCGTGATGCCGATCGTCTTCCTCGGCCTCGTCCCCAAGGAGGTCGCGCCCCTCGCCGGGTGGATCAGCGAGGCGCTCCCCTTCACCCACGCGGTCCGCTACTTCGCCTCGTCGCTGTATGACGCGGACCCATGGGCGACGGTCGGTCGCGAGCTTGCGTGGCTCGCGGCCCTCGGGGCTGTGTTCGGCCTCGGCGCGCGCTGGGCGACACGCCGCCTGCTCGACTGACGGCCGCCTGGGTCTACGCTTCGAGCATGAGCTCCTTCCCGATCGCGCGTCTGCGCCGGTTCCGGCGTTCCGAAGGGCTCCGCGGCCTCGTCCGCGAGACGCGGCTGACGCTCGACGACTTCGTGATGCCGCTCTTCGTCGGTCCATCGCCCATCCCGAACCCCGACCTGCCGGGCCTCGCGCGGCACTCCGTCGAGACGGTGGGCGACGAGGTCGACGACCTCGTCCGGCTCGGCGTCGGCGCCGTCATCCTGTTCGGGATCCCCGAAGAGAAGGACGAGGACGGTTCCGGCGCGTGGGACGACGACGGTGTCATCCAGCGCGCGCTGCGCGTGCTGCGCGAACGGCAGCCGCAGCTCGTGCTGCTGACGGACGTCTGTCTCTGCGAGTACACGTCGCACGGCCACTGCGGCGTCCTCGCGGACGGCGAGGTCGACAACGACGAGACGGTGTCGCTCCTCGCGCGCACCGCCGTCAGTCACGTCGAGGCAGGAGCGGACGCGGTCGCGCCGAGCGACATGATGGACGGCCGCGTCGCCGCGATCCGCGAGGCGCTCGACGACAACGACTTCGAGACGACGCCGATCATCGCGTACTCGGCGAAGTACGCATCCGCGTTCTACGGGCCCTTCCGAGAGGCCGCCGAGTCGACACCGGCGTTCGGCGACCGCCGCGGCTACCAGATGGACCCGGCGAACGTGCGCGAGGCGCTCCGCGAGTGCGAGCTCGACGTCGACGAGGGCGCCGACATGCTGATGGTGAAGCCGGCGCTGCCGTGCCTCGACGTCATCCGTGCGGTACGCGACGAGTTCGACCTGCCGCTCGCCGCGTACAACGTCTCAGGCGAGTACGCGATGATCAAGGCCGCCGCGGCGCGCGGCCTCCTCGACGAGCGACAAGCCGCGCTGGAGTCGTTGACCGCGATCAAGCGTGCGGGCGCCGACGTCGTCGTCTCGTACTGGACGAAGGAGCTCGCCGCGTGGTTGTGAGGCAGCGCAGCGCGCTCTACCGGCGCGCGCTCGACCTCATCCCCGGCGGCGTCAACTCGCCGGTTCGCGCAATGCGGGCGGTCGGGCTGGACGAGCCGTTCTTCGTCCGCTCTGCGAGCGGTGCCTATCTCGAGGACGTCGACGGCAAGCGCTACCTCGACTGGGTCATGTCGTGGGGGCCGCTGCTCTTCGGTCATGCCGATCCCGACACGGTCGCCGAAGTCCGCGGCGCCGCGGCGCGCGGCACGAGCTTCGGCGCTCCCACGGAAGCGGAGGTCGAGCTGGCGGCGGCGATCGTCGACGCCGTCCCGTCGGTGGAGAAGGTTCGCCTGGTCTCGTCCGGAACGGAGGCCGCGATGAGCGCGCTGCGGCTCGCGCGGGCATTCACGGCGCGGGATCGCGTGATCAAGTTCGCCGGCTGCTACCACGGGCACGCCGACGCGTTGCTCGCGAGCGGCGGCTCCGGCCTCGCGACACTCGCGATCCCGTCGAGCCCGGGCGTCCCGTCGGCGACGACGTCGGACACGATCGTGTGCCCGTACAACGACGTCGACGCCGTTGCCGGCGCGGTCGCGCAGTACGGCGAAGGGCTCGCCGCGGTCATCGTCGAGCCCGTCGCCGGGAACATGGGCGTCGTTCCGCCGGAGCCCGGCTTTCTCGAGGCCTTGCGCCGGCTGTGCGACGCATGTGGCGCCTTGCTCGTGTTCGACGAGGTGATCACCGGATTCCGCGTTGCGCGCGGCGGTGCGCAGGAGCGGTTCGGCGTGCTGCCCGACCTGACGGTGCTCGGCAAGATCGTCGGCGGCGGGCTGCCGCTGGCAGCGTTCGGCGGCCGCGCGGACGTCATGGAGCGCCTGGCGCCGGCAGGCGACGTCTATCAGGCCGGGACGTTGTCCGGGAATCCGCTCGCGACCGCTGCCGGGCTCGCGGTTCTGAACCGGCTCGACGACGACGTCTACGCGCGGCTCGACGAGCGCGGCGCACGGCTCGAGGCGGGGCTCGCGGCCCACGGCCGCGTCCAGCGCATCGGTGCGATGGCGACCCTGTTCATGACCGACGGGCCCGTGCGCGACTTCGACGCTGCGCAGGCATGCGACACCGACCGATACGGCGCGCTGTTCCGGCACCTGCTCGACCGCGGCATCTACGTCGCGCCGAGCCAGTACGAGGCGATGTTCCTCTCGCTCGCGCACGGCGACGACGAGATCGAGCGGACGATCGAGGCCGTTGCAGACTTCGACCGCTGAGGTGTGGGACACGATCGTCGGCGAGGCGGGCGCCGAGAGCCCGCTCTGGACGGCTGCGCTGCGGCCGCGCGACGAGCAGGAGCGCGATCCGAGCTTCTCGACGCTCGCCGAACCGCGCTACGCACTCGGCATCGAGACGATCTACGAGGGGTACCTCCTTCACTACGGCCGCCCGCGGCTGTTCGCGCCCGAGGATCACGACACTGCGCTTCTCCTCGGCGACTATCTGTACGCGCACGGGCTCGTACGGATCGAGCAGGTCGGGACGGTCGACGCGGTCAACGACCTCGCGGAGTTGATCGCGATCTGCGCCTACCTGCAGGCGGAGCAGATTCGCGGCGACGCGTCCGTCTGGGCGGCGACCGCCGCGCTGCTCGGCGAGCGTGCGCTCGACGCGGGCCGTACGTCGCTCCGGCTCGACAACGACCCGGGACCGCTCGAGCGTGCCGCGCGTGCGCGTGCCGGCGACGAGCCGGTCACGCGCGCGTACGAGGCTCACGCTCTGAGGCTGCGCTAGAGTCGCGCCGATGCTCGCGCTGCTGCACGCGCTCCTCGCCGGCGAAGATGCCGCGACCGAGGGCAAGAAGGTGATCACGGGGATGCTGATCGTCGGCCTCGTGATCATCGCGGTGATCGCGGTGGGCGAGACATCCGAGTGGCTGCGGCACCGCCGCCGGTAGACAGGCAGCGCCGTACGGCGCACTCTTCGGGTGTGCGCGAGCTCCCGTCGGGAACGGTCACGTTTCTGTTCACCGATATCGAGGGCTCGACGCGGCTGCTGCACGAGCTCGGCGACGCGTATGCGGACGCGTTGGCGGAGCATCGCCGCGTGTTGCGTGACGCGTTCGCGCGGCATGCCGGTGTGGAGGTCGATACGCAGGGCGACGCGTTCTTCGTTGCGTTCGCGCGTGCTTCGGATGCGCTTTCCGCGGCGGGCGACGGACAGGCGGGCCTGGACGGCCCGATCAAGGTACGGATGGGCGTGCACACGGGCGAGCCGCTGGTGACCGACGAGGGGTACGTGGGCATCGACGTGCACCGGGCCGCGCGGATCGCGGCGGTCGGGCATGGCGGCCAGGTGCTGGTTTCGCAGTCGACGCGCGAGCTCGTCGCCGCCGATTCGCTGCGCGACCTCGGCGAGCACCGGCTGAAAGACCTCACGGCGCCGGAGCGGATCTGGCAGCTCGGCGATCACGACTTCCCGCCGTTGAAGAGCCTCAACGCGACGAACCTCCCTGTCGCATCGAGCGCGCTCGTCGGGCGCGAACGCGAGCTCGACGAGATCACGTCGCTGCTCACGGACTCGGCGCGCCTGATCACGCTGACAGGCCCGGGTGGGAGCGGGAAGACACGTCTGGCGCTCCAGGCCGCCGCCGAGCTCGTCGACGAGTTCGCGGGCGGGGTGTTCTTCGTTCCGCTCGCCGGTGTCGAGGACGCTGCGCTCGTCCCGTCGACGATCACGGCGACGATCGGGATCCGTGACTTCGGCGAGCTGCGGGGTCGCCAGGCGTTGCTCGTGCTCGACAACTTCGAGCATCTCCTCGACGCTGCGCCGACAGTTCGTCAGCTCGCCCAGGACGCGCCGCTGTCGAAGCTGCTGACGACGAGCCGCGCGCCGCTGCGCGTCGAAGGCGAACAGGAGTATCCAGTCGACCCGCTGCCCGACGGCGACGCTGTCACGCTGCTGACGGAGCGTGCACGCGCCGTTCGCCGCGACTTCGAGCCGGACGACGCGACGCTCGAGATCTGCCGCCGCCTCGACGGGCTGCCGCTCGCGCTCGAGCTCGCAGCTTCGCGCCTCCGGTCCTTCACCCCGGCCGCCCTGCTGGAACGGCTGGATCAGCGTCTCCCGGTGCTCACCTCGGGCCGTCGTGACGTCCCCGAGCGCCAGCGCGCGCTGCGCGCGACGATCGAATGGAGCTACGACCTGCTCGACCCCGAGCTGCAACGGGTCTTCGCGCGGCTCGGCGTGTTCGCGACGTTCACGCTCGAAGCGGCCGAAGCCGTTGCGGACGCGACGCTCGAAGACGTGGACGCGCTCGTCGAGGCGAGTCTCTTGAAACCGATGCGCGGCGACCGCTTCCTGATGCTGGAGACGATCCGCGAGTTCGCGCTCGACCGGCTGGCGGCAAACGCCGAAGAGGCAACGGTCCGCGAACGGCACCTCCGGTTCTTGACGCAGCTCGCGCGCGCGGCGAAGTTGCACACCGAGGACACCGGCCCGATGCGCCACGACCTCGTCAACCCCGAGCGCAACAACATTCGTGCCGCGCTCCACTGGGCGGTCATGGCGGATCGGCAGGAAGAAGGACTCGCACTTGCGATCGCGCTCGAGAACAACTGGGTGACGACAGACCCCCGCGAGGGGGCTGCCTGGATCAACGCGCTGCTCGAGCTTGGCCCGCCGGGCGATGAGCAACTGATGAAGTCGCTTCGCTGTCTCGGCAACTCCGCGACCGTTGCCGGCGACCGCGCGGGCCTCGAGTTCTACGAGCGCGCGCTCGCGATCGCACGGGCGCGAGGTGCTCCCGACCAGATCGCGTCGCTTCTGCATCGTGTCGCAGGTTGGTACGCACGCGATCCCGATCCGACGAAGGCGATCGCGTCCCTGGAAGAGGCCGAGGCGTTCAACCGGACGGCGAAGTTGGGCCGCGTGACCGCGTCGATCGTGCTTTCTCGCGGCGAGATCGAGCGCCGCGCGGGGAACTTCGAGGGTGCGCTCGCGTACTACGAGCAGTCGCTCGCGGCCGCGCGCGATTCCGGCTTCACCTGGTGGGAGAAGAACGTCCTGTTCATCATGTGTTACACGCTGTACGAGCTCGGCCGCACCGACGAGGCCTACGCGCGTGCGCTGGAGGGCCTGCGTGTCGCCGCCGATATGGCCGACCGTCCCGGCCTCGCGGACGGGCTCGCGCTCGTCGCACGAGGCTACGCCGCTCGCGGTGACCGCGCAGCGGCCGGTCGCATCATCGGCGCGATCGAAGGTGAGGTCGGGCGCACTCCGATTCCGGGTTGGGATCCGGAGGATCCGATGGTGATGAAACCCCTCGAGGCATTCGCCGGTCCCGAGTTCGTTTCCGGTCGCGAGCTCGGATACGGGCAGCCGTTCGACGACGTTCTGGACGAGGTTCTGCACTCCGTAGACTGACCTGCGATGGCGCCTCCTGCCGACCTGCGCGACTGGATCGCGCGCCTCGAGCGCGACGGCGAGCTGGTTCGGATCGGCGCGGAGGTGGATGCGCACCTCGAGATCACCGAGATCGTCGACCGCACGGTGAAGGCGGGCGGGCCGGCGCTCCTGTTCGAGAACGTCAAGGGCTCGGACCACGCACTGCTGATCAACCAGTTCGGCACCGAGCGCCGGATGGCGATGGCGTTCGACGCGCCGTCGCTCGACGCCGTCGCGGAGCGTCTCACCGACGTGCTCGAGCTGCAGCCGCCGCAGGGGCTGATGGAGAAGGTCCGCGGCCTGCAGAAGCTCAAGTCGATCGCCGACTCGCGCCCCCGCAGCGTGCGCGGTGGCGCGTGCCAGGAGATCGTCCTGACCGGCGACGACGCCTCGCTCGACCTGCTCCCGATCCAGACGTGCTGGCCGGGCGACGCGGGACCGTTCATCACCCTCCCCGCCGTGATCACGAAGGACCCGCGCGACGGGACGCGCAACGTCGGGATGTACCGAATGCAGAAGCTCGGGCCGCGCGCGACGGCGATGCACTGGCAGATCCACAAGGACGGACGCGCCGACTACCTCGCGACCGATGGGAAGATCGAGGTCGCGGTCGCACTCGGGCTCGATCCGGTGACGGCGTACGCCGCGAGCGCGCCGCTCCCGAAGCACATCGACGAGCTGATGCTCGCCGGCTTCCTGCGGGGCGCGCCGGTCGACGTCGTCCGGGCCAAGACCGTCGACGTCGAGGTTCCCGCGAACGCCGAGATCGTGCTGGAGGGGTACATCGACAAGGACGAGCTGACCGACGAAGGCCCGTTCGGCGACCACACCGGCTACTACACGCCCGCGGAGCCCTTTCCCGTCTTCCGCCTCTCGGCGATCACGATGCGGCGCGGCGCGATCTATCCGTCGATCGTCGTCGGCAAGCCACCCCAGGAAGACGCGTGGCTCGGCAAGGCGACGGAGCGGATCTTTCTGCCGGCAGTGCGGCTGACCGTTCCGGAGATCGTCGACTACGACCTTCCGGTCGCCGGCGCGTTCCACAACTGCTGCATCGTCTCGATCCGCAAGGCCTATCCCGGCCACGCGCAGAAGGTGATGCACGCGATCTGGGGGCTCGGGATGCTGAGCCTGACGAAGTCGATCGTCGTCGTCGACGAGCACGTCGACGTCCACGACTACGGCGACGTGATGTTCTACGTCGGGGCGAACGTCGACCCGAAGCGTGACGTCCTGCTCTCGGAAGGGCCGCTCGACCATCTCGACCATGCTCCGACGCGCCAGTTCTACGGCGGGAAGATCGGCATCGACGCGACGCGGAAAGGCCCCGCCGAAGGGACGCGCGAGTGGCCGCCGGAGATCGGGATGGCCTCAGATGTCCAGGCGCTGGTCGACCGTCGCTGGTCTGACTACGGGATCGCCCTCGCTGGCGCAGCAGGGAACGGCCGGATCCGTCAGGATCCCGGCCCATTGCGACGTTTGTTGCGTCGTTGACATCGGAAATCGCCCGGGGGTTGAATCCATCGTGGTGAGGCGGACAAGGGAGGCGGCGTAATGGAGCCCGGGCGCAGGGACGAGCCGCACACTCCTGCACCGACGCTCTATCCGATCGGCTTCGCCGCCGGGATCGCCTGCGTCCTCGTCGGACTGATCGTGAGCCCGCGCCTGATCGCGCCGATCGGCGGCGCGATCGCGATCGTGTTCGGATTCCTGTGGGTCCGCGACGCAACGCGTGACTACCGCGGCGTCCCGGCGCCCGTCGACCCGGAGACGCGGCGTGAGGCGGGCGTCGGCGACGCGCCGGCCGTCCCGGCACATCACGGCGAGGCGGCGATGCCGGAGCCCGAGCCGGGGGAGCGTTTCCCGCGCAGCACGTTCCTCGAGGCGTCGACGCTCGGCGTCGGCGTCATCATCGGCGGGCTCGTCACCGTCCCCGTCGCCGTCATGGCGCTCGGGCCCGCGTTCGGCAAGCAGGGAAAGCACTACGTCGACCTCGGCCCGCTGGACAACTTCCCCGAGGGCGAATGGCGGCTCGCGACGTTCTTCCTCGATCCGGGCCTCGGCGAGGTCACGCGCCGGACCGCGTACATCCGGAACAACGGGACGCTCGACAGCGAACCGAGCTTCACGATCATCTCGAACCGCTGCGCGCACCTCGGGTGTCCGGTCCAGCCGAACGGGCCGGTGTTCGACGACCAGTCGAAGGACGTGAACACCGGCGGCGGTGAACGGATCAAGCTGATCAAGATGCTGCCCGCCGGCGGCTTCGGCTGCCCGTGTCACGGCGGCCAGTACGACCCCGAGGGCAACCGGACCGCGGGGCCGCCCGTGCGCGCGCTCGACCGCTACGAGTACGCGATCAAGAACGGCCACCTGATCCTGCTGAAGACGTTCAGCGTCTCGCACGTCGACGGCACCGGCAAGGACGCGACGATCCACAAGTACCGGCTTGCCGGCCCGGGACAGCACATCGACGGCTGGGAGCAGATCTTCTACCCGCTCCAGCCCCCGCAGTAATGGCCGTCGCGCCGCGGTCGCGCAAGTCGGTCCGCCGCCAGCGGCTCGAGGCGGCCGTCAACTATCCGCTCGACTGGCTCGAGGAGCGCTCGGGCCTCGTCGGCGGGATCCGCTACTTCCTCTTCCGCAAGGTGCCGGGCGATGTCAACTGGATGCAGACGCTCGGTTCGGCGACGCTCACGGCGTTCATCGTCCAGGCGATCACCGGCGTGATCCTCGCGATGTACTACAAGCCGGAGCCGCAGACCGCATACCAGTCGATCCAGCACATCACGAACGACGTCACGCTGGGCTGGCTCGTGCGCGGCATGCACAAGTGGGGCGCGAGCCTTTTCATCATCCTGATGTTCTTCCACATGGCGCGCGTCTTCCTGTTCGGCGCGTACAAGTATCCGCGCGAGCTGAACTGGATCGTCGGAGTCATGCTGCTCGCGACGGGCATGCTCGAGGGCTTCACCGGCTACCTGCTGCCGTGGGACCAGACCGCGTACTGGGCGACCGTCGTCGGGATCAACCTCAACGGCACCGCGCCGTTTCTCGGACCGTTCCTTGCACAGTTCCTGCGCGGCGGTGCGGAGATCGGCCCCGACACGCTGAGCCGGTTCTATTCGATGCACATGCTCCTGATTCCCGGCGGGCTCATCGGGCTGATCGGGCTGCACCTCTACCTCGTCGTGCGGCTCGGGGTCACGTCGCCACCGTGGTCGAAGGATGCGGCGGGAATGGAGCCGACGACCAACGGAGCCGGCCCCGCGACGAATGGCCGCACCGGGCTCACGCGTCCCGCCGCGCGCGGAACGCTGCGGCGAAACGGCGGTGACGGCCTGTGAGCAGCTCGCTCCAGGAGCGCCGCGCGCAATTCACGAAGTACAAGGAAGACGTCAAGTCGCGCGGGAAGCCCTTCTACCCGTTCGCAATGTTCCACGACACGGTCATGAGCTTCGTCGTCGTGAGCATCATCATCGCGCTCGCGTGCGTCTGGTACTTCACGTCGGGCGAGGACCCCGACACGTGCGGCGGCAAGGATTCGTGCCTCCTCGGCCCGCGCTACTCCGAGCCGGCGGATCCAGGGACGACGAACTTCGTCCCGCGACCCGACTGGTACTTCTACTTCCTCTTCTATCTACTGCGGATCTTCAAGTGGCCGAACTCCGTCATTCTCGGCACGGTCGGCATCCCGACGATCCTCCTGATCATCCTGCTCATGCTGCCGTTCCTCGACCTGCGGCGCGAGCGTCGGGTCCTTCGCCGACCGGTTGCGGTCGTCGCGGCGATCCTGACCGTCCTGTCGATGGGCGTCCTCACGTACAAGGGCGCCACCGCGAAGGAGGCGCTCGCGAGCGAGGTGCAGGCGGCGGTGCCGCAGTGGGCGCAGCGCCAGGGGTTCGCGGACAACAAGGAGGCGATCGCCGGTGCGAACGCATTCGCGACGTCGGGGTGCACCGCGTGCCACACGTACCTCGGCACGGGCGGCGGCAACCTCGGCGCGCCCGACCTGAGCGCCGAGGGGACGAAAGGCAAGGGCGTACAAGGGCTACAGAGCTACATCGCCGACCCGTCGAAGTTCGGCAACAACGTCATGCCGAAGTTCGCGTCGCTCGGGGATACGACGCTGCATCAGATCGCGGTGTTCCTGGACGCCTCGAAGGGCCCGAAGTAGCCAACCGTGTCGCCTCCGCTCCGGGGCGCCCTCATCGTTGTAGCGTGTCTCTTCGTGGCCGGATGTCGTGACGAGCCGAAGCGAGTCATCTCGCGCAACGCGGCGCGGGATGCGGCGCGCGAAGCGCTGTCCTCACAGACCCGCCACCGGGTGGCGGCGTGGGCAAGGAGCGAGCGGTTGCCGAAGCGCGCGCTCCCTGGTGCGCGCCTCTTCGCGGTCGCCGGCTGTACCCAATGCCATACATACGTCGGTGTGGGCACGCCCAATCTCGGAGCCCCCGATCTGAGCGAGGTCGGGCTCCATCATCGCCGTCGGTATCTCGAGCGGTACGTCGCGCACCCGGCCCGGTTCGGGAACGACGTGATGCCGCCGTTCGCGGTACTCGGCGCCCGGAAGCTCAGGCAGGTCGCGATCTTCCTTTCGTCGTCGAAGGGCGCGGGCTAGTGCGCGTCTTTCTCGGGATCACCGGCGCGTCGGGCGCGCCCTATGCCGCGCGCCTCGTCGAGGCGCTCAGCGGCGCCGACGTCGAGCTCGGCATCTCCGCGTCGAGCGCGGGCATCGAAGTGCTCGCGACCGAGCTCTACGCGAATCCGCGACTGTCGCGTGACGAGACGCTGACGCGCCTGCTCGAACGCGCCAGCGGCGGCAACGTGACGGTGTACGAGCCGAACGACTGGAAGGCGCCGTACGCGAGCGGCTCCGCGAAGGTCGACGCGTACGTCGTCTGCCCGTGCTCGATGGGGACGCTCGGCACGATTGCGTCCGGCGCGATGGACAACCTCATCCACCGGGCCGCATCCGTCGCGCTGAAAGAGGAGCGAAAGCTCGTGCTGATGCCGCGCGAGACGCCGCTGTCGACGATCCATCTGCGCAACATGCTGACTCTGCGCGAGGCGGGAGCCACGATCCTCTTCCTCGCGCCCGGCTTCTACCACGGAGCCGAGACCGTGGAGGACCTCGTGGATTTCATCGTCGGCCGCGCGCTCGATCAGCTCGGGCTCGACGTGGCAACAGCGAAGCGGTGGGGCGAGTGACGGTCGAGACGGGTCGCCTTTCGGCGTCCGGCGTCGAGTCGATGTTCGATCGCATCGCGCCGGTGTACGACGCGATGAACCGGGTCATGACCGCAGGTCTCGACCAGCGCTGGCGGCGACTGACCGCGTCTGCCGTGGTCCGTCGCGGCGACGCCGTGCTCGACGGGTGCTGCGGCACCGGCGATCTCGCGATAGCGTGCTCGCACGCAGGCGGCCGCGTCACCGGCCTCGACTTCTCCGAACGGATGCTCGAGCGCGCGCGGCGGAAGGCACCGGACCTGACCTGGATTCGCGGCGACCTGCTCGACCTGCCGTTCGACGCCGAGGCGTTCGACGCCGCGACGGTCGGCTTCGGTGTTCGCAATGTCGAGGACCTCGACGGCGCGCTGCGCGAGCTTCGGCGCGTCATGCGGGTCGGTGGACGGATCGGGATCCTGGAGATCACGCGGCCGCGGGGCGTGCTCGCACCGTTCTACAAGCTCTGGTTCGACGTAGTCGTACCGGTGATCGGCAAGCTGGTACCGGGTGGTTCCGCATACACGTACCTCCCCGCGAGCGTCCGTCGCTTCCCCGGCCCGGAAGCGCTCGCGGAGATGATGCGCGCGGCGGGCTTCGACGACGTCGCCTACCGGCTGCTCGCCGGCGGGATCGTCGCACTCCATACGGGTATCGCGCGATGACCGCGATCGCGGCGTTCCGCGAAGCACCCGGCCTCGACGCGTATCTCGACGAGCTCGAGGAGCGACTCGTGCGCGCGGTCGGGACGTACAACGGTGTCGTGTCGGCTGTCGGCGGCGAGGCGCTCGCGGCCGGCGGGAAGCGGTTGCGGCCGTTGCTCGTGTACCTGTCGTCGCCCAACGGCCCTCCGCCCGTGGCGGCGGGTGTCGCCGTCGAGCTCGTGCACATGGCGACGCTCGTGCACGACGATCTGATCGATGGTGCGCGCATCCGCCGCGGGCGCGCGTCGGCGTGGTCGGCGTACGGCCCGCACGCGGCGCGCGCGACTGGCGACTATCTCTTTGCCCGCGCGTTTGCGGAGCTCTCGGCGACCGGCGACACGCGGGCGGTCGAGGTACTCGCCGACGCGACGCTGTGCCTCGCACGCGGCGAGGCGATGCAGCGTTCGCAGCGCCACGACCCGGAGACGCCGGTCGAGGCGTACCTCGAGCGCTGCAGTCTCAAGACAGGGAAGCTGTTCGAGGCTGCGTGCCGGCTCGGCGGCGGTTCTGGCGCGTTCGGGCTCGCACTCGGGATCGCGTTCCAGATCACCGACGACATCCTCGACTGCTCCGGCGTGACGATCGAGACCGGCAAGATCGCCGGGACCGATCTGCGTGAGGGGACGCCGACGCTCCCCCTCCTGCTCGCTGCGCGAACCGACGAGATCGTCCGCGCGGCCCTCGGAGGGGCCGAGCTCGAGGAGGGCATCCTGATCCGCGTCGCCGCGACCGGCGCGATCGACGAGAGCCGCGAGGTCGCGCTCGCCTACGCACGCAACGCACGCGCGTGCCTCAACGGCGAGCTGCACAGCGACGAGCTCGAGTCGCTGACCCACGCGATCGTGAATCGGGAGCGCTGAGTGGCTCTTCTCGAACGCACCGACACGCTCGACGGGATCCGCTCGAAGGTGGAGGCCGGCGAGCGGCTCGATCTCGAGGACGGGCTCGCGCTGATGGAATCCGACGACGTGCTTGCGCTCGGCGACCTCGCCGACCGCGCACGGCGGTTGCGCGGCGGGGGCGACGAGGTCTTCTTCGTCCAGAACCTCTATCTGAACCAGACGAACGTCTGCCGCGTGAAGTGCAAGTTCTGCGCGTTCGCGGTCACGCAGAAGCAGGGTGATGCGTACACGCACACGGCCGAGGAGCTCGTCGAAGACGCGGTGCGACAGCACGAGCTGACCGCGTTCACCGAGATCCACATGGTCGGCGGCGAGAGCCCTCACGTCCCGTTCGACTACTACGTCGAGATCGTGCGGCAATTGCATGCGGCCCTGCCCGACGTGCACCTGAAGCTGTTCACAGCCAGCGAGATCCATCACATGACGAAGCTCTCGGGCCTCACCCACGAGGAGGTGCTTCGCACACTGCGCGACGCCGGCCTCGGCTCGCTGCCCGGCGGCGGCGCCGAGATCTTCGCCGACCGCGTGCGCCGGTTGATCGCACCCGGAAAGGAGCACCCCGACTTCTGGTTCCACACGCACGAGGCAGCGCATCGGCTCGGGATCCCGACGCACTGCACGATGCTGTACGGACACGTGGAGACATACGAGGAGCGGATCGACCACCTGCTCCGCCTGCGCGAGCAGCAGGATCGGACAGGCGGATTCCTCGCATTCATCCCGCTCGCGTTCCACCCCGAGAACACCGTGTTCGAACGGCGCGGGTGGCGTCACACGACGGGCGCCGACGACCTGAAGCTGATCGCCGTCTCGCGCCTGATGCTCGACAACATCCCGAACATCAAGGCCTACTGGATCATGATGGGCATGCCGATGGCGCAGGTCGCGCTTCACTTCGGCGCGAACGACGTGCAGGGGACCGTCGTGCGCGAGCAGATCTTCCATGCGGCCGGCGCGCGCACCGCGACGGAGCAAAAGATCCCGGAGCTCGTCCGCTTCGTCAGGGAGTCGGGGCGGACTCCTGTGCAGCGCGACACCCTCTACAACGAGCTTCGGCGATGGTGACGTTGACGCAGACGATCCCGGCGCTGCCGGTCCGCGACGCGGCCCGCGCCGTCGACTTCTACCGTGATCGCCTCGGCTTCGACGTCGTCCATTCCGACGCGGGGTTCGCCGTCCTTCGGCGGGACGACGCAGAGATCCACCTCTGGCAGGCCGGCGACGAGAGCTGGCGCGACCGGTCGCCGTCCGACGCACCGGTGTCGTCCGGCGCCGAGTCGTTCATCGCCGGTACCGCGAGCTGCCGCATCGCGGTCGACGAAGTCGACGCGTTGTACGGCGAGTATCGCGACCGCGGCGTTCTTCACCCGGTCTCCCGCGACGCCGTCACCGAGACCGACTTCGGGACGCGAGAGTTCGCCGCGCTCGATCTCGACGGCAACCTGCTCTCGTTCTTCCGCTGGAGAGACGCGTGACCCGGCTCGGCCGCATCTCCTACGTCAACATGGCGCCGGTCTTCTATCGAGTCGACGCGGAGGTGGAGGAGGTCCACGGTGTGCCGACCGACCTCAACCGCTGCCTCCTCGCCGGCGAGTGCGACGTTGCGCCGATCTCGTCGATCGAGTACGCCCGCAACGCCGATCGCCTCCGCCTCCTGCCACGCCTCTGCGTCGCCTCCGAGGGCGCCGTCGACTCGATCCAGCTCGTCTCGCGGAAGCCGCTCGAACAGGTGCGGGTCGTGGCGGTGACCCCAGAGTCGGCGACGTCGGTCGTGCTCACGAAAGTGCTCCTGCCCGAGGCCGACCACGTGCCGCTCGGCGAGGACGCCGACGCGAAGCTCCTGATCGGCGACGCCGCGCTCAAGTCGGCGTTCGAGGATCCCACGCCGCACTACGATCTCGGCCGCCTGTGGCTGGAGCGGACCGGGCTCCCGATGGTGTTCGCCGTCTGGGCGTGCCCGGAACCGGTCCGGCCGGGGCTGATCGAGCTCGAGGAGGCGCTGGTGCGGTCGGTCCGCCAGGCGCGGGCAGAGCCGGAGACGCTCGCGCACGAGGCCAGCGAGCGCTACGGGTACCCCCCAGGCTTCCTCGCGCGCTACTTCGAGAAGCTCCGCTACCGGTTCGGCCCGCGTGAGCGCGCCGGCCTGATGACGTTCCTCGAGCTCGCGCGCGACGTCGGCGAGCTCGACGAAGTGCCCGAGCTGCGCTTCGTGCGCGAGGCGGTTCCCGCGTGAGCACCGCGAGCATCCTCGACAAGGCACTCGACGGGGAACGCATCAGCGACACCGACGCGGTCGCGCTGCTCGAGTCCCGCGATCTCGTCGCCGTCGGCCGCGTCGCGAACGAGCTTCGCAACCGCAAGGCCGACCCGACGCGGATCACGTTCATCGTCGACCGCAATCTCAACTACACGAATATCTGCGTCACCGATTGCGACTTCTGCGCGTTCTATCGCCGTCCCGGCGATCGCAGCGAGGGATACCTCCTTCCGAAGGCGGTCATCTTCAAGAAGCTCGAGGAGACGCTGGCGCTCGGCGGGACCGGCGTGCTGATGCAGGGCGGTCACCACCCGGATCTCGGGATCGACTACTACGAGGATCTGTTCCGCTCGATCAAGGCGCGCTATCCGATCCACCTGCACGCGCTGTCGCCGCCGGAGGTGCAGCACATCGCGCGACGGTCGAAGCTCAGCGTCCCGGCGACCTTGTCACGCCTCCGCGACGCCGGCCTCGACTCGCTCCCGGGTGGCGGCGGTGAGATCCTCGTCGACCGCGTGCGGGACATCATCGCCCCGAAGAAGACGACGGCGGACGAATGGATCAACGTCATGCGCCATGCGCACCGCCTCGGCATGTCGACGACGGCCACGATGATGTACGGGCACGTCGAGACTGTCGCCGAGCGCGTTGCGCACATGCGCCGCGTCCGCGAGCTCCAGGACGAGACGCACGGCTTCCGCGCGTTCATCTCGTGGACCTTCCAGAACGACGGCAACCGGCTCGCCGCGCAAGTCGATTCGGAGCACATGCCGACGTCGTTCGACTATCTGCTGACGCAGGCGGTGTCGCGCATCTACCTCGACAACGTCGACCACATCCAGTCGTCGTGGGTGACGCAGGGGCTGAAGATCGGCCAGGTCGCGCTCGGCTTCGGCGCCGACGACATGGGCTCGGTGATGATCGAGGAGAACGTCGTGTCCGCGGCGGGGACGACGCACCGGACGTCGCGCGAGGAGCTCGTGCACCTGATCAAGTCGATGGGGAAGACTCCGGTCCAGCGCGACACGCTGTATCGGGACGTCAAGGTCTGGAACTGAGCGGGGGCCTCGTGAGAGGCCCCCGCTCGGAGCAAAAGGTCAGCGCGAAAGCTGCGCGTCGAGCCGGGCGAGCTTCAGCCTTGCCGAGCCGACGCACTGCTGGTCGATCGTCGCGAAGAGCGCGTCGGGCGTTTCGCCCTGCGAGGCGACATCGAGCGCGGAAGTGAGGATCTCGCTGCCGTCCGGCTGCTTGTAGTGATAGCCGGCGCTGGTGCCGCTGGTGTCGCCGAACTGCACGATCGGCGCGTAGCCGAGGCACGAGGAGACGAACGACTTCAGCGCGGTCACGTCTTTCTGCATTTTGGTGACCTGCTTCTTGAGCGCGTTGAACTGCGCGGGCGTGACGGCCTGCTGCGTCCCGCCGGCGGTCGCCGCATACAGGCCGACCGCCACGGCGGCTGTGACGAGGAGCGCGAGGAAACGCTTCATGGAGCTTCCCTTCGTTTGTGGCGCGGGCCCCTGGTGCCGCGCAGTGAAAGGGGTCATACCAGGTGCCTTTACGAACTGCCAACGAACCGTCAGCTACCGTGGGGCGGGGTCATGGTCCGACGCGCCGTCATCGCCGGGCTCGCTGCGGCTGCGCTCGCTGCTCCTGCCGGTGCGGCACCGATTCGCGGCCAGGCGCTGATGCCTGGTGTCGTGTACTCCCGTCAGGTCCAGTTCACGACTCACGGCCCGGTCGTGCTGAACGTCGTGGCGACGCCGAAGCCGACCGGCCTCTACGGCCTGCACGCGGCGCTGTCGAACGGCGCGGTGCAAGGGCGCGAGCGGTTGACGGACATGGAAGCGGCGCTCTCCCGCTCGACGACGGTCGTCGGAGTCAACGGCGATCTGTTCGACTCGCGGTGGGGCACACCATCGAGCGTCCTCGTGCGCGACGGCCAGGTGCTCGCGGGCTCGAAGGGCGGCCGCTCCGCAGCAGGCTTCGATCCCACAGGCGGGCTCCACGTCGACCGGGTCGCGCTGTCCGGGACGTGGAAGGGAACCGGGCAGAATCGGCCGCTCGGCCTGAACGAGCCGCCCGGGCGCTCGGCGGTCACGCTGTACACGCCGGCGTGGGGCGCGACGACGCCGGGCGAGAGCGGAACGCTGGAGCTCGTGCTCGCGCCGTTTCCGGCCACGACGCCGAACACGGTGCTGACCGCGCCGATCGCGCAGGTCGCCCAAGGCGGGAGCCAACCGATCCCGCCGAACGGCGCCGTCCTCGTCGCGCGCGGAAACCAGGTCCCGATCATGACGAGCGAGGCGCCGGCGGGGACGACGGTGACGATCCGACTGATTCTCACGCCTCGGTGGTCCGACGTGCGCGAGGCGGTCGGCGGCGGCCCGGTGCTCGTCCGCGGCGGCAAGGCGATCTTCCGCCCGAACGAGGCGTTCTCGACGTCCCAGCTCTTCACGCGCAGCGGTCGCAGCGCCGTCGGCGTGACCGCGGACGGCCGCATCCTGCTCGTCACCGCGGACGGGGGGCGTCCCGGCTACAGCCTCGGCGTGACGAACTTCGAGCTCGCGCTTGCGCTGATGCGGCTGGGCGCCGTCGATGCGTGCGCGCTCGGCACGGGCTGGTCGGCGGCGCTTGCGTTCGACGGCAAGCTGCTGAGCCGGCCGTCCGGGGACGCGTCGGTCGCCGACGCGCTGTTCGTCACCTACGACGGCGTCTACGCGCCGGCGCCGGCGCCGAACGGCGCGAACGTGACGCTTGCCTACAAGGTCGTGCGCCACTCGAGCGTGACGGCGACGCTGACAGGCCCCGACGGTTCGGTGACGACGCTCGACACCGGCACCAAGGACGCAGGGACGTACACGTTCGACCGCGCGTCGCTCGCGGCCGGAAAGTGGACGTTCGCGGTGTCAGCCGTCGACGATCTCGGCCGCCGCTCGTCGACCGATCGCGCGTTCACCGTCGGCTCGTAGCTAGGCTCCTCCCGTGCTCGTCGCGGGGATCACGAGCTCGATCACCTCGGCGATCGGCAACCACGGCCTCTACGCGGTCTTCGGCCTCTTGATCGTGGCCGCGGTCTTCCCCGCCGCCAGCGAGCTGGTGATGCTCTATGCGGGTGCCGTCGCGGCCGGTGCATTCGCGTCCCAGCAGGTGGTGCTGTTCGGCCACACGCTCACGAGTCACGCGGCCGCCTACGTCGCGATGGCCCTCGCCGGGACGCTGGGCAACGTGATCGGGGCCGCGATCGGCTGGGCGATCGGCGACTACGGCGGCCGGCCGTTGCTCGAGAACCACGGTCGGATCCTCCACGTGACGCCGGCGAAGCTCGACCGGATGGAGCGCTGGTTCGACCGCTATGGCGCTTTCGTCGTCCTGTTCGGGCTTGCGGCGCCTGTCGTCCGCTCGTTCGTCGCCATCCCGGCCGGGATCGCGCGCGTCCCGTTCCCCCGCTTCATCGCGCTCGCAACGGTCGGTTGTGCGGCCTTCTGCTTCGCCTTCGCCGGGATCGGCTGGGCAGTCGGCTCGCACTACGGGAGCGTTCGCAGGTACGTCGACTACGTCGTGCTCGCCGCGATCCTGATCGGGATCGCGTATGTCCTCGTCCGCGTGGCCTCCTCTAGACTGGCCCGGCATGGCCGCGATCCCGCTGGTTGACGTCCGCGCGCAGTACGCGCCGCTGATCCCCGAGCTGCTCGACCGCATGCAGAGCGTGCTCGACGCCGGCGAGTTCATCCTCGGCCCGAACGTGAACGCGTTCGAGGACGAGGCGGCGAGGTATCTCCGCGTCCCCCAGACGATCGGCGTCGCGAACGGCACCGACGCGATCGTGCTCGTGCTGGACGCGATGGGGATCGGGCCCGGCGACGAGGTCATCTGCCCGGCGTTCACGTTCTACGCAACGGCCGAGTCGATCGCGCGGCGCGGTGCCACGCCCGTCTTCGCCGACATCGACCCTGTGACGCTGAACCTCGATCCGGCGGACGTCGCCGACCGGATCACGCCGCGGACGAAAGCAATCATGCCGGTGCATCTGTTCGGCCGGCCCGCGGCGCTCACCGAGCTCGCCGCGCTCGGGATCCCGATCGTCGAGGACGCGGCGCAGGCGTTCGGCTCACCCGACATCGCGCGCACCGGTGTCGCCTCGACGTTCAGCTTCTATCCGACGAAGAACCTGTTCGGCCTCGGCGACGGCGGCCTCGTCGCCGTCAACGACGAGGAGCTGGGAGCGCGCGTGCGGATGCTGCGGTTCCACGGCTCCCGCGACAAGGTCGACTTCCAGTTCGTCGGGTACAACTCGCGCCTCGACGAGCTCCAGGCGGCGGCCCTTCGCGTCTTCCTGCGTCAGCTCGACGGCTGGACGAGGCTGCGTCGCGAGGCTGCGGCGCGCTACGCGTCGCTCGGTCTCGGCGAGCTTTGCGAGCTGCCGCTCGACCAGCCCGGCCACGTCTACCACCTGTTCGTCTGCCGCTCGCCCGACCGCGATCGCGTTCGGGCGGCGCTTCGCGACGCGCAGATCGGGACCGGTGTCTACTACACGACGCCGTTGCACCTGCAGCCGGCGCTGCGCTTCCTCGGCTACGAGGCGGGCTCGCTTCCCGAGACGGAACGCGCGGCGCGCGAGAACTTCTCCGTGCCGATCTGGGCAGGAATCGACGCACGCGCGCAAGAACGCGTCGTCGACGTCGTCCGCGATGCGGCGGCAGTCGCCGCGCGATGATCCCCGTCAACCGTCACCGGATCTGGAACGTCGCCGCCGACGCGACGCTGATCGCGGTCGCGTGGTGGCTCGCGTTCTGGCTGCGCTTCGACCACGGCGTGCCGCGTCCGTACGACCGGCTGATGCTGGACACGATCGGGATCGTCGTCGTCCTGAAGCTCGCGGTCTTCGTCCTCTTCGGGTTCTACAACCGGTGGTGGCGCTACGTGTCGACGCGCGACATGTGGGGCGCAGCGCGCGGTGTCACGACCGCGTGCGTGTTCGCCGATCTCGTCGTCCTGCTCGCGCATCCGGTGAGGGGCTTCCAGCTGCCGCGGTCGGTCGCCGTCCTCGATTGGCTCCTCCTCCTCGCACTCGTCGCCGGCACGCGCCTGATCGCCCGCAGCGCAATCGAGCGCCCGGGCGCAGCGTCGCTCGTCGCGCGCGGGAAAGAGGTCGTGATCGTCGGCGCGGGCGACGCGGCACAGCTCGTCATCCGCGAGATGCAGCGCGCTCCCGGCCTCGGCTACACGCCGATCGGGCTGATCGACGACGATCCGCGGAAGAAGAACCTCCGGCTGCACGGCGTCCGCGTCTTCGGCACGACGGCGGAGCTTCAGCAAATCCTGCGCGACAACCGGCCGGACGAGGTGCTGATCGCGATCCCGTCGGCGTCCGGCGAGGCGCGGCGCCGCGTCGTGGAGACGGCGCGCGACGCGGGCATTCCGGTCAAGACGCTGCCCGGCCTCTACGAGCTGATCTCCGGCGACGTCAATCTCACCGGACAGATCAGGCCGGTCGAGGTTCAGGACGTCCTCGGCCGCGAGCCGATCGAGGTCGACGTCGAAGCGATCGCGTCGTACCTCGCCGACGAGACGGTCCTCGTGACGGGCGCCGGCGGCTCGATCGGCGCCGAGCTCTGCCGGCAGATCGCGCGGGTCCGGCCGGCGAGGCTCGTGCTCGTGGAGCATTCCGAGGCGGCGCTCTTCGCGATCGAGCGGGAGCTCGACGACCGTGACTTCTCCGCGGTGGCGACCGTCCTCGGCGACTGCGGCGACCGCGCGAAGATGAGCCAGGTCTTCGAGCGCTACCGGCCGTCCGTCGTGTTCCACGCCGCCGCGTACAAGCACGTCGCGCTGCTCGAGGCGAACCCGCTCGAGGCGGTGCGCAACAACACGCTCGCGACGAAGGCGCTTGCCGACGTCTCGGCCCAGTACGGCGCGGAGCGGTTCGTGCTCGTCTCCACCGACAAGGCAGCCAACCCCAAGAACCTGCTAGGTCAGTCGAAGGCGGTCTGTGAGTGGATCGTGGAGACGTACGGCCATCGCCGCGACGTCGCGACACGCTTCGTCGCCGTCCGCTTCGGGAACGTCCTCAACTCCTCGGGCAGCGTGATCCCGATCTTCCGGCGCCAGATCGAGAAGGGCGGCCCGGTGACGATCACGCATCCGGAGATGACGCGCTACTTCATGACGATCCCCGAGTCGGTCTCGTTGATCGTCCAGGCGGGTGCGATCGGCGGGCGTGGCCGGGTCTACGTCCTCGACATGGGCGAGCCGGTGAAGATCATCGACCTCGCGCGGAACATGATCAGGCTCTCGGGCAAGGAGCCCGACAAGGAGATCCCGATCGAGTTCGTCGGCGTCCGGCCGGGCGAGAAGCTGCACGAGGAGCTGTGGAACCAGGGGGAGTACGTCGGGCCGACGTCCCACCCGAAGATCATGCGCGCGACCCGCGAGCCGATCGATGTCGACTGGCTCCAGGACGAGCTGGCGGAACTCGAGCAAATGGTCGCCCGCGGCGAGACGCTGGACGTCGTCTCGAAGCTCGCGACGATGATGCGGGAGCCCAAGCGGGTCCACGTCGACCGCGCCGTCCTCGAAGACACCCTGCATTAGCCGCCCTTCGCGCTGCGGCCGCGAGTGTGGCAAGGTCCCCGCGCCGCCACCCTTGTCCCCCCGTGCCTGACACGCTCAGCACCACCCTCACCGCCCGCCTGCGCGAGGTCCTCGCCGACCGGCCGGCGACGGAGAGCGAGCTGCGGGCGCTCGCGGAGGAGGCCGATGCCTGGGCGCGGGCGCTGCGGGCGCAGATCGGGTCGAGCGAGCGGCGCGTCCGCGAGTTGTCGGCCGATCCAGCCGGATCGCTCGCACCGATCGCGTCCGAGCTCCGCCGGATCGAGTCCCTGCGGCCGGAGCTGATCGAGATCAGCTCGCTGATGGACGAGCTCGAGCGCCGGGCGCGGTCCTTGCGGACGGAATGGCTCCTGCGCCAGGCCGAGTCCGCGCGTCGCAGCGCGAAGTAGCGCGTTCGGCACACCTTCGTCACACCGACGTGCGTGAATCGGTGCGGCTCCGTCTCGGCGTCGCTCTAGGGTGAACGCGTGGACAGCTCAACGGTCTTCTCGGGTCTGAACGACGGGCAACGGCGCGCCGTCGAGGCGGTGCGCGGCCCTGTCTGCATCCTCGCCGGCGCAGGGTCGGGAAAGACGACGACGATCACGCGGCGGGTCGCGCACCAGGTGGCGTCCGGCGCGTTCGCGGCGAGCGAGATCCTCGCCGTCACGTTCACCGACAAGGCGGCGACCGAGATGCGCGCTCGCCTCGCTGCGCTCGGCGCAGACGGAGTCGCTGCGCGCACGTTCCATGCCGCAGCGCTCGGACAACTGCATGCCTACGGCGGTGGCCCGCCCGGCAAGATCGTCGCGTCGAAGGCGCTCGCGCTCCGGCAGATCGCGAACACGCTCCCGCGGCCGTATCGCTTCCGTCCGGCCGGCGACCTCGCGACCGAGGTCGAGTGGGCGAAGAACCGCAGGCTGACACCGGCGACGTACCTCGACGGGCTCGACGGGCACGAGCCCCCGATCCCGGCGGACCTGATGGTCCGCGTGTTCAAGCGCTACGAGGAGCGGAAGGCCGAGGCGGCGTACGTCGACTTCGAGGATCTCCTCGAGCGCGCGATCGCGCTGTTCGACGACGCCGGCGTGGCCCGCGCGGTCCGCGAGCGCTTCCGCGCCTTCACGGTCGACGAATACCAGGACGTGAACCTGCTCCAGCAGACGCTGCTCGACCGCTGGC
>Ga0136846_1227558_pt1 | contig 34923 bp, 27 predicted proteins | sample HopSoiMetagenom2_FD_96841 | JGI IMG/M metagenome (GOLD analysis project Ga0136846, IMG submission 96841) | Grasslands soil microbial communities from Hopland, California, USA - 2 Assembly 2016 (version 4) | ecosystem: Environmental > Terrestrial > Soil > Grasslands | place: USA: Hopland...
CGTGCGCGATGCGTTCGACGGCAGTCGGCGGTTCGGGGAGTTCCAGCGCAGTCTCGGCGTGGCCAAGAACATCCTCAGCTCGCGGCTACGCGGCCTGGTCGACAATGGGATCCTCGAGCTCGTACCGGCCGGGGCGCGGCACGAGTACGTCCTGACTGCCAGGGGCGAGGCACTGTTCCCGGTGATCGTGGCGCTGCGGCAGTGGGGTGAGGCCTTCGCCTTCGACCAGGGAGAGCCGCACTCCGAGCTCGTCGACCGCCGCAATCAGCAGCCGCTGAAGCCCCTCGAGATCCGCGCCTCCGACGGCCGACTCGTCACCCCGGCCGACACCGAGGTCCACAAACTGTCCTGATTCGGCCCGCCTCCGCCAGCGTCTCCGCCGCGTCGGAATTCCTTCGGTGCTTGGTATTCCCTCGGTACTCGGAATCCCTTCTCGGCTTGGCATCCCGGTCGGTACGACGACATGCTCTGCTACCGGTGCCCTCAGCAACAACTGACGTGCACGGTGAGCTGGATCGAGTGGGGCGGCTGCGGCGTTGTCGCCTGGTCTGGTGGACGGTTCACCGTCGAAGCCGGGTAAGCCGATGTGGTGCACTCGTGCTTCCCCGCGGTGTCGGCGACCGCGGGCCTGTTCGTCTTGCTAGCGAACCGCCGCCAGTGCGGCTGAGTCCTCCTCGCCGAAGTCGTCTTCGAGTTTCTCGGGGGAGTAGTCGAGATCGATCCCGGCGACGTCCGCGCCGACGGCGGACTGGATCGCGCCGAGGCGGCGGGTCGCGCGATCACCGGCGTACGTCATCAATGCGGTTGGATTGATCTCCGGAGGGAGCTCGGGGGAGTTGTCCATCGCCCACTGGATCTGGGTCAACGCATGCGGAAGGAGCTCCTCCATGGTGTCGGTGACGACCTTCCAGTTGGAGGCGTCGGCGGCGACGTGCCGGCGGCACGTGAACGTGCCCCAGGCCATGTGCCGGCGTTCGTCGTCACCGATCCGGCGGATCAGTTCCTGCATGCCGGGCAGGATGCCGCGGGAGGTGCAGAGCAGATTCCACGCGTGGTAGCCGGTCAGGGCCAGAGTCCCTTCCACCACGTGGTTGTAGGTGACACTCGCCCGAACCTGGTTGGCCGGCGACGGGTCGTGGGCGAGGGACTTGAGTGCGACAGGCAGGGCTTCGTAGAAGATCGCGCGGTAGCCCGGGTTGTTCTCGACGTACCGATGCAGGTCCTCGGTGACGCCGACCGCGTCCAGCCAGAGCCGGAAGACCGCGGTGTGCTTGGCCTCCTCGAAGCAGAACTGGGTCAGGTACAGCTCGTCGCCGAACCGGCCCTCGGCCGCCATCGCCTGCAGGAAGGGCTGCAGGTCCTCGGTCACGGCCTCCTCACCGGCGATGAACTGCGCGCACAGCATCAACGCGTTGTCCTTGTCGTTGTCGCTGAGCTCCCGCCAGTCCTGCGCGTCCTGGCTGAAGTCGAGGTCACGCGGATTCCAGAACTTCCGATTGCCCTTGTCGAACAGCCGCAATGGCAACGCGTCCCAGTTGAATCCACCGGCCCGCAACGAGCTGAATCCCTGTCGGTGCATCGCGTTGGCGGTCATCGGGCCTCCCGGCCTGGACTGAGGAGAGAAGCGACCGGAGCGACAAGGGAAGGCTGGGAGTCAGGGCTCCGCGACCCTGCCGGCGCCGAAGGCCCGGCCATCAGAAACGGCGAGAGGACGCGGGCCAGCTGTGCGGCCACGGTCGCCGGGGGAGGGCCCGGGGTGACGATGTGGCTCAGGACCACGCGCAAGGCGATGTCCACACAGCTGGTCGCGTCCTCTGCCGGCACGTCCGGCCAGTGCTCCCTGACGTGCGCGTCCAGCCGGAGGTGGGCCAGCTCCAGCACCTGCTGCCCCCGTGTGGTCAGCACCTGACTGGCCTGGTCGGATCCCGGTTGGCTCAGCGCCGCCTTCACCAGCGGGTTGTCACCGGCCAGTGTCAACGCCCGCTCGACCGCGGCCCGGAGACCGTCGATCGGATCGGACTGCTCGGCGAGCGCCGCGTTCACCTCCAGCAGGAACCGTTCGGTCTCGCGGGCCGCGACGGCCTCCAGCACGCCCCACTTGTCGCCGAACTCGTTGTAGACCGTCTGCCGCGACACCCCGGTCCGCCGGGCCACCCCGGCCATCCGTAGCCCGTCGTACCCACCGGTTTCGATGGCGTCCTGCGCGGCGTCCAGCAGCTCGTCACGCAGCCGGCGCTTGGTCCGATCGGCGAACGAGTCCATGCAGACATGCTTTACACTTTGGCCTTCAATGTCAAGTACTCGGACAGAGCGTTGTCAGTTGTCAAGCGCGGAGAAGTGCGAGGCGTCACCGGTCCGCGGCGTACTACGGACGCCGTCGACGCTCACCGGGACGTCGCCCGCGAGCGTGATCCGGTGCAGACGGCGCGGTTGGTCGTCGTAGTCGGCGACGCCGTAGTGCTGGGTCGCGCGGTTGTCCCAGATCGCCAGGTCGCCGGGCTGCCACTGCCAGCGCACTGTGTTGTCGAGGTTTGTGATGCGGTTCTGCAGGAGCTGGAAGAGCGCGGTGGTCTCCGCGGAGCTGAAACCGACGAAGCGCCGTACGAAGTGACCCAGGACCAGCGAGCGCTCGCCGGTCTCCGGGTGGACGCGGACCACTGGGTGTTCGGTCTCGAAGAGCTTGGACTCGAACTGCTTGTGGTGCTCCTCGAACTTCACATCGACACCGCCGATCCGGCGCTCGTCCGCGTGCCCGGCATAGTCGTAGACGTTGCTGTGCACCGCCCAGAGCTGGTCGACCAGTGCCTTCAACGGCCGCGGCAGATCGGCGTACGCCGTGACCGTGTTGGCCCACGTGGTCGCGCCGCCGTACGCGGGCAACGTGACGGCCCGGAGCAGGCTGATCGCGGGGATCCGATCGACGAAGGTCACGTCGGTGTGCCAGCTGTTCGCCTTGCTGTAGTCGGAGTCGATCGGCAGCACGTTCGCGGCGCCGTCGAGGCTCTTCGAGGTCGGGTGCGCGAGCGTCGGCGTACCCAGTAGGCGAGCGAACGCGAGCTGGCCCGCGTCGTCCAGGTGATGCTGCTCGCGGAAGAAGATCACCTTGTGGTCGAGCAGGGCCTGCCGGATCGCGGCCACGGTCTCCGGCGTGAGGTCGCCGCCGAGGCGGACACTGCCGATCACGGCGCCGATCGCGCCGCCGGCCTTGGTGACGGTGATCTCGGGTGCTTCCAGCTGGGTGGTCATGGGTTTGCTCCCTCGGGTCGATGTAATATCCATAATCCGACTGATTTAGTTGACATAGCGCCCGTTTCGGGATGCGAGACCGGCCGGGCCGGCGGACGACGTAGGGTTGGGGACGTGTCAACCGCCGAGATCCAGCCCGCCCGTGACGTTCCTGGCGCCACCTTCGATGTGCCGGAACTCGTGGTCGGTTTCGACCTGGACATGACCCTGATCGACTCCCGGCCGGGGATCCAGGCCGTCTGGGACCTGCTGGCCAGCGAAACCGGTGTACCGATCGACACCGACCTGGTGGTGAGCCGGCTGGGGCCGCCACTGACCTGGGAGATGGCGAACTGGTTCCCCGCCGAGCAGGTCGACGCCATGGTCGCGCGGTACCGCGAGCACTACCCGGCACACGCGATCACCGGCAGCCTGCCGCTGCCCGGTTCGCTCGAGTCGCTGGCCGCGATCCGCGCGCTGCGCGGGCGGTCGATGGTGGTGTCGGCGAAGTACACGCCGTCGGTTCGGCTGCACCTCGAGCACCTCGGATTCGACATCGACGAGCCGGTCGGCGACCTGCACGGAGCCGAGAAGGGTACGGCGCTGCGCGAGCACGAGGCGACGATCTTCGTCGGCGATCACACCGCCGACATCGACGGCGCGCACGCAGCGGGCGCTCTGGCGGTGTCGGTCGCGACCGGGCCGTTCACCGCCGACGAGCTGCGGGCGTACGGCGCCGACGTCGTACTCAATGATCTGACCGAGTTCCCGGCCTGGCTCGACGCGTACGTGCTCGAGCAGCGGCTGGAAGCGCTCATGCGACGACTTTCCGGCTACGAGAAGATGGTCGTCGCGTTCAGCGGTGGCGCTGACTCCGCGTTCCTGCTCGCGGCTGCGGCTCGGGCGATCGGTCCGGCCAACGTGATCGCGGCGACCGCGGTGTCGCCCAGTCTGCCGGTGTCGGAGCTCGAGCCGGCAGCGCGGTTCGCCGACGGTCTCGGCGTACGGCATGTCACCCCGCACACGCACGAGATGGAGCGCGAGGGGTACCAGGCCAACTCGGGTGCGCGGTGCTACTTCTGCAAGGCCGAGCTGATCGAGACGCTGCAGCCGATCGCGGACGAGTTCGGCATCACGGCGATCGCCACCGGCACGAACGCCGACGACGCGATCGCCGGCTTCCGGCCCGGGATCAAGGCGGCGTTCGAGCGGGGTGCACTGACGCCGCTGAAGGACGCACGGCTGACCAAGGCGCAGATCCGTACGGCGTCGCGCAGCTGGGGTCTCGAGACCTCGGACAAGCCGGCCGCGGCGTGTCTGTCGAGCCGGATCGCGTACGGCATCCGCATCACCCCGAACCTGCTCGCACGGGTCGACCGGGCCGAGCAGGCGGTGCGTGCGCGGTTGGCGGCGTACGACGTACAGAACGTGCGCGTCCGCGACCTCGGGGAGAGTGCGTCGATCGAGATCGATGCCGACCTGCTCGACCGGGTGGACCAGCAGACGCTGGTTGACGCGGTCATCGCGGAGGGGTTCCCGGCTGCGCAGGTGGACCCGCGCGGGTTCCGGTCGGGGTCGATGAACGAGCGGCTCCCCGATCCCGAGAAGTATCGGACCTTGTTAGGTGCGGGGAGTCTGCCGGATCAGGTAGTTTCCCGGAGGCGCCGCGGCGCCGGTTCCCGTACGCTGGGGTTCCCGATCGGGCTCCGGCCTGGTCGCTTCGACGATTGACGACTGCAGTACCCGATAGCAAGAGGGGTTGCCGTGCCCGTTGGCAAGGTCAAGTGGTATGACTCCGAGAAGGGGTTCGGTTTCCTCAGCAAGGAGGAGGGTGGGGACGTCTATGTCCGCGCCGAGGCATTGCCGTCGGGTGTCACCACGCTGAAGCCGGGTCAGAAGGTCGAGTTCGGCGTCGTCGAAGGCCGCAAGGGTGAGCAGGCGCTGCAGGTCCGGCTGATCGACCCGCCGCCGTCGGTCGCGAAGGCGATGCGCCCGAAGCCGGAGGACATGCAGCTGGTCATCGAGGACCTGATCAAACTCCTCGATCGCCTCGGTGAGGGCTACCGCCACGGCCGCCACCCCGACAACAAGTCCGCCCGCCAGGTAGCGACCGTTCTCCGCGGCGTCGCCGACAAACTGGACTACTGACCCACCCGCGTTCCTTCGCTTCCGCCGGTCGGGTTCCGGGGGCTATCCCCGCGTCGTGCGGCTTCTCCCCTGGTATGCGACAGGAGAAGCCGACGGAACTGCGGATATCCGTCGGTGTGGGTCAGCCGGTGCGGCGGGTGATGAGGGTTTGGACGCCGTCGAGGACCGTGGTGAGGCCGAAGTAGAACTCGGACGGGTCGTTGTCGAGGTAGTCCTGCGGCTCGTCGAGGCCCGCGGTGATGGTCGGGAACCGCTCCGGGTCAGCGAGCATGCGTAGCCGGCGGGTGTACCGTTCGCTCGCCGCTGCCGCCTCGTCCGATGGCATGCTCAGCAGGTTGGCGCTCAGCCCAGTCGTGCCGCGAACGTAGATGTTCACCAGCAGCATCGCGGACATTCGATCCGTCGGCGTCAACGGCGTACCCTCGAACGCCCGCAGGCCGTGCTCCATCCAGACCAGCTGGTTGGGAGACAGCGGCGGCTCAGTCACGGGCACCTGCAGGATCCACGGATGCCGCTGCAGCGCGACCTGGAACGCCTCCGCCCAGCTGGTGATCCGTTCCCGCCACCCGGCCGTGTCGCTCACCTCCGGCGGTACGCCGAACGCTTCGTCGAGCATCACGACGTACAGGTCGTCCTTCGCCTCGACGTACCGGTAGAGCGCCATCGTGGTGACCCCGAGCTCGGCCGCCACCTTGCTCATCGACACCGCGCTCAGGCCGCCCGCATCCGCGAGCTTGATCGCCGCTCGCCCGATGTCGGCCAGCTGGAACGCCGGCTTGGGCCCCGGCCTGGCCGGCCCTTCGATGCCCCACAGCTGCTGCAGCACCCGGGGCAACTCCACCTGCTCGTCCATTGCGCGGCCACCTCTCTCGCTCCCCTCCCTCCGCCGGCCGGCGAAGTGAGGCTGGTTCTCCCGCCGAGCGAACTGCGGCCCGGCAGAAGACTGTTTACATCATAGACAGATCATCGTATGGTCTGTGTATGGCGCACACAGTGTGCGGCGTAGACAGATCATTCGGAGGGTCTCATGAGTACGACGGAACGGGCGGGACGCAAGGAGTGGATCGCGCTCGGGGTGCTCGCGCTGCCGCTGTTGCTGGTCTCGATGGACGTGTCGGTGCTGTACTTCGCCGTCCCGTTCATCAGCTCGGACCTCGGGGTGTCGGCGACCGAGCAGCTGTGGATCTTCGACATCTACGGGTTCGTGCTGGCCGGTCTGCTGATCACCATGGGCTCGCTCGGCGACCGGATCGGGCGCCGCCGGCTGCTGCTGCTCGGTGCGATCGGCTTCGGGGTCGCCTCCTTCGCCGCGGCGTACGCGCAGAACCCGGAGCAGTTGATAGTCGCTCGCGCCGTACTCGGCATCGGCGGCGCGACCCTGATGCCGTCGACGCTCGCGCTGATCCGGAACATGTTCCACGACCCGGCGCAGCGGTCGAAGGCGATCGCGTTCTGGAGTGCGGTGCTGATGGGCGGCATCACCATCGGTCCGGTACTCGGTGGGTTCCTGCTCGAGCACTTCTGGTGGGGCTCGGTGTTCCTGATCAACACCCCGGCGATGGTTCTGCTGCTCGTGCTCGCGCCGGTGCTGCTGCCGGAGTTCAAGGCGCCGGTCGCCGGGCGGTTCGACCTGCTCGGGTCGGTGCTGTCGCTGACCGCCGTACTGCCGATCATCTGGGGGATCAAGGAGTTGGCCGCAAACGGGGCGTCGATGCTGCCGATGGTTGCGATCGTGGCGGGGCTGGTGTTCGGGGTGCTGTTCGTGCAGCGGCAGCGGACCGCGAGGGCGCCGATGCTCGAGCTGGGGATGTTCCGCAACCGGGCGTTCAGTGGTTCACTCGCTGCCAACACGGTCGCTTCGCTGGCGCTGGTGGGGAACGCGGTGTTCATGACGCAGTACCTGCAACTGGTGCAGGGGCTGAGCCCGCTGACCGCGGCGCTGTGGTCGCTGGCGCCATCCGTGGGAGTCGCGATGGCCGCGCCGCTCGCCTCGGTACTCGCGGGCAAGATCGACCGTGCGTACGTGATTGGAGCCGGATTCGTGCTGGCGGCGTCCGGGTATGTCGTCCTGACCCAGGTGCGGGCGGAGTCGTCGCTGGCCGGCGTACTCACCGGCGCGGGGCTGCTCGCGGCCGGTCTGGTGATGGTGATGTCGCAGGTCACCGAGGCTGTGGTCGGCGCTGTCGCTCCGGAGCGGGCCGGTTCGGCCTCCGCGGTGATGGAGACCTGCTCGGAATTCGGCGGCGCGCTCGGCATCGCCGTTCTGGGCTCGATCGGTACGGCGGCCTACCGCGCCGACCTCCCATCAGGACTGCCCGCAGACGTCGCCGCCCCGGTCCGCGAGGGCCTGCCGGCCGCAACCGCCGCCGCAGCCCACCTCCCGGCCCAACTCGCCGACACCGTCCTCACCACCGCCCGCGGCGCCTTCACCCACAGCATGAACGTGGTCGCCCTGGTCGGTGCCCTCCTCCTCCTGGCCACCGCCATCACTGCCACCCTAACCCTCCGCGGCACCACCCCCACCCCCACCAAATCGACGCCCGAGCCAACCCACGAGCAGGCAAGCCTGGAGCCCGCAGCCTGAACCCCTCACCACCCAACGGCGGCCGCCGTGGACCCCCACCCGGCCGCCATTCACTTGCACCAGCCGCAGCAAGGCACCGCCAGGCAACGGCAACACACGGCTCCGACGGGCACCGGCGCGACACGCCCAACGGACATCGGCGCAGCGTGGCCGACTGGCACCGGCACGGACGGCTCGACGGGCACTGGCGGGCACCGGCATCGGCGAGCATCGGCCGGCACTGGCACGGCACCAAACGGGCACCGGCGGGCGGTACTCGCGCGGCACCGACAAGCACCGACGAGGTGCGGCATCGGCCGGAAGCTCGACAGCGGCCGGCACGGGATCGACCTGACCTACACATCGGCGCGCTGGTGACATCTGCCCTCGGGGCAGGATCTCCGCGTTCGCGCCTCCGGTCTCGGGCGGGCGACATGCGTTCGAGCGTCCGCAGTTGTGCAGGCGCGCGGGCTTGGTTGGCCGCCTGGTGGCGTTTCGCTCAGCGGGGTGGGCGGCGGGGGGTGTTGCCGCCGGGGCGGCGTTTGAAGATTCCTCGGCCTCGCTCGACTGTTGGTTCTTCAGCCCAGGGAGCCGGGTCCTCGACTGTGTCCTCGTCCTCGTCTGGGTGGCCGCTCCACCAGCGTCCCACCGGTTGGTCCGGCCGGGGCTTGGGCGGCTCGCTCGGCGGGCGACCAGCGGGGGTGGAACCTTTCGAGGTGCGACCACTCGAGGCAGGACCGTTCGACGTACGACCGCTCGGCGCAGGCCTGTTCGGCGCAGGACCGTTCGGACCAGGACCGTTCGGACCAGGACCGTTCGGACCAGGACCCTTCGGCGCAGGATCGCTCGGCGCAGGGCCGTTCGACGTCCGACCGCTCGACGAACCACGCTGGGCATTCGAACCGCTCGCCGACGGGCTGTTTGAAGGGTGGCTGGTTGAGGTGGGTTCGTCGGGTGGGTTCTCGTTGGTGGGGCGCCACTCGACCGTGGGCTCGTCGTAGGAGTCGGTGCGTTGGGCGCGGCTTGCTCGTTGCTCGGCGATGCTGTTGGTGAGGATCGTTCGCGTCGTACCCGCAGGATCTGCACCGCCGCTGGAACCGTCAGTCCGGGGACGCTCGTGATCGTGAGCTCGCCCGTCGGCCCGCGGACCGCCCAGACCGCCTGGCTTCAGTGGGCCCTGAGTAGGGCGTGGAGCCGGGCGCATCCGCAGTACCAGGAAGACGACGACCAGCAGTACCGCCGCCAGGAAGCCGAACCCGAGCCGCGGAATCAGCGGCAGTACGATCCCGAAGGCACCACCGATCACCCACGCGAGCTGCAGCACCGTCTCCGAGCGCGCGAACACCGACGTACGCACGGATTCCGGCACATCGCGCTGGATCATCGCGTCCAGCGACAACTTCCCGAGTGAACTGCACAAGCCCGCGACCAGACCGAGCACCACCAGGATCGGGAGCCCGTAGAGCACCGCCACCGCAACCGCCACCGTCGCGTCGACGAAGAGTACGACGAGCGCTACGGTCTCGGGTTTACGTGCCTTGAGCAACGATCCGAGGATCGTGCCGAGGCTGTTCCCGATACCGGCCGCGGCGATCACGGCGGCGGCCGCGATCGCGCCGTCGATCCCGCTGATCGGTTTGTCGCGGAGCAGGAACGCCAAGTACATGGTCAGGAAGCCGGAGACGAACCGCAGTCCGAGGTTGCAGCGGATCCCGCGCGACACCGCCGCCGTGATCGCGCGGCGGCGTGCAGCGCGTCCCGCCGTACCCGTGACTTCTTTGTGGGCGGGGGAGTCGACCGCACTCGGCAGCCGGATCGCGAGGATCAGGCCGACGAGGTAGACGAGCGCGGCCCAGCGCAGCGACCACTGCGGTCCGATCGCAGCGAACGCGGCGGCGATCCCGGCGCCGATCGTCGCCCCGGCGACACCGGCCAGTGAGATGCGGGAGTTGGCCGTGACGAGCGTGATCTGTGGCGGGAGCAGGCGTGGTACGGCGGATGCGCGCGTCACGCCGTACGCCTTGGAGGCGACCAGACAGCCGAGGGCGGCCGGGTACAGCCAGACCGAGTTGTGGCTGGAGATCGAGGACGCGAGGCTCCAGACCAGGAACGCGCGTACGCCGAGCGTCGCGCCGATCGCCCAGCGACGGCCGTGCCGGAACCGGTCGAGCAGCGGCCCGATCAGCGGCGCCATCAACGCGAACGGCGCCATCGTGAGCAGCAGGAACAGCGCGACGCGGTCCCGAGCCTGGTCGCTCGGCACGGTGAAGAACACCGTCCCGGCCAGTGACACGGCGAACGCCGTGTCACCCGCGGCGTTCACCGCGCCGAGTTCGATCAACCGCGAGAGCCCAGACTCACCCGCACCCTGCGCATTGGTCAGCCCACGAATCCGCCGCCCGGTGGCCCGGCCGACCTTCCCACCGACCGCCGCGGCCTTCTTAGACGCCGAAGCAACGCCTTCAGCCCCCACCTTCGATGCCTGCCCCACCTTCTTACCGGCCGATCCAACCCGCCCACGAGCCTCACCGAACCGCGCCCCGGCCGACTTCCCCGCAGCCTTGGGCCCACCCGTTGCACCAGCCGACCGCCCACCCGCTCCACCAGGCGACCGCTCACCCGCTCCACCAGGCGACCGCCCACCCGCTCCACCAGGCGTCTGCCCACCCGCTCCGCTACGCGTCTGCTCACCGGCCGCACCAGGTGACTGCCCACCGGGCGTCTGCGCACCGGACGTGTGCCTGTCGGAGGTCTCCCCTGACCGCTGCCCTGAACTCTTCCCGGACCTGTGCCCGCCGGTGGACCGACCGCTGTCCGCGTCGGCGCGTGGCCGACCGCCGGCGGGAGTGCCGCCGGGGGTGGCGTTCGGATCGCCGGCGTCCGGGGAGTGCATGAAACCATCCTGCCTCGTGCGACGGACAGACCGCACTCACGGCGCGTATCACCTGCATCGCGGACCGGCACCCGTCCTTCGACAGCGCGTACGACCAGGGGACGACAGACGTGCAGAGATCGTCGCCTGCACACCGCCCCGGTCGGCGCCGGCCTGCGGACCGCCCCGGTCGGCGCCTGCCTGCGGACCGCGCTGCTCCGCTCCTGCCTGCCTCGCTGACGGCGAGTGAATATCCGATGCTCCTGATACACGCGTGCGTGCTCACCAATTGTCGCGCGTAGACCGTCGGCCGACCCAGGGGTCTGTCGCTGTGGAGCGGTGTCGGGCGACGCACCGAGGCCGTGATGGTGGCGGCGACGACGTTGTCGGTGTCGCGGCTAACGGGTCGTTGCGCGGCTGGCGGGTTGTCGCAGGTCAGCGGCAAAACAGCCCGCTAGCGGTAAATCACTAGGGTGAATCAACTGTCGGCGGGCGGCGTCGTACGAGTACGCCGGGGCCCCGCTGTCGGACGAGTTCTGTAGCCGCACGGACCTACGTCTGCGCCCAGCGCGCCGCGTCGGCCGCCGCACGCAACCACCGAGCATTCGACCATCACGCGGATCGCGGCGCGTGGTTGGTGCCCGACACCGCCGGGGCTGCCAACCTCTGGACTATATGAACGTGCGCCTGCGGTACATCGGTCGAGGGGTCACCGGTTCCGCCGGACCACCCCCTCGTCGAACAGGAGGGCCGGATATCCCCGCGTGTTGTGCCTTCTCCGCTCGCGCACCAATGGAGAACCCATCACAACCGCGGATATCCCATCGCGGGAAAGCGGCGGTGTGCGTACCACCTGCGGATTGCGGTCGCCGGCGGTCGTTTCAAGGTGCGTAGAGCGGTGGATTGCAGACCGGCGAGAGTGCCGTGCTCGACGGCGAAGACACCTGCGCGGCAGGTGACGAACGCGTCGAGGCCGCCCGTGCGCCACTCTGCTCGATTCGATGGCGCCCACGAGCTGCGGATCCTGGATCGGCGGCTGTCGTTCCAGAGTGTGTACGGCGTATGGAGGACGGATCCATGGCGGTCGTTCGAGGCGCCTACGAGCTGGGGATTGCAGACGGGGCGACGGTGCCTCGATGGCGCCCACGAGCTCTGGATCGCGGATCGGCGGCGGTCGTTCGAAAATGTGTACGGCGGTGACGACGCATCCAGGACGGTCGTGTCATGTACGTATAAGCGGGGAATCGCGGATCGGCGACGCGGCTCGAGCGCGCGCGGGATCTGTGGGTTGCGGATCGGTGACGGCGGTTCGGCGTACTAGGTAGGGCGTGCGAGAATGGGCGATTGTGACTCCCGTCAAAGCCCCGGACCCGGTACGTGCCAAGCCCGACGCCGTCGGTGTCGCGGCGGTCGAACCGGCCCGTGAGGCCGCGATCGTCGAAGCCGGCGCCGCACAGGTCGGCGAGTACCTCGGTTACTCGGTCGAGGGCGAGCGGCTCGTCACGCACTACTTCGCCTCCACCCACCCCGGATACCGCGGCTGGCGCTGGGCCGTGACCGTGACCCGCGCCTCTCGCGCCAAGACGGTCACGATCAACGAGGTCGTGATGCTCCCGGGTGACGAGGCGATCGTCGCCCCGGAGTGGGTCCCGTGGTCGGACCGCGTCCAGCCGGGCGACCTGCGCCCCGGCGATCTGTTCCCGACCCTCCCTGAGGACCCGCGCCTCGAGCCCGGCTTCACCGACACCGGTGCTCCCGATGACGTGCTCGCCGTCGTCGAGGAGCTCGGCCTCGGTCGGCAGCGCGTGCTCTCGCCGTTCGGTCGTGAGGACGCCGCCGAGCGTTGGTACGCCGGGGACTTCGGGCCTACGTCCGCGATCGCCCAGGCCGTCCCGTACAAGTGCCACTCGTGCGGGTACTGGATCCGCCTCGCCGACAGTCTCGGCCAGGCTTTCGGCGCGTGCACCAACGAGATGGCTCCTGGTGAGGGCCGCGTCGTCGCTTACGACTACGGCTGCGGTGCCCACTCAGATGCCGTCATCGAAAGCCCCGAACACCCCTCCGTCGAGCACGCCTTCGACACCACCGGCTACGACAACATGGAACTCGCGGACGCGGTCGACCCCGAAGTAGATCTCACCCCCGCCGCCAGCGACGAGCTGACCGAAGCTGACGCCGTCCAGTCCGAAGTAGAAGCCGCCGCCGAACCAGAATCCGACGACGACCTCCGCGAAGACTCACCCGACCTGCAGCCTTAGCGGCCAGCACGTCTTGCGGCCGTACCACCTGATTTCTCCTGCCGGACAAGCGCCCATCCTCCGACGCCGACGCGCGCCTCAGCGGGGATCTCAGTTGAGTTAGAGGCCGGCCAGTCACCAGATGTTCCCGGGACCGACGCGGTTTCAATCGGCACTATGGTGCCGACATCAGCACTATTGTGCCGACAGCGGCACTATAGTGCGGATTGTGGATATGTCTCAGCCGATCAATGCCGTCGTGCCTACTCTCGATGGTCCGGTGTTGGCTGTGCTGGCGCGGACCTCTCAACCACTGACCGGTCGGAAGATCCACCAGCTGGCCTCCGGTGGCAGTGAGACCGGTACGCGCAAGGTGCTGCGGCGCCTGGCCGGGACCGGACTGGTGATCGCGACGGAGGTCGGTGCAAGCGTGCAATACGTTCTGAATCGTGAGCATTTGGCTGCGAACGCCGTGCTGGAGTTGGCCGCGCTGCGGTCGCGGCTGTTCGAGCGTATGCGGGCTGCGATCGAGCACTGGGAGCCGACGGTGCAACCAACCCATGCCAGCGTCTTCGGGTCAACGGCTCGTGGTGACGGCGATCTGAACAGCGACGTCGACCTGCTCCTCGTACACGGCTTCCACGACGATCCGCCGACTGAGTGGGTTGGGTACGTCGCCGCGCTGGGCGATCTGGTCCAGGGGTGGACCGGGAACCAATTGCAGACCTATGAGCTCAATGAGGCTGAGTTGGCTCAACACATTCGGTCCGGCGATCCCCTCGTCAAAGAATGGTCGCGTGATGGCGTCACAATCACTGGTCCGGACCTTCGTACGCTGCGAAAGAAGATCGCGCACGACGTGATGCCGCGATGACACCGCAGCTGGGCAGGACCCAGGAATGCAACCGTGCTCAGGCGGTTGTCCGGCTCGACCAGGCGCGGGCCTTTCTCGAGGTCGCCGAGTTGGTGATTGGAGAAGACGATGAGCTTGCCAACGACAACGTCGTTGCGGCGCTCGCTGTATTGGCCGGCATTGCTGCCTGCGACGCGGCTTGCTGCGGGACCCTCGGCCGTCGCTCGCGTGGCCAGGACCATCGGCAAGCCATCCAACTGGTTGCTCGGCTGGGACTGATGGCAATGCGCTGTCGCAGGCGCTTCGTAGGCTGCTCGACATCAAGGACAACGCGCACTACGGGATGGTGTACGTCGGTCCTCGGCAGGCCAAGTCGGCGGTCCGCAATGCAAGGGCCTTGGTCGACGGCGCCGCCGAGCTACTGACCTAACCGGTCGCCCCGTGTATCGGCTCGCTTCTCGTGGAGCGAGTCCGCCGTCAACGGCTGGGGTCAGTCTTCGGTTTCGGGGCGGTGGCCGGCTTTGATGGCGGCCCAGCGGCGGCGGCAGTACCAGAGGCCTATGAGGCCTAGACCGAAGCCGGCGACGGGAACCCAGAGCCACCAGTCGAGGCCGTTGTCCTCGAGCTGCGGGCGGAAGAAGAGCAGGACGACGAACGCGATGATCCAGGCGACCATGCCGGTGATGACGCTCGGGATGCCGGAGAGGTCGAGGGGTTTGACCTCGGCGTGCACCAGCTCGCCGCGGGCGAGTTGGCTGGTCGGGTCGCTGCGCTTCTTGGGCGCTGCCTGCTCCTCCGTCACGGACCTACCTTAGCTCTCGCACCCCGGGCCACCCTGGCAACCAGCCCTGCCCCGGCCGCCGGGCGTCGGACGGCGACTTCAGCACTTCGTCAGTGACCAGCTGAGGGGCTGCGACACAGCCCTGATCCAGCGGTCTACTGAGGCCTGGATCACCTGCCCACGATCAGTCGAGGCGTTGGGGGCGGGGTGTATCGCAAAGGTTTGGGGGAAGTGTTCGCGCGTGGGTGGTTGAAATGGCACGATTCTGGCTATGAGCTCGCCCCAGGCCACGCAAGTCCGCTCCGCGTCCAAATCGTTCGACTCGTTCTTCAAGATCAGTGAACGTGGGTCCACCGTCGGCCGGGAGATCCGCGGCGGTCTGGTCACCTTCTTCACGATGGCCTACATCGTGGTGCTGAACCCGCTGATCATCGGCACCGTCAAGGACGGCACCGGGCAGTTCGTCGGCGGGGGCACCGACCCGGCGGCGTCGATCGCGAAGGTGGCGGTGGCTACCGCGCTGGTGGCCGGCGTGGTGACGATCCTGATGGGCGTGGTCGCGAACTTCCCGCTCGCGCTCGCCACCGGTCTGGGCCTGAACGCGTTCATCGCGTTCTCGGTCGCGACCAAGATGACCTGGGCGGACGCGATGGGACTGGTCGTCATCGAGGGCCTGATCATCCTGCTCCTGGTACTCACCGGGTTCCGCAAGGCGGTCTTCGAGGCGGTACCGCTACAGCTCAAGATCGCGATCAGCGTCGGCATCGGCCTGTTCATCGCGTTCATCGGCGTGATCGACGCGGGCTTCGTACGGCGTCCCGCCGCGCCGAGCGGCCCGCCGGTGGAACTCGGTGTCGGCGGCAACCTTCGCGGTTGGCCGGTGCTCGTGTTCGTGGTCGGTCTGGTGCTGATCGTCACGCTGTACGCGCGGAAGGTGAAGGGCGCGATCCTGATCGGGATCCTGGCCGCGACCGCGCTGGCGATCATCATCGAGATGGTCGCCAAGGTCGGCGCCCGTACGCCGGACAACCCGGGCGGCTGGGGTCTGAGCGTGCCGAAGTTGCCGGACGACTGGTTCACGAAACCGAACCTGGACACGATCGGTGAATTCAATCTGCTCGGGTCGTTCGACAAGATCGGCGTGGTGTCGGCGGTACTGCTGATCTTCTCGCTGATGCTGGCCGACTTCTTCGACACGATGGGCACGATGACCGCGATCGGCGCCGAGGCAGGCCTGCTGGACAAGGACGGGATCCCGCCGAACTCGCAGCGCATCCTGATCGTGGACAGTGTCGCGGCCGCCGCCGGTGGCGCCGCGTCCGTGTCGAGCAACACGTCGTACATCGAGTCGGCCTCCGGTGTCGGCGAGGGCGCACGGACCGGTCTGGCGAGCGTGGTGACCGGGATCTGCTTCCTGATCTCGATGGTGGTCGCGCCGCTGGTCACGCTGGTTCCGTACGAGGCGGCGACGCCGGCGCTGATCCTGGTCGGGTTCTTGATGATGACGCAGGTGAAGGGAATCGACTTCGACGACATCGAGGTCGCGTTTCCGGCGTTCCTGACCATCATCCTGATGCCGTTCACGTACTCGATCTCCGCAGGCATCGGCGCCGGATTCGTCGCGTTCGTGATCCTGAAGATCGTTCTGGGCAAGGCTCGCCAGGTCCACCCGTTGATGTGGGTGGTGGCCGCGCTGTTCGTCATCTACTTCGCGATCGGCCCGCTCGGCGACTGGCTGACCTGAGCCGCCGACCGCTCAGTACGTCGAATCGATCAGCGCGATCGAGTATTACAGCCCGGTGAATGCCCATGGCACCCTTCACCGGGCCGTACGCGTTGACGCGTAGTCCAGCCAGCTGAGGTCGCACGACCACGATCCGTGGCCGGAACCCTGGGTGCTGCATTTCGACAGGACATGCGCCGCATGGCCGGGCTGCGCCCCGCGTGGCCGGGCGCGCCGGCGCGCGCCTGAGTGCACCTGGTCCTGTCGAAATGCAGCTACCAGGGAATACCAGACCGTGGGCAGCCGTTTTCGTTAGCAAAGGTAATGAGTTAAGGTAAAGGACATGCCCGAAGTCGTAGCGCAGCAGGTGAAGAGTGACGTGGGCCTGGCCAGTGCGCTGCGGTCGTCGACCCTGCGGCTGTCCCGGCAGCTCCGCCGGCAGCGCGAGCCCGGTCACGACCTGACCGCGAACCAGCTGAGCGTGCTCGGCGCGCTGGCCAAGCACGAGGCGATGACGATCGGTGAGCTGGCTTCCCACGAGCAGGTGAAGCCGCCGTCGATGACGCGGATCGTGACCAACATGGAGGAGGCGGGCCTGGTCGTCCGCCGCCCGCACCCGACCGACAAGCGCCAGATCATGGTCGAGCTGACCATGCGGGCCGACGAACTGATCCTCGCCAACCGCCGGCGCCGCGACGAGTGGCTGCAGACCAAACTGAAGCAACTGACCCCTGAGGAGCGCGACATCCTGCGCAAGGCAGCCCCTGTTCTCGAACGCCTGGCGGCAACTAGATGAGCCCGACCTTCCGCGCGTTCAAAGTTCGTAACTTCCGTCTCTACGCCTCCGGCGCGATCGTCTCGAACGTCGGCACCTGGATGCAGCGTGTCGCCCAGGACTGGCTGGTCCTGGAGCTGACCCACTCCGGTACGGCGCTCGGTATCGTCACCGGCCTGCAGTTCCTGCCGGCCCTGTTGCTCGGCCCGTACGCCGGCCTGGTCGCCGACCGCCTCCCCAAGCGGCTGGTCCTGACCTGTACCCAGATCGCGATGGCCGGCGTTGCGCTGGTCCTCGGTGGTCTCACGATCGCGGGAGTCGTTCAACCCTGGCACGTGTACCTGCTGGCCCTGCTCTTCGGCGTCGGTACGGCGTTCGACGCGCCGACCCGGCAGGCGTTCGTGGTCGAGATGGTCGGCCGTGAGGAGCTGTCCAACGCGGTCGGCCTGAACTCGGCCTCGTTCAACGCGGCCCGCCTGCTCGGCCCTGGCCTGGCAGGCCTGCTGATCAACTGGATCGGCACCGGCCCGGTGATCATGATCAACGGGTTCACCTATGCCGCCGTGATCGTGTCGCTGCGACTGATGCGGGTCTCGGAGCTGCACACTCCGAAGCCGGCCGGCCGGGAGAAGGGCATGATCCGCGACGGCATGCGCTACCTGTGGCGCCGGCCAGAGCTGATGATGGTACTGGTGGCGGTGTTCTTCGCCGGCACGTTCGGGTTGAACTTCCAGCTGACCTCGGCGCTGATGGCGACCCAGGTCTTCCACAAGGGCGCCGGGGAGTACGGGATCCTCGGCTCGGTGCTGGCGATCGGTTCGCTGGCCGGTGCGCTGCTGGCGGCTCGCCGGGTCCGGATCCGGGCTCGTCTGGTGATCGGCGCCGCGATCGCCTTCGGTGTCGCCGAGGTGATCAGCGGACTGATGCCGACGTACCTGACGTTCGCATTGGTGTTGCCGTTCGTCGGACTGGCGTCCCTGACGATGCTGACCGCGGCGAACGCGACCATGCAGCTGAGTATCGAGCCGACCATGCGTGGCCGGGTGATGGCGCTGTACATGACGGTCCTGATGGGTGGCACTCCGATCGGTTCACCGCTGATCGGCTGGGTCGGGCAGGTGATGGGTGCCCGCTGGTCGCTGATCTTCGGCGGCGGGCTGACGGTGCTCGGCACGATCGCCTCGGTGCTGTACTTCTCCCGCCGGCGCGGTCTGGCGATCCGTCCGCGGCTGCTGCCTCGTCCGCACCTCGAGGTGCTCCCGCAGACCGAGCTCCTCGGCGAGAAGGTGGTTGTGAACGCCGCGCCGAAGGCTGAGGAGAAGGAGCCCGAGCTTCAGCCGGCCGAGAAAGCCGTCGGACCGAGGGTCGCCTAGGGCCGGATCCGGGTCAGCAGCCGCGCGCCGAAGAACAGCGCATCGACGTCGGACCCGCGGTCGGTGACCAGCGCCGCCGGATCGTGCTTCGGCTTCGGTCGCTCGAGCGGTGCCCGGGCCACGCTCATCCGGAGAAAGCCTCGGCTCCAGCCCTGGCCCGCGGCCCACTCGACGTCGACAATCTCGTCCAGCGCGACCGACCACGGGTTGCCGAGCGCCTTCTTCTTGCGCCCGGCGCCGCGCTTGTAGGCGAACGTGAGCTGCCCGTTCGCCACCGACAGCGTCGCGTCCCGCCCCTCGATCCGGTCGGGAGCAGCCGGCGGCGCGACCAGCCAGCGAGCGGCCGGAGCTGTCGGTACGTCGCGACGCGCGAGGGTACGGCGGATGTCCCGAGCGATCTGTCCCGCGACCGCCGGATCGTTGATCGGGAAGTGGTACAGCGAGTCGACATGCCCGCCCGTGACCGACTGCAGCGGATCGGCGCCCTCCCTCAGCACAAGTTGAAGCTCCGAAGCATTCACCTCGACGGCCTGTAGTGCCTCGACCGGCAGGATCCGCTCACCGAGCCGCGTGCGCAACGAGTCGCTCGCCGGGTCGTCGTACCGCACCCGGAGGGTCCCGGTTCCGTCCCAGACGACCGTGCCGCTCGGGCTCGTCAACTCACCACCTGCCACCCTGCCCATCATCCTCGCCGGGCGGGTCCACCGCAGGACCTCGCCCGCTCCGCGGTTCCGTGCCGCCCTGCCTGAAGACGACGATGCACGTAAGCGCCACAATGGGGTGTGACCCATTACGACCTCGTCATCATCGGGACCGGTTCCGGCAACACAATCGTCAACAAGCGGTTCGCGGACTGGAAGGTGGCGATCGTCGAGCGCGGCACGTTCGGTGGCACCTGCCTCAACGTCGGCTGCATCCCGACCAAGATGTTCGTGCACGCCGCGGACCTGGCCGCGACGCCGTCGGTGAGCTCCCGTTTCGGCATCGACGAGCAGTTGCTCGACGTCCGCTGGCCCGAGGTCCGGGACCGGATCTTCCACCGGATCGACCCGATCGCCGCGAGCGGTTCGGAGTACCGGCACCACAATCCCGACAACGCGAACGTCACCGTCTACGACGGCACCGGCCGGTTCACCGGCGTCAAGGAGCTGACCGTCGACAACAAGGACGGGTCGACGAGCGTCTTCAGTGCCGACCGGTTCGTGCTCGCGGCCGGCAGCCGCCCGATCGTGCCGCCGATCCCCGGCCTCGAGGAGACCGGCTACCACACGTCCAACACGATCATGCGACTCGAGGAGCTGCCGCGCCGGCTCGCGATCATCGGCAGCGGGTTCGTCGCCGCCGAGTTCGCGCACGTGTTCGCGTCGTTCGGGGTCGAGGTGACGATCATCGCGCGCTCGGCCACCCTGCTCCGGCACGAGGACGCCGAGCTGGCCGAGCGCTACACCGAGATCGCCCAGGCGAAGTACGACGTACGCCTGAACCACGAGACGATCCGGGTGGCCCGGCACGCCGACGGCTCGATCCTGCTCGGCATGCTGCACCCGGACGGCTCCGACGAGCTTGTCGTCGACGAGGTCCTCGTCGCGGTCGGCCGCGTCCCGAACTCGGACCTGCTGAACCTGGACGCGACCGGCGTCGAGGTCGACCACGAGGGGCGCGTGGTGGTCGACGAGTACCAGCAGACCACGGTCGACGGCATCTACGCGCTCGGCGACGTCACCACTCCGCATCAGCTCAAGCACGTCGCGAACCACGAGGCGCGGGTGGTGAAGCACAACCTGCTGAACCCGGACGACCGGATCACCTCGGACCACCGCTTCGTCCCGCACGCGGTCTTCAGCTCGCCGCAGATCGCCGCCGTCGGCTTGACCGAGGAGGAGGCCAAGGACCGCGGGATCCCGTACGTCGTGAGCGTGCAACGGTACGCCGACATTGCCTACGGCTGGGCTATGGAGGACACCACCGGCTTCGCCAAGATCCTGGCCGACCCGAAGACCGGCCTGATCATCGGCTGCCACGTCATCGGCCCGCACGCGCCGACGGTGATCCAGCCGGTGATCCAGGCGATGAGCTTCGGCGTGGACGCGTACTCGATGGCCCGGCAGCAGTACTGGATCCACCCGGCGATGCCCGAGCTGATCGAGAACGCGCTGCTGAAGCTGCCGCTAGACCCGAAAGGCTGAGATGACCTCGCCGACCGCGTCGAGCGTCTCGAGATCGGGCAGGCTGATCATCACCTCGGCGACGCCCGCCTCGGACAGCTCGCGGAACCGGCCGATCTGATCGTCGACCGTGCCGGCGTTCACCGAGGCGGCGTACCGGGCCGGGTCGACGTTCCGCGGCCGCAGTTTCTGCACGAGCCCGTCGAGGTCGCGCTGGTCCCTACCCACCAGCGTCGTCGAAAGATGCGTCAGCTCAACCGGTCGTGAACTGACCTTCCGCAGCCAGTCGGCCTTGTCGCGGACCTGAGCGGTGTCGCCAAAGACATTCACTGCGTCGGCGAGACGACCGGCCAGCCTGATGGTTCGTCGCCCGCTGCCGCCAACCAGGATCGGCAGATGCTCTTGCAGCGGCCGCGGATAGCACGTGGTGTCCGGCGCGTCGAGCACCTTCCCGCGGAACGGCTTGTTGCCCGGCCCCCACAAGGCAGGCAGCAACTGCAGCGCGTCCTCCAGCAGCGCATACCGTTCCGACACCGGCGGAAACGGCCATCCATAGGCCTTGTGCTCTGCCTCGAACCATGCGAGGCCAATCCCACACACCGCACGCCCACCACTCAGTACGTCGAGAGTCGCGGCGATCTTCCCCAGATGGGCAACGTTCCGATAGGTAATCCCGGAGACCAGCGTCCCGAGCCTCACCCGCGTGGTGCACGCGGCGAGATAGCCGAGCGTCGTCCAACTCTCCAGAAAGTCCTCCCAGGCCCGTCCGACCTGGGGGATCTGCCGGAAGTGATCCATCACGTAGATCGCGTCGAACCCGACCGCCTCGGCCCGCGAAGCCACCTCCCGGATCCACTCCGCCATCCCAGCCCGGCCCCCCTTGTGCGTGTAGCTGCTCAACTGCAGCCCGAACCGCAGTCCGGTCGGCGTCTCCGACTGCCGCGCCGCCGCGGCTGCCGACTCCACAAAGGCAGTTGGTACGACGCGCAGCGCGGTAGGCTGCAGCACGTCGTCGTACCCCTCGGTCGGCAACTCCTTCTTCACCGCCGTCCACGACCGGAGCTGCGAGGTCAGCACGTCGGCCGGGATCCGCTTCGACCGCTCGCGGTTCCGTCGCCGGCACTCCTCGGGTGAAGTGTCGAAACCCACCGCGACACAAGGCATTCCGGCCTCGCGCGCCAGCTCGAGCCACCGCAACCGCCGGTCCCGATCGAGCCCGAGCGTGTCGATGACCGTGGTCAGCTGCCGCCCGATCCGCTGCTTCACGACCTCTTCGAGCAGCGCAAACGCAGCGGTGCTCGCCGCGATGTCGTCCTCGCCGGCCCCGACCAGTGCCCGCAATCGATCACTCGACACGATCAGCTCCGCGCCGAACCGCTCCGCCGCCCACGTCGACTTCCCCGACGCCCCCGGCCCGACCAGCACCACCACGCAGGGCGACGGCAGCCTCAGCTTCTCCATAAAGGGAGTTTCCACCACCGCTACGATTTTGGGATGCGATTGTTCGTGGCCGTGGTGCCACCCATCGAGGTAGTGGAGGATCTGAGCGAGTTCGCCGAACCGCGGCGCGAGCATCCGGATGACGACATCCGGTGGTCCGCGGACGAGCACTGGCACATCACGCTGGCGTTCCTGGGCGACGTACCGGACTGGAAGGCCGACGAGCTGGGGGAGCGGCTCGAGCTGGCCGCGAAGCGGCAGAAGCCGTTCGACCTGCAGCTTCGCGGAGCCGGAGCGTTCCCCGGCGTCCCCGACGCCCGCGTGCTGTACACCGGCGTACGCGACGAGACGGAGTCCCTCAAGCACCTGGCGATGACCACGCGGTCCGCGGCGAACCGCGCCGGCGTCCCGGTCGAGGGACGGAAGTTCACGCCGCACATCACTCTGGCCCGGTTGCGCCGCCCGATCGACGTGACCCGGTGGGTCAGGATCTTCGATACGTACTCCGGTCCGGTCTGGACCGCCGGGAGCGTGCAGCTGATCGAATCCCGGCTCGGCGAGGGTCCGGGCCACAGTGCGGCGTACACCACAGTAGGTGAATGGGACTTCTTAGGTTAACCTCATGAAGGTTAGCCGTACCTAATGTCGTCACCGTGCACTGAAAGAGTCCCGCCATGCTCGCGAACTACCTGATCGGACTCCGCGAAGGACTCGAGGCATCGCTCGTCGTCAGCATCCTCGCCACCTTCCTGGTCAAGTCGGGGCACCGCGATCGGCTCAAACTGGTCTGGATCGGTGTCGCCACGGCCCTCGCCGTGGCCGGCGCCGCCTGGGGCCTGCTGCAGTTCGTCACCGCGCTGACCGCGAAGTCGTTCACCACCCAGGAGACCGTCGGCGGCGTGATGTCGATCCTGGCCGTCGGGTTCGTCACCTGGATGATCTTCTGGATGCGCAAGGCGTCCCGCAGTATCGCGAAGGAGCTACGCGAACGGATGGGCCAGGCGCTCGACGTCGGCGCCCGCGCCGTCGTCATCCTGGCCTTCCTCGCGGTCTTCCGGGAGAGCATCGAAACCGCGTTCATCGTGTACGCGTCGGCCGCCACCGCGACCTCCGCCGTACCGTTCATCGGCGTGCTGCTCGGGCTCGCCACCTCGGTCCTGCTCGGAGTCGCGATCTACCGCGGCGCAGTGAAGATCAACCTGGCGGTGTTCTTCAAGTGGACCGGCGCGGTGCTGATCCTGGTCGCGGCCGGCATCTTCGCCTACGGCTTCCACGACCTGCAGGAGGCGAACATCCTGCCCGGCCTGCACGCGGTGGCCTTCGACATCTCCCACGTGATCCCACCGGACAGCTGGTACGGCGTACTGCTCAAGGGCGTGTTCAACTTCAACCCGGCGCCGACCGTCCTCGAGGCGACCGCGTGGGTCCTGTACCTGGTTCCCGTGATGGTGCTCTACTTCCGCCCGGTCAAGAGCTCCGCGCCGCCCGCCGTACCCGCCGTCACGACCGCCGGCAAAGCGGCCTGATCCCTGTCTCGTTCCCGCTCAGGAGAAACATGTCCACGTCCCCCTTCCGTCGCGCCTCGATCCTGGGCGTCGTCATCGGCCTCGCCGCGCTGACCGCGTGTGCGAAGGACGAGCCCGCGGCGAAAGACGACGGCACCGGCCCGGTGTCGGTGAAGGCGACCGACTCGGCCTGCGACCTGAGCCGCCGCGACGTGAAGTCCGGCACCAGCACCTTCTCGGTCTCCAACGGCGGCAGCAAGGTCACCGAGTTCTACGTGTACGCCGAGGGCGACCGGGTGATGGGCGAGGTCGAGAACATCGGACCGGGTCTGAAGCGCGACCTGATCGTCGAGCTGCCGACCGGCAAGTACCAGGCCGTCTGCAAGCCGGGCATGGTCGGCGACGGTATCCGCGGCGACCTGACCGTCAGCGGTGACGCGGCCGCGCAGGTGGACGAGGACGCGTTGCTCAAGCAGGCCACCGCCAGCTACCAGCGGTACGTGAACTCGCAGGCGGTCGCTCTCGAGCAGAAGACGGTCGAGTTCGTCAGCGCGGTCAAGGCTGGCGACGTGGCCAAGGCGAAGGCGCTCTTCCCGGTGTCGCGCACGTACTGGGAGCGGATCGAGCCGGTCGCGGAGTCGTTCGGCGACCTGGACCCGAAGATCGACGCGCGAGTCAACGACGTCGAGGCGGGCACCGAGTGGACCGGGTACCACCGGATCGAGCAGGCGCTCTGGGTCTCCAACACCACCAAGGGCATGGAGAAGTACGCCGACCAGCTGCTGACCGACGTGAAGACGGTCGTCGCGAAGGCCAAGACCGTGAAGCTCACCCCGCTGCAGTTGGCGAACGGTGCCAAGGAGCTGCTCGACGAGGTCGCGACCGGCAAAGTGACCGGCGAGGAGGACCGTTACTCGCACACCGACCTGTGGGACTTCCAGGCGAACGTCGAAGGCTCGCAGGCCGCGATCCAGGCGCTCCGCCCAGCTCTGCAGGTGCGGGACGCGGCGCTGGTGACCCAGCTGGACACCAACTTCAAGGCCGTCTTCGCCGCGCTGGACAAGTACCGCGTCGGTGACGGCTTCAAGCCCTACACAGCGAGCGAGGCCGAGAAGAAGGCGCTCGGTGCCGTGGTCGACGGGCTGGCCGAGCCGGTCAGCACGGTTGCCGGAGTGATCGCGAAGAAATGAGCAAGCGTCAAGGACTCTCGCGTCGCGGTCTGTTCGGCGCCGCGGGCGCGGCCGTTGTCACCGGTGTCGGCGGGTACGCCGCCCACTCGGCGTTGGCCGGTGAGAAGTCGCAGGCCGCGGCTGACAACGGACCGGTTCAGTTCCACGGCCCGCATCAAGCCGGCATCGTCACGCCGGTCCAGGACCGCTTGCACTTCGCGGCGTTCGACGTGACCACGACCAAGCGGGACGAGCTCATCGCGCTGCTGAAGGAGTGGACCGCCGCGGCCGCGCTGCTGACGGCCGGCCGCGACATCGGTCAGTACGGCGCGGTGAACGGACCGGACGAGGCTCCGCCGGAGGACACCGGCGAGGCGGTCGGTCTACCGCCGGCCCGGCTGACGCTGACGATCGGGTTCGGTCCGTCGCTGTTCGACCAGCGGTTCGGGCTCGCGTCCCGGCGTCCGAAGGCCTTGGTCGATCTGCCGCACTTCATCGGGGACAACCTCGACCCGGAGCGCTCCGGCGGCGACATCGCCGTACAGGCCTGCTCGGACGATCCGCAGGTGGCGGTGCACGCGATCCGCAACCTGGCCCGGATCGGGTTCGGCCGGGTCGCCGTACGGTACTCGCAGCTCGGGTTCGGCCGTACGTCGTCGACGTCGCGGGCGCAGGCCACACCGCGGAACCTGTTCGGCTTCAAGGACGGCACGAACAACCTCAAGCTCGAGGACGCCGGCAAGCTCGAGCAGCACCTCTGGGTGCAGCCCGAGGACGGACCGGACTGGATGGTCGGCGGCTCGTACCTGGTGTCGCGCCGGATCCGGATGAACATCGAGACCTGGGACCGGACGTCGCTCGGCGAGCAGGAAGGCATCATCGGCCGCGGCAAAGGCACCGGTGCCCCGTTGGGCAAGGCCGACGAGTTCGACGCGATCGACTTCAACGCCAAGAACGCCGACGGTCAGCCGAAGGTGCCGACCGACTCGCACGTCCGGCTCGCGCACCCGCAGTTCAACAACGGCGCCGAACTGCTGCGCCGCGGCTACAATTTCGTCGACGGCTCCGACGGGCTCGGCCGCCTCGACGCCGGCCTGTTCTTCCTCGCCTACCAGCGCGACCCGCGCAAACAGTTCATCCCGATCCAGCAGCAGCTGTCGCGCCACGACACGATGAACGAGTACATCCAGCACGTCGGCTCGGCCGTCTTCGCCTGCCCCTCCGGCGTCACCCCCGGCTCCTACTGGGGCGAAAAACTCTTCACCTGACCGCCGCGAACTGCTCGGCGTTCTGGTCGAGAACGACGGCGGCCCGGTGCTCTGTGCGAGCACCCGGCCGGTAGTTCTCGAAGTACTACGTCCTATTTGACCGCGCCTGCGGTTACACCGGCGACGAAGTGTCGCTGGGCGAGCAGGAAGCCGATCACGACCGGGACGCTGACGACCAGTGCGGCCGCCATGATCTGGTTCCAGTAGATGTTCGTCTGCGTGGAGTACTGCCGCAGACCCACCGACAGCGTGCGGTTCGCCTCGGTCGTCATCACCGACGCGAACAGCACTTCGCCCCAGGCGGTCATGAACGAGTAGATCGCGACCGCGATCACGCCGGGACGCGCGGCCGGCAGCACGACCCGTACGAGCGCGCCCATCGGCCCGCACCCGTCGACCATCGCCGCCTCGTCGAGCTCGCGCGGGATGCTCTCGAAGTACCCGGCCAGCATCCAGATCGAGAACGGCAGGCTGAAGGTCAGGTACGTGATGATCAGGCCGAGCCGCGTCCCGACCAGCTGCAGCCCGAACGAGTTGTTGATGTTCACGAAGATCAGGAACAGCGGCAGCAGGAACAGGACGCCGGGGAACATCTGCGTGGACAGCACCGTGGTGGTGAACACCGTCCGCCCGTGGAACTTGAACCGGGACACCGCGAACGCGGCCAGGATCGCCAGCACGACCGAGAACACCGTTGCCGACACCGAGACGATCGTGCTGTTCACGAAGTACCGGGCCAGCGGCACGGTCTTCCACATGTCCACGAACGGATCGATGGTCAGGTTCGACGGCCACCAGGTGAACGCGCCCTGCACGTCCTTCAGCGGCTTGAGCGACGACGTCACCATCACGTAGAGCGGCACCAGGACGAACAGCCCGAGGACCACCAGGACGACGCCGCGGTACAGCTTGAAGCCTCTGGTCTCACGCACGGCGCGACCTCCTTCCGGTGACGAGCAGGTAGATGCCGGTGACGATCATCAGGAAGATCAGCAGCAGCACCGACATCGCAGCGCCGGTGCCGAAGTTCCAGGTCAGGAACGACGCGTTGTAGATGTGGAACGTGATCAGGTCACCGGCAGGCGGCTGCGCCGTACCGAACAGCACGTACGGCGTGTTGAAGTCACTGAACGTCCACAGGAACAGCACCAGCACGAGCACCAGGTTCACCGGGCGCAGCGAGGGCAGCGTGATGTTGCGCCACTGCCGCAGATTGCCGGCGCCGTCGACCGACGCGGCCTCGTAGAGGTCGTGGGGAATGCTCTGCAGGCCGGCCATCAGGGTGAGGAACGCGAACGTCCACAGCTTCCAGGTGGCGACGGTGATCAGCGAAACGAGCGCGTTGCCGCCGATCAGCCAGAACGTCCCGCCGTCGCTGAGGTGCAGCTGGTTCAGCACGTGGTTCACCGCGCCGGTGTCGCGCTGGAGCATGAAGTTCCAGGTCAGGATTCCGGCGTACGCCGGCAGCGCGTACGGCACCAGGAACAACGTGCGGAGCAGGCTCCGGCCGCGGAACGACGGCTGCAGTGCGACCGCCGCGGCCATACCCAGCACCCAGGACAAGGCCACGGTGATCAGGGAGAAGACGACCGTGACTCCGAACGACTTCAGCAGGGCCTGACCCACCGCGTTGTTGAAGTCGAGCGCGACCTTGTAGTTGTCGAGCCCGGCGCTGGGCGCGGCGGACCAGTTCGCGATGTAGAACTTGGTCAGCTTGACGAAGCTCATCCAGATCCCGACCAGCATCGGGACGATGTGGATGAGCAGTTCGGCCAGGACGGCCGGTGCCAGCAGCAGATAGGGGAGCCACCGGTTCAGACCGGGCCGGTGCTCGGGTCCGCGCTTGTTCTTTGTCTTCGCAGGCGTCGCGGCGGCCGGCGTCGCTTCCTGTGTGGCGACGGACATCCTTCTGGTCGCCTCCTGTCTGTTGGGGCTGATGGGCTGACGCGGGCAGTGGCCCGGACGGGTCGGTCCGGGCCACTGGGCGCTCGTCAGCTGCTCGCCGCGACCTGGTCCTCGGCGGTCTTGAGGGCCGCCTTCACCTCGTCAGCGGTCACCGTTCCGCCGGTGGCGATCTTGGAGAACATGCTGTTCATCGCCTTGCCGACGGTGCTCTCGAACTGGTCCTCGGCCGGCACCAGCGGCAGCGGCTTGGACTTGGTGTTGTAGACGTCCTGGAACGTCGCAGCCTCGGCCGCGTCGGTGGTGAAGACCGGCTTGGCGTCCTTCAGTACCGGCAGCGAGGAGAACGGCTTGCCCAACGTGGTCTGGGTGTTCGCATCCGTCATGTACTTGACGAACTTCAGCGCCGCGTCCTTGTGCTTGGTGTTCTTGAAGATCGACAGGTTGATGCCGGCCACGTGGCTGGCCACCTGCTCGGCGCCGGCCGGGGCCGGGAACGGCACGACGCCGTACTCGCCGGGCTTCATGCCGTTGGCGACGATCGAGGAGTCGGCGTTGTTCTGGTTGATGACCATCGCGACCTTCTTGTTGGCGAAGTCGTTCACCGACTTGGTGCCGTTGTCGTACTGCGCGTTCGACGGGTTCGCGACCTTGTCCTTCTGCATCAGGTCGAGGTACCGCAGGACGCCCTGCACGTTGCCGTCACCGGTGAAGGTCGGCTTGCCGTCGCCGTTGAACCAGTCGGCCTTGTTCTGCGCGGCGTTGATGAACGCGAAGTGCACGTTCTCGGTGTAGCTTCCGGCCGCCAGCGCCATGCCCCACTGGTTCTTGGCCGGGTTGGTCAGCTTCTTGGCCGCGGTGACCATGTCTTCCCAGGTCTTCGGCGGCTGCAGGCCGGCGGCCGCGAACATCGCCTTGTTGTAGTACAGGCCGTAGGCCAGACCGTAGAGCGGGACCGAGGTCGGGTCGGTGCCCTCCTTGCCGCCGGTCGCCAGGGCCGTCGGCACGAACTTGTCCTTCCCGCCGATCGCGTTCATCGCGTCGCCGTCGAACGGCAGGAACGCGTCGGTGGCCTGCAGCGAGGCGGCCCAGGTGTTGCCGATGTTGACCACGTCGGGCGCCTGGCCCGAGGTGATCGCGGTCTGGATCCGGGTCTGCAGATCGTTCCAGCCGATCACCTCGAGGTTGACCTTGATGCCGGTGTCCTGGGTGAACTTCTGCAGGACCGGGGTCAGCACCTCCTTGTCGTTGTCCAGGCTGGTGCCCTGGTTGCTGGCCCAGTAGGTCAGCGTCTGGTCGCCACCCGAACTACCGCCGGAGGAACCGCCCTTGTCGTCGCTGCCGCCGCATGCGGCCAGGCTGATTCCCAGAGCGGTCGCCGCCACTGCGGCTACAAGCGAACGCAGTCTCACGTCGGACTCCCTCGTCCCGTCTGAGCCTCCGCGGAGCTGCGGAGGCGGATCGGCCCCATAGTGGCCTAACCGGTTAAGTTTCGAAACCCTAACCGGTTCAGTTCTTGGGTCTTCGTTACTACCTCGTGACTCGACAAACCTTCACCCGGCCTGCGGAAAACGCAATCCGACACACTCCGGAACCGGCCGAATTCATACAGTCCTGAAACGGCGTTCGCGGAGTACGCCGGAAATCTGCACGGCATTTCCGGTCGGTTCCCGCCCGCCCGCCCCGCAAACCGCCAACCTGACAGGTCGAGCCGGCTGGTTCAGCCGGTCGTACGTCGTCGCGCTCGCACCTAGCCGCCGGAGTCGGGGGATCGGGGCTCAGGCGGGTGGGCCGGAGGATTCGCGGGGGCGCAGTTCGCCGGCCGGGGCCCATTCGTGCAGGTCGGGATCGCCGGTGACGATGCGGAGCAGGAGGTCGGCGGCGGCGCGGCCGCGTTCCATCGTCTTCTGGTCCACGGCCGTGATGCCGGGGCGGGCGAGCGCGCACAGCGGCGAGTCGTCCCACGCGACGATCGAGACCCCACCGGGGACCGGCGTACCCAGGTCCATCGCCACCCGGAGCGCGGCGACCGCCATCAGGTCGTTGCCGAGCACGATCGCCGTCGGCGGGTTCGGTCCGGTCAGTAGTCGGCGGGTCAGCTCGGCGCCGTCGTCGTACCGGTAGCTGCCCTCGATCTGCCGGACCCGGATCCCGTGCTGCGCGGCCTGCTGCTGCAGGATCTGCACCCGGAGCTGCTCGTGCACGAACGTGAACGGCCCGCTGATGTGCGCGATGTCTCGGTGCCCGAGCTCGACCAGGTGGTCGAGCAGCAGCGAGACGGTCTCGTCGGGCGAGCTGATCAGCCGCCCGACCCCGTCGTCCGGCGCGTTCGAGCTGACCACCACGCACGGCACGCCGAGCTCCTTCAGCACCGGCACCCGCGGATCGTCGTCGTGCTCGTCGAACAGGATGAACCCGTCGACCCGCCCCTGCCGCGACCAGCGACGGAGTACGTCGACATCCTCGCCGTGCTCGCCCGTCAGCCGGAGCAGCAGCGAGGAGTCGACCTCGTTCAGGTACTGCTCGATGCCGACCAGCGTTCGCATGTAGAACGCTTCGGTCGAGATCAGTGCCGGGTCGCGGGCGATGACGATCCCGATCGTCCGCGTCCGGCTCGCCGACAGCGCGACCGCCGCCGAGTTCGGGTGGAAGCCGAGCTCCTCGGCCAGGTCGAGGACCCGCTGCCGGGTCTCCTCGCTGACTCCGGACCGGCCGTTCAGTGCGTACGAGACGGACGCCTTGGAGATGTGTAGCCGGCTGGCGAGGTCGCTGATCGTGACGCGATGACTCCGGCGCGTACTGCTGCCCGGACCGCCGTCAGCGGTCTCACCGTCTGCCACGGATCCGTTGGTGGTCATCGTCTGGCTCCCCGCACAGACGGGAGGTTAGCAGCGGGATTTCGGGGCTGGCGGTCCTTCCGGGATTTGGATAGCGTTTTCCCATGGTCCCGAACGAGCCGTTGCGGCTGGATTTCCTGCCCTGGGAGTACGCCCGGAAGGCCTCCGACGAGGAGCGTGCCCGGCAGACCGAGCGACAGGCCAGGCTCGGCGGTTCGGTCGAACTCGGCCCCGACGTGTACGTCGCCGAGTCGGCCGCGGTGTACTGCGACGAACTGACGATAGGCGAGCGTTCGTACATCGCCGCGCACGCGTACGTGACCGGGCAGCTCGCGCTCGGCTCGGACTCGACCATCAACCCGTTCGCCACCGTCCGCGGCCGGATCACGATCGGCGACGGCGTGCGGATCGGTGCGCACACGTCGCTGCTGGCGTTCAACCATGGCACCGCCCCGGGTCAGCCGATCTTCAAACAACCTCACACCGCCCTCGGTATCACGATCGGCGACGACGTCTGGATCGGCTCCAACGTCACGATTCTCGACGGCGTCACAGTCGGCCCCCACACCATCATCGGTGCCGGCGCCGTCGTCACCAAGGACATCCCCGCCAATTCCGTGGCCGCCGGCAACCCGGCCCGCATCCTCCGCTCGCGGACAGGAGCCTCCATGTCAGGTGATCTCCGGACCAAGCTGAAAGACTTCGCCGCGAAGGCGCGCGAGCAGAACGACGACCTGCTGCTGCGGTGCTGGGACGGCGAGCGCTTCGTCGACCGCCCGGGTCTCGACCGCGAACCCGAGATCCGTCCGTGGTGCGACGCCATCGAGATCTCCGACCTGTTGGTACGCCGTACTCCAGTGGGTCACGCCCGCGACGACCTCGTCCGCCGGCTCCGCGCCCGCCAGGATCCGGGCACCGGACTGGTCTCACCAGGAGACCTGTCCGACGATGGACTCGGCAAACCTTCCGATGCCGAGCTCTCTGTCCTGACGGGCCCCGCGAGCTACCACGTGCTGTGCGTCGGCTACGCCCTCCAGGTCCTGGACAGTAGCTTCGAGCACCCGATCACCACCGCGTTCACTCCGGAAGATCTCGACAACTTGCCCTGGGCAAGGAGAGCGTGGTCTGCCGGCTCCGGCATCGATGCCTTGGGCACGGCGATTGCCCGGAATCTCTACGATCACAAGGAATCCGGCCCACTCGAAACCCTGATGGGCTGGCTACTCACTCGTGTCGATCCGGAGACAGGTGCCTGGGGTCAGCCCCATCCGGATGATGGCTGGCTGCAGGTCGCGAACGGCTTCTACCGCCTCACCCGCGGAACGTACGCGCAGTTCGGCCTGCCACTTCCGTACCCGGAGCAGGCGGTTGCCACTGTCCTTGCCCATAGCAACGATCGGCGGATGTTCACCGGCGACAACTACAACGCCTGCAACGTTCTCGACGTCATCCATCCGCTGTGGTTGGCGCGCAAACAGACGACCTACGGCGAGCAGGAAGGCCGCCGCTGGGCCGAGGATCAGCTCCGGGCGATCCTCGCCCGTTGGGTCGACGGCGCCGGTTTCGCCTTCGCCCCGGACGGCACCGACGACCGGGCCGTCCCCGGACTCCAGGGCACCGAGATGTGGCTCGCGATCATCTGGCTGCTCTCGGATTACCTGGGCCTGTCCGACGCGCTCGGCTACCGCCCGCGCGGCGTCCATCGCCCGGAGCCGCTCGTCAGCTTCCGGTGACCCATCGGTCCGCGTGAGATCGACCACCGTGCCGACCCCCTCGGCACGTTGGTCGGCAACTTCCGCCTACTCTGACGGAGTGGATCCCCGCACGCGCCGACTGGTGACCTCCCTGGTACTGGCCGCCCTGGTAGCCATCGTCGTAGTCGCGGCCATACTCCGCTGACGCTAACGTCGCCCCCATGACGGTGCTTTTTGCCGGGCCTCCGGCGCCGGCGTGGTCATGGGGCTTTGACTCCCGCCCTTCCCTCGTCGCTCCGGTCGCTTCGCTCCCTACGCTCCTCAGTCCAGGCCGGGAGGCCCCATGACCGGTACGAGGTCGTCCTATCTGATGAGAGCTGGTTTGGTCCGTAACGTGCGGTCGGGGGAGCACCTGACCACGTTCGTGGTGTCCGGTGTGGCGACGGTACTGATCACCCGGCTGATCCTCAGCCTGAGTGGCTACCCGCAGATCGGCGGCAAGGGGCTGCACATCGCCCATGTGCTGCCAGGTGGTCTGCTGATGCTGATCGCGATCTCCCTGCTGCTCGGGTACGTCGGTCCGGTCGTCCGGCCCGCCGCGGCGACGGTCGGCGGGATCGGGTTCGGGCTGTTCATCGACGAGGTGGGGAAGTTCGTCACCTCGGACAACAACTACTTCTACAAGCCGACAGCCGCGATCGTGTACCTGGTCTTCGTGCTGATCGTCCTCGGCTTCCGCTTCCTCACCACGCGACGGCCGATCGATCCGCGCGAGGAGCTGGCCAACGTCATCGACCATGCGGTCGAGGGAGTCGCCGGTGGCCTGTCCCGTCGCCGGCGGGCGGAGGCGTCCCAGTTGCTGGGCGTGGTAGGCGAAGACGTGCAGGGTCGGCGTGAGACCGAGAGTCTCCTGGCTGCCTGTCCGGACGACGAGGTGGAGCTGGCTGCTCCGGTGGACGCCGGCTGGCAGGCGTTGCACCGTGGCTTCGAACGGCTGGCCACCCATCCGAAGGCGCCGCGGGTAGCCGTCGCGGTGCTGGCCGTGCAGGTCGTCGCCGAACTCGTCATTGCCATTGTGGTCGGGCAGGGACTCAACCACCTCCCAGTGCTCGGGGTGACCGTCGGCAGCGTGCTGTCGGCGACCTTCACGGTGCGGGGTGCTCTGGCGCTGCGAAGAGGCAATCGAGCCCGCGCGGTCCGGCTGTTCGAGCTGGCGGTGCTCGTGTCATTGCTGATGACGCAGGTCTTCCAGTTCGCGGCGACGCAGTTCGCGGCGGCGTTCGGCATGCTGCTGGACCTGGTCATGCTCGGCCTGCTTCGCGCCGAGCGGGACCGGATGCGGCGCGTGGTGGAGGAGGCGAAGGCTAGGACGCGGCAACTGCCATTCGATCAGGATCTGCCCTCGGTACCGCCGCAGGATCCGCCGGATCGCGGGTAGCCTTCCAGTTCTCGTGCCGGCCGATCAGCACCGGTGACATGGTCGCGACGAAGTAGATGACGCCGCCCGCGAACAGCGCAGGCACCAGTCCAACGCCGGCAACCGCGGCGCCGGCGATCAGGCCGCCGAGTGGTACGCCGGTCCAACAGACCGCGTCGGCCAGCGAATTCACCCGGCCGAGCAGCTGACTCGGGATCCGCTCGATGAATAGTGCACCGAGCACCGGGTTGATGAAGCCGGCTCCGATGCCACCCACGGCGTACACCGCCATCAGGGCCCAGACCGGTGCGTCCGTCCCCATCACGATGAAGCGCGGGGCGCCGGCGATCAGGAAGGCCAGTGTGAAGACCAGCTTGCGCGGGATCCGGTCTCCGACAGCCGCCGCGACCAGCGCGAAGATCGTCGCGGTCACTCCGAACGACGTGAGGATCAGGCTGGTGTGTCCGGGCCCGTAGCCGTGGTCCTTGATCCAGACCGGCAGCAGTACGGCGCCGATCGCCGCGTCGAGCAGGTTGGTCACGGCGATCATGATCACCAGCGGCAGCATCAGCTTGTCGGTGCGGAGGAAATGCCAGCCTTCCAACAGCCGGCGGCCGTACCCCTGCTCGGCCTGATCGGTGGACTCCTGCTTGACGTGCCTCGGGATCCAGCGGGCGATGAGTACGGCGCAGATGCCGAACGACGCCGCGTCGATCCAGAGCGCGTTGACCGCTCCGACCAGCGTGATGAGTCCGCCGGCGAGTGCATACGCGAAGAAGCCGGCCAGGCGGTCCGTCGTACTCTCCAGGCCTGTCACCCGCTCCAGCGGCACCCTGGCTGCCCGGGCGATGTCCGGGATGAGTGTGGCCTTGGCGGCATCACCTGGGCCGCGTAGCGCGCCGGCGATCGCGACCAACACCAACATCGTCGGAAAGTGCAGCAGCCCCAACGTGTGCAGCAGCGGCACCATGGCCAC
>Ga0136846_1235155_pt1 | contig 34898 bp, 28 predicted proteins | sample HopSoiMetagenom2_FD_96841 | JGI IMG/M metagenome (GOLD analysis project Ga0136846, IMG submission 96841) | Grasslands soil microbial communities from Hopland, California, USA - 2 Assembly 2016 (version 4) | ecosystem: Environmental > Terrestrial > Soil > Grasslands | place: USA: Hopland...
ACGGTGACGCGGCCGATGTCAAGGTCGCCGCCTTCTGCTCCTCCGAGCCGGACGCCGGCTCCGACGTCGCCTCCATGCGCACCCGCGCCATGTACGACGAGGCCAAGGACGAGTGGGTCCTCAACGGTACGAAGACCTGGGCGACCAACGGCGGCATCGCCAACGTCCACGTGGTCGTCGCCGTGGTCGACGCGGACCTGGGCTCCAAGGGCCACGCCTCGTTCATCGTGCCGCCGAACACGCCCGGCCTGTCCCAGGGCCAGAAGTTCAAGAAGCACGGCATCCGCGCCTCGCACACCGCCGAGGTCGTCCTGGAGAACGTGCGCGTCCCCGGCTCCTGCCTGCTCGGTGGCAAGCAGAAGCTCGACGAGCGCCTCGCACGGGCCCGCGAGCGGGCGAAGTCCGGCGGCGAGCGCGTGAAGAACGCGGCGATGGCCACGTTCGAGGCGAGCCGCCCCGCCGTCGCCGCGATGGCGGTGGGTACGGCCCGCGCCGCGTACGAGGTCGCCCTCGACTACGCGAAGACCCGTGAGCAGTTCGGTCGTCCGATCATCGACAACCAGGGGGTCGCCTTCCAGCTCGCCGACATGCGTACGTCCATCGACGCGGCGCGGCTGCTGACGTGGCGGGCGTCGTGGATGGCGATCAACGGGAAGCCGTTCACGGCGGCGGAGGGGTCGATGTCGAAGCTGTTCGCGAGCGAGACGGCGAAGAAGGTTACTGGGCAGGCGATTCAGATACTCGGGGGGAACGGGTATACCCGGGAGTACCCGGTGGAGCGGATGCACCGGGATGCGGCGATTTATACCATTTTTGAAGGTACGAGTGAGATCCAGCGGTTGGTGATCGCGCGGACTCTTTCGGGGATGCCGATTCGGTAGAGCCGTGGGGGGTGCGGTGCGTTTCGGGCTGCGGGTGCGTTGTGGCTTGTCGCGCAGTTCCCCGCGCCCCTAAAGACGGCCGGTCAGCGTGCCCGCTACCCGGACGTGCTGCCGCTGCTGTGGGCGATGCAGGCCACGTCGATTCGGTCGGCCAGTTTGGCGAGTTCGATCGTGAGGGCGGCCACCGTGTCCTCGTCGAGGTCCTGGCCGGCCTCCACGAGATGCAGCCAGCGGCCGCCGACCGTGCGCAGGAGTTTGCTGACGTCGGAGGCGGCAACCTGCAACGTGCCGCGGTCGTCGACGATCAGAGGAAGAGTCACTTCGCGGTTCACAGGGGCGATCGTAACCGCGGAACGCTCACGCTCCGTGCCATACCGTGGTGATGTTGCAGAACTCGCGGATTCCGTGTCCCGACAGCTCACGCCCGTATCCGGACCGCTTGACCCCACCGAACGGGAACGCCGGGTGTGACGCGGTCATCCCGTTGACGAACACGCCGCCCGCGTCCAGGTCCCGGACGAGACGGTCCACCTCGGCCTCGTCGCGGGTCCACACGTTCGAACTGAGGCCGAAGGGCGTGTCGTTGGCGATCGCCAACGCTTCTTCCAGATCGGCGGCGCGGTACAGCGTCGCGACCGGGCCGAACGTCTCCTCCTGGTGAATGCGCATCTCGCTGGTGACGTCGGTGAGGACGGTCGGCGCGTAGTACCAGCCGCGGTCCATGAACCCCTCGGGACGTTCGCCACCGCACAGAACCGTCGCGCCGCTCTCCACCGCCTCGTCCACCAGCGCCTCCAGATCCTCGCGCCCCCGCTCACTGGAGAGCGGCCCGACCTCCGTGCCCTCGGCCAGCGGATCGCCGACCTTCAGCGCCGCCATGGCCCTCGTGAAGCGTTCCGCGAACGCGTCGAAGACATCCGTGTGCACGATGAACCGCTTGGCGGCGATGCACGACTGCCCGTTGTTCTGCACACGCGCAGTCACCGCGACCTCGGCGGCCCGATCGACGTCGGCGGACGCCAGGACGATGTACGGGTCGCTGCCGCCGAGCTCCAGCACCGTCCGCTTGACCTCGTCCCCGGCGACGGACGCCACCGCGCGCCCGGCGGGCTCACTGCCGGTGAGCGTGGCCGCCCGCACCCGGGGGTCGCGCAGGATGTCCTCGACGGCGCCCGACCCGATCAGCAGCGTCTGGAAGCAGCCCTCGGGGTAGCCCGCCCTGCGGAACAGGTCCTCCAGATAGAGGGCGGTCTGCGGGACGTTCGAGGCGTGCTTGAGCAGGCCCACGTTGCCCGCCATCAGCGCCGGCGCGGCGAAGCGGATCACCTGCCAGAGCGGGAAGTTCCACGGCATCACCGCGAGCACGGGCCCGAGAGGACGGTAACGGACCACGGCACGGGAGCCCCCGGAGTCCTTGACGTCGGCCGCGGAGGGCTGCTCGTCGGCGAGGAGTTCCTCGGCGTGGTCGGCGTACCAGCGCATCGCCTTCGCGCACTTCGCCGCCTCCGCGCGGGCCTGCGTGATCGGCTTGCCCATCTCCAGCGTCATGGTGCGGGCGATGTCGTCCCGGTCCTCGTCGAGCAGCCCGGCGGCCCGGCCCAGCAGCCGGGCGCGCTCGGCGAAGCCGGTCGTGCGGTACGTACGGAAGGCGGCCTCGGCGGTCGCGAGCCTGCGCTCGATCTCCTCGCCGTTCATCGCCTCGTACGTTTTGAGCGTCTCGCCGTTCGCCGGGTTCACCGTCGCGATGGGCATACCGTGCCTCCTGCTCGAGGGCTGTCCTTCGACCTTCCCGCGCGCCGACGGCCCCCGCAACGCGTACGACGCGACCACCGGCGCGGTCTCAGCGCCCCGAGTGCTCCGTCAGCCGGTCCAGAAACCCGCCCTGCGCCTTCACGATCACCGCGCGCGCCGCATCGAGCCCGAACCACCGCACCCGGTCCAGCTCGGGGAACTCCCGCTCCTGCCCCGATCCCCGGGGCCACTCCATCCGGAACGTGCCCGGCACCACGGCCGCCGGATCGAGATCCGCCTCGACCGCCCACGCCGTGACGACCTTCCCGCCCGCCTGCCGGACCTCGCCGAGCGGCACGGACTCGCCCTCGGGCGGCGCCAGCCCCAGTTCCTCCCGGAACTCGCGGCGCGCCGCGTCCCAGGCCGTCTCCCTGTCCCCGTACTCACCCTTGGGAATCGTCCAGGCCCCGGCATCGCGACCGGCGAAGAAGGGCCCGCCCATGTGCCCGAGCAGCACCTCCAGGCCCTCGCTCTCCTGACCGGGCGCGGCCCGCCGGAACAGCAGCAGTCCGGCGCTGCGCCGCACCCTCGCTGTCGCCCTCTCCGTCACCGGGCCACCTCCGGGTGCGCGGCCAGCAGGGTCTGTACGGTGTCGGCCTCCTCCGGTGTCTTGTCCTCGCGGTAGCGGACGACGCGGGCGAAACGGAGGGTGACGCCGGCCGGATAGCGGGTGGACCGCTGCAGGCCGTCGTAGGCGATCTCGACGACCAGTTCGGGCCGTACGGTCACCACCCAGCCGTCGTCCGACACGGCCAGCGCCTGGAGCCGTTCGGTCTGCCAGGACAGCATCGCGTCGGTCATGCCCTTGAAGGTCTTGCCGAGCATGGCGAAGGACCCGTCGGGGTTGCGGGCCCCGAGGTGGAGGTTCGACAGCTTGCCGGTACGGCGTCCATGGCCCCACTCGGCCGCCAGCACCACCAGATCGAGCGTGTGTACGGGCTTGACCTTCAGCCAGGCCGCACCGCGCCGGCCCGCGCTGTAGGGGGCATCGAGGGCCTTGACCACGACGCCCTCGTGACCGCGCGCGAGGGTGTCGGCGAGGAACTCCTCGGCGGCGGGCAGGTCGGCGGGGCCACCGACGAGCAGGCGCCGTACGCGCATCGGTTCGGGAACCAGGCGGGCCAGAGCGGTGTGCCGTTCCGCGAAGGGGAGGTCGAGGAGGTCGTGGCCGTCGACCGACAGGGCGTCGAAGAAGACGGGGGAGACGGGGACGTCCCGGGCGGCCGTTTCGACGTCCACGCGTGAGCCGACGCGTCCGGCGGTCTCCTGGAAGGAACGCGGGCGGCCGGCCGTGTCGAAGGCGATGACCTCACCGTCCAGGATGAACCGCTCGCCTCTCAACGTCCGTGCGGCGGTGGTCAGTTCGGGCAGTCGGTCGGTGATGTCGTCGAGGGTGCGGGTGTAGAGCCGTACGTCGTCGCCGTCCCGGTGGACCTGGACCCGGATGCCGTCCAGTTTCTCCTCGACGGCACAGGCCCCGAGCTTCTCGACGGCCTCCGCGACCGAGGAGGCGCTGTGCGCGAGCATCGGCAGGACGGGGCGGCCCACGGTGAGCCGGAAACGGGCGAGGGCCGTGGGACCGTCGGCGAGCAGGGCCTGCGCCACGGGCTGGATCGCGCCGGCGAGCATCACCGCCCGCCGTACGTCCGCGGGCGGGGCCTCGGTGGCCGCCGCGAGCCCTTCCACGGCGACCGCGTCCAGGGCGCCCTGCCGTACCTCGCCGGTGATCAGCGCGAACAGGAACCGTTGCTCGTCCGCGGTGGCGGCTGCCAGCAACTCGCGTACCAGGCGCCCCCGTTCGGCCTGCGAGCCCGCTCCGGTGACCGCGCCGATCGCGGTGAGCCGGGCGTCGACGTCGCGGACGGTGAGGGAGGGTCCGGCGGCGGGGGGAACCTGCTGGTCCAGCATCTTCCAGCCGATGCCGAGCCTGCCCTGCGGCAGCCGTCCGGCGAGATACGGGATGACGATCGGCACATCGTCCGGGCCGGCGTCCCGGAACAACTCGGCGAGCAGGGCGATCTTGTGTGACCGGGCGGAGGTGGCGGCGACCTCCTGGGACACGTGGGCGAGCCTGGTCAGCAGCATGCAGCCATGGTGCAACGGGGGTGGCGGATGCACATCCGGGCGGGCGTCGGTGCCCTACCCCGCCGGCCGGAACTCAGGCCGTCGGGGCGTTGCGCGGTTCGCCCGCGTCGACGACCAGAGTGCGGCAACGGGCCCGGCCGAGGACCAGCGCCGCCGACAGCCCGGCCGCGCCGCCTCCGATGATGACGACCTCGTATGCGTCGGCCTCGTACTGATCGGTCTGCTGGGTCATGGTGACCACCTCCACCGCGAGCGTCGCGCCGACTCTGCCGTATTGACAAACCTCTTTGCCGAAACTGCAATGACGGCATGGACGACACGGACGACGGCCTCGCCACCGACCAGGTTCTCGCCGACGTGGGGCCCCGGCTGCGGCGGATCCGCAAGGAGCGGGGGGTGACGCTCGCGGGGCTGTCGGCCACCACCGGGATCTCCGTCAGTACGCTGTCGCGGCTGGAGTCGGGGCTGCGGCGCCCCAGCCTGGAGCTGCTGCTGCCCATCGCGCGGGCGCAACGGGTGGCTCTCGACGAGCTGGTCGGCGCCCCGCCGGTCGACGATCCCCGGGTGCGGGCCAAGCCGATCGTGCGGCACGGGCGGACGTATCTTCCGCTCACCCGGCAGCCGGGTGGCCTCCAGGCGTTCAAGGTGATCCTGCCGGTGAGCGACCAGGAGCCCGACCCGCGTACGCACGAGGGGTACGAGTGGGTGTACGTGCTGTCGGGTCGGCTGCGGCTCGTGCTCGGCGAGCACGACGTGGTGCTCGGGGCGGGTGAGGCCGCCGAGTTCGACACCCGCGTGCCGCACTGGTTCGGGGCGACAGGGGAGGGCCCCGCCGAGTTCCTCAGCCTGTTCGGGCCGCAGGGGGAGCGGATGCACGTACGGGCGCGTCCCGCCCGTGCGAAAGGCGAGCGGGCGTGACGTACGCGACGTGAGCGGACCTGCCCTCGACGGTTCCCTGATGTGCAAGCGACCGCTTAGTATGCGGTCGAGTCCGGTCAGGTGAACAAGCGAACGCAGTCCCGTTGGAGGCCCCCCATGCAGGCATGGCAAGTGCACCGGAACGGTGAGCCGGGCGAGGTGATGACCCTCGGCGACGTGGAGCGCCCGGTGCCCGGCGAGGGCCAGGTGCTGCTGAAGGTGCGTGCCGCGACCATCAACTTCCCGGACGTGCTGATGTGCCGTGGGGAGTACCAGGTCAGGCCGCCGCTGCCGTTCACCCCCGGGGTGGAGATCTGCGGCGAGACCGAGGACGGCCGCCGGGTGATCGGAAACCCCGCGCTGCCGTACGGCGGTTTCGCCGAGTACGTCGTCGCGGACTCCCGTGGGCTGTTCCCGGCCCCCGAGTCGCTGGACGACGCCGAGGCCGCCGCCCTGCTCATCGGCTACCAGACGGGCTGGTTCGGACTGCACCGGCGGGCCGCCCTGGAGGCCGGCGAGACACTGCTCGTGCACGCCGCCGCGGGCGGGGTCGGCAGCGCGGCCGTACAGCTCGGGAAGGCCGCCGGGGCCACCGTCATCGGCGTCGTCGGCGGGGCCGAGAAGGTGTCCGTGGCACGGGAGTTGGGCTGCGATGTCGTCATCGACCGGCGTACGGAGAACGTCGTCGGCGCGGTGAAGGAGGCCACCGGCGGACGCGGTGTCGACGTGGTGTACGACCCCGTCGGCGGGGAGGCCTACACCCAGTCCACCAAGGTCGTCGCCTTCGAGGGGCGGATCGTGGTCGTCGGGTTCGCGAGCGGGACCATTCCCAGCCCCGCCCTCAACCACGCCCTCGTGAAGAACTACTCGATCCTCGGACTGCACTGGGGCCTGTACAACACCAAGAACCCCAAGCTGGTCCAGCACTGCCACGACCAGCTCACCGAGCTGGCCGCCCGGGGCGCGATCCTGCCGCTGGTGAGCGAGCGCGTGCCGCTGAGCGGTGCCTCGGCCGCCGTGCAGCGCGTCGCCGACGGCGTCACCACCGGCCGGGTCGCCGTACTGCCGACGCTGGAGAACGGAGCCGCCGCATGACCGACGCCACTGAACTCACCCGCCGGACACGGGAGTTGCTGGCCGCCCAGCCGCCTGCCAGTACCGACCGGATCGACTTTCTCAAGGCCCGCTTCGACGCGGGGCTCGCCTGGGTGCACTACCCGGAAGGGCTGGGCGGGCTCGGTGCGCCGCGCGCCCTCCAGGCTGTCGTGGACGCCGAGTTGGAAGCCGCGGGGGCGCCCGACAACCACCCCCGGCGCATCGGGATCGGCCTGGGCATGGCCGCCCCGACCATCCTCCGCTACGGCACGGAGGAGCAGAAACGGCGGTTCCTGAGGCCGCTGTGGGTGGGGGAGGAGGTCTGGTGCCAGCTGTTCTCCGAGCCGGGGGCCGGCTCCGACCTCGCCGCGCTGGGAACGCGCGCTGTGCGGTCTGGGGACGACTGGATCGTCAACGGGCAGAAGGTGTGGACGTCCAGCGCCCATCTCGCGCGCTGGGCCATCCTCATCGCCCGCACCGACCCGGACGTGCCCAAGCACAAGGGGATCACCTACTTCGTCTGCGACATGACCGACCCGGGCGTCGACGTGCGGCCGCTGCGGCAGGTCACCGGCGAGGCCGAGTTCAACGAGGTGTTCCTGACCGACGTCCGCATCCCGGACGCCCATCGCCTCGGTGAGGTCGGCGACGGCTGGCGGGTCGCGCAGACCACGCTGAACAACGAACGCGTGGCCATCGGCGGTATGCGGCTGCCCCGCGAGGGCGGCATGATCGGCCCGGTCACGAGGACCTGGCGCGAGCGCCCGGAGCTGCGCACTCCCGACCTGCATCAACGTCTGCTCAAGCTGTGGGTCGAGGCCGAGGTCGCCCGGCTGGCGGGGGAGCGGCTGCGCCAGCAGCTCGTCGTCGGTCAGCCCGGCCCCGAGGGCGCGGGCATGAAGCTCTCCTTCGCCCGCCTCAACCAGGAGATCAGCGGCCTGGAGGTCGAACTCCTCGGCGAGGAGGGCCTGTTGTACGAGGACTGGACCATGCGTCGGCCCGAACTGGTCGACTTCGTCGGCCACGACGCCGGGTACCGCTACCTCCGCTCCAAGGGCAACAGCATCGAGGGCGGGACCAGCGAGGTCCTGCTGAACATCGTCGCCGAACGCGTCCTGGGCCTGCCCAGTGAACCGCGCACCGACAAGGACATCGCCTGGAAGGACCTCGCCCGATGAGCGCACAGCCCGACCTGTTGTACTCCGAGGAGGAGGACGCCCTCCGCGCGGCCGTCCGCGACCTGCTGGCCGACCACTGCGACGCGGCCGGTGTGATCGCGCGCGTCGAGTCGGACACCCCGCACGACCTCCCGCTCTGGAAGGCCCTCGCCGGGGGAATGGGCCTCGCGGGCCTGCTCGTCCCCGAGGAACTGGACGGTCAGGGCGCCACACACCGGGAAGTCGCCGTCGTCCTGGAGGAGTTGGGGCGGGCGGTCGCCCCCGTCCCGTATCTGACCAGTGCCGTCGTGGCCACCGAGGCGCTGCTGGAGTGCGGGACCGAGGACCTGCTGTCCCAGCTGGCGTCCGCGACGACGATCGGCGCCCTCGCGGTCTCGCTGAGCGTTCCCGCCGGCAGCGCCTACAAGGTCGTACGGTTCGAGGACGGCGGTCTGCACGGCGAGTTGACCGGCATCGCGGACGCGGCCGTCGCCGATGTGCTGCTGGTGCCCGCCGACGACGGCGGCCTGTACGCGGTGGACGCCGCGGCGGCCACCGTCACCCCGCAGGTCTCCCTCGACCTCACCCGGCCGGTCGCCACGGTCACCTTCGACGGAGCACCGGCCCGGCTGCTGGGCGACGCCGAACCCGCCGTACGCCGCGCCCTGCGGGCCGGGGCCGGGCTGCTCGCCTCCGAGCAACTCGGCCTCGCGGAGTGGACGTTGACCGAGACGGTCCGCTACCTCAAGGAGCGCACGCAGTTCAACCGGCCCGTCGGCGGCTTCCAGGCGCTCAAGCACCGGCTCGCCCAGCTGTGGCTGGAGGTCGTCAGCCTGCGGGCCGCCGCCCGCAACGCGGCCGACGCCCTGGCGAACGGGGTCGACGCCGATGTGGCGGTCGCCGTCGCCCAGGCCTACGCGGCTCCCGTCGCCGTCCGCGCGGCCGAGGAGGCGCTCCAACTGCACGGCGGTATCGGGATGACCTGGGAGCACCCGGTCCACCTGTATCTGAAGCGGGCGAAGGCCGACTCCATCGCGTACGGCACGGCGGGCGCCCACCGGGAGGCGCTGGCCGAACTGGTCGACCTGCGCGCCCCCTGACGTCGCCGTCAGGACGTCAGGAAGACTCCGATGGCGTTCGGGACGGGCCGTTCGGCGCCGCCAGTCGGATGGTTGCGTACGGTGACCCTGCTCGCTCCCGGTGCTCTCGCCACGAAGGTCGTGGAGCCGCCGCCGTCCAGGTTGAAGGCGTCCACCGAGCCCAACTTCCGCATGGTGGCGGCGACTTCCGCGATCGTCAGGCCGCTGCGGTAGCCGGGCGCACCGTCCACCGCGAGCAGCAGCAGTCTGCGCCCGCTGTTCGCGATGCCCACGGCGGTGCGCACGGCGGAGGTGTTGGTGTCGAGGCCGGTCAGTGGCCGCCCGTCCTTCAGTACCGGGTAGCCGCCGAGGGCGAAGCGGTACGGGACGCGGCTCCTGGCCGCCACGAGACGGCTCTTGATCTTGACCTTCGCGCCGACGTACAGCTTCCGCAACTGCTGCGCGCCCGCCTCCCGGCCCACCAGAACCGTGGTGCCCGCGGCGATGGCGCCGACGCCGGGGGAGTCCGCCATCCGTACGACCTTGCCGCGCCGCACGGTCACCTCGTAGGTGTCCGTGCCGCACGGGGCGGCCCGGTCGGTGTCCGTGCCGCACACCGCCCGCGCCCGGGAGACGCTGCCCCAGACCTGGGTGTAGGCGCCGATGGAACCCGTCGGCAGCGCGTACTGGTTGAGGCCGCCGAGCGCGAACCGTCCCGTCAGCGTGTCGATGCTGCCCGAGAGGGCGAGGTCGTCCAGCCGGGCTCTTCTGTCGACGCCCACCCCGAGGACGGCCCTGGTGGTGACGCCCGGTGGCATCGCGGGCCCGAAACGCTGGCCGCCCGGCACCGCCGCCTTGAGTGCCATGCCGCTCGCGATCGCCGGGCCCACGGACGCGCCCGTGGCGGGGACCCCGGGATGCTGTGTCTCGGTGATGTTGAAGAAGTCGCCGTTGACGCCCGCGACAGCGCCCCGGGAGTCGGTCATCGCGGAGACGGCGGCCCGTGCCGCCACCGCCCCCGGGTGGAGGAGGTTGACCCGGACCCGCGCGTTGTCGAGGTCGACGCTCAGCAGATGGGCGTGGGTCACCCCCTTGGCCGCGGTGATGTCGAACTGGGCGTAGCGCACGCCCGGTGCGATCTGAGCGGCTCTCGGCGCGCCGCTGGCCGGTGCCGCCCCCGTCAGGGCCGCACCGGCCAGCGTTCCGATCACCGCGACTGCCGAAACCGCGGATCTCACTGTTCTGAACCGTCTGCTCTGACGCATTCAGCCCCCCTGATGTCCCGTCAACTGTTGCAGGGCGCTGGGGGAGCACACCAGATGACGATGAGCCGCGCCGGGGGCGCGCGGAAGCCTAGGTGTTGACTACATGGGAACGGATCAGGAAGCGCACTCCTTCGGGTGCCTCCAGGGAGAAACCGCTGCCCCGGCCCGGTACGACGTCCACCGTCAGGCGCGTGTGGGACCACACCTCGAACTGGCTGCGCGACATCCAGAACGTCACCGGTTCGGTGACTCCCTCGACCACCAGTTCGGCGAGCAGGACGTCGGAGTCGCCGGTCCGGAACTCGCCCGCCGGGAAGCACATGGGCGCGCTGCCGTCGCAGCAGCCGCCCGACTGGTGGAACATCAGCGGTCCGTGCGTCGCGTGCAGTCGCCGCAGCAGTTCGGCGGCGGCCGGGGTCAGTTCGACGCGCGGGATCTCTTCGGGCATCTTCACCGTCCGAGTGGACCGCGCGGGACGTTGCGAGAGGGTTGCGGACTGCCGCGGCTCACGGCCGGGCACGGCGAAGGCCGCCTCTCCGTGACCCGAGCGTCGGGGGTGCACGGCGAGGCGGCCTTCGGGGGACGGACGTCCTACCGGGTCACTTCCGGGCGGTCACGTCCGCGACCCTCCAGCGCTGGTTCGAGCCGGAGTTGGCCATCCAGGTGGTGACGGCGGCGCCCTCGTTGGTCGCCTGGCCGCCGACCTCCAGGAGCCGGCCGGTGGCCGCGTTGATCAGGGTCCACGTCCCGTCACCGGTGGTCGACATGATCCACTCGGTGGCCGGATCGCGCTTGCCCGTGTCGGGCTCCACCACGGGGACGTTGTCGCGGACGGCCAGTCGCTTGCCCTCGGCGGGGTTGGCGAACACGAACCGCTGGCGGGCGCCCTTCTCGCCGTGCCGGGCGTCGAGCTGCCAGTTCTGCGCGACCGTACCGTTGGCCGAGCCGAGCACCAGGCTCGTGCCGTTGGCGGCGACCGTCACGGCCTTGCCGCTCTGCACGCCGGTCAGCGTGTAGGAGTGGCCCTTGCTGAACAGGCCGGCGTTCTTCGCGACACCCGAGACACCCTTGACGGCGAAGGACGTCACCGACTGGGCGGGGACGGTGTACGTCGCCTTGCCGCCGACGACCTTGACCGGGGCCTGCTGCTTGAGCTTGCCGTCGGCGCTGGTCACGGTCGGCGTGACGGTCGCGTTGCCCTTGATGGTGCGGAACTTGGACAGGTCGATGGTGACGTCACGGGCCGCGGTGGTGCTGTTGACGTGGACGAGCGAGACGCCCTTGCCGTCCTTCGTCACGGCGGCGGCGCTGGAGGTGTTGTCCACCTTGATCAGCTTGTCGCCGGGCTTGATGAAGTGCGTGAAGTTGCGGGCGGTGTCGAACTTGGTGTTCGTGTAGATCGGGCACGACGCCAGTGTGTCCGTCTTCTTGCAGCTGAACGACAGCTGGATGCTGCCCCAGTTGCCGCCCTTGGCGGACTCGCCGCCGGGCTTCATGTTGTCGTAGTCCTCGACCGGCTGCCAGAACACCCAGGCCTTGGGCTCCAGTTCACGCAGGTCGTCGACGATCTGCTGGGCGAGACCGAGACCCGGACGCATGTCCGTGAAGCTCTGCCCGTCGCCCCAGTCGCCCTCGACCTCACTCATCCACAGCGGCTTGTCGGCCGCCTTGGCGAGGTCGCGCACGGTGGTGCGCTGGCCGGTGCCGTAGGTGTGGACGTTCATCTGGTCGACGCGGTCCTTGGAATCCTGCGAGTAGGAGTTCCAGTTGTTCGCGAAGATGGACGGGTTGGTCTCGTCCATCGCCGATATCTCGGACCTGACCTTGGCCTTCTTCAGGGCCGGCGCCAGCGCGGCGAGCACCTTCTGCTGGAGCTCGGGGCCGATGTGGGCGCCTTCCTGACGGCCGCCCGTGGGCAGGCCGTCCGCGCCCAGCTTGGTGCCCCAGTAGTTGGTGTTGGGCTCGTTGAACGGGTCGACGGTGTCGACCTTGATGCCCTCGGCCTTCTCCAGCCGCTTCGTCGCCCCCGCCACGTAGGCGGCGAACTCGTCGACCGAATCGGCCTTCAGCTGGTCGGCGTTGGCGTCGAAACCGCCGGAGACATAGCCGCTCTCCGTCATGAACCAGGGCGGCGAGTTGCTGAACGTCTCCCAGTGGGTGATGTCCTTCTTGATGCGGTCCACCCACCAGCGCTGGGTCTTGTCCGCCTTCGGGTTCCAGTCGGCCGCGTCGTCGGCGCTCCACCAGTCGGTGTCCGTGCGGGTGGTGCCCGCGGGCGCCTTCCACCAGCCCTCGACGGCGCCGCCGGCCCGCAGATAGTCCTTCACGTCGGGGGCGTTGCCGCCGCCGATGTTGTAGCGGGCGATGTTCAGCGCCAGCCCGTCGTCGCCGAACAGCAGCTTCGCGAGCTTCTCGCGGATCGCCGGGGGGTAGTTGCCGGTCGCGTTGGCGAACCAGACCAGACTGGTGCCCCACCCCTCGAACTTCTCCTGGCTGTAGGAGGGATCGGGGGTGACCGTGACGGACGAGGCCGCTGCCTCGACGGCCGCCTGCGCGTCCGGCGAAGGCGCACTGACCAGGGCGGCCGAAGTGGCCAGAGCGGTGATGCCGACGACTCCCAGAAGGTGTCGCGTGCGGGTACGGCGTGCCAACGGGTGCTCCCAACTCAGATGTGGTCGCTGCGGTGGACCGCCGTGCCCGCACCGCACGCGGATGCGCACGGACACGGGGCACGACGGTGTGCCCCTTAAGTCAGGGGAGTTCAGGGTGGTACGGATGTGGTGCGGGGAGTCGCTCAGTGGGCGGGTCGGCGCACTACGGCGACTTCCCTCGGCGCGAGGATGAGAACGCCGTCGGTGTCGGTACCGCCGTACAGCCGCTCTCCGGCGAGGCCCGGCAGCGGCACTTCCTCGTCGCTGCGGTTCACCAGGAACAGGAAACGGCTTCCGCCGCCCTGCCGTACGGTCAACTCGACGCGCCCACGGGCGGGTTCGGGCAGCTCGCTGTCGACGCCGGCCGGCGCGAGCAGCTCCGGCAGCAGCGCCGCGAGGCCGTCGGTGCCCAGCCGTGTGGAGACGTACGACGCCGAACCCTCGCCCGTCGTACGGCGGGTGACGGCCGGGCGGCCCGTGTACGCGCCCGAGCGGTAGTGGGCGAGGACCTCGACCTCGGGGTCGGTCACGTCGACGCGGTCGGTCCACACCGTGCCCGTACCGCCGCCGTCGACCTCGACGGACTCGCCTTCGAGCAGCGGGCCGAACTCCTCGACGCGGATGCCGAGTACGTCACGCAGGGCGCCCGGGTAGCCGCCGAGCCAGATGTGGTCGTTCTCGTCGACGACACCGGAGAAGTACGTGGTGACCAGATGGCCGCCGGTCTCCGCGTACCGCGTCAGCTCCTTGGCGAGCGTCGCCGGGACCATGTGCAGGACCGGGGTGATCAGCACGTCGTAGCGGCTGAAGTCGGTGCGCGTGGTGACGACGTCGGCGCGGATACCGATGGAGAGGAGAGCGGAGTACCAGTTCAGCCCCTCCTGGCGGTAGTCGAGGAGGGCGGTGGGGTGCGAGTCCTGCTCGCTGGCCCACCAGGAATCCCAGTCGAACACGATCCCGACACGGGCCGGTTCGCGCTCGGAGCCCGCTATCGGCGCCAGGTCCTTCAGGGTCTGGCCGAGGGCGGCCACCGCACGGAACACCTCGCTGTCGGCGCCGGCGTGCGGCACCATCGCGGAGTGGTACTTCTCGGCGCCGGCCGCCGACTGACGCCACTGGAAGAAGCACACGGCGTCGGCGCCGTGTGCGACGTGCAGCAGCGAGTCGCGGGCCAGCTCACCGGGCCGCTTGGCCACGTTGACGTGCTGCCAGTTGACCGCGCTGGTGGAGTGCTCCATCAGGAACCACGGACGGCCGTCCGCGATACCGCTGGTCAGGTTGGCGGAGAAGGACAGCTCGTCGCGGTCCTGCGGGCCCGGGTGGACGTAGTGGTCGTTGGAGACGAAGTCGATCTCGCCCGCCCAGTCGGGGTAGTTCATGCCCTTCGTGCCGCCCATCACCATGAAGTTGGTGGTGATGGGGACCTCGGGCGTGTACTCGCGCAGGATGTCCCGCTCCGCGACCAGGTAGTCCTTGAGCGCGTCCGAGGAGAACCGCTTGAAGTCCAGCTGCTGGGTGGGGTTCGGGTGCGAGCCGGTCAGCCGGGGCGGCAGGATCTGCGCCCAGTCGCTGTAGCGCTGCGACCAGAACGCCGTGCCCCAGGCGTGGTTGAGGGCGTCCAGCGTGGTGTAACGGGCGCGCAGCCATTCACGGAAGGCGTGGGCCGCGTCGTCCGAGAAGTCGTAGATGTTGTGGCAGCCCAGCTCGTTCGAGATGTGCCAGGCCACGAGCGCCGGGTGGTTGGCGTATCGCTGCGCCATCTTCCGGACCAGACCGAGCGCATGGCCGCGGAAGACCGGCGAGGTGGGGCGCCAGTGCTGGCGCGCGCCCGGCCAGACCGTCTCGCCGGTGGAGGTCACCGGGAGGATCTCCGGGTGCGCGGTGGTGAGCCACGGCGGCGGGGACGCGGTCGCGGTGGCCAGGTCGACGCCTATCCCGCCCTCGTGCAGCAGGTCCATGACCTCGTCGAGCCATCCGAAGTCCCAGGTGTCCGCGTCCGGCTGGATGCGGGCCCAGGAGAAGATCCCCAGGGAGACGATGTTGACGCCGGCCTCGCGCATCAGCCGTACGTCCTCCTCCCACACCTCCCGAGGCCACTGCTCGGGGTTGTAGTCGGCGCCGTAGGCGAGACGGGGCGCGGAGTCACCGTCCGGCCCGTACGGCAGACGGGACGGGGAGGCGGAGGTCATGGTGGTCCTTCCAGGTACGGGGGTACGAGGAGCGGCCGGCTGTGACGCTGCCCGGCCGCTCCTCGGCTGTTACTGCCCAACTGCTACTTCTCGACGGTGAAGCCCTGCTCCGTGCCGTACTTGATGGACGCGTCCTGCCAGGTCTTCAGCGCCGCGGGGAGCTTCACGCCGGAGACGTAGGCCTTGCCGACGGTGTCGTTGAAGATCGAGTTGGCGTACTGCTGGAAGGGCAGGTACGACCAGTCGCTGGCGACGTTCGCGGCGGAGTCGGCGAAGATCTTGTTCGCCTCCTGGCCGTCGAAGTAGTCGAACTTCTTGCTCAGGAACGCCGGGTCCTGGAGCTGAGCGGTGGTCGCCGGGAAGGCGCCCTCGTCGACGCGGGTCTGCACACCGTCACCGGCGTTCGCGTACTCGACGAACGCGTAGGCGAGCTCCTTGTTCTTGCCCAGCTCGGGCAGGGTCAGCGAGCTGCCGCCGTTCTCCGCGCTCGCCTTGTCGCCCTTGGTCCAGGCCGGCATGGGGGCCGCGCGCCACTGGCCGGCCGCCTTCGGGACACCGGTGACGAAGTTGGCGGGCATCCAGGCACCGGTGGTCAGGGTGGCGATGGTGCCGTCGCCCAGACCCTTGTACCAGTCGTTGGTCCAGCCGTTGATCGGCGAGACGAGCTTCTCGTCGATGAGCTTCTGCCAGGTGTCCGTGTACTTCTTGGCACCCGCGTCGTCGAAGTTGACCGACACCTTGGTGCCGTCGACCTTGTACGGGCGTGAACCGGCCTGCCACAGCAGGCTGGTGGTGAAGCCCGCGTCACCGGCGTCGTTGGCGATGTAGACCTTCGGGTCGGCCTTGTGCAGCTTGCGGGCAGCCTCGACGTACTCGTCCCACGTGGTGGGAACGGCGATCTTGTACTTGTCGAAGACCTTCTTGTTGTAGAACATCGCCATCGGGCCCGAGTCCATCGGCAGGCCGTAGACCTTGGCGCCGTCGTTCACGGCGTTCCACGGGCCGGGCGTGTACTTGGCCTTGAGCTTGTCGGCACCGTAGGGGGCCAGGTCGGTCAGGCCCTTGGTGAGCGAGTACTGGCTCAGCGCGAAGTACTCGACCTGCGCGACGTCCGGGACGCCCTTCTTGGCCGCTATGGCGTTCGACAGGGCGGTGTAGTGCTTGTCACCGGACCGGTCGGCCACCAGGTTGATCTTGACCTTGGGGTACTTCTTCTCGAAGTTGGCGGCGACCGACTTCAGCGTGGGCTCCCACGCCCAGACGTTGACCGTACCGCCCTTCTTGAGGGCCGCCTGGATGTCGCCGGCGGAGACTGCCTTCTGCTCCGAGCCGCTGTCGTCGGAGCTGCCGCAGGCGGTCGCGCCGAGGGCGAGGACGGAGAGCAGGGTGACGCCGCGCACAAGGCGGCCGGTGGTTCTGCGCATCGAGGTGCTTCCACTTCTTCGTGGGTGGGACAGGTGAGGGTTGAATACGGTGAAGCCGAGGGGGTGTTGTGGGGTCTGCGGGTGGATCACTCCTTGACACTTCCGGCCGAGAGGCCGGACTGCCAGTACTTCTGGAGCAGGAGGAACGCCGCGATCAGCGGGATGATGGTGATCAGGGAACCGGTGATCACCAGGTTGAAGACGACGTCGCCGCCGATCGTCTGGGCCTGCGAGTTCCAGGCGTCCAGACCCAGGGTCAACGGGTACCAGTTCGGGTCCTTGAGCATGATCAGCGGCAGGAAGTAGTTGTTCCAGGTCGCGACCGTGGTGAACAGCAGGACGGTCACGGTGCCGGGGGCGAGCAGGGGCAGGGCGACCTGGAAGAAGGTGCGCACCTCGCCCGCTCCGTCGATGCGGGCCGCTTCCATCAGTTCGGTGGGGATCGCCTCCGACGCGAAGACCCACATCAGATACAGCCCGAACGGCGACACGAGCGAGGGGATGATCACCGCCCACGGGGTGTCGGTCAGCCCCATCTTGCTGAACATCAGGAAGGTGGGCACCGCCAGGGCCGTACCCGGGACCGCGACGGCACCGATGACCACGGCGAACACGGCGCGCTTGCCGGGGAAGGTGAACTTCGCCAGCGCGTAGCCGCCGAGAATGGCCAGCAGGGTGGCGCCGCCGGCGCCGAGCACGACGTACAGCAGGGTGTTCAGCAGCCAGCGGACGAAGATGCCGTCGTGGTAGGTGAACGTGTCGTGGATGTTCTGCCAGAGGGCGAAGTCCTTGGCGAACCACATGCCGTTCGAATTGGCCAGCCCGTCCATGCTCTTGGTGGCGCTGATGACCAGCCAGATCAGGGGCACGACCGTGTAGACCAGGATCAGACCGGTGAGCACGGTCAGCAGGATGCTGCGCTTGGGGCGGCTGGGGCTGTGCTTATGGCCGGTGCGCAGCCGGGGCGCCCTCTTGGGGCCGCCGTCGGCCGGCGCGGACGCGGACGGGGAGGTGGTGGTGACGGAGCTGCTCATGGTTCACGCTCCCTTGCGCATGCCGCGGAGCTGCACGACATAGGCGATGACCATCGTGATCAGCCCCATGATGATGGCGACCGCCGCGGAGTAGTTGTGCTGCTGGCCGTTGAAGGACAGCGAGTACGTGTAGAAGTTCGGGGTGAAGTCGGTCGTGATGGCGTTGCGCGCCAGGGGCCGCAGGATGGCCGGCTCGTTGAAGAGCTGGAAGCTGCCGATGATCGAGAAGATCGTCGCGATGACGAGCGCGCCGCGGATCGCGGGGAGCTTGATGGCGGTGATCACCCGGAACTGCCCGGCGCCGTCGATCTCCGCCGCCTCGTAGAGCGAGAGCGGGATCACCCGCAGCGCGGAGTAGAAGATCAGCATGTTGTAGCCGATGAACTCCCAGGTGACGATGTTGCCGATCGACGCCAGGACCAGGTCGCTGGAGAGCGGGTCGGGCAGGGTGACGTCGAACGCGCTGTTGATGTCACCGACCAGCCCGTACTTGGTGCCGTACATGAAGCCCCACAGGAGAGTGGCGACCACGGCGGGCACCGCGTACGGCAGGAAGATCGCGATGCGGAAGAAGTCCTTGCCGAAGAGGCGTCCGCTGTCCAGGGCCAGGGCGATCAGCAGGGCGATACCGAGCATGATCGGTACCTGGACGGCCAGGAAGAGTGAAACCCGGGCCAGGGAGTCCCAGAACTGTTCGTCCTTGAGCGCCTGCGTGTAGTTGTCCAGGCCGACGAAGCTGGTCCCGCCGATCAGCTGGTCCCTGAAGAGGCTGAGGTAGATCGAGTACCCGATGGGTGCCAGGAAGACGAGGGCGAACACCGCCACGAACGGGCCTACGAACCCCCATCCCGTCCATGAGCGGCGGTCCCTCTTCGCCGCGGGGCGGGCCGGGGCGCGTTTCACGGCCACCGGCGGTTCTAGGGTTGTCATTGTCGTGCCTCGCTCGTCCGTCTCGGAACCGACGCTGGTCCGCCGCCCCGATGTTTACGTAAACATCCCTGCACGCAGAACCCCCGCGAGAGGGTCGGCGACTGTTATGTTTACGTAAACATCTGATGGCGGCATGTCTACACCGCCCGCCCGAGGCTGGTCAAGGGCCGTCGGGGTAACTTTGGACCGGACTGGGAGGGTGGACGGGTGAACGCAGCTGACGGCACCGCGGCGGAGCCGACGCGGGCGCGCACACGCACCAGGAATCGGGTCGCCCGTCGTACACAGAGCGTCTCCATGGCGGACGTCGCCCGGGTGGCCGGAGTGTCCTCGCAGACCGTCTCCCGGGTGTCGAACGGCTTCCCCGGCGTCAACGAGGAGACGCGCCGGCAGGTCCTCGCGGCGATGAAGGAGCTGGGCTACCGGCCCAACAGCGCCGCCCGTGCCCTCAAACGCGGAGAGTTCCGCACCATCGGCGTCATCACCTTCGGCCTGTCCACCACGGGAAACGTCCGCACCCTGGAGGCGATCGCCACCTCGGCGGCACAGGAGGGGTACTCGGTCACCCTGCTGCCGGTCGCCGTGCCGACGCAGGACGAGGTGCGCGGAGCCTTCTCGCGGCTCGGTGAGCTCGCCGTCGACGCCGTCATCGTCATCCTCGAGGTGCACCTCCTCGACGCGTCGACCCTCTCCATGCCGCCGCACGTCCAGGTGGTCGTGGCCGACTCCGACGCGGGCGACCGCTACACCGTGGTCGACACCGACCAGGCGGGCGGCACCCGGACCGCCGTACGGCATCTCCTGGACCTCGGGCACCACACGGTCTGGCATCTGGCCGGCCCCGAGGACTCGTACGCGGCGCAGCGCCGCACCGACGCCTGGCGCGCCGAGCTCCTCGCGTCCGGACGGACCGCGCCGCCCTTGGTGCGCGGCGACTGGTCGGCGGAGTCCGGCTACCACGCGGGGCTGAGGATCGCCGAACTGCCGGACTGCACGGCGGTGTTCGTGGCCAACGACCAGATGGCGCTGGGGCTGCTGCGGGCCCTGCACGAGAGTGGTCGCAAGGTGCCCGAGGACGTCAGCGTGATCGGCTTCGACGACATCCCGGAGGCGGGTTCGTTCCTGCCGCCGCTGACCACCGTGCACCAGGACTTCGCCGAGGTGGGGCGGCTGTGCGTGGAGGGCGTCCTGCGGCAGATGCGCCAGGACGCGACGGAACACGGGACGACGCTGGTGCCGACGCGACTGGTTCTGCGGAAGAGTACGGCGGCGCCGCGTTCTCGGTGAGAGGAGGCGGCGCAGGCGCCGGCTTCGACGTGGTGGTACGGGGCGACGGCGTATACCGGACCTGTTCGCGGGCGCCCTCACCAGCTGTGCTCCCACGCGGCGGCGAGGGGAGCGCCGGGCGGTGCGCGGAGGCGGGGGCACGCGCTGCCGGGGGATCCGGGCCGGACAGCCACCGGTGTCCAGGAGGCCGCTCCCCGGCACGGGCTGCCGTATCTGACGGACTCGGTTGCCCGCGATTCCCCGCACGCCTTGCCCACGCCCCGCGCCGGGCGCACGCTGGTCCTATGGCTGCGCACGACGGCCCCACGCTGATCACCTCCGTCCAGCGGGCCTTCCGCCTGCTGGAGGCGGTGAGCGCGCACGTGAACGGGGCGCCCGCGAAGCAGCTGGCCCGCGAGACCGGGCTGCCCCTCGCCACCGCCTACCATCTGCTGCGGACCCTGGTCCACGACGGCTACCTGCGGAAACTGGACGACGGCGGGTTCATCCTGGGGGACAAGCTGGGGTCGTTGCAGGTCGGGGCGGGCGGGCAGGCGCTGCTCAGCCGTATCCGTCCCACGCTCGCCGCGCTGCGGGACGAGCTGGCGACCGCCGCCTACCTCACCTTCTACGAGGAGGGCGAGATCCGGGTCGCCGAGATCGTCGACGGTCCCCGGGCGCCCCGCGTCGACCTCTGGGTGGGGTTCGAGGACGCGGGACACGCCACGGCCCTCGGGAAGTCCGTCCTGCGGGAACTGGACGAGAACTCCCGCGACGACTACCTCTCCCGCCACCACCTCAACGACCTCACCCCGAGAACGATCACCAGCCGGGTGGAACTGCTCCGGCGTATCGATTCCTCACCTGTGGCCCCCGCCGTCACGGACCTGGAGGAGTACACCCTCGGCACGGTCTGTGTCGCCGTCCCCGTCTACCGGGGCGACACGATCGGCTCGCTCGGCGTCTCCTTGCCGGCGGACCGGCTCGCCCGGCTGCCGGAGATCCGGGCGAGGCTGCTTCCGACCGCGGACCGCGTGACAAGGAGTCTCTCGCTCACTATCTGAAAATCCTCTTCTTGTTGCCGCCCTGGTGATCGCGTTTCCTGGATGTCTGGACGAAACAGGCATTTCGGGGACGCACCCCATACACAGGTGAGGACTGCGGACGGAACATGAGTCAGGCCCGACACCATGGCGGAGACCATCGGCGCGTACGAGCGTTCCGCAACCGCGTCTCCATGCTGCCCGTACTGATCGTCTCCGCCGTCGTCCTGGTCGACCTCGTCGGCGGCGCCGGGACGAGCTGGCTGCCGCTGCTCGCCGCCGGACCCGCCCTGGCCGCCACCACCAACGGGCCGCGCGGTGTCCTGGGCGTCGGCTTCCTCGCCGGGACCCTCGGCGCGGCGCTCGGCGCCCGGGACGCCGTACCAGCCAGGGAACTGGCCGCCGTACTGTCCGCCCTGGCCGCCGTCACCCTGGCGAGCGGGCTGGCCAGCGCGCTGCGCGGACGCCGGGAACGGGTGCTCGACGCCGTCCGCTCGGTCGCGGAAACCGCCCAGCACGCCCTGCTCAGCCCCGTACCGGCGACGGTCGGCCCCTTCCAGGTGGCCGTCCGCTACAGCGCGGCGGCGGCCGAGGCCAGGATCGGCGGTGATCTGTACGCGCTGATACCGACGCCCTACGGGGTGAGGCTGATCGTCGGCGACGTGCGCGGCAAGGGGCTGCCGGCCGTGGGGACCGCCGCGCTGGTGCTCGGCGTCTTCCGGGAGGCCGCCTACGACGAGCCCGACCTCCTCGCCGTCGTCGACAGGATCGAGCGGAGCCTCGCCCGTAACCTCGGCGCCGACGACTTCGTCACCGCCGTCGTCGCCGGATACCCGAGGAGCGGGCAGCTGGAAGTGGTGAACTGCGGACACGCGCCCCCGCTGCTGGTACGTGCCTCCGGCACCCTCGTGACAGTGGAGCCCACGCGCCCGGCCCCGCCCCTGGGACTGCGCGCCCTGACCGGGCACACCCCCGATCTCCAGGTGCTGCCCTTCAGCGACGGCGATCAGCTCCTGCTGTACACCGACGGCGTCACCGAGGCCCGCGACCGGGGCCGCGCCTTCTACCCGCTCCCCGAAGGACTGGCCCGCCACGCCTCTGACGAGCCGTCCCGCACCCTCGACGCGCTGCACGACGAACTGCTGGCCCACGTGGGCGGCCGGCTCCACGACGACGCGGCGCTGCTCCTCATCCGCAAACCGACGGTCCGGGAAGTGGTGGTTCCCGAGCCGTCGGCGGGCGGACCGACGAACACTGCGACCACGGCTCCTGAAGCGGCGCTCACTCGCCAGAAGGCGCGGTCGGCGTGAGGCCGAGCGCCACCGGCGTACCGAAGTTCGGTGCGCCGACGAGGTTCCGGATGAACTTCCGTACCCGGGCCGTACAAGCCGTCGGCGTCGGACCGCCGGCACACCGGATCGGGTGACGTGACCCGCGCCCCCCGCTGGACGGAGGGCGCCACGGCTTGCCCGGTCGGCCCGGCCCGGACGGGACGTGCCGTGTCGTGCCGTGTCGTCCGCCGGGCACGGCAACAGGTCACCTGGGTCTTCCGGCCCGGCGACGGAATACGGCCCGAACTCCCCGTGGCGCCACGGTGGATCGCGCCGGACCCGCGCATCGACGCCGTACGCGGCACGGCCGCCGTCCGGTGCGGCCCGCTGCTGTACTGCGCCGAGTCCGTGGAGTCACACCACAGGCGCGGGACCCAGTACGGGAGGCGGGTCCGGACGGCCACACCACTCGGACCCCACGCGACGAACGGCGCCGCGATGCTCCTCGGCTCCGAGCGTGCCCTCAGCGGCGTGTGAGTGTGATCCGGTACGTCGTCGTCCGTGTTCCGTCCTCGCCGGTCACCGTGACGACGGCCCGTGTACGGCCGTGCTCCCGGACCGTTTCGACCGCGACGTTCGCATAGGGGTCGCGAGCCGTCGCCGTGACCCTGGCCCGCGCGGGATCGTCGGTCACCACCCGGTAGTCGGTCGTCCCCGGGTCGAAGGAGGTGACCGGCACGCCGGCCACCTCCACCGACGTGGCGGCGGAGTCCGCGGAGGCTCCCGGAGACTTGGCGTACACCTCGATCTCGCTCATGGTCAGGTAACCGCCCTGGCGCGCCGTCATGACCACCCGCACCTCGGCCACCGGCCCCGCCGTCAGCGGTACGTCGATCACCGGCGTGCCCTCGGTGCCGACCGGAACGGGGTCGCTCGCGTCGGACCACAGGTCGCTGTCGGCCGCCCGCACCTGCACCTTCAGGCTCTCCGGGAAGGACTCGCTGGACCCGTCCCGGTAGAAGTGCGCGACGACCCTGCTCAGGTCGCGGGCCTTGGGCAGGGTGAACGTGATGGTGTCGGAGGCGTTCTTGGTGTTCCCCGGCTTCCAGTTGGACCACGCCTTCTCGGACAGGTCGCCGTTGCGCAGCCCCTCCGCCGAGTAGCCGCTCTCGGTGAACGTGGCGGCGACGGAGACGTCCGGGTCGGGCGCGATGTCGGCCGCCACCGGTGCCGTGACCTGGACGTGTGCGGTCGCGTCGGCCGTACCGCCGCCGACGATCCCGGCGACGCCGCGCAGGGTGACGGTCCCGGCCGCGTCGAACGTCCTGTCGGTCACCGGGTCCCAGGTGACCGGAAGATCGGTCCGGCCGCCGTGCCTGCCGACGCCGACGACTGTCGTGGGCAACTCCGGGTGCCCGCCCACGTACGCCTTGGCACGGCCGGGCAGGGTCGAGGCGATCGTGTCGACGGTGACGACCGCCTTCGCGGGGATCACGCGTCCGAGAGCGTCGGTCGCCGCACCCCTGACCCGCACGGTCCCGGCCTTGCGCCAGGCCCGGTCCGACGGCAGGTCCCACACGACGGGCAGGGCGCCCCGGGCACCGTCCCGCAGCACCGGCGTCACCGTGGTCGGCAGCTCGGGCCGCAGACCCGGGACGGTGAACGCCTTGGCGGGCTCGGTGCGCAGTGCCGTCTCGTCGGTCACGGCCCAGCGCTGGTTCGCCGCCGAGGTCGGGGTGTACGTCGACACCTTCGTGCCGTCCGCCGAGGACTGCCCGGTGACGTCGAGCAGACGGCCGGTGGCGGCGTTGACGAAGGTCCAGGAGCCGTCGCCGGTGGTCGACAGGATCCACTGGGCGGCGCTGCCGGGCGCCTGGTCCGGGTTTTCCAGGACGGCCGCGTTGTCGCGCGCGGCGAGCCGCTTGCCGGTGGCGGCGCTGGTGAGGACGTAGCGTTCACGGTTCCCCGTGCCGGGCGTCAACTGCCGTACGGACCACAGCTGTCGGGGGTTCGCCGCATTGGTCGTGCGGATGACGACGCCGGTGCCGTCGTCCGACGGGGTGAGCGACTTGCCGCTCTGGGTGCCCTGGAGCCGGTAGACGTGCCCGGCCTGGATGAGGGCGGCGTCCTTCGCCACGCCGCTGACACCCGAGACCAGGAAGGTCGTGACCGACTTCGCGGGGACGGTGAGCGTCGCACGCCGGTCGGTCACGCGGACCGGCGCGCCCTGGACGAGCGCGCCGTCGGCGCTCGTGACGACGGGCGTGACGGAGGCCTTCCCCGTGATCCCGCCGAAGCGCGAGAGGTCGAGAGTCACGGAACGCGCGGTCGTACCGCTGTTCACGTGCACGGCCGTCGCCGCGGAGCCGGACGCCTTCACGGCGGCGACGGTGGACGGATCGTCGGTCTTCACGAAGTGGTCGCCGGGCCGGATGTAGTGGGTGAAGTTCCGGATGGTGTGGAACTTGGAATTGGTCTTGATCGGGCAGGTCTCCAGGGTGTCCGCCGCCGTGCAGTTGAACGGGACGTGGATGCTGCCCCAGTTCTTGCCGGCGGCGGCCTGCGGGATCGAGTCCTCGATGGGCTGCCAGAACACCCAGGCGGAGGGCTCCAGTTCACGCATGTCGTCGACCATCCGGCCGGCGATGCCGAGCCCGGGTTCCATGCTCGTGAAGTCGGTCCCGGTGCCCCAGGTGCCCTCGACCTCGCTCATCCACAGCTTCCGGTCGGCGCCCTTGGCGATGTCACGGGCGCTGGTGCGCATACCGGTGCCGTAGGTGTGCACGTTCAGCTGGTCGACGGCGGCGCGGGCCTCGGCGCCGTAGGCGTTCCAGTTCTGGGTGAAGATGCCCGGGTTGGTCTCGTCCATCGCGGAGACCGCCGCGTCGGTCTTCGCACCGGCGAGCGCCTTGTCGAGGGCGAGCACGACCTTCTGCTGAAGCCCGGACCCCGCGTGCGCGCCTTCCTGGCGGCCACCCGTGGGCTGGCCGTCGGCGCCCAACTGGGTACCCCAGTAGTTGGTGTTGGGCTCGTTCAGCGGATCGATGGTGTCGAACGTGATGCCGTGCCGCTTCTCCAGCTCCTCGGTCACCCGCACCAGATACGCGGCGAACGCGTCGACCCGGTCCGCGCGGATCTGGTCCGTGTTCGCGTCGAAGCCCCCGGAGACATAGCCGCTGACCGTCTGGAACCAGGGCGGCGAGTTGCTGAACGCCTCCCAGGTGGTCACCTTGTCCTTGATCTGGTCCACCCACCAGCGCTGGTTCGCGTCGGCGTCCCAGTTCCAGTCGGCCGGGTCGTTCGGGTTCCACCAGTCCCTGTCCTTCTGGGCGGTGCCCGCCGGGGCCTTCCAGAAGCCCGGCATGGTCGCGCCGGCCTTCATGTAGTTGGTGCGCACATCCGGGGCGTTGCCGCCGCCGATGTTGTAGCGCGCGATGTTGAGATCGAGCCCGTCCTTGCCGAACAGCATGTCCACCAGCCGTCGTCGGACGGGATCCGGGTAGCCGCCCGTCGCATTGGCGAACCAGACGAGACTCGTCCCCCAGCCCTGGAACTCCTGCTGCTGGTACGACGGGTCGATCCGCACGGTGACGGCGCTCGGGGCCGCCGCCTCCGCGCTCGCCGCGGGCAGTGGGACCAGGAGACCCGCGCCGAGCGCCAGGGGGACCGTCGGAGCCAGGACCCGGGCGATGCGATGGCGATGCCGAGAGGACACGGCACTCCCTTCCACAACGAGGAGGCGAACAGAATCGAACACAAGGAATCGAGCTGACGGCATGCTTGATGACAAAAATGAACACGTCAAGATGGTGCGCAAGTTCCTTTGGGGCGAAGGGACTTGGTGCGGTCCGTTGACGTGTCCGAAACATATGGCTAGCCTCCGGGCCAACCTGGGAAAGCGCTTTCAGGGTGCCGTCGTCCCTACGCGACGGTTCATCCCCCCACAGGAGCCCCCATGAGTTCACAGCGAGTCCCTTGGCGTGGCAAGGCGGTCGTCGCCACCCTGGCAGCCGCGATGCTGGCAGGCCCCGGCATCGCGGAGGCCGCCCCGCGGACCGCCCCGGTGTCGGGGGAGCGGGCCCCGGCGGCCACCATCACCTGGACCCTCGTGCGGGCGGGCAATCCCACGACGGACCAGCAGAATGCCTACAACCTGATCACCGCCGCCATGAACGCCGCCGTGTCCCGGTACAACAATCTCAGCGACCTCGGAAAGAGCCTCGCCGTCCGCTATGAGCCCGGAGTGCCCACCGCCGACGGCAGCCTCAACGGGACCATTCGCTTCGGCGGCAACCGCGGTTACATGAACGAGCGGACCGCCCTGCACGAGATCGCCCACACCATAGGCGTGGGCACCAGCTCGGGCTGGTCCTCCCTCGGTGGCAGCGGCACCTGGAGAGGCGCTCGGGCCACGGCGCTGGTGAGGCAGTTCGACGGTGCGAGCGCCAAACTCTCCACGGGCGGCGGCCACTTCTGGCCCTACGGCCTGAACTACGACAACGAGTTCTCCGGCACGGCGGCCGACCGCCATGTCCGGCTCGTCGCCGCCATGGTGAGCGACGGACTGTAACGCGGGGCGTGAAAGCCGGAGTTGGTGCGGGCCGGGAAAGGGGCCGGTGTCAGGCGGGCTGCGGGACCGTTCTCCGGTGTCCCCACCGCCGGGTGCGGTAGGCGCCGGCCGCGCGGCACAGGGCGTAGATCGTGAACGAGATCGTCGTGACGTACGGGCTGATGGGAAGGGAACTGCCCAGGGCGAGCAGGATGCCGCCCTCGATGGAGAGCACGGCGAAGACCACGCTGAGCAGTGGCAACAGCACCGGCGACGCGGTGACGCGAGCGGCGGCGGCGGCGGGTGTGACGACGAGCGTCAGGACCAGCAGCGCCCCGACGACCTGCACCGACAGGGCGACGGTGAGGCCGAGCATGATCATGAAGACGAAGGAGAGACCGCGCACCGGCACACCTCGGGCCGCGGCGACGTCCGGGTCGGCGCCGGCGAAGGTCAACGGCCGCCAGATGACGGCCAGGACGACCAGCACCAGCGCGGAGGTGCCCAGCAGCCAGGTCATCTGCGGGGTGTCGACGGCGACGATCTGCCCGGTGAGCAGCCCGAACTTGTTGGCCGCCCGGCCCTTGTAGAGAGCGAGGAAGAGCACGCCGAGCCCGAGGCCGAACGGCATGAGGATGCCGATCGCGGAGTTGCGGTCGCGGGCCCGCGCTCCCAGGACCCCGATCGCACCGGCCGCGAGGAGCGAACCCACGATCGAGCCCCCCACGATGTTCACGCCCAGCAGCAGGGCCGCCGACGCGCCCGCGAACGACAACTCGCTGATGCCGTGCACCGCGAAGGGCAGATCCCGCATGATGACGAAGACCCCGGCGAGACCGCCGACGAGACCGAGCGCGGCACCCACGATGAGGGAGTTGCGGACCAGCGCGAGGAGTTCGCCGTAGTGCTCGAAGCTGAAGATCTGGTGCCAGACCCCCTCGGCGAGCGTCATGGGTGCACTTCCTCGGTCTCGGTCTGACGGACAACCCCGTGGGCGGTCTCATGGGTGTGATGCGGGGGTGCGGCGGGTCCGTCGGGGGCGCCGACGACCACGACCCGCCCCTGGACGCGGATGACGTCGACCCGGGTGCCGTACAGCCGCGACAGCGACTCGGAGGTCAGCACCTCTTCCGGGGTCCCGATCCGGTGACCGCCCGGGGCCAGGTACAGCACGCGGTCGACCAGGCCGAGCACCGGGTTGATCTCGTGGGTCACGAACACCACGGACGTGCCGTGGGAGCGGCGGCGGGCGTCCACGAGTTCGGTGACGGCCCGCTGGTGGTTGAGGTCGAGGGAGAGCAGGGGCTCGTCGCAGAGCAGGATGCGCGGGTCGGTCGCCAGCGCCTGGCCTATGCGGACGCGCTGCCGCTCGCCGCCGGACAGCATGCCGAGGGGGACATCGGCGTACGCCGTGGCTCCGACCGAGGCGAGGATCTCGCCGACCCGGCGACGGACGGCGCCCGTGCGCAGCCGGGGTCCGAAACGGTGCCCATCGATGCCGAAGCGCACCAGATCGCGGGCGCGCAGCAGCGCCTGCGCGGGCAGTTCCGCCTGCTGGGGGACGTATCCGAGGTGCCGCCCCGCCTCGCGCGGGGGCCCGCCGAGGACCGTCAGCGTCCCGGCGGACAGGGGCTGCCGGCCCAGCAGAGCCCGTACGAAACTGGTCTTGCCCGACCCGTTCGGCCCGAGCACGGCCAGGAACTCGCCCGGCCGTACGTCCAGGTCGAGGCCCTGCCACACCACCCGGGCGCCGTACGACAGTTCGGCGTCGCGCAGGCTGATCACGGCGGCCGGGGCGGGCCGGCGAAGTCGTCGTAGCCGCCGCCGTTCTCGACGACGACCTTCGCCTGGGACAGGGCCAGCTGGTTCTGGGTGTTGGCCTCGTAGGAGTGCGGGTCCTGCTCGGGGTCGCTGATGATCGACGTGACGTCGACCTTCGCGCCGCCTATCCGCTCGACGATGTCGCCGTAGACGTTGGTGGAGGCGACCACGGCCACCTTGGACGAGGCGACCGGTTCCTGCGCGCCGCTCTTGTCACCGCCGGAGTCCGATGAGCTGCCGCACCCCGTGAGGAGGACCAGCGAGGCGCCGGTGATCAGGGCGAGGCGCCGGGACGGGGACGGGGGCATGGATCCTCCACGAGAGGGGGTCAGAAGGGGTGTGCCCGCCACAGTAGATGGAAATGAATGTCAGAAGCGTGCCTGAATCCGATCGATATGGAAACCATTACCAATACTTGACGCGTCGCTCGTGGTCGCGCGTCGCACACCTTGTGTCAGGCCTGCCCCGGGGTCCGGGCGGGCTCGGGGCGGTGGACGCCGCGTGGGTGGTAGCCGAGTGTGTCGGCGCGGCCCAGGAGGTCGGCGAGGTACCAGATGATGGCGAGCCACATCTCGGTGCCCTGGAGGCCCGGTTCCGCGCCCGGGCCGCTGACGCCGGGGCCGAAGCCGAAACCCTTGCCGTCGTGCCGGTGGGGGAGGGTGGCGGCGAGCTGCTGCTCGGCCCAGGCGCGGATCTCGGCGGAACGGTAGCCGCCGTCCTTGGCGTGGGCGCCGAGCTGTCGGCCGCAGAGCCACAGCGGATGGGCGACGTCCAGCACGTTGCACGCGTTGTCCCGTCCCGGCCCGAAGTGGCGGGTGTCCCGGGCGTGGTCCAGGACGGCGTCCACGACCCGCTCGGGGTGCGGAACCGGCACCCCGAACTGGGCGAAGGTCCCACGGGTCAGGCGGTAGTAGCCGTTGACCACCTGGAGGCGTCCGGCCTGAGGTGAGGGGCTGCCCCACATGCCCGTCCACGGGTCCGCCCGGGTCAGCAGCCAGCCGAACAGCGCCTCCAGCGTGCCGGGCGCCACGCCGTCGTCCGGATGGTGGCGCAGGTTCCAGTGCGCCGCCGTCGCCCAGGCGTCGACCCACGCTCCGGCACCCCAGGCACCCTCCCGCCAGGGCAGCCCCTCGAGACGCGCGACCAGCTGGGAGGCGGTCATCTCCCGTACGCCGCGCGCCGGATGAGGGAAGCGGGCGCCCAGCAGATCGAGGGCGCAGCCGAGGGAGAGGACGTGATAGAGCGCGGGTCCCTCGCTCACGAAGCCGTCGTCGTCGGGCGTCGGCAGTGGCCCGCCGAGCTCCGGCGCGAGCCCCGTGTCCGGGTCCTGGGCGGCGGACAGCCGCTTGACGTGTTCCTCGGAGCTCAGCTGCTCGGGCGCGGAGCCCAGCAGCAGGTCGGCGATCTCCACGGCGTCGCAGTGCGCCCGTAGCGTCGCTGTCTCCCCGGGGCGGTCGACGTACTGGTCGCCGTCCCAGCACCGGGCGAGGATGTCCGGGGCCTGGGCGCGAGCGGTGTCGGCGAACCTCGCGAGGGTGTCCGCGCCGCGGGCCGCGCCGGCCGGCTTCACGTCCCGGCGGTCGCGCAGGGGGCGGGCCGGGTTCCCGGCGGCCACCGTCCAGGCCGGGAGATCCTTGGTCACCACCGCGCCGGCGCCGATCACGCAGTGGTCGCCGACGGTGACACCGTCCACCACGACCACGTGCGACCCGATCCACACGTCGTCGCCGATCGTGATCCCCAGGGTGGTGTGGGCCTGCTGGAAGACGGGACGGTCGGGTGCCATGGAGTGGTTGAAGCCGAGCAGCGAGGTGTGCGCGCCGATCCGCACGCCGCTCCCCAGGGTGACGGTGCCCCGGGCCGTGACGAACGGGTTCAGCGTGCAGTCCGTCCCGGTGGTCAACTCCCCGGTGACATAGGCGTGAGCGGCGATGTAGGAGTCGTCGCCGAGCCGCAGCCGGTCCGGGAACACGGCGGCGGACTCGGCGACGTAACACCTCTCACCGATCTCGCTGTCCCCGCCGACCTTCCCCTGCCGCTCCCGCTGGCCGACGCGCTGTTCGTCGGTCGCGTCCCCGGCGAACAGCCACGGGCAGTGGTCGAAGTGCTGTACGTCCGGCTGCTGTTGTCCATCCACGGGGCGACGCTATTCGGGGGGTTCCGCTGCGGCAAGAGGGCGGGTGGCCAAGATCCATGCCTGATCCGCCGGGACATATTCCTTGACAGGAATATTCTCGTCAGAGAATATTCGTCGCCATGGACGCACTCCTCGCCGCACTGGCCGACCCGGCCCGCTGGCGGCTCGTCACTCTGCTGGCCGAGCGGCCCCGCTCGGTCGGTGTGCTCGCTCAGCTCTCCGACGCACGCCAGCCGCAGACGACCAAGCACCTGCAGACCCTTGAGCGCGCCGGCGTCGTGACCTCCCGGCGCACCGGTCAGCGCCGGGTCTACGCACTCCGGTCCGCCCCCCTGCGGGACCTCGCGGCCGCGCTCGGCCGACTCGCCTACACGGTGGACCAGGCAGACGGCCAGTACGCGACGTACGACCGCTACGGGCTCAGCGTCGCCACGGAGCGACTCGCCGCGCGGGAGCCGGGGTGGGCGGACGGCCGTTCGTTCAGCTTCCACCGGTCGCTGACGGGAAGCCCCGCGCTGGTCTGGCGCCACCTGACCGAGGCCGCCCTGCTCGCGCACTGGTGGACGCCCGAGGACCTCCGCGTCGGCGCACTCGTCTTCGAGGCGCGCCCGGGCGGGCGGATCGTCCAGGAGTACCGCGACGGCGAAGACGCCGACGACTCCGGCCCGGTCGTCGGGTACGCGGAGGGAGTCGTCGACGACGTCCGCCCCGGTGAGCGCCTCACCTACCGGCTCTCGCCCCTGCTGCCCGACGGGAACCTCGCCTTCACCGCCCACGTCGCCATGGGCCTGCGTCCCACGGGCACGGGCACGGACCTCGACGTCCACTGGCGCGTCACCGACAGCGCCGTCGACTCCCCGGACTTCGTCGCGGGCATCGAGATCGGCTTCGGTCAGAGCCTCGACAAACTCGCGGCGACCCTCGCCACGGACGCGCACACCACCGACACCACCGACATCACCGGCACCACCGACCCAAGGAGCACGACATGACCGAGCAGACCGCCGCACGCCGAGTCGTCACCAACATGGCCCTCTCCCTCGACGGCCACTACGCCGCGCCGGACCCGCTGGACATGGGCTGGGTCATGCCGTACGCCGTGACCGATGTCGCCCGCGACCACCTGACGAGCCTCTGGGAGCCGGCGACCACGGCACTGCTCGGACGGGTCAACGCCGAGGGATTCCTCGGTTTCTGGCCCACCGTCATCGGCATGGAGGGCGCCGACCCGCGCGACGAGGGCTTCGCCAAGTGGCTCGTCGACACCGACAAGGTGGTCCTGTCCTCCACCCTCGACGAGGCCCCGTGGGAGCGGACGACGATCGTCAGCAAGCCGACCGCCGAGGTGGTCGCGGACCTCAAGGCCACCGAAGGAGGCGACATCCTGGTACTCGCCAGCGCGAGCGTCATCAAGGCACTGTTGGCCACGGACCAGGTCGACAGGCTGGCGCTCACGATCTTTCCGGTCTTCCTCGGCGGCGGCCCCCGCCTCTTCGACGACGGCCTGCCCACGGGCCGGTGGACGCTCGTCAGCCAGACCGCGGGCGAACACGGCACGGTGGCCGTCGTCTACGACCGGGTCCGCTGAGCCGGCTGCCGTACGTCATGGCGCATGGCGCCGGTCAGCCCAGTTTCCGGCAGTACAGCGCGTCCGGAGTCCGTGCCGAGCCCACCCGGCCCGTGTACGCGATCCCGGCCGCGTACTCGTCGTCCGCGCACTGGCCCTTGTAGCGGCCGTCCGCGAAGTCGCCGCCCTTGGGGGCCGCGCACCTGTTGTCACCCCGGTCGAACCAGACCGTACGGCCGACCGCGCCGAGTCCGCCCGCCGCAGCGGCCGTGCACAGGGCGGCCGAGACGGCGGCGCCACGGACGCTGTAACCGGTGAGGAAGTAACCGCCGGGGCACTGGAGTTTGGTGTACCCGGACGCCCAGTCGCCGCCCGGCCCGACGTGGCGCTCGTCCGTCACCACCTCGTGCCCGCCGGCCGGGTTCCGCGGCGGCCCGGCGGTGACGTCGGAGCACAGGCCCCGGTTGCCCGTGTGGCTGAGGCCGACCAGGCGCTGTCCGTCGGGGCACGCGGCCTTGCGGGCACCCGAGTCCCAGTCGGGGAGCGCGCGCATGCGCCGCGAGGCGACGAAGTCGCCGTGGTCGGGGCTGAGCATCGACCAGCGCGCCACGGGCGCGACCCGACCGGTGCGGCCGGGCGCCCCGATGAGCCGGGTCCAGGCGGCGGCCCGCCAGTCGTCGCCGTCGTAGAGGCCCATGCGGTGGCCCGACGAGTCCCAGTGGAGCAGCGCCCAGCCGTTGCCTCGGCGGTTCTCGTGCCACCCCACGAGCGGCCAGTACGCGAAGTCGGCGTCGGTACGGATCAGTTGGCTGACGAAGTTCTCGAACCAGGCGCGCTGCTTCACGCCCGTCTCGTCGCGGCCACCGATCCCGAACTCGCTGATCCACAGGGGGGCGGTGAAGTGCCGGTCCTGTTCGGCGGTGACGAAGAAGGCCTGCCGGTTCAGTACGTCGATCAGTTCGGCGGGGCTGAAGTCGCGGTAGCGGGCGTCGGTGGTCTCACCGGTTCCGGTGGCGCCGCTGTGGTGCGGGCCGGTGTAGTCGTAGAAGTGGGCGGAGTACACGAGCTTGCCGGAGTCGACCAGGGTGTGCGACAGGCGGCGTACGGGCTCCAGGGTGGGGCGTTCATGGGCGAGACCGTCGACGGGGACGCCGGTCCAGTTGATGCCCTCGACGATGATCAGGAGATCGGGGTCGGCCTCTGTCAGGATGCGGTCAGCCACGCGCTGGGAGGCGGCGAACCAGTCGTGGTCGTCGCCCAGGCCCCAGTTGGGGTCGTCCAGGACGTTGCGGCGCACCTCGTTGTAGAGATCGGCGCCGACGACGCGCTGGTTGTCCCGGTAGCGGCGGGCCATGAAGAGCCAGTCGTTCTCCCAGGCCGCCGTGGACCGGCTCGTGTTCCAGCGTTCGTTGCCGTCGACCGCGCAGCACCAGCGTGTGGTGCCGGTGTGGTTGTTCAGGATCACCGCGAGCCCGGCGGCGGTGAGTTCCCGCACCACGACGTCGTACACCTGGAGCGGTTTTTGGCCACGCAAGGACGGGTTGGCGGCGACGGAATCGTCCGTGACGGGGCGGCTGTCGTGGATCATCTCGTTGGAGAAGGGCAGCCGGACGCTGTTGATCCCGAGCTCCTGGAAACCGGCGATGATCTCGGCCATGGAGGCCCGGTCGAGGCCGAGCGGGATCCGGCCGGAGTTCTCCCCGGCGTGGTGGTCGGCGTCCGTGTCCGGGCTTCCCGAGCCGTTCCAGGTGCCGCTGGCGCCGTGCCAGTTGCCGGACCGCAGCTTGAAGCGGTCGCCGTCCGCGTCGACGATCCACCGGCCACGCGTGCTGAGCGGCGGCGTCCAGTCCGCCTCGGTCGCGGCGATTCCTGGTGGGGCACCGGCTTCGGGGACGGCCTCGGGGGTGGCCTGTCCTCCGGCTGCCGCCTCCGCGACGGGCGACAGGGCCACGACGAGGAGTACGGCGGCCAGTGCGGCCCTGGACCTGACGAGGACTCCGCGCACGGTCACCATCCTGAGACGCCCATTTCGCATTGTCATGGCTGCGTCATCATGGGGGATCGTCCGGCATTGGTCCAGGCCTGCATGGCTGCCGAAGGTGGCCCGGGAGGCGGCCTGGGAGGCGGCCCGGGAGGCGGAGCGAAACCTTGTTGAGTGCCCCGCGTCAGCCCGTCTAATCCCTCTGGTGCGAGCCTTTTCGCGGCGGCCGAAAGCTTCGCGTCAGGCTTTGGCTGTCCGACGGCAACTGCGTTAATCTTCACCGGATTTTCTCATCCGGCCGCTCCGTGAACTGCGGAAACGCGGTCGGTGTGAAGGCCTTTCACGGGCCTGGCGCGGGTTCCGAGTCCTCGGCGTGAGGGCTCTTGGGAGCGGAACGAGGGTGCGCATGAACAGCAGGACGACCGAGGCAGTCGACCGGGCCCCGGGCGACCAGGAGTTGCGGCAACTCCTGGCCGGACTGACCGCTGTACGGGACGGCGACTTCGGCACCCGGCTGCCGTCCGACGGCGAGGGTCTGCTCGGCGACATCGCGACGGTCTTCAACGGCATGGTGGACCAGTTGTCCGTGTTCACCTCCGAAGTGACGCGGGTGGCGCGCGAGGTGGGCACCGAGGGCACGCTCGGCGGACAGGCGGAGGTGCCGGGCGTCTCCGGCACCTGGGCCGACCTGACCGATTCGGTCAACGCGATGGCGGGCAACCTGACCACTCAGGTGCGCGACATCGCACAGGTGGCGACCGCCG
>Ga0136846_1238379_pt1 | contig 34807 bp, 31 predicted proteins | sample HopSoiMetagenom2_FD_96841 | JGI IMG/M metagenome (GOLD analysis project Ga0136846, IMG submission 96841) | Grasslands soil microbial communities from Hopland, California, USA - 2 Assembly 2016 (version 4) | ecosystem: Environmental > Terrestrial > Soil > Grasslands | place: USA: Hopland...
AAATGCTCGCCATAGCACGAGCTATGGCTGCGCTTTGCGCCTAGATCAGGCGCCTTTTGACGTGCTGCTCGGGCACGCTCGAAAAACTCTCAGCCTCTGAGGCATCCTTCCCAGGACCATCTTCACCTATCACCTCACGTTAGACCTTTCACCTTTCACGTTTCACGCAAAATGTTCCATCACCTCGACCCCTACGCCGGCGATCCCATCCTGTCCTTGAACGAGGCCTACGGCAACGACCCACGGCCGCACAAGATCAACTTGTCGATCGGCATCTACTTCGACGACGCGAATCACATTCCAGTGCTCGGCTGCGTGCACGAGGCCGAGGCGCAGTTGCTGGCCGAGGGCGCGGCCAAGCCCTACCTGCCCATCGAAGGCGCGCCGGCATGCCGCCGCGAGGTGCAGCGGCTGCTGTTCGGCCCGAATCACGAGGCAGTGAAGAGCAACCGCATCGCCACATTGCAGACGGTGGGCTCGAGCGGCGGACTCAAAGTGGGCGCCGATTTTCTGAAGCGCTGGTTCCCGAACAGCGCCATCTGGGTAAGCGACCCGACCTGGGACAACCACCGCGCGATGTTCGAGGGTGCTGGCTTTCAGGTGAATACCTACCCGTACTACGACTCGGCCACCGGCGGCTTGAAGTTCGATGCGATGCTGGCCGCACTGCGCGAGCTTCCGCCCAAGAGCATCGTGCTGCTGCACGCCTGCTGCCACAACCCGACGGGGGTGGACTTGTCGCCGGCGCAATGGCAGCAGTTGATTCCGGTGCTGCGCGAGCGCGACCTGCTGCCCTACCTCGACCTCGCCTATCAGGGGTACGGCGACGGGATCGAGGAGGACGCTTTCGCGGTGCGCGAACTCGCGAGCGCGGGGCTGTCGTTCTTCATCGCCAATTCGTTCTCGAAGAGCATGAGCCTGTACGGAGAACGCGCCGGCGCATTGAGCGCGGTGTGCCCGAGTGCAGCGCAGGCGGAGCTGGTGCTCGGCCAGTTGAAGGCCACGGTGCGGCGCAACTATTCGAGCCCGCCGATCCACGCGGGCCTGGTGGTTGCGAAGGTACTGTCGGAGCCCAAGCTGCGCGCCGCGTGGGAAGCCGACGTGGCAGCAATGCGCGAGCGCATCCTCGCCATGCGCAAGAGCTTGCACGCCGTGCTCACCGCGAAGCTGCCGGGGCGCAATTTCGACTACTTCCTGACCCAGCGGGGCATGTTCAGCTACACCGGGCTGACAGCCGCCCAAGTGGATCGCCTGCGTGAGGAACATGCGGTGTATCTGGTGCGATCGGGGCGGATGTGCATCGCCGGGTTGAATACCAAGAACGTAGAAGCCACTGCGGTGGCGATGGCGGAAGTGCTGGCTTGAATTCGTAGGCGGATGCCACCTGGGTGCAGGCGCCTCAGGTGCATCCGAGTCCTCAAGAGAGCGTCCAGAAGTTCCGGCGGGAAGGTCCTGGGCCACCCGCCGTTTTTTTTATTCAAAGACACCACTTGAACGATGAGCACGCTGACAGGCTTCGGGCTTGGCCTGCGCACCGAGCACTACCGCGACTTCGTCGACGAGAAGCCGGCGGTCGATTGGCTCGAGGTCATCTCTGAGAACTACCCGCGCTTATGTCGCGGCGCATCCATCGCGACAGCCATCCATTCGCTGGTACGGCGATCAATTGCCGCTGTTCATGGCCGAGAACGAGGCTCTGGTGCCGCATCCTGCGCTGATCGACCTGGCCCGCATGGAATGGGCCTTGCGCAGCGCCTTTGATGCAGCCGATGCGAACACGCTCGATCCGGCAAAACTGTCGCGTGGGTTCCGCGTAGACCCCCTCACCCCAACCCTCTCCCCCGAGTGGGGGAGAGGGAGTCCGTACCGGTTTCAGCACGCGCGCATTGCCAATCTTCAACGGTCTCAACCTCTCAGATGCCCGACCCGTCGTTCGGCCAAGAACGTGAAAGATCTCGCACTTTCCCCCAACGCGCGGGCTTGGTGCCCTTCAGGTGCCGGTATAGGGCAATGAAAATCGAAAGCGCCTGAATCCGAGGGCACTAGGAGGCGACTGATCAATGCACCGCATCTGTACTGCCGTTGGCCCGAAGCTGCCCCATGAGACCTCGACATTCAGTGACCGCGCCGTGCGCGGCATCACCTGCCGGCCGAAGGCAGCAGTTGCTGCGGCCCTGTGGCTTGTCTTGCTCGGCGCGACGCCCCGTGTGTGCATGGCTCAAAGCGGCGAGCCGATCAAGCCGATCCCCCTCGAGCCCCAACTCGACTTGCGCAAGGTTGCTCTCGGCGATCGGCTGTTTCATGACAAGCGGTTGTCGAAGGACAACTCGCTCTCATGCGCGAGCTGCCACGACTTGTCCAAGGGCGGCGTCGACGGCCTGCCGTCATCGATCGGCATTGGTGGCGCGAAGGGGCCGATCAACGCACCGACCGTCTTCAACAGCAGCCTGAATTTCAGGCAGTTCTGGGACGGCCGGGCCGCTTCGCTCGAGGAACAGGTCGCCGGCCCAGTGCACAACCCGAAGGAGATGGGAAGCAACTGGACCGAGGTGCTCGGCAAGCTGGCCCAGGACGGTCCACTTGTCGGGGAGTTCAAGGCCACCTACCGCGACGGATTGCAGACCAGGAACATCCAGGATGCAATCGCCGTCTTCGAGCGCTCGCTGACCACACCGAATTCGCGCATCGACAAGTATCTGAAGGGTGACCAGAAGGCGCTCTCGCCCGACGAGCTGCTCGGCTACCAGTTGTTCAAGGCGTACGGTTGCGTTGCCTGCCAAGGCGTCAACATCGGCGGCAACATGTTCCAGACCTTCGGCGTGATGGGCGACTATTTCGAAAAGCGCGGCAACACCACGGTGGCCGACCTGGGTCGCTATAACGTCACGAAAAGCGAAGCTGACAAACACGTATTCAAGGTTCCGAGCTTGCGCAATGTCGCTCTGACCGCACCGTACTTCCACGACGGCTCGGCAAAGACGCTGAACGACGCAGTGGACGTGATGTTCAAGTATCAGCTCGGACGCCCCGCCTCTGCACAAGACAAGAAATTGATCGTCAAGTTTCTGCACACGCTGACAGGCGAGTACAAGGGCCGCCCCTTGCAGCGGGCCGACTCCGATGCCGCGCGTCAGCCGTGAACATGAGGCCCTTTTTGGATCCCGTTCGCTGATCCCTGCGGCACCTGCGGGTCCGCGCTGACAGCAGGGCGACCGCCCTTCCAGTAGAGTGCCCAAGACCTTTCCGTTCAGAAACCGAGGACGATGGTGAGCAACAAGAAGCTCAAAGGGCTGTGGAGCAGTTCGCCGCTTGCCGCGAACGACATGGCGTCGGTGAGTTTGCAGTGACCGCGCTTCACGACCTCGGCACCCGGGAGCTCGTGGCGGCCTACCGCGCCAAGACACTTTCTCCCGTCGAAGTCACCCGGGCCGTCCTTGTCCACATCGAGGCTTGGGAACCACATCTCCATGCCACCTACGCGCTCGACGCGGACGCCGCATTGACCCAGGCCGAAGCATCGCAAGCGCGATGGCTCAAGGGCACGCCGCAAGGCGCGCTGGACGGCGTGCCGGCGACGATCAAGGAGAACATCGCGACGCGCGGCGTACCGGTGCCGCTCGGCACTGCAGCCACCGATCTCGTTCCTGCTGAACGCGATGCACCGCCGGCGGCGCGGCTTCGCGAGGCGGGCGCGGTCATCCTCGGCAAGACGACCATGCCCGACTACGGGATGCTCTCGTCAGGGCTGTCGAGCTTTCACCCTCTCACGCGCAATCCGTGGGACCTGCGCCGGAACCCCGGCGGCAGCAGTTCCGGCGCGGGGGCCGGTGCTGCCGCGGGCTACGGCCCGCTGCATGTGGGGACTGACATCGGCGGCTCGTTGCGCCTGCCGGCCGGCTGGTGCGGCATCTTCACCCTCAAGCCCAGCCTCGGTCGCATTCCCATCTTTCCGCCTTACGCCGGCCGGGTGGCGGGGCCGATGACGCGCGCGGTCGAAGACGCGGCACTCATGCTGCCAGTGTTGAGCCGACCCGATGCGCGCGACACCATGAGCCTGCCGCACCAAGACATCGCGTGGATGCACTTGAACCGCGATGTTCGCGGCCTGAAGATCGGCTTGCTGATGGACGCCGGCTGGGGGTTCCCCGTCGAGCCACAGATTCGTGCTGCCGTCGAGGCCGCCGCCAAAGCCTTCGAAGCCGCGGGGTCGATCGTCGAGCCGATGAAGCCCTTCATGACACGTGCCATGGCCGAAGGCATGGATCAGTTCTGGCGCATGCGCTCGTGGATCGACATCTCTGCCCTGAGCGAGGGGAAGCGAAGCAAGGTCCTGCCCTTCATCGTCGAGTGGGCGCGCGGCGCAGCCGATCTCACAGGTGCGCAGGTGTTCAAGGGCTACAGCCAGATGGGCACCATGCGCGACGCGGCCATCGCCGCCTGCGTGCCCTTCGACTTCGTGCTTTCGCCCACCTCGCCAATTCCCGCCTACGCGGCTGAACTGCCCTCGCCCACCAATGACCCGCAGCGCCCCTTCGAGCACATCGCCTTCACGCTGCCCTACAACATGAGCGAGCAGCCGGCCGCGTCGATCAACTGCGGGTACACGAATGACGGCGTGCCGATCGGCCTGCAAATCATCGGCAAGCGATTCGACGACCTTGGCGTGATGCAACTCTCGCGTGCCTGGGAACGTATGCGGCCTGCGCAGCGGGCCTGGCCGTCACCGCCATCCGTCGTGACATGCCCATGAAATTCCTGATGTGACTGCGTGTCGGCGCGTCGCTGAGATTCGCGAGGCCGGAACTGCTTTCGCTTTCTTGGTATCAGTAGATTTAACGCTGCGTCACATTTGAGAATTTGGCCAAGACTGCATGTTGCTGCTGGCCAGATGTTGAAGGGATGGCAGTGTTACGTTCCGTGTTGGACAAAATACATGAGCAGAATTTGCCTGGAACGCCGTTTACCACGCCGAGGGGCTTTCCCGCCTGGAAGGTAGAGGGAACACGGCAGGCCCGCTTGTTCAATGGCAGGGCCTTGATGCCCCTGGCGTTCATGAAACATGCCCAGTCGAGCACGGTACTGGAGGACTGGCAGGCTGAGCATTCGACGGTCCACGCGGACGAGCCGGTCAACAAGAAGGGCCAGTCTCTGATCGGATGCTGCGGCGCGCACCTGGTCGACCGCTACTCTGAATCGGCTAAAAAAAAGGGTCCCAGGTGCCACAGCGTTTCCATCGAGAAAAAGCGCGTCACGTTCCTGAACCGGGCCATTGAGTACATCCGCCAAGCACCCGAATCCGAGTGTCAAGACTTGCTTGAGCGGCTGAGCAAATGGGACATCACGGAAGCGACGAGTTCCGAGCTTGAGCTGGAACGTCGGAAATGGGGGCCCCCCGTGCCCCAGACCGTAGCAATGGATGCGGTCAAGCGGCGGCGTCAAGGATGAAGAGCAACACCGCTGCGTGCACCCCAGCGCTGAGCTGGGACGTACGAGCAGATCAAATCCCGAAGTCGATGAGCGGCTAGCACAGACATTGTCCCCTGTCAGGTTCCACACCCAACGAGGGGCCGGTTCAGTTCAATAATAGATCCAAAAGTTACCCAATCCGTCTTTGCCCGGCACCTGGAAATATTTTTTGCCCAGGCTTTTTGTGCAGAACTCATCGCTGAATCCCTGCACCGTCACCCAGGTGTGATTCCATGCGATGAATTCGGAATGCTATGTGTTTGGAGCGAGCTTCTCGTCGCAATACCCGGCGTCCCTTCCGTTGTTAACGCTACCCGTTATGTAGATAGAATGGGCGTTGCGGCTTGTCTTGACCATAATGTTGTGATACCCGCCCCACGTGGACGCCCCTCCTAATGCGTCGGCACTGCCATGCAGCCCAGCAAAAGCGCAGATGATGGCCGCTGACTTAATGAAGGTTCTCGATAAAAAAGATGACATCTTGTGCTTCCTAGCAGTTGGTTTTCCAAGTCCAACTGAAGTCCCCCGTCAGGGGTTTTGCATCGACCTTGACTTCGCGCCGATATCCTCGAACCCGGGCTTTTCGCATTTACGCGATACGCTGTTCGTGGTCGCATTGTTCCGCCTCGGCGCCGTGGAATCGTTGCGAAGGCATGACCTTTCAATGAACTTTAAAGTCGTGTGGACGAGAAGTATTTCACGGGCCACCCGCCCTGACCGCGGAACGGTGCAACGCTTCCTGCCGGAAATCGTGGAGGGCGACAAGCGCATCCTCATTATTGACGGCAAGCCCGTGCCGTCCTCGCTTGCGCGCATTCCGCAAGGCAGCGAAATCCGCGGCAACCTCGCTGCGGGGGCAAAGGCGTCGCGCAAGCCTTGTCCGACAGGGGCCGCGACGACCGCTACTCTGAATCGGCTGAAGAAACGGGTCCCAGTCGCCACAGCATTTCCATCGAGAAAAAGCGCGTCGCGTTCTTAAACCGGGCCATTGAGTACATCCGCCAAACACCCGAATCCGAGTGTCGAGACTTGCTTGAGCGGCTGAACAAATGGGACATCACGGAAGCGACGAGTTCCGAGCTTGAGCTGGAACGTCGGAAATGGGGGGCCGCCCCCGGGCCCCATCCCGTGCCCCAGACCGTAGCAATGGATGCGGTCAAGCGGCGGCGTCAAGGATGAAGAGCAACACCGCTGCGTGCACCCCAGCGCTGAGCTGGGACGCACGAGCAGCTCCAATCCAGGGCTGAGAGGCTGAGAGTATTTCGCGAACATTCCCGCGCTTTGGCGAACGCTCGGTCCGAGACGCCACGCTGCGGGCATTCAGTGCCACACACCGAAGCGAAGAAGCCATCGAGCATGGCCTGCTGCGACTGATTTCGCATCGAGCAAGGCGCCGATCAGTGCGGGCAGCGGCAGCTTGCGGCTACGGGTGAAGGCATTGGGGAAGTCGGGGTGTCGCGCGATCTGCGCAAAGTCGTCGTTGGCACTTCGTTCGAACAACTCCAGCATCAAATGCTGTATGAATCAACAGCATTCGGGCTGCCGTATTGCTCAACCTTGTCAAGAGTAAATTCACCAATAAAACCAAATAATTGAAGTTGAGGCAGAGCCCCTCGAAATGACCAATCACACCCATCACACAAAGGTCATGGGTTGAACATTACTTGCGAGGGCCCGGCACGAAGAATGAGACATACGACACGCTTCGCGTCAACACGATTCGCCGAGACCTAGCAAGTTTTCTGCGAGTCACTCCCGCGTGTGGCGTCCGTATCTTTGATCCTTTGATCGATGTGACCGGATCAAATACCGGCACGCACCGGCTTCGCCTGCGTCTTTCGCTCATCACGTAATGGAAATGAGCCTTGACTCGGACGAACCTTTGCAGTCCCCCTTCCACAATGCAACTAAGTGAGAATTAAGTATGAAACATGTTCTTCGTCGGATTTACTATTTTGTAGCGGCAATGGCGGCCGCAGCGGGAGTTTCGAATGCATCTGCTGGCGGGACCGGTGTCACTCTCCACAATCAGACAAATGGCTGCATACGTACGTATACACTCAAAGGATACACTGACACTTATCCTTGGCAGACTCAGAAATTAAAGAATATCGAATCAAATAGGTGGTATCAGGCTTCTGTCTTCTCGACGTCTACGTGTGGCGGTAGGGCCGTAAGGAACGTGTCGTTCTACAGTCATAGTAAAGACGACTGGTACGTAGATCGGAGCGTGCGGGGATACGGGCAAATATGGTAGTAGACGACTGGTACGTACCGCGCTGAAGGTACGCTGAAGGGAGAACCGCCCATTGAGGACACGGGCAAGAGTTGGAAAGGCGCGCCGATTTCTTCGAGCAAGATGTGCGGCGCCATCGCGGCAGTGCCCGAGGAGCGGTGCAATTGAAGCGTGAGGCGGTTTCTGCCCTTGGCTGCCTGTGACGCAGGTCACGGGCGCAAAACGCCATCGCGCCGTCCGCGACCAATGCAGCCCGCACAACCCGCGGCGCAATCTATCACCGGCGCTGGAGCCGCGCAGCAGCCCCCCTACATTGCCTCCCATGGGATTCGATCCGACCTCTGCCGCACCGCACAAGGCCACGCGGCGCGGCTCTTCAGAGTGCGTACCGCAAGCTCGACCGCTTGAATGCTTGAATGATCGGCTCGGGTAGCACCCGACCCGTTCCAGTCACGTCCAACCTTGGGGGCGTGGCCGACGTGCTCGCGCATTTTGTGCAACAGTGGCGACCCGTCCGCATCGCGTGATCACCATGAAACTGCTGTTCGTTGCCGACCCGCTCGAGGTCTTCAAAACCTACAAAGACACGACCTTCTCGATGATCCGAGAAGCGGCATCGCGGGGTCATGACATCTTCGCTTGCGAACCCAAAGACCTGGTGTGGGAACGCGACAGTCAGGTGATGGCACTGTGCCGCGACATCACCCTCACAGCCGACCCGCACGATTGGTTCAACGAACGTGCGAAGCCAAGGCTCGCGCTTGCCGACGTCGACGCCGTGATCATGCGCAAAGACCCGCCCTTCGACAGCGAGTACTTTTACGCGACACACCTTCTGCAGCAGGCTGAACGCGAAGGGGCACGCGTGTTCAACAAACCTGCGACGCTTCGCGACCACCCTGAGAAGCTCGCGATTCTGGAGTTCCCGCAGTTCATCGGGCCCACCCTCGTGACTCGCGACGAGCAAGCCATCAAGCGCTTCCATGCCGAGCACCAGGACATCATCCTGAAGCCGCTCGACGGCATGGGCGGCATGGGCATCTTTCGCGTGGGCCCCGACGGGTTGAACCTCGGCAGCATCGCTGAAACGCTAAACAAACAGGGCACGAGGACGGTGATGGTGCAACGCTTCCTGCCGGCAATCGTGGAGGGCGACAAGCGCATCCTCGTCATTGACGGCAAGCCCGTGCCGTACTCGCTTGCACGCATTCCGCAAGGCAGCGAAATCCGCGGCAATCTCGCTGCGGGCGGCAAAGGCGTCGCGCAAGCCTTGTCCGACAGGGATCGCGAGATCGCGGAAAGCATCGGTCTCGTCCTGGCGGCGCGAGGCCTGCTGCTGATCGGCCTCGACGTGATTGGCGACTGTCTCACCGAGATCAACGTCACGAGTCCTACCTGTTTCCAGGAGATCATGCAGCAAACTGGCTTTGACGTTCCAAAGATGTTCGTCGACGCGCTGGAAGCGGCAATTCGCCGCAGTTGAGCAGCGTGCCACTCGATCGCGCGTGAAGCCATACGCGCGACAATGCCGCTTTTGCTCCGTCGCGCCCATGGCTGTCCTCTCCCTTTCCAACGCTCATCTCGCCTACGGCCACGTCGCGCTGCTGGACGATGCCAACTTCTCACTCGAAACCGGTGAGCGCCTCGGGCTCATTGGCCGCAATGGCGCCGGCAAGTCGTCGCTGCTGAAGATACTCGCCGGGCTCGAAAAGCCCGACGATGGGCTCCTGCAAATGACACAAGGACTGCGCATCGAGTACGTGCCGCAAGAGCCCGTCTTCGATTTGCAGATGAGCGTCTTCGATGTGGTGAGCGAAGGCGTGGCGCAGGCAAAGGCTGTGCGCCAGCAATACGAGGAACATGCCGAGGGGGTGGACCTTGATGCGCTGCAAACGCGCATCGAAGCCCTGGATGCATGGACGTGGGAGTTGCGTGTGGACACGACGCTCGCGCAACTTCACCTTGATGGCGCACGAATCGTCGGCGAACTGTCGGGCGGCATGAGAAAGCGCGTGGCGCTGGCGCGGGCGCTGGTCGCCGTGCCCGACGTGCTGCTGCTCGATGAGCCAACCAACCATCTCGATCTCGACTCCATCGCCTGGCTCGAAGAGTTGCTGCGCAACTTCAAGGGCAGCGTGATGCTGATCACCCACGATCGCGCCTTCCTGGACGGCGTGGCCACGCGCATCATCGAACTCGACCGCGGCGTGATCCGCAGCTACCCCGGCAACTTCAGTGCCTATGAGCGCATGAAAGAAGAGCAGCTGGCCTCCGAGGCGCTTGCCAGCGCTCGAGCCGACAAGCTGCTCGCGCAGGAGGAGGTGTGGATCCGCAAAGGTGTCGAGGCGCGCCGTACCCGCAGCGTTGCGCGCATCCAGCGTTTGCAAGTGCTGCGTGCACAGCGCCAGGCGCGGCGCGACTCGTTGGGGCAGGTGCGATTGGAAGTGGACTCGGGCGTTCCGAGCGGGAAGATCGTTGCTGAGCTGAAGGACGTCGGTATGCGTTTCGCCGACAAAATCATCGTCCAGGGCTTCAGCGCGACCATCCTTCGCGGCGACAAGGTCGGCCTCATCGGTCCCAATGGCGCCGGCAAGACGACGCTGCTCAAGCTCATCCTCGGAGAGCTGCACCCAACGAGCGGCAGCGTGCGTCAAGGCTCACGACTCGAAGTCGCGTACTTCGACCAGATGCGCACCAAGCTCAATCTCGATGCCACGCTTGCGGACACCATCAGCCCCGGCAGCGAATGGGTGGAGTTCAATGGCGCGCGCAAGCACGTCATGAGCTACCTCAACGATTTCCTGTTCTCACCCGAGCGTGCGAATTCACCGGTTCGCACCCTGAGCGGCGGCGAGCGCAACCGCCTGTTGCTCGCGCGGCTGTTCGCCTTGCCGGCCAACGTGCTGGTGCTCGACGAGCCCACGAACGACCTCGACATCGACACGCTCGAACTCCTCGAAGAGCTGCTGCAGAACTACGCGGGGACGGTCTTCCTTGTGAGCCATGATCGGCGCTTCCTCGACAACGTCGTGACGAGCACCATCGCCTGGGAGGGCGAGGAAGCCACCGGCCTTTGGCGTGAATACGAAGGTGGCTACGAAGACTGGAAACTGCAGCGTGATCGTGCACGGACGATGCGTGAACAGGCCATGAAAGCGGTCGACAAACCCAGGGCCGCAGCATCAGCCAAGGCCCCGCCGCTCGCTCAAAAAGCACGCAAGCTCAGCTACAAGGAGCAGCGCGAACTCGATGAGCTGCCGAACCTGATCGAGTCCTTGGAGGCCGAGCAGAAGGAGCTAGGCGATCTGCTCGGCAAGCCCGAGCTCTATGCCACCGACCCGAAGCGTGTGGCCGATGCACAGGTTCGCTTCGCGCAGATCGAGGAGGAGTTGCTTGCAGCCCTGGAGCGGTGGGAGATGCTCGGTCAGCGCTAGCGACTGAGAGGCTGAGAGTTTTTCGATCGTGCCCGCTCATCACGCCAAAAGACTCCTGCTCGTCGTTGCAAATGCTCGCCATAGCCCTGGCTATGGCTGTGCTTTGCGCCTAGATCAGGTGCCTTTTGACGCGCTGCTCGGACACGCTCGAAAAACTCTCAGCCTCTGAGCCCGCCAAACCAGCTCTCCCCGATCGCATCCGGATGCGATCGGCTGACTATCAGGCCTGCCTGCAGGTACAACGCATTCAAGAGCCGCACGGCCTTTTCTCGGTCGAAGCCGGCCCATTCGCTCATGTCGCGCAGGGTCGCGCTCTCGCGACGCAGCCGATAGATCGCAGCGAGCATGGGGCGGGAGATCGACAAGGCGCTCACATCCATCCCCGGCGCGACACGGTAGACCGCCGGGCCGGAAATCTCGGGCAGCAACTCGCTGCGTCCACCTCGTATGGCCAGCTCCCAAAGCAGAGGGGTCAGCGGCGCATGCATGCGGCCTTCCCCGACCAGCCCACTCGCTTCATTCCCGGGCGGCTGCAGCAAGGCCGGCTCGATGTGCATCACATACAACTCGAGCGGCTTTTCCAGAAGTTGCGAAATGGGAATCGGGCAGTGCACGAGCCGCTCGTCCGGGAACACCGTGAGTGGCACCACCCGTTCATCGTATTGGAGATGAATCGTCACGCGCTTGGCATGGCGTACGCAGGCGGCGACGATCTCAAGCACCTCGGACGCTGCACCGTCTTGCTCGAATCGGTACAGGTCAGCACGCAGGGAGGGACTCAGCGACGAAATTCGCGAGCTGACGCCACTCCCCGCCGCTTCGGCTTCGAGTTCCTTGAGGTAAAGCCGGTACGCGCTCGCACGCATCAGTTCCGGCTCACCAAATGGAATCGTGGGCTCAAACATGTCAGAAGGTGTTGTGTGTCACTAACTGTAGCCGCTGCTTGGGGTAATGCAAACCAAAGCCCCCGAATTCACAATGCCGAGCGGGCATCGGCCAAGGCGCGCCAGAAGCCGGCATCTTGGGTCGTGGCGAAATTGATGCGCATGAGGGAGGTCGGCCTGGGCGTTGCATGGAACAGCGCGCCCGGCGCCAGCAGCCAGCCGTCGTCAAGCATCACACGTGCGAGACGCTCGGTGTCCACGCCAACATCGACCCAGCCAAACAGTCCGCGCGGGGTGGCTGCGAAGCGGCATTCGTGCTGCTCGGCAAGTTTCACCGCCCGGCTCCGCGCCGCATCTAGCTTGGAATTGACGCGCTCTGCATGGCGGCGCAGGAGACCTTGTTCGAGACAGTGGGCGAGCGCCTGTTCCAGCAGGCTGGGGGTGGTGAGTGTGCTCAGCAGTTTGGTGTCGACGAATCGGTCGACCAAGGCGACGGGTGCGGCAATGAAGCCTACGCGCCAGTTCGGAACCAGAATCTTCGAAAAACCCGACACGTAGATCGTGCGCTCCAGCGCATCGAGGGCGGCCATGCGCGGCAGGTGTGCCGCAGCGAGGTGGGCATAGCTGTCGTCCTCGACGATGTGCAGGTCATGCTTCTGCGCGAGCCGCAGGAGGCGGTGCGCACTGCCCAGCGACAGCGATGCACCGGTCGGGTTGTGCAGCACGGACACCGTCACGTACAGGCGCGGACGATGAGCTTCAATCAGGCGCTCCATCACGGCCAGGTCGGGGCCATCCTCGCTGCGCGGCACCGGGAGCACGCGCAACCCGAGAGCGGCGAGTCGCGCATATTCGACCGACCAGCCCGGCTCGTCCACCAGAACGGATTCTCCGGCGTGGACCAGCGAGCGCGTGACGACGTCCAGGCCGTGCGTTGCGCCGACGGTGGTGATGATTTGTTCGGGCGTCGCAATGACGCCGTGGTCTGCAAGACGTGTCGCGAGCGCGCGCCGCAATCGCGGGTCGCCAGCCGGTTGGCCGTACTGCAATGCCAGGGGTGCGAGCTGTGATCCGCTTGAAACGCGGCGCAAGGCGGTGGCCAGCATCGGCAGGTCCAGCCACTCGACGGGCAGGGCGCCCAGGCCCGGCATGGGGTGCGCCCCGGGCGGCTGGAACATGCCGCGCATCAAGGTGGTTGCACTGATCGGGAGCGGCGCGGGCGGGGCTTTGGCGGCGGGCGGACGGACCGGCTCGGGCATGGCCTCGCGAACGAAAAAGCCTCGTTGGCGGCGCGCTTCGACCAGGCCCTGGGCCTGCAACTGGTCATAGGCGGCGACGACCGTGTAGGGGCTCACACCATGACGACGGGCACACTCGCGAACCGAAGGCAGGCGAGTGCCGGGGGCCAGGAGCCGCTGGCGAATGCGTTCGGAAAACCTCGCAGACAACTGCTCGGTGAGCGTGGTGTCCGCCCCGCGGGACAGTGACATGGCGCCGGTGGAATGCTTCATGGAGGCATGTGCTGGCTCAACCACCAACACAGAACGCTGTGTGTGAGGGCAAAGTGTACTGGCTCTGTGTTGGCGCGGGCCCGTAGACTGGGGCGATGGATGGCGCTCGCATGAATCACGTGTCTCACAACGAAGCGAAGGGCTTGTGGTTCGGACTGCTGGGCGTCGTGATTTTTGCGATGACGCTGCCGATGACGCGCCTTGCCGTCGGACCCGCCGCCGATCCGCAGTTGCCGCCGCTCTTCGTCACCGCCGGCCGCGCGGCGATGGCGGGGCTTCTGAGCATTGGCTATCTGCTGGCCACTGGTGCGCCCCGGCCGAGGCGCGATCAGCTCGCGAGCCTCGCGCTCAGCGCCCTGGGCACCGTGCTCGGCTTCCCGCTCTTTCTCTCGCTCGCGCTGCGCGATGTCGACGCCATGCACGCTGCCGTCATCACCGGCGTGCTGCCGTTGGGGACGGCGGTCGCCGCCGCACTCGTATTTCGCCAGCGCCCGTCAGCAGGCTTCTGGATCTGCGCCGTGCTCGGCTGCAGCATGGTGCTCGCCTTCGCGGCGCATCGGGGCAGCGGCCGCCTGAGTCCTGCCGACGGCTTGCTTCTGCTCGCCATTGCGAGCGCCTCCGTGGGCTACGTGGCCGGCGCCAAGCTTTCCAACGAGATGCCGGCCGAGCAGGTCATTTGCTGGGTGCTCGTGCTGAGCCTGCCGTTCACGGCGCCGACGACATGGGCAACCTGGCCCGCGCATGCCGTTCGAGCCAGTGCATGGACGGGCTTCGCCTATGTCACGCTATTTTCGATGTGGCTCGGCTTCTTCGCCTGGTACCGGGGCCTGGCGCTCGGCGGCACCGTGCGCGTGAGCCAGGTGCAACTTGTCCAACCCTTTCTCGCCCTGCTGTTTGCCGTCCCTGTGCTCGGTGAACCGCTGGACGCGACAACGGTGATCTTCTCGCTCGCCGTCATCGCCATCGTGTTCGTTGGCAAGAAGATGCCGACTCAGCGGGCGCCCGCCTGAAGATTTCTCAGAGTTTTTTGTCAAGGAAGCAGCATGTTCAAACAAGCCAAACGCGCAGAGCGGATGAATCCGTCGATCATTCGCGAGATCCTCAAGGTCACCGAGAAGCCGGGCATCATCTCGCTCGCCGGCGGCCTGCCGTCGCCGGACACCTTCCCGGTCGAGGCGATGCGCGAGGCGGCCGAGCGCGTGCTGCGCGACAACCCGCGCGAAGCGCTGCAGTACGCCGCGAGCGAGGGGCACGGTCCGCTGCGCGAATGGGTCGCGGGCGAGCTGAATGGGCAAGGCCTCAAGGTCGATGCATCGCAGGTGCTCATCACCACCGGATCGCAGCAGGGCCTGGACCTTGTCGGCAAGATCCTCATCGATGCGGGCAGCCGTGTTGCGGTCGAATCGCCCACCTACCTCGGGGCGCTGCAGGCCTTCACGCCTTACGAACCGGAGTTCGTCACGGTGGCGTGCGATGACAATGGCCCGCTGCCGGACGAACTCGATGTCGCCAAGGGGGCCCGGTTTCTCTACGCGCTGCCCAACTTCCAGAACCCGAGCGGCCGCTGCATGGACGCTATCCGCCGCGACGCGCTGATGGCGAAGGCGCAAGCCATCGGCCTCCCAGTCATCGAAGACAACCCGTATGGCGATCTGTGGTTCGACGCGCCGCCGCCCGCGCCGCTGTCTTCGCGCTGGGCCGACGGGTCGGTCTATCTGGGTTCGTTCTCGAAGGTGCTCGCGCCGGGCCTGCGCCTGGGTTATCTCGTCGCACCCAAGCCGCTGTACCCGAAGCTGCTGCAGGCCAAGCAAGCGGCCGATTTACACACGCCCAGCTTCAACCAGCGTGTCGTGCACGAGGTGATTCGCGACGGCTTCCTCTCGAAGCACGTGCCCACCATCCGCGCCAAGTACAAGTCACAGCGCGATGCGATGCGTGCCGCGCTCGAACGCCACATGCCCAAGGGGTGCCACTGGAATGTGCCGGTGGGAGGCATGTTCTTCTGGGTCGAACTGCCCGAGGCCGAGGATGCGATGACGCTGCTCCCGTACGCCGTAGAGAACGGCATGGCCTTCGTACCAGGCTCCGCCTTCTATGCCGACCACCCGAAACTCAACACCTTGCGCCTGTCCTTCGTCACCGTCTCCGAAGAGCGCATCGAGCAAGGCGTGGCCGCCCTGGCGAAGACCTTGAAGGAGCGCACCCTGTGAAATTCGCATTCACGCAGGTGGATGTCTTCACCGAGTCGCCGATGCGCGGCAACCCTCTCGCAGTCGTCCATTCAGCGGATGGATTGAGCGATGCGCAGATGCAGTCCTTTGCGCGATGGACGAACCTGTCGGAGACGACGTTCCTTCTGAAACCGACGTCACCGGAAGCTGACTACCGGGTCCGCATCTTCACGCCGGGTGGTGAGTTGCCATTCGCGGGTCATCCGACGCTCGGCACCTGCCATGCGTGGCTGGAGCAGGGCGGTATTCCAAAGACGGCTGGCCGTGTTGTGCAGCAGTGCGCCTACGGCCTGGTGCCGATCCGGGTGGAAGGCCGTCGCGCCGCGTTCGCTGCGCCGCCGTCGCAGCGTTCAGATGTCGACGGTGAATTGCTGTCCCGTGTGTTATCGGCGCTTGGGCTGGTGCCGTCTCAGGTACGTGCTGCGCAATGGCTGGATAACGGCCCGAAGTGGCTGGGCCTCTTGCTGACCGATGCCGACGCAGTCTTGCGAATCGAGCCGGATGACGCTGTGCTCAAGGGACTGGCCAAGGTCGGAGTGATGGGTGCACGTGCGAGCGGCGACACGCAGTTCGAGGTGCGCGCGTTCGCAGCACCGCTGGGCATTCCCGAAGACCCCGTCACCGGAAGCCTGAACGCGAGCCTGGCGCAATGGCTGATCGGCGAGGGCATCGCTCCAGCGAGCTACGTTGCCGCGCAAGGGACGTGCATGGATCGAACCGGTCGGGTCCACATTGAATGCGAAAGGGACACCGTCTGGGTCGGCGGCAATTCAGTCACTTGCATTCGCGGCGAACTGAGTCTGTGAACGCTGCGTTCGATCGTTTGACTTAAGCGGCTTGCCGAAGGAAGGTCCGCTTGAAGGAAGGGGCGCATTCTCACCCGCCCTGGACGACGTGCCGAACCACAATTAGCGGCGCAGCAAGCGCGCTACGCAGAAAGGCCGGATGGAGATTCACTGTCTCGAGCTCGGCGAGTGGAAACCAGCGGAACTCAAGAGCCTTGTCGCCTTCCGTGCCCTTGTGCGAGACGGCTTTGTCGCGTAGGCGTGACTCGGGCCTGAGAGCCGAACGAAAGTACAGGCCGACTTCATGCTGTGGCGTGCCGTTGTGCTCGAAGAAGTTCTCAACGACGAAGAGAAGCTCGCCGCACTCGATGTGTTCTTCGGTCTCCTCCAGCATTTCGCGGGCTACCGCTGCCGCACCGGCCTCGCCCGGCTCGACTCGACCGCCAGGCAGAGCCCAGATCAGATCATTCTCTAGACGGTGCAGCAGTGCGTACTCTTCCTCGACGATCACGGCCGCCGCCCGGAGATGGAATCTGTGACCGCCTATGTCGAAGCTAACCATGCGCTCTAACACCTCTGTGTGGGTCGGCACGAGAATAAAACGCCGGTCGGTGCGTTCAAGGTCCGTGCCGGCGCGATGCAGCAACGCGCCCGTCGGCTGGCTGCGCGGTGGCCGTGGCGATCACGCGGGCAGTCGACAGCGACGGGTTTGCACGCGTGTTGGCGGCCTGACTCTGCCGACCCCGTCGCCGCTGCTTCTTTGATCAGCCGCGCAAACGCCAAGCGTTGCGCAGGGATTGCCAAGCAGCAGCGCTTTCAGGGTCGCGCTCGCGAGCGAGTGCCGAATAGCGTCGCCACACGACGACGATGCTCGAGCCCAACAAACCAAGCAAGATGCCGGCAATCACGATCATGGCTCTCGACGGCTTTGACTTGTAGTCAGGCGGAATGGCCTTGTCGACTTGCTGGGGGCTCGTGCCTTCCTTGGCTTCGTCGAGTTTCGCAAGCTCGTATTGCCGCACCATGCCTTCAAGCAAGGTTTCCTGAAGCTTCAGTTCTCGGCGCGCTCGCACGTAGTCGATGGCCGCTTCAGGAATCTTTCCCACTGGCATGTCGACCGCACTCCCGCTTGCACCGTCCTGCTTGGATTCCATGCGCGCCAACTCGGCTCGCAAGGCGCGCAGTTCTGAATTCAAACGCATCACGTCCGGGTTTTGTTCGGTTGCGGAGGTTCTTAGAACCTTCAATTGCACTTCACGCTCAGCGATCAGTGCACGCAACTGCGCGGCTCCGCCGATCAGCGCCTCGGCCTGCTTGTCGAGCACGATGACACCGGATTTTTCTTGAACGCCTCGCAAGTCCTGCTCGGCCTTGATGAGGCGTTCTTTCGTGTCCTTGAGCTGTTGCTCATAAAAGACCCGGCGCTGCTGGGCTTCAGTGACCGCAAGGCGGCTCAAAACCTTGGTCAACTCTGCCGGCATGGCATTCGCAAGATCGGCGGCGAATTTCGGTTCCTTGTCATCGACTTCGATGTTGATGACGCCGCTCTTCTTGTCGGAAGAGATGCGAATGAACGAGGGGAGAGTTTTTCGAAGCACCTCGTTGGTCTGGATCTTGTAGCGCTTCTTGAGATCGAATTTCTGATCCATCTCACGAGTGACGCTGTCACTCTTCAGCAAGGCGACGTAGAGTTCATCAGGAGTCTTGGCACCCATGCCTCCTGCCAGGCCACCCAACGACCCAAGGGCGGCGAGCGCCGCTGCCGAGCCGCTTTGCTGCTGAGCCCCCGGGGGCAGCAAGGTAGCGCGAGCCGTATAAATGGGCTCACTCAGCAGTGCGACGGCCAGGGAGGCCACTGCCAAGGCAAGTGTGACGGTGCCGATGAACCGTTTGCCTTCCCCAAGCCATGTCAGCAAATCCACGAGGTGAACCTGCGGGCCGTTGTCCGCATCATCGCCGTTCACGTCTTGCGGCACCGAATCAATTTCTCTCGTGTTCATCGTGCCTCGGTGTCATTTGTTCAAGGTCTTTATCGCCGCAGCGCCCAAGCCGAACTGCGAGAAGATCTGTGACCAGTCCTTCAGGTTGCGCACCAATGCTCGACCCCAGGTTTCGTAGTCGAGCTGGTTCGGCACGATGACCGCATCGCCGGGTTGCAGCACTTGCGATTCCACGCCGCCATAGCTGAAGAAGCCGCGTTGGTCGTTGGCGCTCGATACGGTGCCGTCGGCTCGAAGGATGAACATGTTGGACTTGTCCGCGGCCTCGTCGAGCCCGGCGAGACGGATGTAATCGCCTGCCGTGCGACCGGACTTCCAGAGGAATCCGTTGTTGTTCAGCACGGCACCCGCGACTGTGACGAAGCCAGGCCTTGCCGGAACAACGATGCGATCGGAGTGCTCGAGCGGAACATCCGGCAGGGCATCGACTGTCTTGGTGTCGGGTTGCAATTCAAGCGCGACACGGCCATTCGGTTGCAATTGCGCCAGCCGAGACATCTGGGCCTGGGTCGCGGCCTGGCTGATGGCTGCGCTGCGATCGGCTCCGTCGTCACGAAGGTTGGCCGCGTTGCGCGCACCCTGGGTGGCTGACAGCGACTGCAGCCGCTGCATTGCGGCTTGAAGGTTTTCGCGTTGCCTTTGTCGTGTCTCTTCGCGAGAGAACTCCAGGCCGTACACGTACGCTTGCGGTGTAAAGCCGCCGATTCGACCGATCAGCTCTTTCAAGGTCTCGCCGGGGCGAACCTGATAGATGCCGGGCGCGCCGACCTCACCTTCGACAGACACCAGCCGTGTTTGTCGCGCCACGGGCACGCGCATGTCCTTCTGACTGAAGACCGTCACGACGTCGCCGGGAAGCAATTCGATGTCCTGTGCCGTGTCGTGCTGCAAAACCGCACGGCCCAGGTTGAAGGGAATGACCTGGGTCGACAAGTCTTTCGCATTCAGCCTTTCGACGACCGCGTAGTCCCAGTTCAACTCGTCAAACAGGGCTGCCGGTGACTTCTTTACCTTGGCCACCTCGACCCTCTCACTGCGAGCTCTCTCGTTTGCGCCCCTTGGGATGCCAGGGCTGGATTCGGGACGAGATTCTTGCAACATGCGACCAGAAGAGTCCCGAACCATATCGTTTCCGTCTGCTCTGCTCACGGGCTCGACTCGATCTTCCTCGATCATCTGCACAAGAAGATTCTTGCGGCGATAGAAGTCGGGTGAAATCAGCGCGTCCTTGTCAGGGATGAGATCGCTGATCCGCATGCCTGGACGGTACGGATAACGCAGCGGTTGAGCCACGTGGCCCTTCAGCGTGACGGCATTCGAAAACTCGGGGGAGATCTCCAGCAGCGTCACCACGTCCCCGTCACGAACTGGCTTTTGCAGGCCGGCCGCATCGAGCTTGAACTCCTCGACCAGACGCGCAGCCCTTTGTGTCGGATCGATGCGCTCGAGCTGCCCGCGGTTCTGGTTGGCAAGGACAGGTGCACCGCCCGCATATCGAAGCAAATCGCTCATCGGCTCTTGCGGCGACTTCAGTTCGTAGATGGCCGGCGTCTCGAGGGCACCCGTGAGCGCGACGCGCGGCCCGACCGGCTGGAACACAACGACATCGCCGGCCGTCAGTTGGATGTCCTTGGATTTGTCGCCCTGTACCAAGAAATCGTAAACATCCAGTTCAGACACCACTTTTCCGTCGCGGCGCAGGCTGAGCTTTCGCATGGACCCGTTCGGTCCGGGCCCGCCCGCGGCCACAACTGCCGACAGGATGGTCGACTGGCTGGGTAGCGTGTAGACGCCCGGGCGCTGCGCGGGGCCAACCACGAAAATCTTCACGCCTCGCAGATGACCCAGGGTCACGTTCAGGCTGAAGTTGGTGAAGACACGCCCAATCTGGGCGCGAAGGTGATGCTCGATCTCGGACGCCTTCACGCCAGCGACATTGATGCTGCCGACCTTGGGCAGGCTGATCTGGCCATTGCGGTCGACGGTGGCACGATAGTCAACGTCGATCGATCCCCATGCGCGAATCACGAGCTCGTCACCTGGTCCCACCACGTAGTCGCCCGATACGGGCACGTTGTCGAGGGGGCTCTGCGCTTCGCCGGCTTCGGTGAAAAAGTTCGCGCCGAAGACCGGCAACAGGCGACCGGTCGCGCCCTCCACGAAGCGCTGGAATTCGCTGGGTCGTGAAGGCGTCTCGGGACGTTGACGTTGGGGCTGGCGTTCTGTGTCGGCCGGCGTCGTGCGGGTCTGGTTTCCCGTTGGCTGCGGATTCGTGGAGTCGCGGCTTCCGTTAGGCGAGCGCAGGGGGGGCGTCGTTCCACTGCTGGAGTCCGGCGTGTTCTGTCCTTGCGTCCCCGGCCGGGTTGGCGCCGTCTGTGACGTCGGCGGCATGTAGCCCGGCGTCACGAAGGTGCCGCCGCTGGTATTGTCAGTTGGCGTTTGAGCTAAAACCGCACCGTTCAGCAGGCACAGGGCAAGCAGGATTCGAAATTGGCGCATGCGGAAGTGGGCGAAAGCCGAAGATGAACAACGAAGTCAGAGGCTGAGAGTATTTCGAGCGTGTCCGAGCAGCACGTCAAAAGGCACCTGATCTAGGCGCAAAGCGCAGCCATAGCTCGTGCTGTGGCGAGCATTTGCAACGACGAGCAGGGGTCTTTTGGCGTGATGAGCGGGCATGATCGAATTACTCTCAACCTCTCAGGCCGGGCGACCCAGGTGGCCTCTGTGGGGCTTCAAGGCGCGGCACGGTTTCCGACCCGCGATGGCGCCGGCAGCCCGCGATGGTAATGGATGCGAAAGGCGCCTCTGAAAGCAAGTGCGACGGCCAAGCCTCTGAGCTGCAATCTATGATGGACGTGGAGGCCCGCATGTCAGTCGAGAACGCTCACCCCACCATCGAACTGTTCCGCGAGGACGCCCGTCTTCGCGATTGTGAGGCACGCATCAGCGGCATTGACGAGCGCGGCATCCGACTGGATCGCACGGTCTTCTACCCCCATGGCGGAGGCCAGGCGGGCGACAGCGGCGAATTGCGGCTGGCGGGCGATGTTCGGATCGCGATTGCTGACACACGCAAAGGCGAATCGCAGGGCGAGATCGTCCACGTCCCCGCAGCCGGCCAGGAGGCGGAACTCGCCTCACTCAAGGTCGGCGATGCAGTCATCGCCGCCATCGACTGGGAGCGCCGCTATCGGCACATGCGCTTTCACACGGCGACGCATCTCCTGTGCGCGTTGATCCCGCATCCCGTGGACGGTTGTTCGATCACTGCGGCCTATGCGCGCCTCGATTTCCACATGAGCGAGCCCCTCGACAAGGAGGGGCTCACCGCGGGTCTGGCAAGACTCGTGTCAGCCTCGCACCCAGTTGCCCACCGCTGGATCATCGACGCCGAACTCGATGCGAACCCAAGCCTCGTGCGCAGCATGAGCGCCCAACCGCCGCGCGGCACCGGCCGGGTGCGTCTGCTGGAGATCGAAGGCGTCGACCTTCAGCCCTGCGGAGGTACGCATGTGTCGAACACATCCGAAATTGGCGCAGTGGTCGTGACCAAGATTGAAAAGAAGTCGTCCATGACCCGACGGGTCGTGCTCGGCTTCCTCGATTGAATCGGCGAAGGACGCGGCCGGCGCCCCTCGCTCCAGGTCATTCCTTGCGGAAGTGATCGTGGCATGCCTTGCAAGCCTGACCCACCGGACCGAAAGCGGTCTTGATGGCGTCCAGGTTGCCAGTCTTGGCGGCAGCGTTCAGCTTGGTCATTTCTTCCTGCATCTTCGCGGCAGCGGCGCGGAATTTATCGCCCTCGGTCCACACCTCCGGCTTGGCCTTGGTGTCGCCCTTGTCGGTGCCTTCGCCGAAGGCGGAATAGGGAAGCGGGGACATCATGGTCGCGATTTCGGCGTTCTGGGCCACCGCCTTCGCGTCGAAGGGAACACGGCCGTTGGCCATTGCGCCGACGCGGCCGAAGTGCGTCGCCATCACGTTGAATGCGGCCTTGCGGTATTTGATGGCGTCTTCGGGCTTCTGGAACTGCGCGGCAGCAGGCAGCGCAGCGATCAAACCGGAGACAACGGCGGCTGCCAGGATCAGTTTCTTCATTCCAGCGTTCTCCACGACGATTGTCGGATTGATGAATGCCTCAGAGGCTGAGAGTTTCTCGATCATGCCCGCTCATCACGCCAAAAGCCCCCTGCTCGTCGTTGCAAATGCTCGCCATAGCCAAGCTATGGCGAGCATTTGCGCCTGGATCAGGCGCCTTTTGACGTGCTGCTCGGACACGTTCGAATACTCTCAGCCTCTCACACGGCGGGGCGCTGCCGCACCAGCGCGAGTGCGGATGAGTGTACGCAGCCGACCATGATGGCATTGCGCTCGCTCGGGTAAATCCCAGGAGGGCAAACGCACATGATCCGCCCTCTTGCGGCTCCCCTACTGCGGCGTTCGGAGCAGACTTTGTTGCGGTTAGGATTTGGCCCGGAATAAGTTCACGTTTTGGGGGCGCTGGGCGGGATGCGATGCAAGGCGCTCCGAGCGCCGTGTGGCGAGTCACACAAGTGAGGAGCAACGCCGCAGCGCGCCCGCCCAGCGCCCCCAAAACGGGAAAATGGTTCGGGCCAAATCCTTATCGTTGCACTTTCGCCTTTCGTGTCAGGAGCCCGTTGCATGAGCCGCCATTTGTTGCCAACCCGTGTGTGGGACCTTCCCACACGCCTGTTCCACTGGGTCCTGGCCACTTGCGTGATTGTCTCCATCGTCAGCGCGCAGATCGGCGGCAATGCGATGGTGTGGCACTTCCGGCTCGGCTACGTCGTCTTCACCTTGCTGGTCTTTCGCCTTGTGTGGGGCTTGATCGGAGGACACTGGTCGCGCTTTGCCAATTTCATCTATTCGCCGTCCACCGTGTTGCGCTACCTGCGCGGGGAGAGCGAGGCGGACGAGCATCACGACGTCGGGCACAACCCGACGGGCGCGTTCGCGGTCTTCGGCTTGTTGGCTCTGCTTGCTGGGCAGGTCGTCACCGGGCTGTTCGCCGACGACGAGATCGCCAACACTGGCCCTCTCATCAAGTTCGTGTCGGGCGCGACCAGCAGCAAGCTCACTGCGTGGCACACGGACTACGGCCAGTGGCTGATCGTGGCGCTGATCGTGTTGCACATCTGCGCCATCGTGTTCTACCTCGTGCGGCACAAGCGCAACCTCGTGGCCCCGATGATCGTCGGCGACAAGCCGCTCCCGCCCGGCGTACCTGCATCGGCCGACCACTGGCGCGTGCGGGGCCTCGCCCTGTTGGTGCTTACCCTGTGCGGCGCAGGAGTCGCTTGGTTAGTCAGCCTTGGGGGATAAACTCAGGCTCCCCTTGGCTTCCCGCTCGCGGATGGACGCCCCCGAGATACGCCTGGTCACTCCGGACACGCCCGAACTCCTCGCTGCCACGCGAGAGATCTTTCGCGAGTACGCGCAGAGTCTCGATGTCGACCTCTGCTTCCAAAATTTCGAGCATGAGCTTGCCAACCTGCCCGGCGAGTACGACCGACCCGCCGGCGCCTTGTTGCTGGCCATCGTCGACGGCCAGATCGCCGGCTGTGGTGCACTGCGCCCCTTCAGCGACGCGGACAACGCCAACTCCTGCGAGATGAAGCGTCTCTTCGTTCGACCCGCCTTCCGCCGCTTCGGCCTTGGCCGCGTGATCGCCCAGGCGCTGCTCGACGAAGCCCAGGGCGCCGGCTATTCCGAGGTCCTGCTCGACACGCTCGACGACATGGAGGCTGCGCGCGGGCTTTACGCCACCCTCGGCTTCGGGGAAATCCCACCCTACTATTACAACCCGATTCCCGGTGCACACTATCTCAAAGCGACGCTGGGTGTGGCGCCCTGCCACTACTGAGAGGCTGAGATGATGAATGCATTCCGACAACTATTGAAGTCTTCGGGAGCGCATCCTCCCGTGGGCACCTGGATCAGTTCGGCCAGTCCCATCGTCGCGGAGGCCATCGGTCACGCGGGCTTCGACTGGGGCCTGGTCGACATGGAGCATGCGCCGCTCGACGTGATGGGCGTCGTACACATCCTGCAGGCGCTGTCGGGTACCAAGATGCTGAGCGTCGTACGCGTGCCCTGGAACGATGCCGTCACCGTCAAGCGGGTCCTCGATGCCGGAGCGACGACGCTGATGTTTCCCTTTGTGCAAACCGCCGATGAAGCGCGGCGCGCCGTCGCCGCGACACGCTACCCACCGCAAGGCATTCGCGGCATGGCCGGCCTGAGCCGTGCCACGCGCTTCGGCATGACAACCAATTATTTCAAGACCGCCAATGACAACGTCGGCGTCATCCTGCAGATCGAAACGCCGCAAGCCGTCGAGCAAATCGAAGCCATCGGCGGTGTTGAGGGCGTCGATGCCCTCTTCATCGGCCCAGCCGATCTGTCGGCCGCGATGGGGCATATCGGCCAGTTGACGCACCCGGCCGTCATGGATTTGATGGCGCGCGCAGTGCAGCGATGCAAGGCCATGGGTTGTCCGGTGGGCACCCTTGGCAACAACCCCGAGATGGTGGCCCAGTACCGCGCTGTCGGCTTCGACTACGTGGCCGTCTCTTCCGACATTGGTTTCATCATGCGAGGCGCCCAGGCGGCAATCACTGCGCTGCGCACGCGAGACAACGAGCATGTGCACACGCTGAACAGCGGAACGCAGGAAACCGGCTATTGAGACCGACCGTGTCGCCGTGTTTCATGACGGGACGGGCGTACGATGACCCATCGCCACGCACGCGGCGATTTTCCAGAGACTTCCCGGGATCTCCATGACATCAACGACCACCGCTGCCGACGCCGCCTTCGAACTCCACGCCGGCGCTTTGCGCCTCGCGGTCCGCCCAGACCTGGGCGGCTGCATCGCGGGGCTTTGGTACCGCGACACGCCCATTCTTCGATCGACCGAGCCCTCGCTATTGCAAAGCGCGCGGCTGTCCGCGTCCTTCCCGCTCGTGCCGTATTCAAACCGCCTGGGTTACCGCAAGTTCCGATGGAAGGGGCGCGACTACACCACGCAACCGAACTTTGGCGACAGTCCGCATTCCGTGCATGGCATAGGCTGGATGCGGCAGTGGGAAGTCGGCGCCCACAGCGCGATCGACGTGGAGCTGCACCTTGATCACAAGGGTGACGAGCACTGGCCGTTTGCCTTCCAGGCGACGCAGTACTTCTCTTTGACGCCGCAGGCGATGTTGGCTCAGATGGTCATCACCAACACGTCCAATCTCGCCCAGCCGGTGGGCCTCGGATGGCACCCGTATTTTCCCAAGCGCGCACGCAGCCGGCTACATATCGAACTCAGCGACCGATGGGATTCGGATGCGGAGCAATTGCCGGTGCGCAAGGTGGCGCAGCCCGGCATTGATGCCGACGTTGCGCACCTCGACTTTGACAATGGCTTCGAAGGCTGGAAAGGTCCGGCGCGCATCCGCGATGAAAAGTTCTCGCTGCAACTTCGATCCAATCTGCCCTACCTCGTGGTGTACACGCCGAAGGACAAGGACTACTTCTGCGTCGAACCCGTGAGTCATGTGGGCAACGCAATCCACATGGCCGACCCGGCCGCGCACGGACTGCGCACGCTGCAACCAGGAGAAAGTTTCGAGGCGTCGATGACACTCGATGTGACCGTGCTGTGATGCGCGAGCCCGATCCCGACTTGCGTGTCGCCGTTGCCTCGCCGAGCCTCCTCGGCGAATCGCCGATGTGGCATCCGCGCGAGCAGGTTCTGTACTACTGCGACATCGCCGGCAAGCGCCTGAATCGCTTCGATCCGGCAAGCGGCGAATTGACGCACCAGAACTTCGAGACCGAGCCCGCAAGCGTAGCGCCGCGTCTCGATGGATCCTTGCTGATCGCGATGCGCGACGGCATCTTCAACCTCGACCCCGTAACCGGCCGGCGCGAACGACTCGCGCCAGTGCCCTACGACCAGACCTGCGAACGCTTCAACGATGGCAAGGCCGACCCGCAAGGCCGCTTCTGGGTCGGCACCATCTACGAACCGCGCGACCCCGCGGTCGCGGCGCTTTACTGCTTCAGCGAGGGCGTGCTTGAGCGTCGGGAGGGCGACATCACGGTATCCAACGGCCTCGCGTGGAGCCCCAACGGTCGCACGATGTACTGGAGCGACACCAAGGCCCACGAGGTCTACGCATTCGACTTCGACCCGGCCAGCGGCGAGTTGTCCCGTCGGCGCGTGTTTGCGCGTTTCCCCGTCAGGCGATCCAACCAGGACCTCGCCACCTACGGCGGTCGTCCCGACGGTGCAGCAGTTGACGCCGAGGGCTGCTACTGGGTAGCGATGTTCGAAGGTGGACGATTGCTTCGGCTTTCACCTGAGGGTGAACTCATCCGCGAAGTCGTGCTGCCGGCACGCTGCGCGACCATGCCCTGCTTCGGTAGCGCCGATCTGAAGACTATTTACATCACGACCGCGCGCGACAAACGACCCGCCGAGGAGCTGGAAATGCAGCCCAATGCAGGTTGCGTCTTCAGCTTGCGAGTCGATGTGGCAGGTCTGCCGGTGAACATGGCTGCCTGATTCACAAGACAGCCTCTCTGGTTTCGTCGCTTCGCGTCAGGTGGTGGACAGGATGCCTACCGATGCCCACCGATGCCCGCAGCCCGGGCAGTAAAAAGCTGCGCGGGTATCCACGTATATAATCCCGCGGCTTTGCCGAGATCAACTGAAATTTTGACCGTGAATCAACAATTGGGCCGTCCGAAAGGTACTGCTCAGCACTACGGTCAGGACGCAGATGCGGTGGAGGATCCGCCTTTCAAGCCATTGTCGCGAGAAGAAGCGCAGGCCTTGAGGGCCAAGCACCCGCCGGTGTCGCCATGGCGGGTGGTTGGAAGCCAGGCTTTGGCCGGTGTGGCGTGTGCGGCTCTCACATGGGTCGTCACGCACCGCGACGGCGCGGCGTGGTCTGCGCTTTATGGTGCGGCTGCCACCGTCCTACCAACCGCCTTGCTGGCGCGCGGGATGACGAGGCGAACCAGTTCAAACCCGGGCGCTGCTGTGTTTGGGTTCATGTTCTTGGAGATGGTGAAGATTGCTGTGGCGGTCGCCATGCTGGCGGCTGCTCCAAGAGTGGTACCCGATCTGAATTGGCCGGCGCTGTTGGTCGCCATGATCGTGTGCGTGAAGGTCAACTGGCTTGCGCTGCTTTGGCAGCGCCAGCCAGTGAGTGAAACAAAAGAGAGACACTGATTCGACATGGTTGCCGAAGCTCAAGTTGCCGAACACGCTGTAGACCACGCGACCACCGGGCCCACCGCCGGTGATTACATCGGACACCACCTGCAACACCTGCGATCGCACGAGCAGGCCAGCATCATCGATTTCTCGGTGATCAACTACGACACCGTGTTCTGGTCGATTCTGATGGGCGTGCTCGGCCTGTGGCTGCTGCGCAGTGTTGCCAAGCGAGTCACATCGGGTGTGCCGGGCCGATTGCAGGCGGCGATCGAGATCGTTCTCGAGATGGTGGACAACCAGGCCAAGTCCATCGTCCACAACGCGCAGTCGCGCAAGTTCGTCGGCCCGCTGGCGTTGACGGTGTTCATCTGGATCTTCCTGCTGAACTCGATGGACTTTCTTCCGGTCGACTTGATTCCCGAAATCTGGAAGCGAATCTTCGTCGCGACCGGTCACGAAGAGCACCACGCCTTCATGCGCGTCGTGCCAACCGCTGACCTCTCCGCCACGCTCGGCATGTCGATCGGTGTCTTGTGCGTCGTGCTGTTCTACAACGTGAAGATCAAAGGCCTCGGCGGCTTCGTGCACGAGTTGTTCGCCGCGCCGTTCGGCGACAAGTGGTTCCTCTACCCCTTCAATTTCGCGATGCAGATGATCGAATTCCTGGCGCGAACCGTGTCGCACGGTATGCGTTTGTTCGGCAACATGTACGCTGGTGAATTACTTTTCATGCTGATCGCCCTGATGGGCGCGGCATTGGTCCCGAGCTCCCCGTCGGGCATGGGCATCGCGCTGTGGATCGGCCATGTCATCGCCGGCACAGGCTGGGCCATCTTCCACATCCTGATTGTCGCCCTGCAGGCTTTCATCTTCATGATGCTGACGCTCGTCTACATCGGCCAGGCGCACGACGCTCACTGATTTCCGTTTTCTTTCTCACCACCGCACTTTTCTTTTCCCTTCTAGGAGTCATCATGGAACACGTTCTTGGTTTTGTCGCTCTCGCCGCTGGTCTGATCATTGGCCTGGGCGCCATCGGCGCTTGCATCGGCATCGGCATCATGGGCAGCAAATACCTCGAATCCGCAGCTCGCCAACCTGAGCTGATGAACGAACTGCAAACGAAGATGTTCCTGCTGGCCGGCCTGATCGACGCGGCATTCCTGATCGGCGTCGGTATCGCGATGATGTTCGCGTTCGCCAACCCCTTCGTGCTGAAGTAATTCACCGAATCCCGATCAACCTCAAGCTGCAAAGAAAGGTGTTGCCGTGAGCATCAACGCAACCCTGTTCGCCCAGCTCGCAGTGTTCTTCATTCTGGCGTGGTTCACGATGACTTTCGTGTGGCCACCCATCACGAAGGCGCTTGACGAGCGTGCGAAGAAGATCGCCGACGGTCTGTCCGCCGCCGACAAGGCCAAGGCCGATCTGGTCCTGGCCAACAAGCGTGTCGAAGAGCAGCTCGCAGCCGCGCGCACCGACGCCACCCAACGCTTGGCCGATGCCGAGCGCCTGGCGCAGTCGATGATTGAAGAGGCCAAGGCTCGCGCAAGCGAAGAAGGCGCCAAGATCGTCGCTGCAGCGAAGGCCGAGGCTGAGCAGGAGGCGGTGAAGGCGCGCGAGGTCTTGCGCGAGCAAGTCGCCGCGCTGGCCGTCAAGGCCGCCGAGCAGATCCTCAGGCGCGAAGTCAACGCCGGCGTCCATGCCGAGTTGTTGGGTCGCCTGAAGGCCGAGCTCTGAACGGACGTCACCATGGCTGAACTCGCAACCATCGCACGTCCCTACGCCGAGGCGCTGTTCAAGGCCGCGGGCCAGACCAACCCGCGCGAACTGGCGGACCAGCTCGACGCGCTGGGCCAGGTGGCGAGCCTGCAGGAGTTGCGGCAGTTCGCCGACAACCCGAAGGTGCAGCCCGATGCGGTCTACGACCTCATCGTCAGCTCGCTCAAGGTCGTGACCTTCGCGCCCGCCGTGCAGAATCTACTGCACGCCGTGATCGAGAACGGTCGCCTGTCGGCCCTGCCGGAAATCGCCGTGCAGTACCGTTCGCTCGTCAACGCCCAGTCCGGCGTGTCCGATGCGACCGTCTACAGCGCCTTCCCGATCAACGGAACGCAACTCACCGATGTGGTCTCGGCGCTCGAAAAGCGCTTCGATCGAAAGCTCAACGCCAGTGTGGTGGTGGAGCCTGAGCTTATCGGCGGCATTCGCGTCGTGGTCGGTGACGAAGTGCTGGACACCTCGGTCAAGGCCCGTCTTGAACAAATGAAGGTGGCGCTGACGGCCTGACCTTCGGGTCACGTCCAAAGAATCATCTCCTCGCATTCCAACGCGGGCCTTGGTAACGATCAGGGCCGGTGACCGGAGAAAGCAATGCAACTGAATCCCGCAGAAATTTCCGAACTGATCAAGAGCCGCATCGAGGGCCTCGGCACCTCGGCGGACATTCGCAACCAGGGCACCGTCGTCTCGGTGACCGACGGCATCGTCCGCATCCACGGCCTGTCGGACGTGATGGCCGGCGAAATGCTGGAATTCCCCGCGACCAAGGACGGCCAGCCGACTTACGGTCTCGCACTGAACCTCGAGCGCGACTCCGTCGGCTCGGTGATTCTGGGCGAGTACGAGCACATCTCCGAAGGCGACACCGTGAAGTGCACGGGCCGCATTCTTGAGGTGCCCGTCGGCCCCGAGCTGATCGGCCGCGTGGTGAACGCGCTCGGCCAGCCGATCGACGGCAAGGGCCCGATCAACGCCAAGATGACCGACGTCATCGAGAAGGTCGCCCCGGGCGTGATCGCACGCCAGTCGGTGTCGCAGCCAGTGCAGACCGGCCTCAAATCCATCGACTCGATGGTACCGATTGGCCGTGGCCAGCGCGAGCTGATCATCGGCGACCGCCAGACCGGCAAGACGGCTGTGGCGATCGACGCGATCATCAACCAGAAGGGTCAGAACATGACCTGCGTGTACGTCGCGATCGGCCAGAAGGCTTCGTCGATCAAGAACGTCGTGCGCGCACTGGAGCAGAACGGCGCGATGGACTACACCATCGTCGTGGCCGCGTCGGCCTCCGAGTCCGCCGCCATGCAGTACGTGTCGGCCTACTCCGGCTGCACGATGGGCGAGTACTTCCGCGACCGCGGCCAAGACGCGCTGATCATCTATGACGATCTGTCCAAACAGGCGGTAGCTTATCGACAGGTGTCGCTGTTGCTCCGTCGTCCTCCTGGCCGCGAAGCATTCCCGGGCGACGTCTTCTATTTGCACTCCCGACTGCTCGAGCGTGCAGCTCGCGTGAACGCCGACTACGTCGAAAAGTTCACCAAGGGTGAAGTCAAGGGCAAGACCGGGTCGCTGACTGCGCTGCCGATCATCGAAACGCAAGCCGGCGACGTGTCAGCCTTCGTTCCGACCAACGTTATTTCGATCACCGACGGCCAGATCTTCCTTGAGACCTCGCTGTTCAATGCCGGTATCCGCCCCGCCATCAACGCCGGCATCTCGGTGTCGCGAGTCGGTGGCGCAGCACAGACCAAGTTGATCAAGGGGCTGTCCGGCGGTATCCGTACCGACTTGGCACAGTACCGCGAGTTGGCTGCCTTCGCGCAGTTCGCATCCGACCTCGACGCAGCCACCCGCAAGCAGCTCGACCGCGGCGCTCGCGTGACAGAACTGCTCAAGCAGCAGCAGTACTCGCCGCTGCCGATCAGCCTGATGGGCGCAACGCTGTTCGCGGTCAACAAAGGTTACTTCGACGATCTGGACGTCAAGAAGGTCTTGGCCTTCGAACACGGCCTGCATCAGCATCTCAAGTCCAGCCATGCCGCACTCCTGCAAAAGCTCGAGAACGACAAGGCCATGGACAAGGACGCCGAAGCCGAGTTGACCAGCGCCATCGTCGCGTTCAAGAAGTCTTTCGCCTGAAAAATGAGACCACCCCCTACGGCCTTCGGCCGCCCCCTCAAGGGGGCAACACCAGCGGACCGGCAAAGCCGGATCCGCGGCGTTCGCTTGATCGCATGCGAGAGGAGTCTTTGAAATGGCAGTAGGCAAGGAAATACGCGGCAAGATCAAATCCTTCGAGAACACGAAGAAGATCACGAAGGCGATGGAACTCGTGTCGGCGTCGAAGATGCGCAAGGCACAGGACCGGATGCGCCATGCGCGTCCGTACGCCGACAAGATCCGCAACATCACTGCCAACTTGTCGCAGGCGAATCCCGAGTACCACTCGCCGTACATGCGCGTCACATCACCGAAGAACGTAGGATTCATCGTCGTCACGACCGACAAGGGTCTGTGCGGAGGCTTGAACACCAATGTGCTTCGTGCAGTCACCAACAAGATGCGCGAAGTGCAGGCGGCGGGTGGCACGATTCAATCGGTGGCCATCGGCAACAAGGGCCTCGGCTTCCTGAACCGCATCGGCGCCGCCGTTGTGTCACATGTGACGCAACTGGGTGATCGGCCGCAACTCGACAAGCTCATCGGCCCGGTCAAAGTCGTGCTGGATGCCTTTGTCGATGGCAAGCTCGATGCGGTCTACCTCTGCTACACCAAATTCATCAATACGATGAATCAGGAGCCGATGGTCGAGCAGTTACTACCGCTCGACGGTACGCGCCTGACGCAGACTGCCGAGGAAAAGAAGGCCTATGGTTGGGACTACATCTATGAGCCGGACGCCGCGACCGTCATCGACGAACTGATGACGCGCTACATCGAGGCGCTGGTGTACCAGGCTGTGGCCGAGAACATGGCGTCCGAGCAGTCGGCACGCATGGTCGCGATGAAGGCTGCCACCGACAACGCCGGCAACTTGATCGGTGAGCTGAAGCTGGTCTACAACAAGACCCGCCAGGCCGCGATCACGAAAGAACTCTCCGAGATCGTCAGCGGCGCGGCCGCGGTCTGATCGTGGTCACGAATACGAATATTGTTTGAAGGAATCGACATGGCGAACACTCAAGCCCAAGGCAAGATCGTTCAGTGCATCGGCGCGGTGGTGGACGTGGAATTTCCCCGCGATTCCATGCCCCGCGTGTATGACGCACTGAAGCTTGAAGGCACGGCCCTCACCCTCGAAGTCCAGCAGCAGTTGGGCGATGGTGTGGTGCGCACGATTGCACTCGGCTCGTCGGACGGCCTTCGCCGCGGCCTGATGGTCAGCAACACCGGCAACGCGATCACCGTGCCCGTCGGCAAGGCGACGCTCGGTCGCATCATGGATGTGCTGGGCCAGCCCATTGACGAGCGCGGCCCGGTCAGCCAGGAACTGACGGCTCCGATTCACCGCAAGGCCCCGGCCTATGACGAACTGAGCCCCTCGCAAGAGCTGCTCGAAACCGGCATCAAGGTGATCGACTTGATCTGCCCGTTCGCCAAGGGTGGCAAGGTGGGTCTGTTCGGCGGCGCCGGCGTGGGCAAGACCGTCAACATGATGGAGCTCATCAACAACATCGCCAAGGCTCACTCGGGTCTGTCGGTGTTCGCCGGCGTGGGCGAGCGCACCCGTGAGGGCAATGACTTCTATCACGAGATGGCCGAATCGAACGTCGTGAATCTTGAGAACCTCGCCGAGTCCAAGGTGTCGATGGTCTACGGTCAGATGAACGAGCCCCCGGGCAATCGTCTGCGCGTGGCGCTGACCGGCCTGACCATCGCAGAGTCCTTCCGCGACGAAGGCCGAGACGTGCTGTTCTTCGTGGACAACATTTACCGGTACACCCTGGCCGGCACCGAAGTGTCCGCACTGCTGGGCCGTATGCCTTCCGCCGTGGGCTACCAGCCGACGCTGGCAGAAGAAATGGGTCGTCTGCAAGAGCGCATTACCTCCACGAAAGTCGGCTCGATCACCTCGATCCAAGCGGTGTACGTCCCTGCGGACGACTTGACCGACCCGTCGCCGGCCACGACCTTTGCCCACTTGGACGCCACCGTGGTGCTGTCGCGCGACATCGCGTCGCTGGGCATTTACCCGGCCGTGGACCCGCTGGACTCGAACAGCCGCCAGGTCGACCCGAACGTGGTCGGCGAAGAGCACTACAGCACGACCCGTGCCGTCCAGGGCACGCTGCAGCGCTACAAGGAACTGCGCGACATCATCGCGATTCTGGGCATGGACGAACTATCGCCGGAAGACAAGCTGGCCGTGGCTCGCGCCCGCAAGATCCAGCGCTTCCTGTCGCAGCCGTTCCACGTCGCTGAAGTCTTCACCGGCTCACCGGGCAAGTATGTTCCCCTCAAGGAAACCATCCGCGGCTTTAAGATGATCGTGAACGGCGAGTGCGACAGCTTGCCTGAGCAAGCGTTCTACATGGTCGGCACGATCGACGAGGCTTTCGAGAAGGCCAAGAAGATTCAGTAAACCCAAGCTGGCTGATTCAGCGGACGGGCTCGGCCCATTGAATCGGTCACCAGTGACTGAATCCTCTCAACCCTCAAGGAAAACTAAATGGCAACGATTCACGTCGACGTCGTCTCCGCAGAAGAGCAGATCTTCTCGGGCGAGGCGAAGTTCGTCGCGCTGCCGGGCGAGAACGGCGAGCTGGGCATCCTGCCCCGCCACACGCCGCTCATCACCCGCATCAAGCCGGGCGCGGTGCGCATCGAGCGCGCCGACAACGGCGAGGAAGAGTTCGTGTTCGTGGCCGGCGGCATTCTCGAAGTGCAACCGGGCTCGGTCACTGTGCTCGCCGATACCGCGATCCGCGGCAAGGACCTCGACGAAGCCAAGGCCACCGAGGCCAAGCGACTCGCTGAAGAAGCACTCAAGAACGCCAAGAGCGACATCGACGTCGCTCGCGCACAAAGCGAACTCGCCGTGTACGCCGCACAGATCGCAGCGCTTCGCCGCTTGATGAAGAAATAGTCGATTCACGTCGATCTCAAAGCCCGCCCGGCGAAAGCCCCGGCGGGCTTTTTCATGTGCGCCCAGCATGGGCGCACTCTTGTGGGTGCAAGTCCCGCCGTAAGTTGATCACGACGAACGAAGCGAAGCGCAACTGCATGAGGGCGAC
>Ga0136846_1238534_pt1 | contig 34799 bp, 32 predicted proteins | sample HopSoiMetagenom2_FD_96841 | JGI IMG/M metagenome (GOLD analysis project Ga0136846, IMG submission 96841) | Grasslands soil microbial communities from Hopland, California, USA - 2 Assembly 2016 (version 4) | ecosystem: Environmental > Terrestrial > Soil > Grasslands | place: USA: Hopland...
AACGTGCCGACGTGCCGACGTGCCGACGTGCCGACGTGCCGACGTGCCGACGTGCCGACGTGCCGACGTGCAGGCAGCGAGAGGCAGGCCACGCGTGAATTCATTCCGTAAAACCACCGATCGAAGTGATCGTGCTGTTCGTCATTTGCGCTATAGCGCAGTGAGTGGGCCAGAGCGACCCGTTCGCACGACAAGAGCGTGAACATTGACCCTTGCACCGAGACCCATCGCGCCAGTACATCGCATCCGAAGGGAGCGGCTACCATCCCAAAGATGAGTAACAAGATCCTGTTCGGCTTCCATGCCGTCACTGTGCGGCTGAAGACCGCGCCGAAATCCATCATTGAAATCCATGTCGATGCCACCCGGCGGGACCAGCGCATGCGACAGTTCGTCGATCGCGCCAAGGATGAAGGCGCCAAGATCGTCGAAAGCGATGACGATCGCTTGCAGAAGATGTGCGGTACGCATCGCCACCAAGGCGTGGTGGCGCGGGTCGAGGCGGTGCAGATGAGCCACTCGCTCGATGACACGCTCGATGCGGTCGAAGGCGACCCCTTGCTGCTCGTGCTCGATGGCATTACCGACCCGCACAACCTTGGCGCCTGCTTGCGGGTGGCCGATGGCGCTGGCGCACATGCGGTCATCGCGCCCAAGGACCATGCCGTGGGCGTGAACGCCACGGTGGCCAAGGTGGCAAGTGGCGCGGCCGAGACCGTGCCTTACTTCATGGTCACCAACCTTGCTCGCACCTTGAACGAACTCAAGGAACGCGACATCCGAGTCATCGGCACGTCCGACGATGCGCAGAAATCGCTCTACGACCTGGACCTCAGCGGTCCAATCGCGCTGGTGCTGGGCGCCGAAGGCTCGGGCATGCGGCAACTCACGAGCCGCACCTGCGACGAACTCGTCCGCTTGCCGATGAAGGGTGCGGTCGAAAGCCTCAACGTCTCGGTGGCCTCGGGCATCTGCCTGTACGAAGCGCTTCGCCAGCGTGATGCCTGATCTCCTTAGACCTGTGGTCCAAAAATAAAAATTCTTTCCGCGACTCTGCGACTTTGTCCCTTAAGCCTGTGCGGTCAACTGCCGAGAATGCCGCTTGTCATCGGGGAGCAAAAAAGAGAAAGAACGCTTAAAGGACAACTTTTTCATGGGTCGATTCGTGATCAATGCCACGCTCACAGCATGTTTGTGCGCGTTTTCCATTTCTTCGTTTGCAGTGGACTATGCCCCTGCGCCTACCGCGGCCGACAAGGCCTGGAAGCTTCCAGCGGTGCCGATGCCCGCCGACAACGTCAGCACATCGGCCCGCGTCGAACTCGGCCAGGCTCTCTTCTTCGATCCGCGCATGTCGGGCAACGGCGCCATGTCGTGCGCGACTTGCCACAATCCCTCGCTCGGTTGGTCCGACGGGTTGAAGACGGCAGTCGGGTGGGGAGGTCAGATTCTGGGCCGCGCCACACCTACTGTGCTCAACACCGCCTACAACACCCAGTTCATGTGGGACGGCCGCAAGAAGTCCCTTGAAGACCAGGCGCTCGGGCCCATGAAAGCCCCGCAGGAAATGAACACCGACTTCGCCGTCTCGCTGGGCCGCCTGCGGTCCGTGCCGGCGTATGTGGCGATGTTCGAGAAGGCTTACCCCGGCGAAGGCGTGACGGAAGACACGGTTGCCAAGGCCATCGCTGCTTTCGAGCGCACGGTGATCGTCAATGACTCTCCTTTCGACCGCTGGCTTGACGGCGACAAGAATGCAATGACTGCCCAGCAGTGGCGCGGCTTCAAGATATTTACCGACGCCGGCAAGGGCAATTGCGCAGGCTGCCACTCGGCTCCCAACTTCACCGACAACGGATTCCACAACATCGGTATCGCGAAGAAAGGCGATGGAGAAGGAGACCTGGGCCGCTTCAGCATTCGAAAAGTGTCGAGCATGAAGGGCGCCTTCAAGACGCCGGGTCTACGCGACATCGATCTCACCGCGCCGTACTTCCGTGACGGCTCGGCGGCAACGCTGAAAGACGTGGTTGAGCACTATGCGCGCGGCGGCGACGACAAGTCCAATCTGTCGGCGAGCATCAAGCCGCTGAACCTCAGCGAACAGGACAAGGGCGACCTGGTCGCGTTCATGAAGGCCCTGACTGGCAAGCGCAAAACGCTCAGTGTTCCGCAATTGCCACAGTAAGGACGTGGTTCAAGCCGACAGTCCGCCGTTGAAAAGTGCGTCTCGCAAAGGCGGCATGTCTGCATTGGAAATGGCACGCGACGCTGTTCGCGATGCTGATGATCACACTGGTCATCAGTGTCGCGGGCACATCAAGTGCGCTCATGTGGCGCATGCTGCGCGATGTTGCCGCGAGTGAACGTGATAGGAGCTTGAATATGATGAAGTCGAATATTGCCTGGATCGGCGCGCTGGCGCTGTCAATGATGAGCGGTGCCGCGGGTGCTGCCGAGCACGTGGTCGCGCAAAAGAGCATGGCCTTTTCCACCAATAAGCTGAGCGTGAAGGTCGGTGACTCGGTGAAGTTCGTCAACGAAGACCCGTACGCGCACAACTTGTTCTCGCTGTCCGAAACCAAAAGTTTCGACCTGGGACCGTCCCCGCAGGGCGGATCTAAGAGCGTCGTCTTCGACAAGGCCGGCACGGTCGAGATCGAATGCGCGATGCATCCGGACATGAAGCTCACCGTCCAGGTGAAAAAATGATGGCCGCGATGGCATCGTGCGGGTGCCGAACCGGCGCGCCATGGTGCCTCGCTCGCGTTCCTGCTTTCGTCGGCGAGTGATTTTTGCGGCCGAAACGCCGAGCGACGAGCTGCCCAACCAGTAAGTGGGTGAGCTGGTGGCGTACTTGAGGTCAACCAACGCGTGACCGGAAGACTGAAAGGTGAAACGTGAAAGGTGACAATGCGCCCAGGTGCGTGGTCCCCACGTTTCAAATTTCACTTTTCTCCTTCACCAAATGCCCGTCATCGATGTCCGCCATCCGCTCGTCAAGCACAAGGTCGGGTTGCTGCGCGAACTCGACATCTCGACCAAGAAATTCCGCGAGCTGACCAATGAGCTCGCCCGACTGTTGGCCTATGAGGCCACGGCCGACTTCCCTCTCGAAAAGATCACCATTGACTGCTGGAGCGGTCCAACCGAGATCGACCAGATCAGCGGCCGGAAGGTGACGGTCGTGCCCATTCTGCGAGCCGGGCTCGGCATGCTTGATGGTGTGCTGGACATGATTCCTAATGCCAAGGTCAGCGTGGTCGGCCTCAGCCGCAATCACGAGACCCTGCAACCCGAGAACTACTTCGAGAAGTTCGTCGGCCACCTCGACCAGCGCACGGCCATCATCATCGACCCCATGCTCGCGACCGCGGGTTCGATGATCGCCACCATCGACTTGCTCAAGAGCAGGGGCTGTACCGACATTCGTGCCTTGGTGCTTGTCGCTGCGCCCGAAGGGGTAGCAGCCTTGAACAAGGCACATCCCGAGGTGCGCTGCTGGGCGGCAGCAGTGGACAGCCATCTCAACGAAGTGGGCTACATCATCCCGGGGCTTGGCGACGCGGGTGACAAGATTTTTGGAACAAAGTAGAGGTGAAACGATAAGAACCGCCAATCGGCTGTTCTTGAAAGTTCCATCGCTTACCTCTGTACCAAGACGCGTCTTTCACAGCGCTGCCTGTGGAGTCGCAACGCCCGGCGACGCACCGAAATTCCAACCCCGACGCTCAGAGGCTGAGAGTTTTTCGCATGCCCGCTCATCACGCCAAAAGCCCCCTGCTCGTCGTTGCAAATGCTCGCCATAGCCAAGCTATAGCTATGGCTGCGCTTTGCGCCTAGATCAGGCGCCTTTTGACGTGCTGCTCGGACACGTTCGAAAAACTCTCAGCCTCTCAGGGGTTCTCCCTGGAATTTGCGAGATTGCTACAAACTACTCGTTCTTCGAGAGGCCGTCCAAAGGCTCCTGGACGTTACCGGTTTTCACAGGGAGGTCACAGGCCGAATTCAAACTCGGCCCTCATCGGCAATTGAACCGAGGAGCTCTCGATGAAACAGCCCTTCCGATTCTGGATGACAGGCAGTGTTGCAGTCGTGATGGCCGCACTCGGCATCGGACGCAGCGCGGTTGCGCATGAGCGCCACCCGCTCTCGCAGTCGAGCCGCTTTCGTGTCCTGGAAACGGTCGAGCGCATCGAGGCATCTGCTCAACGACACGGCCTTTCGGTGTTTACTCGTGTGGGCAGCGAAGGCGGGGTCGGCCGAGAAGAATTCATGCGGATCGTCTTTGCATCGTCAGTCGGCGGAACGCCGGTGCTGATGGAAGGTCCTGAGTCGCATCCGGAGTTGCCGCTGACGGTGGCAGTTCGGGCACATCCGACGGGTGGCGCGGAAGTGTTTTTTGCCGGGGTGGACTGGGATGATCTTCCGGCCAACGTGGCGCGCGACCTGACCGAACTGCCGATATTGGTGGCCGACGCACTGCGCTGAGGATTTGGCCCTGTGGGTTGAGAATGCTTTGCCCACCTCTACGAATCAGGCCAGTCCGAACGCTCCCGCCACAGCGCCTGCGGCTACCGCCCAAATCGGGCTCAGCTTGGTCTTCACCATCACAACCACCGTCGCCGCGACCAGCAGCATTGCGCCGATGTGCCCGCCCGTCGGTCCGGCAAGAATCCACCCTGTCGCGAGCAACAAGCCGATGGTCAGGGGCGCCATGCCTGCGGTGAACGAGCGCACGCCACGGGTCTCCTTGCGCGACTGACCCCAGCGCGTTACCCACAAGGACAAGGCGGTCGACGGAATCAGGATGCCCGTCATCGTCGCCAGTGCCCCGATCGGCCCCGCCACGTTCCAGCCGAGTACCGCGACGAAAAGCAGGTTCGGTCCGGGCGCGGCTTGCGCGATTGCGATCGATGCGGTGAATTCTTCCGGGCTGAGCCAGTGGTGATCATGGACGAGGTAGCGGCTCATGTCCGGCGTGGTCGTGATGGCCCCGCCCACGGCCAGGAGACTCAGCACAAGGAAGTGCCCAAACAGCGAAGCGATGTCGACCCAGTCGTGGCCTGCCATCCAGGCGTTCATGGCTTGATCCTTCGCCACGCGATCGCCACCGCGACCGGTCCGAGCCCGAGCAGCACCCACACCAGCGGCCAGCGCAGCAGGGCGATTGCAATGAAGGTGAGCAGGCCGAAGATGGCACTCAGCGGCACGCCCATGGCGCCGCTTCGCAGAGTCGTTGCCAGCTTGAGCGCCGTTGCGATGACCAGTCCTGCTGCTACCGCGCCCATGCCCCGCAGCGCACCGCTCACCATTGGCAGGCTCGCATACTGGGCATACAGGGCAGTGACGGCCAGCACGATCACGAGCGGGATGGCGAGCATGCCCCCGAGCGCAACGAATGCACCGCGAAGGCCGAAATGCCGGTCTCCGATCATCAGCGACAGGTTGACCACGTTGGGGCCGGGCAGCACTTGGCTTACCGACAGCAGCTCGAGGAATTGCTGGTGCGAGATCCACTGTTTGCGTTCGACCAGTTCGCGCTGGGCAACCGCCAGCACGCCGCCGAACCTTGCAGTGACAAGCGGTTGAAAGTCCAGAAAAGGTCAGACAGGGACTGAGGGCCGGGCGGGGAGGCAGTGGGTTCTTCGACCCGAGCAGCTTCGCTGCCGGCCTCTTGGCTCAACGTAGCACCTTCAGCGCATCGGGATTGATGATGTTGCTCGGGTGCCCTTGTACGAAATTCACGACGTTATCGAAGGCCGCGCTGAAGTAGAACTCGTAGCTGTCCTGCTCGACGTAGCCAATGTGCGGCGTGCAGACCGCGTTTTCGAGCCGCAGCAGCGGGTGGCCTTGCAGTATGGGTTCGCTCTCGAACACGTCCACCGCTGCCATGCCTGGACGCCCGCGATTGAGCGCGGACACCAGCGCGCCTTCTTCAAGCAGTTCGGCACGCGAAGTGTTGATGAGCAGTGCGGTCGGCTTCATCTGCGCCAGCGCGTCGTGCTTGACCACGCCACGCGTCTCATCTGACAGACGCAGGTGCAGGCTCAACACGTCGCAGGTTGCGAAAAATGATTCGCAGCTCTGCGCCGCGATATACCCGTCTGCCACCGCCTGGGTGCGGGCAGATTCGCTGCCCCACACCAGCACGTTCATTCCGAAGGCGCGCCCGTAGCCGGCCACCGTCTGGCCGATCTTGCCGTAGCCCCAGATGCCCAGCGTCTTGCCTTGGAGCACCATGCCCAGCCCGAAATTGGGCGGCATGGATGCCGCCTTCAGCCCCGACTGCTGCCACGCCCCGTGCTTGAGGTTGCCGATGTACTGCGGTAGGCGCCGCATGGCCGCCATGATGAGTGCCCAGGTCAGCTCGGCCGGCGCCACCGGCGAGCCCACACCCTCGGCGACGGCAATGCCCATGCGCGTGCAAGTGTCGACGTCGATGTGCGATCCGACACGCCCCGTCTGCGCGATCAGCTTGACCCGGGGCAGTTTCTCGAGCAATTGTTTCGGAAAATGCGTTCGCTCGCGGATCAACACCAGCACGTCTGCGTCACGCAGCCGCACCGACAACTGGCCGATGCCCTTGACGGTGTTGGTGAAGACCTTGGCGTTGAGGGATTCAAGCTTGCTCGCGCACTTGAGCTTGCGAACGGCGTCCTGGTAGTCGTCGAGGATGATGATGTTCACGGTCGGCGTGTTGCTTGCAGTGCGTGCAGATTCGTGCGAGGGGTATACGCGGGATGACAGCCCGTGGCTGCATTGTGCCCGGTCTGCACGTCCGCGCGGTCAGCGGTAGCATCGCGGCACTTCGTAACCGCATTCAAGGAGACTCTCTCATGTCCATTTCGATGCACTCGGCCAGCGTGCCCGTTTTCGCTCGCATGCTCGGCAACATGCTGTCGTGGCTCGACAAAGCCGAAGCCCACGCGACAACCAGGAATTTCGACACCAGTGTCCTGCTTGCGGCCCGTCTTGCGCCCGACATGCTGCCCTTCACCAAGCAGGTCCAGATTGCGAGCGACGCGGCCAAGTTCGGCGTTGCGCGTCTGGCTGGTGTCGAAGCCCCCAAGTTCGAAGACAACGAAGCCAGCTTCGACGAACTGCGAGCACGCATCAAGAAGACCATCGACTATGTGCAGTCCTTGCCCGCTGCTCAGATCGACGGTAGCGAGGACAAGGACATCACCGTGCCACGCCGCGACGGTGCGATCGTCGTCAAAGGCGAGCCGTACCTGAAGCATTTCGTGCTGCCCAACTTCTTCTTCCACGTCACGACCACTTACGCCCTGCTCCGCCACAACGGCGTGGATCTGGGCAAGATGGACTACCTGGGTCCCCTCAATTGAACCTGCCGATCCACAACCTGCCGCTTTTCATTGCGGCGGCCCTGGTCGTGAACCTGACGCCTGGGCCGGACATGCTCTTCGTCATCGGCAACAGCGCGGCCAACGGTCGGCGCGCGGGGGTGATGGCGTCGCTGGGTATCGGGGCCGGGTGCGTGCTGCACACATTCCTTGCGGCCGTGGGGTTGTCGGCCTTGCTGGCTGCGTCGCCGCTCGCCTTTGAAGTGGTGAAGTGGGTGGGGGCTGTGTATCTGGTGTGGATCGGATGCGGAATGATCCGCAAGCGCTCCGGCCGGGCGGCAACGGCAACGGCAACTGCTGCGGCGCCGCATCAACGGGTGTTCTGGCAGGGCGCTTTGACCAATGCGCTGAATCCGAAGGTGGCGCTGTTCTTCCTTGCTTTCCTGCCGCAGTTCATTTCGCCGAGCGAATCGGGTCAGGCGGCCGCCTTCCTGCTGCTTGGCGGGATATTCAATGTCGGTGGTACGGCCATCAATACCCTCATGGCGTTGTTGGCGGGGGTGATGCGCGAACGAATCGCCCGGTCGGAATCCGCGGGTCGGGCGGCAGCGTGGCTGCAGCGCGCAGGCGGCGCACTGTTCGTGGGGCTCGGGGTGAAGCTGGCGCTCAGTTCCCGCTGAGAGGCTGATGAGCGGGCATGATCGAAAACCTCTCAGCCTCTGAGAGGCATCGGCATGACTTCGGTATCGCACGCGTTGAACGGAAGACTGTCGAGCTGCCGATGCAGCTCGATGCGATGAATCAGCGAACGCTCGTGATGGCTGGGCAGCGAGGCGAGAATCACCGCGCGGATGCGCCAAAGTTCGACCGGTTCGTTGGCCGTGCGCACGCGGTACTGAAGCATCTCGCCAACTGATCCTTTCACGTCCGCCGCGGCGCGCATGAAGACCTGCTTCATCTCGACGAAGGCGCGGCGTGCGGCCATTCTGGCCAGGCGGTCGTCGGGCATTCCGTGACCGTGCGCTGCAGCGAGCGAATAGCCGACAACATGTTGCGATTCGTGTTGTTGTTTGCTCATGACTTCAGGTTTCCTTGCGGGATGGCATCGAAACCGCCGAAACCGCTCTTCGGTGCTCGTGCCGGGAAGTGACGGTTCAGGCGTGACAGACGCTCGCGCGCCTCGGCCTGGGTGCTGTAGCAAGACACAGCGTTGAATACATCAGCGCGCAGGTGCCATAGATCGCGAAGAGAACTGGCTTTGCGAATGCGCACAAACAAATCCGCGGCGCAGCGCGTTGGAATGTCGTCCAGCGAACTGATGAATTCGAGTCGAACCAGGGACAGCGGCGTCCCCCCGTCAGGCAGCAGCGAGTCGCTGGCGTCGGCATCGCGATGCGACTGACGGTCGAAGCCTTCACCCAACCAGTCGAGCAGGCGGTTCCACAGGCGATCGATCGGGCCTTGCGAAGGGCCGAAGGAGGGCGGGCAACTTTCGATGCGCGTCGGGCCCTTGGGCGACTTCCGGGATGTCTTCGAAGTTGGCAGTTGAACCAGCAGACCGCACCACATGAACGTTACCTTGCCTGTCCATCGACGGGCTATGCGACGATTGTTTCGGCGCGCCGCCCGGTGCGATAGCTGGAAAAGCGCCCGGAAAGCGCACAGATTTGGCCTGAGAGACCCCGTACGCAAGTGGAGATAACGAATGAAATGGTTGCGCCGAATTGCCGCATTCGCGCTCTTGCTGGCCGTCGCGGTGGTTGCCGCCGTCTGGATCTACACCCGCCAGGCGTCGCCCAAGGTCGACGGCACCATGAGCCTGGCCGGGCCGAAGGCGGAAATCCGCATCGAGCGAGATGCCAATGGCATTCCGACAATCAAGGCGGCGTCGGCCGATGACGCGCTCTTCGGACTTGGATTCGTGCATGCACAGGACCGGTTGTGGCAGCTCGAGACGCACAAGCGCATCGGTTCAGGGCGGCTGTCCGAGGCGTTCGGCGAGGCTGCGCTCGACAACGACAAGTTCCTGCGTGCACTGGGCGTGAGGCGGGTGGCGGCGGTGCAATGGGTCAATGCGGGCCCGCGTGCAAAGGCGGCCATCAGCGCGTACACCGCGGGTATCAACGCCTACCTTGCCAACGCGATGAGGGTCCGCCCTCCTGAGTTCGTACTGACAGGAATCCAACCCGAGCCTTGGGCGCCGGAAGACACCATGGCTTGGCTGACCATGATGGCCTGGGACCTGGGCGGCAACTGGACCACCGAACTGCTCCGCATGCGCTTGTCATTGCGACTTCCGGTGGATCGGATCAATGAACTGCTTCCACCTTACCCGGGCGACAAACCTCTGGTCTCCACCGACTACGCGGCGCTGTACCGCGACCTGAAGGTGGACGGCCGGCTCGGGCAGACGGCAATGCTCATGGCGCCTGAGTCGGGCGTCGAGGGCATCGGTTCGAACAACTGGGTGGTGCATGGCTCGCATACCGTGACGGGCAAGCCGTTGCTGGCGAACGATCCGCACCTGAAGCTCAGTGCGCCCGCGCTCTGGTATTTGGCGCGGCTGGAAGCGCCGGGCCTGAAGGTCGCCGGTGCCACCATGCCGGGGCTGCCGGGCGTCGTGCTCGGGCAAAACGAGAACGTCGCGTGGGGCTTCACCAATACGGCGCCTGATGTACAGGATCTTTACATCGAGCGCATCAAGCCCGACGACCCGACCCAATATCAGACTCCCTCGGGCTGGGCGAAATTCGAGACCGTTGACGAAGTGATCAAGGTCAAGGGCAAGCCCGACGTGACCATCACGGCGAGGGCGACGCGGCACGGGCCCGTCATCACGGACGGGAGTGCGATAGGCAATGGTCTGACAGGCCCGACCGGTCGTCCCGCGTACGCGATCGCAATGCGGTGGACTGCGCTCGACACCCATCTCGGGACCATCGATGCATCAATCGGCTTCAACACTGCGCGCAACGTGGCCGAGTTCGTGGCTGCATCGGCCAACTACACCGTGCCCATGCAGAACATGGTGGTCGCCGACGTCGACGGGCACATCGGCGTCGTGTCGGCAGGGCGCGTTCCCCTGCGCAAGGCAGGCAACGACTTGAAGGGGCAGGTGCCATCGCCCGGCTGGGATGCACGCTACGACTGGGATGGCTACCTCGAAGCCAGTCTCACCCCGCGAGAAATGGACCCGCCCCGCGGCTGGATCGGTACAGCGAACCAGAAGATTCATGCGGCCGGCTACCCGCACTACATCACAAACGAATGGGCGCCGCCGTATCGCATGCAGCGCATCGAACAGATGCTGGCGGCGAAGCGTCAGCACAGCATTGACAGCTTGCGCGACATGCAGGCGGATGTGATGTCGCTCGCGACCCCGCGTTTGCTGCCGTATCTGCGAAAGGCAAAGTCCTCGCATGCCCTGGCGGCAGCCGCCCAGGAGCAACTGGCCGGATTCAACGGGGCCATGACAGCCGGGAAGGCAGCTCCGCTGATCTTCTGGGCATGGACGAGGCACATGAGCTACGGGCTGTTCGCCGATGAGGTCGGCGAAAAGCTGTTCGAGCGTTCTGGCCGGAGCTTTCGGGATGCGATGGAAGGCGTGCTGGACCGCAACGACACCTGGTGGTGCGACAACAAGACCACACCCGCCGTCGAGACCTGCGAGCAGCAGGTCGACATTGCTTTCACCAAGACCCTGGACGAACTCCAGGCGAGCCAGGGTTCAGACGTTTCAAAGTGGCAATGGGGCAAGGCCCACGTTGCCCGATCCGAGCATCGGCCTTTCAGCCGCGTGAAGCCGCTGGCGAAGTGGTTCGAACTTCGCACCCCTGTGGGAGGCGACACCTACACCCTGAACGTGTCGCGCGTTGGCCTGCGCCCGGACGTCACCACGGGTGAGCTCTACCTGGACGAACACGGCCCCTCGTACCGCGGCATCTACGATCTAGCTGACCCGACTCAATCACGCTTCATGCATTCGAGCGGGCAATCGGGCCTGTTCTTTTCGCCGCTCTACAAGAGCTTCGTGGAACCGTGGGCGAAGGTCGACTATGTGCCCGTGTGGGTCGGGGCGGCCGAGTCGGTCTTGTTGTTGCAGCCGGGCAAGTAAGGATGTGGCACGGAATAAGTTCCCGTTTTGGGGGCGCAGGGCGGGATGCGATGCAAGGCGCTCCGAGCGCCGTGTGGCGGGCCACACAAGTGAGGAGCAACGCCGCAGCGCGCCCGCCCTGCGCCCCCAAAACGGGAAATTGTTTCGGGCCCAATCCTAATGGTCCGTCAAACCTGCCCGAACAGCGCCTTCCTCTGCGGGGTGTATTTCCACCACGGCGCAGCCGGGGCGCCGCTCATGAAGTCTGTTGCGGCCATGAAGGTGTCAAGCACGCAAGGGTCTTGCCGCTGGCCTGTGGCGGCGCAGAGCTTTTGATAGAGGACGAAGGCATCTTTACCGCGGAGCTGACGCGGCTCGGTGACGCCAATCAGCCGGAGGTCGGCCGCCAGTGATGGGCCGATGTTGGGCAATTGCTCCAGTGTCTTGCAGTCGGCCGCGCTCGCGGCCTTGGGGGCTTTGATGACCATGGTGGATTCGACGGTGTTGGTTCTGCGTGGCAGGGTGTGAATCGCTCGGTTGCGCATGGTCGGGCTAAAGACCGGAGAGTTTTTCGATCATGCTGGCTCATCACGTCGAGCACGCTCGAAACACTCTCAGCCTCTCACATCAGCATATCGTTGCGAATGAGCCCGACCGCGAGACCTTCCAGATGAAAGTCCACGTCGCCAAAGGGCACGACGATGATCTTGAAGTCGGGGTTTTCGGGGATGAGCTCGATGCTCGTGCGGGTGCGCTTGAAGCGCTTGACTGTCACGTCATCGCCCAGGCGTGCGACCACGATCTGGCCGTTCTTGGCGTCGGTGGCCTTTTGTACTGCCAGCAAATCACCGTCCATGATGCCGGCGTCTCGCATGCTCATGCCTCGGACCTTCAGGAGGTAGTCGGGTCGGCGCGAGAACATGCTTGCTTCCATCACGAAGGTCTGGTCGATGTGCTCTTGCGCAAGGATGGGGCTGCCGGCGGCGACTCGGCCCACAAGAGGCAGGGAAAGCTGCGCAAGGCCGGGCAGAGGCAGGCTGAACTGCTTGCCGCGGCTCTCGTTGAGCGCACGCAATGTGTCAGACTTGAGCCGGATGCCTCGCGAGGTGCCGCCCACCAGTTCGATGACGCCCTTGCGGGCGAGGGCTTGCAGGTGCTCCTCGGCGGCGTTGGCGGACTTGAAACCCAGTTCAGTGGCGATCTCTGCACGCGTTGGCGGAGCGCCGGTGCGCTCGATGGCACCTTGAACCAAGTCGAGGATTTGCTGCTGTCGTTCTGTGAGTTTCGGAGCGTCTTGCATCGGGTTCCTCAGGCACGCCATAGAAGCGCTTTAAACGTCTACTGAACATTCATCCAGTACCTGTATTTTCATCCAGCTTCCCAAAAAATGCAAAAGAAAGCATCGACCGTCGTCGTGTTGGGCACCGGCGGCACCATCGCCGGTACGGCCTCTGACGCAGGAGACAACGTGGGCTACACCGCGGCGCAGTTGGGTGTAGCCCAGCTCGTTCGTGCCGTTCCGGCCTTGAAGGACGCCTCGCTCGAAGTCGAGCAGGTCGCGCAAGTCGACAGCAAGGACATGAGCCACGCCGTCTGGAGGCGGCTCGCGCTGCGCTGCGCGCACCATCTGAGCCGCGACGACGTGATCGGTATCGTCGTCACGCATGGCACAGACACGCTTGAGGAGACCGCATGGTTTCTGCAGCGCGTGCTCGCGCCGGCAAAGCCTGTGGTCATTACCGGTGCAATGCGGCCCGCCACAGCCTTGCAAAGCGATGGCCCCCAAAACCTGCTCGATGCGGTTGCCGTAGCGCAGGCACCGGGTGCTCGCGGCGTGGTGGCGGTGTTCTCGGGCCAGGTTCACGGCGCGCGCGACGTGCGCAAGGTTCACCCGTATCGCGTCGATGCGTTCAGCTCAGGCGACGCCGGGCTGATTGCCTGCGTCGAGGAGGGCGAACTGCGCGTCTTTCGACCGTGGCCTGAAGGCGAGGCGCTGGGTGTCGACAAGCTCCCGGAGGATGAGGCCCGGTGGCCGCATGTCGAGATTGTGGTCAGTCACGCCGGTGCGAGCGGTGCAGTGGTGCGGGCGCTCTGCACGATCGGGGTGAAGGGGTTGGTGGTGGGCAGCACCGGCAACGGTACCTTGCACCGCGATCTTGAAGCTGCGTTGTTGGAGGCCGTTGCACAAGGGGTGAAGGTACTTCGCAGCACCCGCACGCGAGACGGTCGGATACTGCCGACGGCGAGAGGCGCGCTGCCGGCGTCAGACGATCTGCCGCCAGCGAAAGCGCGGGTCGAATTGATGCTCCGCATGCTGTGATGTCTTGGCAGTTGGGCGATCCAAGCCTGCCAATCGCCCTCCCATCGCCCGAACGGAAGTTGAGTGCACGCGAAGAAGGGCTCCCAGCCCCTGACGCGCGTCTTAAACGATGTTCAGCGTCACGTCGATGTTGCCGCGCGTCGCGTTCGAGTATGGGCAGACCCGGTGGGCGGCGTCGACCAGTTTCTGGGCTGTTTCGATGTCAAGACCCGGCAGCGAGATGTTCAGCGTCGCCTGGATGCTGAAGCCGGCAGGGATGGGGCCGATGCCCACATCCGCGGTGATTGACACATCAGTCGGCACGGCGATCTGCAACTTGCCGGCAACTGCCTTCATCGCGCCGATGAAGCAGGCCGCGTAGCCAGCTGCGAACATCTGCTCGGGGTTGGTGCCGGGGCCGCCTGCGCCGCCAAGTTCCTTCGGGGTGGACAGGCGAACGTCGAGCACGCCGTCGGAAGACTTGGCCGAGCCTTCGCGGCCGCCGGTGGCGGTAGCGTGGGCGGTGTAAAGAACTTTATCGAGTGCCATGGTGTGGTCCTTTGAGTGAACGGGTAGGGTGAATGAAAGAGGGGGTCAGACTGCGACCGTGTGGGAATGACTCTGGATTTCGTCGCGTAGCGCTTTGAGCCGCTGCGTGAGGGAAGTCAGCTCGTCGAGGCTGCAGGCCGTGGCGCACACCACCTCGGGCGGCACCTTCGCCGCGCGAGACTTCAGGCCGCGGCCGGAGGGCGTGAGGGTCAGCATCACGCGGCGTTCGTCGGAAGTGTCACGTTGGCGCTGCACCATGTCGTTGGCCTCGAGCCGCTTGAGCAGGGGCGTGAGCGTGCCGGAGTCCAGTTGCAGCCGTTGTCCCAGGTCTGAGACCGTAATCGCGTCGCGTTCCCAGAGCACCAGCATCACGAGGTATTGCGGGTAGGTGAGATTGAGCGGGGCGAGCAGCGGCTTGTACAGCTTCGTCATCGCGAGCGACGCCGAATAGAGTGCAAAGCAAAGCTGGTGGTCGAGCTTCAGCAACTCGCCGGAGGGCGGTTTCTGAAGTGAGTTTGATTTCGCCATGATGCAATTGTATTGCACGCAGTTGTATTGCACACAATCTACTTCATGCATGCCACCTTTGACCTGAATCGGCCTTTCCACGGGTACGCTGCTTGCCGGTTCCGGGGATGGCCGCGCCCACCATCCCCGCAGCGGTGCGTCGTTCGCTTCGCGACACATTCGGCATCACACGGCTCCACGAAGGGCAGCAGCAAGTGATCTCGCGGGTGCTCGACGGGCAGGACACGCTTGCCATCATGCCCACCGGTGCGGGCAAATCGCTGTGCTATCAACTGCCAGCGCTGCATCTAGACGGCACGACGCTGGTCGTCTCGCCACTCATCTCGCTGATGAAGGACCAGGCCGACAAACTGGAGAAGGCGGGCGTGTCGGTTGAGCAGTTGAATAGCGCGCTGCGCAAGAGCGAGCAGGATGCGTCGATGCAGCGCATCGCCGAATCAGGCACGGCCATCGTCTTTGCCACACCCGAGCGGCTCGCCGATCCGGACTTCATCACCGCGATGAAAGCGCAGAAGATCGCCCTCTTGGTCGTGGACGAAGCCCACTGCATCTCGCAGTGGGGCCACGACTTCCGACCGGCGTTCCTTGGTATTGGCCAAGCGCTCGACGCGCTCGGGCAGCCGCCTGTGCTCGCGCTCACTGCAACGGCCATCTCCGAGGTCATCGAAGACATACGACAGCAACTGATGCGACCGCGCATGCACGTGGTCAACACAGGCATCTACCGGCCCAACCTGCGTTTCCAGGTGTCGCAGGCCACGCGCGAGGAGCAAAAGCTGTCGCAGCTCATGGAGGCGTTGTCGAACACGCGTGGATGCGGCATCGTCTACACGTCGACCGTGAAGGCATGCGAGAAAGTACATGAAAAGCTCGCCGCCGCGCAGATGCCGGTCACGCGTTATCACGGCAGGCTGAGTTCCGCCGAGCGCCACGGCAACCAGGATCGATTCATGAACGGAGATGCCCGTGTCATGGTGGCGACCAACGCCTTCGGCATGGGCATTGACAAGGCCGATGTGCGCTTCGTCATTCATTACCAGATGCCCGGGACGCTGGAGTCGTACTACCAGGAGGCGGGCAGGGCGGGGCGCGACGGACAGCCCGCCGACTGCGTCTTGCTGTTCTTTCGCAAGGACAAGCAGGTGCAGCAGTTCTTTCTCGCCAGGCGCTACCCGACGGCGGATGACCTCCAGGCGGTGTACGCCGTGCTGAGCGCTGCGCCCGAGCCTCTGCATCTGGACGACATTGCCGCGCCCCTGCACGGCCTGTCGAGCAACCGCATCACGGTCGCCTTGACGCTCCTTCGCGACGGGGGCATCGCAAAAACAAACCGGTCGCGGGCATGGTCGCTGAGTCCAGGTGCGAAGGCAGACCTCGACCGATTGCGGCAGTTGGCGCGTTCCTACGAAGACAAGGCCGAGCGTGACCAGGAGGCTCTGGAACGCATGGTCTTTTATGCCCAAACGGGGTTTTGCCGCTGGCGCGTGCTGCTCGAGTATTTTGACGAACCATCGATGGAGGGCGAGCGATGCGGGCATTGCGACAACTGCCTGCGTCCGGCGGTGATGCCGGTGGTAGAACCGGCATTGGCCGAAATTCCGCTGCCGGTGGCATCGTTCAAGTCGGGCGACGAGGTGAGCGTGCCGCGCTATGGAGGAGGCCGCGTGGAACAGGTGGCCGGCGATGAGGTCACGGTCGTTTTTCCGGACGGCACAAGACGTGCCTTCGTGGCGGAATACGTGCACCCGAGTTGATGGATTCGCAGCCCGCGAAATTCGGCGGAGGACTGCATTACTCCCTCTCCCTCTGGGACCCAGAGGGAGAGGGAGCAAGGACCGCGAAGCCGCAGTTATGGGTAATCGAAAGGAATGGGAGGTAGTTCCGGTCGAAAGGGATGGGAGGTATCCGGTTTGACCTTCCCAATTACCCGCAAGTCGCTTGGAAGCAATCCGGCGGGGCAATGCGTTACTCCCTCTCCCTCCGGGAGAGGGTTGGGGTGAGGGCGACGGCGGTGGCGAAAAGCAAGGTCTTGGATGCAAGGTCTTGGATATCAGCAGTCGCAGCCCTCACCCCAACCCTCCCATCGGGAGCAAGGACCGCGAAGCCGCAGTTGTGGGTCATCGAAAGGGTTTGACCCGGCCTACGAAGACTCCGCCGTCATCACATCGATCTGCGTGCTCACCTCCAGCCAGCGGCTTTCGAGCTTCTCGATCTCGTCGGTCACGACCTTCAGCCGCTTGCCTTTCTCGGCAAGTTCCGCAGGCGGCAACTTGCCCTCCGCGAACAAGGCTTCGATCTTGTCGCGTTCGGCGAAAAGAACACCCAGGCGGTTGTCGATCTTGATGAGCTCCTTGCGCAGCGGCTTCACGTCGTCGACGCGTTGCTGCCGAGCCAGGGCCGCGGCCTTGCGGTCCTCCTTGCGATTCGATGTGCTGCTCGATGCAAGCTTCGATGCGCCGCCTTCTTTCAACGACTTGGCCTGTTCCTTTGCCGTGTCGAGCAGCCAGCGCTGGTAGTCGTCGAGGTCTCCGTCGAACGGCTTCACGCCGCCGTGCGTGACGAGCCAGAACTCGTCGCACACTTCGCGCAGCAAGGCACGATCGTGGCTCACCAGCATCACCGTACCCTCGAACTCGTTGAGCGCCATCGACAAGGCCTCGCGGGTATCGAGGTCGAGGTGGTTGGTCGGCTCGTCCATCAGCAGGAGATTGGGGCGCTGCCACACCAGCATCGCGAGCACGAGACGGGCCTTCTCGCCGCCACTCAAGGTGCCCACGGTCTGGTTCACCATGTCGCCTTCGAAGCGGAACTGGCCGAGGAAGTTGCGCAACTCCTGCTCACGCCCTGGCGGTCCGCAGTCGCGTGCAAGTCGGATCATGTGAACAAGCGGCGAATCACCGGGCCGCAGCACGTCCATTTCCTGCTGCGCAAAATAGCCGATGGCGAGCCCCTTGCCCTCGGTCACCGTGCCTCCAAGCGCCGGCTGCATGCGCGCCACCGTCTTCACCAGCGTGGACTTGCCCTGGCCGTTCGCGCCGAGGATTCCGATGCGCTGACCCGCGAGTACCGAGCGGTTGATGTCGTGCACGATGATCTTGTCGCCCGCGGTCTCGCTTCGGTAGCCGCAGGCGACGTCCTGCATCGCGAGCATGGGGTTGGGCAGGCTGAGCGGTTCGCGAAACTCGAAGGAGAAGTCCGACGCCGTCAGCACAGGCGCCAACTTTTCCATGCGTGCCAGCGCCTTCACCCGGCTTTGCGCCTGCTTGGCCTTGGAGGCCTTGGCTTTGAATCGGTCGATGAACTTCTGCAGGTGCGCCATGCGCTCTTTCTGCTTTTCGAAGCTCGCCTGCTGCTGCAGCATGCGTTCGGCGCGCATCTCTTCAAAGGCCGTGTAGTTGCCGGTGTAGCGGGTGAGCTTGGCGTCTTCGAGGTGCAGCGTCACACGCGTGATCGCATCGAGGAATTCGCGGTCGTGGCTGATGACGATGAGCGTGCCATCGTAGCGTTGCAGCCAGGCTTCGAGCCAGACGAGCGCGTCCAGGTCCAAGTGGTTCGTCGGCTCGTCCATCAGCATCAGGTCAGCCGGGCACATCAGTGCGCGGGCCAATTGCAGGCGCATGCGCCATCCGCCTGAGAAGCTGTTCACGGGAGCATCGAGCTGTGCTTTCTTGAAGCCCAGGCCCATCAACATGGCCTGTGCACGGGCGCGGGCGTCGAAGCCGCCGGCGTCGCTGATCGCGTGGTGCGCGTCCGCGATGGCGTGCCCGTCATCGGCCGCTTCCGCGGCCGCAAGCGCTGCCTGTGCTTCCATCAAAGGGATGTCGCCCTGCAGTACGAAGTCGGTCGCGCCGTCATCGGTCTCGGGCATGTTCTGCGCGACCTCGGCCATGCGCCAGCGCGGCGGCATGTCGACGTCACCGGCATCGGCATGCAGGCGGTTGGTGAGCAGCGAAAACAACGACGACTTGCCCGCGCCGTTGCGGCCGACGAGTCCGATCTTTTCACCCGGTTGCAAGGTGACGGTGGCAGTGTCGAGCACCACTTTCACGCCGCGTCGCAGCGTGACGTCTCGCAAAGTGATCATTTTCGGCTCCAGCGTGCGAGGGCATCGCGGGTGACGAGCAGCACCTCGTCGTCGCCCGAACTGACTTCCAGCCACGCGACTTCGAGCCGTCGGAAGGCGTGTTCGAAGTTGGGCCGCTCGTTGCCGATCTCGAGCACCAGCACGGCATTTGGCGTCATCTTGGCCGGGGCGTCGCGCAAGATGGTGCGTACGAGGTCCATGCCATCGTCGCCGCCTGCAAGCGCAAGCGCCGGCTCATGCTTGTACTCGGCGGGGAGGGCGCTCATGCTCTGCGCGTTGACGTAGGGAGGGTTGCACAGGATGAGGTCGTAGGGGCCGGCCACGCTCGTGAGCAGGTCGGACTTGATGACGGTGATGCGCTTGCCGAGCTTGTGCTTGTCGACATTGATGCGCGCGACTTCGAGGGCGTCATCGGAAATGTCTGCGGCATCGACCACCACCTCCGGGTAGGCCATGGCCGCGATCACCGCGAGGCTTCCGTTGCCGGTGCACAGGTCCAACACCTTGTGCGTGTGCTCGGACAACCAGGCGTCCAGCGTACCCGTGCCTTCTCCGTCGGCCAGCAACTCGGCGATGAAGGAGCGCGGGACGATGGATCGCTCGTCCACATAAAAAGGCACGTTCTGCAGCCACGCTTCTTTCGTGAGATAGGCCGCGGGCTGTCGCGTGTCGATGCGCCTGCCGATCAGCGCTTCAGCCTTTGCCTGCTCCTCGGTCGTCAGCTCGCGCTTGGCGTGCGCTTCCAGCGCATCGAGTTCCATGCCCAGGTCCCAGAGAACAAGCCACGCCGCTTCGTCGAATGCGTTGGTGGTGCCGTGCCAAAACGAAACGCCCGCCTGTTTGAGGCGGGCGGCTTGGGCCGTGATGAAGTCGATCAGTGTCATGAATTCGGGGTCAAGATATACGGGGTCAAGTGGATTATCAAAGGAGCAGATTTTCCATCGTTCGCCGATAGATGTTCTTCAGCGGCTCGATGTCGTCGACGGTGACGTGCTCGTCGATCTTGTGGATGCTGGCATTGACGGGACCGAATTCGACCACCTGCGGGCAAATCTTGGAGATGAACCGCCCGTCCGACGTTCCTCCAGTGGTCGACAGCTGCGTGGCAATGTGGGTCTCGGCCTGGATGGCGCTGGTCATGGCACGGCTCAAGCTGCCCACCGGCGTCAGGAAGGGCTCGCCGCCGAGCGTCCACGCGACGTCATGGTCCAACCCGTGCTTGTCGAGCACCCCATGGACTCGCTCCTTGAGCGAATCAGCCGTCGACTCGGTCGAGAAGCGGAAGTTGAAGTCGATCACCACCTCGCCCGGGATGACGTTGCTTGCGCCCGTGCCGCCATGGATGTTGGACATCTGCCAACTCGTCGGCTGGAAATATTCATTGCCGCGATCCCACTCGACGCAGGCCAGCTCGGTCAACGCAGGCACGGCCAGGTGAATCGGGTTCTTTGCGAGCTGCGGATAGGCGATGTGTCCTTGGACGCCCTTGACCGTGAGCTTGCCCGACAAGCTGCCGCGACGGCCATTCTTGATCATGTCCCCGACACGATCGACGCAGGTGGGCTCGCCGACGATGCAGCAGTCGATGCGTTCGCCGCGAGACTTCAGCCACTCGACGATCCTGACCGTGCCATCCACGCTTGGGCCTTCTTCGTCGCTCGTGATCATGAGCGCGATGGAGCCCGCGTGCTTTGGATGCGCGCCAACGAACTCTTCGATGGCGACGACCATCGCGGCGAGGGACGTCTTCATGTCCGCTGCACCGCGCCCGTAGAGCTTGCCGTCGCGATGCGTGGGCACAAAGGGATCGCTGTGCCATTGCGCGAGCGGGCCGGTGGGCACGACGTCGGTATGGCCGGCAAAGGCCAGCACCGGCGCGTCCGCGTTGGTCCCGCGGCGAACCGCCCAGAGGTTGGTGACGCGGAATGTGTCTGGGCCGCTCACGATCGTGTCGAAACCAAAGCCCAGCGGGCCAAGGCGCTCGGCAATCAGGGTCTGGCAACCGCCGTCGTCGGGCGTGAGGGAGCGGCAGCCAATGAGCTGTTCCGTAAACTGCAAAGTTCGCGACATCGTCGAAAGTGGATCAGGAAAGCGGATCAGTACTGCAGGCCGGCGTTGCGCGTGCTCATGCCGTCGTCCGGACGTACGTCGAGGGTGATCTCGGTAAAGGTCGGCTGGTCGTCCGCCTCTTCCTTTTTCGGCACCGCGCGCGACACCGGGCTCATGTCGTTTTGCAGACGCCACATCAGGTTGGTCGGCGAATCGGCATAGGCCAGGCCGTCGTCACGGCTGATGGCGCCTTGCGTGATCAGCCGTGCCAAGTCCTGCTCGAAGGTCTGAGATCCTTCGGCCATCGACTTTTCCATTGCTTCTTTCACGCCACTGAAATCACCTTGCTCGATGAGTTCGGACACGAGCTTGGTGTTGAGCATCACTTCCACCGCCGGAACGCGGCCACCGGCGATTGCCGGCACCAGGCGCTGCGACACGATGGCGCGCACGCCTGCAGCGAGGTCGGCCAGCAGTGCGGGGCGCGCCTCGGGTGTGTAGAACGACAGGATGCGTCCCAGGGCGTGGTAGCTGTTGTTGCCGTGCAGCGTGGACAACACCAGGTGGCCCGACAGGGAATAAGAGATCGCGGCTGTCATGGTCTCGCGATCGCGGATTTCGCCGATGAGGATGGCGTCGGGGGCTTGCCGCAGCGCGTTCTTCAAGCCGATTTGCAGCGACTGCGTGTCCCGGCCCACTTCGCGCTGGTTCACGACCGACTTCTTGTTCGAGAACAGGAATTCAATCGGGTCTTCGATGGTGAGGATGTGCCCCGTCAACTGCTGGTTGCGCTGCTCCAGCATCGACGCGAGCGTGGTGGTCTTGCCCGTGCCTGTGGCGCCCACCATCAGGATCAATCCGCGCTTTTCCAGCACCAGCGTGTTCAGAAGCGGCGGCAGGTTCAGCGTGTCGAGCGCAGGAATGTGATGTGGAATGCAACGCAGCACTGCCGCGATCGAGCCGCGCTGCTTGAACCCGCTCAGCCGGAAGCTGCCGACGCCGGCGAGGCCGATGCCGACGTTGAGCTCGCCCGTGTCTTCGAGATCCTCGAGCTGTTGCGGGCTCAGCAGTTCCGACAGCAGTTGCCGCGGTTGCACATGAGTGAGCGGTTGGTCGCTCAGTTGGATGATCTGCCCGCTGATCTTGATCAGAATCGGCGTGTTCGCCGACAGGTACACGTCTGACGCGCCTTTTTCGGCCATCAGGCGCAACACTCGTTCCATGTTGCCGCTCATGACTTTCCCTTCATTGATTTCCAATCCGATCATTTAACGCTTTCGTTGCCAAACACGCTGTAACGATTGCCCTGCCGGTGCTTGGACAAGTACATCGCTTCATCAGCTCGCTGGATCAGTTCCGACGCGTCGAAATGCATCGCGCGGGTACATGCTGATGCCGATGCTCACCCTGAGAGGCTGAGAGTATTTCGATCATGCCCGCTCATCACGCCCAAAGACCCCTGTTCGTCGTCGCAAATGCTCGCCATAGCCCGCTATGGCTGCGCTTTGCGCCTAGCTCAGGTGCCTTTTGACGTGCTGCTCGGACACGCTCAAAGAACTCTCAGCCTCTGAGATCGAAGTGAAACTCGCCCACCTGCATGCGTCGCGCAAAGCGGTCGAGCAGCGTATGTGCCACGCGACGCGTTCGTGCTCCTCGTCCATTGCCTCCCGCAGGATAACGAATTCGTCGCCACCTCAGCGCGCCACGGTGTCCACTTCGCGTATGCAAGAGACCAAAAGTCGTGCCGGTTTGCACAAGCACGGCGTCGCCCACGCTGTGCCCGTGGGTATCGTTGATGTCCTTGAAGCGGTCCAGGTCGGAACAACAGCACGGCGAGGCAGCTGCCCGTGCGCTTGGTGCTCAGGATGGCATGCTCCAGTCGGTCCGACCCGCACGAGTTCGAGGCCGTGCTGAGCTGCACTGATAACGCAATCCGAACCTGCTGTTAAACGGCGGCCACAATGCGGCCCGGCGGGTTTGGCGCAGGCCTTGCCGCATCATGGGAGGCGCGAGCCGCTCAACTGCGCAAGAGGTCGTTGATGCTCGTCTTGGCGCGCGTCTGGGCGTCCACGCGCTTGACGATCACGGCACAGTACAGGTTGTACTTGCCGCCGTCGCGCGGCAGGGTGCCGCTGATGACCACCGAACCTGCCGGAACGCGACCATAGCTCACCGTGTCGGTGGCGCGGTCGTAGATCTGGGTGCTCTGGCCGATGTATACGCCCATCGAGAGCACGGAGTTTTCTTCGACGATCACGCCTTCGACGACTTCCGAGCGGGCGCCGATGAAGCAGTTGTCTTCGATGATGGTCGGGTTGGCCTGCATGGGTTCGAGCACGCCGCCGATGCCCACGCCGCCGGAGAGGTGCACGTTCTTGCCGATCTGGGCACAAGAGCCGACGGCAGCCCAGGTGTCGACCATGGACCCTTCGTCGACGTAGGCGCCGATGTTCACAAAGCTCGGCATGAGGACCACGTTGCGCCCGATGAAGGAGCCGCGGCGAGCCATGGCCGGCGGCACGATGCGCACGCCCGATTCACGGACCTCTTCTTCCGACATGTGAGAAAACTTCGTCTTCACCTTGTCGAAGAACGCCAGTTCGCCGGCGTGCATCAACTGGTTGTCGTTCAGACGGAAGGACAGCAGCACGGCCTTCTTGACCCACTGATTCACTGTCCATTGGCCCACACCCTGGCGCTCGGCCACGCGGATGCGGCCCGTGTTCAGGTCGGAGATGACTTGCTCGACGCCTTCGCGGACTTCGGGGCTGTTGGTCGTTGTGAGCGACGCGCGGTTGTCCCAGGCGAGCTCGATGAGCGATTGAAGTTGTTGGGTCATGGGTAGTGAGGTTGGATTCAGGCAGAGAGCGAGCGGGTGTAAGAGACGATTCTTTGGGCAGCTTCGACGCACTCATCGGTTTGCGCCACAAGCGCCATCCGGATGCGACCCGCACCCGGGTTCACACCGTTGGCATCACGCGCCAGCAGGCTGCCCGGGAGCACCGCAACATTGTATTGAGCCAACAGGCCGCGGGCGAAGGCAATGTCATCCAGTCCCAGCTGCGAGACCCCGGCCCAAAGGTAGAAGCCGGCGTCTGGCAGCGCCACGTCCAGCACCTCTGCCAGCAGGGGTGTGACGCGCTCAAACTTGCGGCGGTACTGCTCCCGGTTGTCGATCACGTGCTGCTCATCATTCCAGGCCGCAATGCTCGCCTGCTGGAAGGTCGGGCTCATGGCGCTGCCGTGATAGGTGCGGTACAGCAGGAACTGCTTGAGGACGGCGGCATCGCCAGCGACGAAGCCGGAGCGCATGCCGGGCACGTTCGAGCGCTTGGACAGGCTCGTGAAAACGACCAGATTGCGAAAATCGCGCCGGTTGAGCTGCATCGCGGCGTCAAGCGCACCCAGCGGTGGTTCGTCGCGGAAATAGATCTCCGAATAGCACTCGTCGGAGGCAATGACGAAACCGTGTTTGTCCGAGAGCGCGAAGACCTTCTTCCATTCGCTCAAGGGCATGACCGCGCCGGTGGGGTTGCCCGGCGAGCAAACATAAAGCAGTTGAGTGCGCGACCAGACTTCATCGGGAATGGCGTCCCAGTCGGCCGCGAAGTTGCGTGCCGGGTCGCTGTCGGCGAAGGCGGTCTGAGCGCCTGCCAGCAAGGCTGCGCCTTCGTAGATTTGGTAAAACGGGTTGGGGCAGACGACCGTGGCGTTGGGTTTCGTCGGGTCGACGACCGCCTGCGCAAGTGCGAACAACGCCTCCCGCGAGCCGTTCACCGGCAGCACCTGCGTGGCCGGATCCAGCACCACGCCGTAGCGCCGCGTCACCCAATCGCAAATTGCCTGGCGCAAGGCCGAATCACCGGCGGTGGCCGGGTAGCTGGACAGGCCTTTGAGTTTGTCGATGACGGCCTGCTTGATCAGATCCGGCGTGGGGTGCCGAGGCTCGCCGATGCCCAGGCTGATCGGCTTGTACGCCGGGTTGGGAGTGATGTCTCGGGTGAGGGCACGCAGCCGCTCGAAGGGATAGGGGTGGAGCTTTGCCAGCAGCGGATTCATGGCGCGATTATCGGGGCGTGTTGGCGGAGCTCCTTGAAGCCGAGGCTTGGCGTGCTCGCCCAAGAATTGCCAGCAACCGGTCCGCGCTGCTGATTTCGCCGGACGCCAATGTGATAGCCCGAACGGTCGATCAGTGCGGTTCCGATCTGCGCATCAACACTCTCAGCCTCTGAGCAAGTCGACTGGGGACATTGCTATGCCATTCGCGTGCTTCCGGCAAGGTCAAGATGTGACAAAGGAAACCACTCCTGCAGAGACGTTCCGCGCGAGGCATACGCCAATAGACTGCCGCCCGGAGTTCGAGTTTGACAACAACCCAAAAGGAAAATAAATGATCAAAACCATTCGTGCCGCCCTGTTTGCTTTCGCATGTGGGTTCCTCTCTGTCTCCGCTTTTGCTGCGCCGTCCAAGACCGATGCTGAAGGCATCGTCGAGAAGGCCGCTGCCTTCGCAGCCAAGAACGGCAATGACAAATTCATCGCCGAGGTCAACAAGAAAGACGGCCCGTTCAATCAGGGCGACCTGTATGTCTTCGTCTACGACAAGACCGGAACCTTGCTTGCCAACCCAGTCGCCCCGGCGCTCATCGGCAAGAACCAAGTCAGCGAGCCTGATGCCGATGGAAAGCTGTTCCGCAAGGAAATCATTGAAGTTGCCAACACGAAGGGAACCGGCTGGGTGAACTACAAGTACAAGAATCCCGCCAGCGGCGCGCTCGAGCCGAAGGTTTCTTACGTCAAGAAGCAAGGCGACCTGATCATCATCGCCGGCGTATACGTCAAGTAAGTAAGCAATGAACCCGGCGGTGCGCGCCTTTTGGGGTCGAGCGCGCCGCCGGCATTTCCTCCTGTGAAGGAGTAAGGCGAACGCGGGTCATCGCGTTCGCCCGTCTCGCCGTCACCCGGACCAATGGCTGGATCTGTGCGTATTGGCAAGAGCGAAATAGTTCCAGCTGTTGCCACCTGAGACTATCTATGTTCGCTTGGTGGTTGCCTTAGAGGCTGAGAGTATTTCGATCATGCCCGCTCATCACGCCAAAAGCCTGAAGGGTCTCCACTGTTCGAATATCGGGCCGCGCTTGACCTCATTGTTCTCGCTTGGAACATCAGCCTCCTGGAATCCGACGAACAAGCCGGTGCGCTGCATCAATTGGCCATCGACGCGGGCGCATCGACCAGAGAAGGCGGGGACGACGCGCTGCGTGAGGCACTGGATCACATCAAAAACTTGATTGCCAAAAAGCAGGCGATGTTCCCCCATGACCGTCGCCTCGTCGCAGCTGCGGAGGTTCAGTTCCGTGGGAGGGACGACCTCCATGTCACAGGTATTGCGAGCGCCTCGCCTGTGAGACTAGAAACGGGTCGTAGTCGTTCTCACTCAATGTGAGTCCTGGCCGATGTAATCGGGCTGTTCTCAAATAATGTGGGCTCGTTCTCACTTAATGTGGGTCCGAGCGCACCGATGTTCTCAGCTAATGTGGTCCCGAAACCGCCGATGTAATCGGGTCCTGACGCGGATGTCATCGGGCCGCTACACCTACACATTAGTTTGAATAGCACCCGAAAGAGAAGCGGCCAGTCCGGGTATTGCACGGGTCTCGGCACCCAAGCTGATCGCGGCGGTGACGAGCCGGTCGCACTGCTCCTCGCGCAGATGCGCCACTCCCGCGCCCAGCCCGACTATCGCAAAAGCTTTGCAGCGGTCGCTGCTGAGGCCGAGGGCGGCGACGACGAGGGCCTCGCGCTCGGAATCGATCAGATGCGCCATTGCCGCGCCCAGCCCCTCTATCGCCAGACACTTATGGGACTCGGAGTCGATGGCGAGGGCGGCGACGACGAGCCTCCCGCGCTGGGAATCGTTCAGATACGCTGCTCCCGCGCTCAGACCCCTTATCGCAATTGCCTTTTTGAAGCTGTCGCCGAAGCCGATGGCGGCGGCAACGAGGCGCTCGCGCTGGGAATTGTTCAGGTGCGCTACTCCCGGGCCCAGCCCGGCAATCGCATAGGCCTGGCAGAGGTCATCGCCCAGGTCCATCGTGGCGGCGACGAGGGCCTCGCGCTGGGTCTCGCGCAGATGCTCCAATCCAGGACCCAGTGCGCCTATCCCTGAAGCATTACTCCTGGTGCGGACATTGCCGACGCTGATGGCGGCGTCCACGATGCGGTCGCGCTCGACCACGCTCAGATGCGCCACACCCGCGCTCAGTCCGACTATCGCATCAGCCTTGAGGAAGTCATTGTCGAGGCTGAGGGCAGCGGTGATGAGGCGCTCGGGCTGGTCGTCGCTCAGATGCGCCATTCCTGCGCCAAGACCGGCAATCGCGCGGGCCTTGTCGTCATCATGGGTGAGGCCGATGGCGGCGGCGACGAGGCGCTCGCGCTGCTCGTCCTTCAGATGCGCCATTCCCGCGCCAAGAGCGGCAATCGCGCGGGCCTTGCCGGTATGGGTAAGGCCGATGGCGGCGACGACGAGGCGCTCGCGCTGGTCGTCGTCTAGATGCGCCAAGCCCGCGGTCAGCTCAGCTATCGCGGCGGGCCTGTAGAGTGCTTCCATGTCGATAGCGGCGGCGACGAGTTTGTCGCGCCGGATCTTACTCAAATGTGCTCCCGCACCCAGCATGCCGATTGCTCTGGCTTTGTCGCCGGACTCATCGGTGTTCGCGATAGCGGAGTCGATAAGGCGCTTGCGCTGGCCCTTGTCCAAATGGGCCACGTTTTTGCTAAGCGCTAATAGCGCCTCGGCCTTTTTTGCGCTGTCTTTGAAGCCGATCGCGGCGGACACGAGGCGTTCTTTCTGCTGCCGGCTTAAGAGTCCGAGCGTGGATGCATACAACGTAACACGGTCTGGGGTGAGTTCGCGCTTGCTGCAGTTTCGGACATGACGTTCAGCGGCTTGCGCCAGGCGGACCAACAGTCGGTATGGTCGGTATTTGGGGAGGGAGTCGACTCCCTGAACCAACGTCCTTAGAGCCTTGGACGTCCCCGACAGGGCGATCAGACTTCGGGCCCTCGAAGGTGCGTCGCTCGGCAAGTGGCCGAGGAGCAAGTGGTCGAGGATATTCACCTGAGCGTCCGTTTGGAGCCCTTCGAGAAGTGATAGGCCCGTTTTGGGCTGTTCGACAGGTGATGGTCCTCGTGGCGCGATGCTGTCCGATGACGATGTCCTCGCTATCAATGCGGACGGCCCGGAAAGACTGCTCTCTCGGCTTGGTCGTGATTCCGGTGTGGGATCGCCTTGCTGGCCCGCCGCGCGGGTTGGCGAATGCTGCATACCCGTGACTGACCTGGAAAACGTGCAGTCCATGCTGACCTCGAACTTGATGTGAATGGAGGAATGACCGTCCAAATTGGACCCTTTCTCCGGCACACACGATGGCGTTCAACCGAAGTGCTGTTCGAGTAGGCGAACAGTCCAGGGGTGCCTTCGTGCTGCGCGCTCATGCTTCGGGCATGGCAATCGCGATGCCGGGGGGCGCTGTCTTACGACTGATTACCCGGCACACGCGGCATGCCTGTAGGCTGGCGTCATGACAGGTATTTCCCCAGATATCGTGATGTCGCGCCGCTCGGCGCTCGTTGGTGCATTCGTGGCCATGCTGGCCTGCACCGCGCTGACCTCGTGCGGCGGGGGCGGCGATGCGGCTTCCGCACCACCACCTGCCAGCCCCGAACTCCCACCTGCCGCGCCGCCTGTCAGCCTGGCACCACCGCAAGCCACGGCAACCTGCGACCTCCCGGATTTCGCGACCACGGCTCTGGCCCGGGTGAACCAGTGGCGGGCAAGCGGCGCCAACTGCGGGACTTCCGGTACCTTCGGTCCCGCCCCCGCGCTGACCTGGAACGACACGCTGACGCTGGCCGCGACCGGGCATTCGCAGGACATGGTCACGCACAACTTCTTCTCGCACACCGGATTCAACGGCAGCACGCTCGCCAACCGGGTCGACGCAGTCGGCTACCTCTGGAGTGGCATCGGCGAGAACATTGCCGCGGGTCAACCGTCGGTCGACAGCGTGGTCGACGGATGGATCGCGAGCCCCGGGCACTGCGCCAACATCATGAATCCCGGCTTCGTACACATGGGACTTGCCTGCGTGCGCGGCGGAGCAGGCAATACATACCCCACCTACTGGACGATGGACCTGGGGCAGCCTCGTTGATCCCCGCAGGGTGCCCCTCGTCGGGGTTGTTCAACTCAGAGGCTGAGAGTTTTTCGATCATGCCCGCTCATCACGCCAAAAGCCTCCTGACCGTCGTTGCAAATGCTCGCCATAGCCAAGCGATGGCTGCGCTTTGCGCCTAGGAGTCTGCGCGGCAGAAGAAATTGAAATCTCTGACGAAATTTTCGAGGCTTCAGAATCGCGCTGGTTCGATTTTTCCGACTAGGGCAATGGTGAAGCGACCCCTAAAAATGCTGGTTCTTGAAGCGCCGTGCTTCTGCCGCGCAGACTCCTAGACCAGGCGCCTTTTGACGTGCTGCTCGGACACATTCGAAATACTCTCAGCCTCTCAGCATGCCGGTGTCTGCCGCGTGCTTCGCAAGCTCCACCACTGGCTGCGGCTTCCAGCCCTTCTTGCGGTGCTCAGCCACCACATTCGTGTAGATGCCGCCCCGCACATACCACTTTGCAGTGATGCGCACGAAGCGCGGGTTGCTCACCTCCACGATGTCGTCGAGGATGGTGTTCGTCACCTTCTCGTGGAAGGCGCCCTCGTTGCGATAGCTCCAGAAGTACATCTTCAGGCTCTTGAGTTCGATGCACAGTTCGTCGGCAATCATGTCGATGGTGAAGTGTGCGAAGTCTGGTTGCCCGGTGAGCGGGCAATGGCAGGTGAACTCGGGCACCTGGAACTGGATGACGTAGTCTCGCTTGGGCGCAGGATTCGGGAAGACATGCAACTCCTTGCTCGGAGCGCTGGGCGGATTGACTGGCATTTCGCGCTGCTTGGGCGCGCTCTTGGAGGCGGGTTTGGAGCTGGCAGTCTTGGCCATGGCGGTGACGTTTCGAGAAGGTTTCAGGCAGGGGGGCGATGGTATCATCCGACCCTCCTTCGAGCCCGTATCCGAGCGGGTTTTTCCAATCAAATCAACGACTTAAGCGCACGAATCTCGCGCCGCTAGCTCCACGCCCATGCGCCTTAATTCGATCAAGCTGTCTGGCTTCAAGTCGTTTGCCGAGCCCACCAATTTCCAGTTGCCGGGCCAACTCGTGGGGGTCGTGGGGCCCAACGGTTGCGGCAAGTCCAACATCATGGACGCCGTGCGTTGGGTGCTCGGCGAAAGCAAGGCCAGCGAGCTTCGCGGCGAGTCGATGCAGGACGTCATCTTCAACGGCTCGGGAAATCGCAAGCCGGCGAGCCGCGCCAGCGTCGAACTTGTCTTCAGCAACGAAGACGCCCGCGCCGGAGGCCAGTGGAACCAGTTCACCGAGATCGCTGTCAAGCGTGTGCTGACGCGCGACGGCACGTCGAGCTACTACATCAACAACCAGCCGGTGCGTCGCCGGGACGTGCAGGACGTGTTCCTTGGCACCGGCCTCGGGCCGCGCGCCTACGCCATCATCGGGCAGGGCACCATCAGCCGAATCATCGAGAGCAAGCCCGAAGAGCTGCGTCTGTTCCTCGAAGAAGCCGCGGGCGTGTCCAAGTACAAGGAACGCCGCCGCGAGACCGAGAGCCGGCTGAAGGACACGCGAGAGAACCTCACGCGCGTCGAAGATATTCTTCGCGAGCTCAACAACAACCTCGAAAAGCTCGAAAAGCAGGCCGAGGTCGCGACCATGTACCGTGGGCTGCAGGAACAAGGCACGCTCAAGCTGCACCAACTCTGGTTCCTGAAACACCGTGATGCGTCGAGCGAACAAGAGCGCGTGAAGAAAGAAGTCCTGGCGGCGACCAATGCGCTGGAAGAGCGCATGGCGGAGTTGCGGCACGGCGAGGCGGAACTGGAGACGATTCGGCAGGCGCACTACGCCGCCAGCGACGAGCTGCACACCGCGCAAGGATCGCTGGCCGAAGCGGCGCTCGAAGTGTCACGACTGGAAGAGCGCATCCGCTATGTGGTCGAAGGCCGTCAGCGCATCGAGCAGCGCCTGCTCGAACTGAAGACCCAGAGCGAACAGTGGGCCGAGCGCCAAGCGCAGGCGCAAGACGAGCTCGAGCACATCGCCGAGCAGATCGCTGCTGCCGATGAGCAAAGCGAAGTGCTCGCAGCGCAAGCCGAAGAGCAGGCGGGCAATCTGCCAAACGTCGAAGACGCCGTTCGCACCGCACAGGCGCGCAGCAACGAGCAGCGCAACGTGGTCGCGAGCGTGCAGCAGCAAATACAGGTGCTGGCAGCGGAGAGCCGCAACATCGACGACCAGCGGCGGCAATTGAATGGACGACGCGATCGGCTCGATGCCGAGCGTCGTCAGCTCGCTGCGCCGGACATGGATCGCCTGGAGGAATTGAAGACGCAGTTCGCAGTCGCGGAAGAGGCGCACGTCGTCACCGATGCGCGCTTTCACGAGCTGACCGAACTCGTGCCTGCGCTCGACGAAGACCGCCGCCTGAAGCAGGTACAGGTGAATGCCGAGGCTGGCAAGCAAGCGGACATCAGCGCCCGGCTCGAAGCGCTGCGTGCCTTGCAAGAGAAGGTGCAGATCGAGGGCAAGCTCAAGCCCTGGCTCGCCAAGCACGGGCTCGACGGCTTGCCGGGTTTGTGGACCAGGATTCACATTGAGCCCGGGTGGGAAACCGCGCTCGAATCGGCGCTGCGCGAGCGCATCAATGCGCTCGAAGTCGGCCGCATAGAAACCGTTCGTGCTTTCGCCAGCGATGCGCCGCCGGCCAAGCTGTCGTTCTACACACCGCCGCAAGCGTCCATTTCGAACACGCACGAGACGCTGTCGCGCTTGTCCGACCTGCTTCGCCTGGGAGATGCGGGCCTGAAGGCGCTGCTCAACGACTGGCTCGAAGGTGTCTACACCGCTGCCAACATCGACGAAGCGCTTGCCGCGCGATCAAAGCTGACGCACGGCGAAGTGATCATGACCCGCGAAGGTCATGCAGTGAGCCAGTTCGCGGTGACCTTCTACGCGCCAGACTCCGAACAGGCCGGAATGCTGGCCCGTGCACAGGAGATCGAGAACCTCGAGCGTCAATCCAAGGCCCAGGCCTTGATTGCCGATGAAGCCCGCAGCGGCATGATCCGCGCGGAGGCGGCCTATACCGACGCATCGCAGCGCTTCGTGACGGCTCGTCGAGAAGCAGCTGAAGCACAGACACGTGCGCATCAGCTCCAGGTCGAATTGCTGCGCTTGTCGCAGCAGGCCGAGCAGACGAGCACCCGTCGCGCGCAGCTCGATTCGGAACTCGGCGAAGTCGATGCGCAGCTTGAGGAATTGAACGAACGCCGCGCTACGGGCGAGGCGAAGTTCGAAGAACTCGACATGCAGTTGGCCACGACGCAGGAGCGTCATGCCGAGCTGGATGAGGCGGTGATCAACGCCGAACGCAAGCTTGCCGAAGCACGCGAGCAACTGCGCTCGCTTGAACGGCAAGCGCAAGAGGCGCAGTTCTCGTCGCGCTCGCTCGCCGCGCGTCGGGGCGAGCTGCAACGCAGCATCGAGACTGCTGTGCAGCAGGTGGCGACGAACGAGCAGTCGGCAGCGCAATTGCAGGTAGAGCTCACGGTTCTGACCGACGCTGCCGCGCAAGCCGGCTTGCAGACCGCGCTCGCATTGAAGCTCGAACGCGAAGCAGCGCTTGGCGCCAAGCGCAGCGAATACGACGACCTCTCCTTGCGCCTGCGTCGCGCCGACGAGCAGCGCCTTGCCCACGAGCAGAGTCTGCAGCCGCTGCGCGACCGCATCACCAAGCTGCAACTCGAGGAGCAAGCCGCGCAGTTGGGTGGCGCGCAATTCCTCGAACAGTTGACGGCGGCCGAGGTCGACATGGAAGCGCTCGCCAAGAATGTCGACGAGAACAACGTCAAGCTCTACGGTCTGCAAAGTGAGATCGACCGCATCAACCGCGATATCAACGCATTGGGCGCGGTCAACCTCGCAGCGCTGGACGAGCTGACCTCGTCGCGCGAGCGCAAGACCTTCCTCGACGCGCAGTCGACCGACTTGAACGAAGCCATCGCGACACTTGAGGGCGCCATTCACAAGATCGACCTGGAAACCCGCGATCTGCTGGGCGCCACCTTCACGCAGGTCAACGAGCACTTTGGCCGCATGTTCCCGAGCCTCTTCGGCGGCGGCAACGCGCGGCTCGTGATGACGGGCGACGAAATCCTCGACGCGGGCGTGCAGGTCATGGCGCAGCCGCCAGGCAAGAAGAACAGCACGATTCACCTGCTATCGGGCGGCGAGAAGGCGCTGACGGCCATCGCGCTCGTGTTTGCGATTTTCCAGTTGAACCCTGCGCCGTTCTGTCTGCTGGACGAAGTGGATGCACCGCTGGACGACGCCAACACCGAGCGCTACGCCAAGCTCGTCAAGGAGATGTCCAAGGGCACGCAGTTCCTCTTCATCAGCCACAACAAGATTGCGATGGAAATGGCGGTGCAACTGATCGGCGTCACCATGCAGGAGCAGGGCGTGTCGCGCATCGTGGCGGTGGACATGGAGGCGGCCATCACCATGGCCGAAGCGGCTTGACGGGGTCACGCGCATGAGCAGTCTCACCATCGCGTTGGCGTCTTTGGGCGGTTTGGTCTTGGCGGCCGTCATCGCCCATGGCGCATGGCAAGCGCGCAAAGCCGGCCCGAAGCGAGCGAGCATCGAACCCATGCCTGAGGCGCCGCGCATAGAACCGCGCGAGCCAGTCATGGAGGCAGCTATCACGCATCCGGCCGAGCTGCCTGAACCTGTGCTGGAAGCGCGTGCGCCCAAGCGGCCGACGATTCGGCTCGACGCCTTGATCGATGCCATCGCGCCGTTGACCGTCGAGGCTCCGATCGCCGGCGAGCTGGTGCTCCTGCATCTGCCCACGACGCGCCGTGCCGGCAGCAAGCCGTTTCTGATTGAAGGCCTGGATACCGAGAGCGGCGAATGGGAGGCGGCAGTGCCTGGCCATCGGTACGGCGAATTCCAGGCGGGTGTGCAGCTTGCCAACCGGACCGGCGCGCTCAACGAAATCGAATACTCGGAGTTCGTGCAGAAGGTGCAGGCCTTTGCCGAAGCCGTCGGTGCGATGGCCGACTTTCCCGACATGCTGGACGTGGTGTCGCGGGCCCGAGAACTCGACGCCTTTGCCGGCGAGCACGATGCGCAACTGGCGGTGCACCTGCAGGCGCGAGCTGCAGCGTGGAGCGTGGGATACATCCAGCAGCACGCAAGCCGCCACGGCTTCGTCGCGGGCGCGGTGCCCGGGCGCTTGGTGCTGCCGTCGGTGGAAGATGGCGCGCCGCCCGTTCTCACGCTGACCTTCGATTCACAAGCCGCTTTTGCCGATGACCCGAACCGTGCAGCGGTCCGGGACGTGACGCTCAGCTTCGATGTGCCGCAGACCGATGCCAAGGCCGGCCCCTTCGTGTCGTGGCAGGCCAGCGCGCAGGCGCTGTCGCTGGGCATGGATGCGGCCATCGTCGACGACCATGGCCGGCCGTTGAGCCCCGAAGGATTCGCGTCGATCGGCGGTGAATTGGGGCAGTTGTACGAGACGCTCGCGGCGAGGGACTTCGCGGCGGGGGCGCCCGCTGCGCGGCGACTGTTTTCGTAGTTGGGATTTGGCCCGGAACAAGTTCCCGTTTTGGGGGCGCTGGGCGGGATGCGATGCAAGGCGCTCCGAGCGCCGTGTGGCGAGCCACACAAGTGAGGAGCAACGCCGCAGCGCGCCCGC
>Ga0136846_1229086_pt1 | contig 34764 bp, 37 predicted proteins | sample HopSoiMetagenom2_FD_96841 | JGI IMG/M metagenome (GOLD analysis project Ga0136846, IMG submission 96841) | Grasslands soil microbial communities from Hopland, California, USA - 2 Assembly 2016 (version 4) | ecosystem: Environmental > Terrestrial > Soil > Grasslands | place: USA: Hopland...
ACGCAGCAAGTAGGGTCGCCTTTTCTTTGGTGACTTTCTTTTGGCGAAGCAAAAGAAAGTTACTCGCATGCCGGGCGACTCCCGGCCAGCCGCCCTCAGCAAAGAGCACGCCCTAAAAATCCACAACAGCTCAAAAGAGGACTACCCCTTACTCCCCTTCACAGGCCGACTCCAATTAGTCAAACTAACCTGCTTGCCCCGCGCCACACTCAGCGCACCCGCAGGCGTACTCTTGGTAATAGTCGATCCGCCCCCAACGGTCCCACCCGCACCAATGGTCACAGGCGCCACCAGCACACAGTTGCTGCCGATGTGCACATCGGCTTCGATCACTGTGCGGTGCTTGTTGGCGCCGTCGTAGTTGGCGGTGATGCTGCCTGCGCCGTAGTTCACGCGCTCGCCCACGGTGGCGTCGCCCAGGTAGGCCAGGTGGTTGGCTTTGGCGCCTTTGGCCAGGGTGGCGTTTTTGACTTCGACGAAGTTGCCGATGTGCACTTCGGCGCCCAGTTTCGCGCCGGGGCGCAGGCGGGCAAACGGGCCGATCAGCGCGCCTTCGCCGACCTCTACGCCCAGCTTTTCGCCGTCGATGTGGGTGAAGGGGTGGATCACCGCGCCGGCGGCGATGGTGCAGTTGGCAATCACGCAGTTCGCGCCTATGCGCACGCCGTTGCCCAACGTCACCGTGCCTTCAAAGACGCAGTTCACGTCGATCTCGACATCCTGCCCGCAGCTGAGCGCACCGCGCACATCGAGCCGCGCCGGGTCGGCCAGGCGCACGCCTTGCTCCATCAAAGCCACGGCGCCGCGGCTTTGGTGCACGCGCTCCAGCTCGGCCAGTTGAACCGGGCTGTTGACGCCGGCCACCTGGGCGGCGTCGGTGATCTGGTGGGCGACCACAGCCACGCCGTCGGCCACGGCGAATTTCACAATGTCGGTGAGGTAGTACTCGCCTTGGGCGTTCTTGTTGTCCAGCCGGGCCAGCCAGGCACGCAAGAGCCGCGTGGGCACGGCCATGATGCCGCTGTAGATCTCGCGGATCTCGCGCTGGGCGGCGCTGGCGTCTTTGTGCTCGACGATGGCGCGCACCTGGGCCGAAGCCTCGGTGCCGGCGCGGACGATGCGGCCGTAGCCGGTGGGGTCGGCCATGGTCAGGGTCAGCAGCGCCAGGCGCTGGCCGTCGCACTGGGCAATCAGCGCCTCAAGCGTGGCGGGCTGGGTCAGCGGCACATCGCCTGACAGCACCAGCGTGACGCCGTCGTCGGCCAACAGGGGCAGCGCCTGCTGCACAGCATGGCCGGTGCCCAGCTGCGGCTCTTGCCGTGCGAACTTCAGGTCCAGCTTTGAATCCGGACTCGCGGCGGCTTGCGTAAAACCGTGACAGGCGGCTTCAACGGTTTCTGCGCCGTGGCCGGTGATGACGACTGCCTTGCGCGCCGACACGGACGCGGCGCATTCGATGACATGCGCGAGCAAAGCCTTCCCGCCCAGCCGGTGCAGGACTTTGGGTAAGCTGCTCTTCATCCGCGTGCCTTTGCCCGCGGCCATGATGACGACATCAATTGGGGTTGCCATGAAATTTCCTCTGAATCCTGGAGTGTTGACATGTTCCCGGGCTGCCGCGGCGGCAGCGGGACGCTGCACACGGATTATCGGTGTGCTGGGCGCCCTGGCGCTGGCCGTGTTTTTGCAAGGCTGCAGCGTGATGAAAATCGCCTACAACCAGGCGCCCGAACTGATCTACTGGCACCTGGACGGCCACTTCGACTTCACCGACGCACAAACACTGCAGGTCAAGGCCGACCTGGCCAAATTGCAGGCGTGGCACCGCCAGACCCAGCTGCCCGCGTACATCGAGACGCTGCAAAAATTCCGGCAGCAAGTCACGGCAGACATGGATGCGGAAAGCGCCTGTGCGCTGTATGCCGACGTGCGCGGCAAGCTGATCGCGGTCACCAGCCGCGCCGAGCCTGCCACAGCGACCCTTGCCGGAACACTCAATGCAGACCAGCTGGTGAATCTTGAACGCCGCTTTGCCAAGGGCAATGCCGAGTACCGCGAAGACTTCCTGGACACCACCCCGAAGAAACGGCGCGACAAGCGCTACAAGGAGGCGGTCAAACGCGCCGAAATGCTTTACGGCAGCCTGGACCACAAGCAACTCGCCGTGATCGGCCACAGGATAGACACATCGCATTTCAGCGCGCCGGTGTCTTATGCAGAGAAACTGCGGCGCCAGCAGGACGCCTTGCAAACCCTGCGTCCTTTGGTGGCGGGCCAAAGCACACCGGAGAAAACACAGGCGGCCATCAAAGACCTGTTCGAGCGGACACTCAACTCTCCCGATCCCGCTTACCGCGACTACATGGAAAAATTGACGCAGGACGGCTGCACCAGCTTTGCCGAACTGCACAACAGCACCACGCCGGCCCAAAGAGCCAAGGCTGTAGAAACGATTTTGCGGTACGAGCAAGACTTCAGAATCCTGCACCTGCAGAAATCCTGATGCCAGCGTAGCCGGCTGTCATTGGCCCGGCGCCCTGGAATGCGACATGCCCTCTTCCTCGGCCTTTTTCAGTTCCGCCGCCTGCACATCCTTCATGTTGTCCTCGTAGTCGCGGGTGGCTTCGTAGCTGCCTTCGCCCATCTGGCCCGCGGGGCGGTCAGAGCGATCAGAGGACCGTGATTTGCGCGGCTGGAATTCCCGCGACCCGCTGCTTTGCTGTTGCTGGCGGTCACTAAAACGGCGGGGTTGCTGCTGCAGCCGCGAGCGGTTGGCGGTGTCCATGGGAGGTCTCCTGGGGGCTTTTTGAGGATGTATTCCAGTCACGGGTTTTCATCCCTTCATCGAATGAACGGCGAAAATCCGGGGCAAGAAAAAGACCTTAAAGGCCGGCCGGGCGCCGCGCTGTCATCCGCCCCGGGCGCTCGGTGTCAGCGCCTGCCTACACGCTTGTTACAACAGGGGGACCTGCGGCGGCGGCGTGTCGTAAAAGTCGGCAATGCGCTCCAGCGCACGGGTATTGAGCAGCCGCAATTTGCCGTTTTCGATCTCGTGCAGGCCCAGCTGGCGCAGGCGCCGCAGGGTCTTGTTGGTATGCACCAGCGACAGCCCCAGCGCATCGGCAATGTGTTGCTGGTTAATGGGAAATTCAATCCTACCGCCCTCCGCCATGCCCACCCGCTCCAGCCGGCGAAAGAGGTGCATCAGCAGCATGGCCACGCGCTCGGTGGCGTTGCGCCGCCCGGCAGTGAGCAGATGGTCGTCCACCATGCCTTCTTCGCGCGCGCCCATCCAGGTGATGTCGTACCCGAGGCTGGGGTGGTTGCGAAACAATTCCCACAACCCTTCTCGCGGAAATACGCACAGGCTCACATCTGTCACGGCCTCGATGCCATGCATGGCGCCGTCGGCAAACTTCTGCTGCAAGCCGATGAAGTCGCCCGGCAGCAGGAAATTGAGAATTTGCCGCCGGCCATCGCTCAAAGTTTTGTAGCGGAAGGCCCAGCCTGAGTACAGCGTGAAGAGTTTGCCGTTGGGCTTTTGTTCATACAGGATGGTGGTGCCGGCTGTGACCTGCGAGGTGCCCGTACGAAAGGCTTCGATGAATTGGAGCTCTTCTGCCTTCACCGGCATGAAGGCGCCCGTCTTGCGCAAACCGCAGGCGGCGCAGTGTGGCGGGCAGATGGCTGAAGTTGGCGTTGGAATGCTCATGGAAAGCCAATCTTAGGTGCATTTTCCTGTGTCTTTTGACATTGTGACACTGGCTCCGCCCGGCTACATTGGGCCGTAATGACAAAAATAAGCACCACCCTGTATGAAATTCTTTACGTCAGCACCCTGGCGCCTGAAGCACCGCTGAGCGTGGTCGGCGATATCGCCGCCAAAGCCCGCCTGGCCAACACAGAGCGCGGCATTACCGGCTTGCTGGTTTTTGACGGCATGCGTTTTTGCCAGCAGCTTGAAGGCGGGCAAAAGCAGGTGCTGGCCCTGCTGGAGCGCATCCGGCAGGACACCCGCCATATCAATATGCAAATCCTGCACCACGGCGAACTGGCCCTGCGGCGGTTCCGGAACTTCAGCCTGGGTTATTGCATGGTGGAGGACGATGACGTGCTGGGCCGCATGGAGCAGCTGGACGGGCAGGCCGCTCTGGATGCTTTCACCGGACTGCTGGCCAAGCTGGACCTGGACGCCTGAGCACGGATGTCTGTGGATAAAAGAATTTATCCGCAGATTACACAGATTTGCGCAGATTGAAGACAAGGCGCCTAACGTCAGCAGGAATTCTTGATTGGTTCCTCAGCCCTGCAGGGCGGCCCACATCTCTTTGTCCCGCTCGGCCGTCCAGATGCGTGGGTTCTTGATGCCGCTGGCCTCGTCAAAGGCGCGGCTCACGTCAAAGGGCAGGCAGTGCTCGTAAATAAACACGTGGCCGAAAACCGGGTCCATGCTTTTGCGGGTGTGGTCCATCGCGGCCTTGAGGTCCATGCCGGCGGCGGCGGCTTCCTTGCCGGCCTTGAACAGCGTTTCGACCCAGCGCTTTGTATAGTCCAGCGCCTTGTTGACATTGGCCGCGCCCTTCATAGCCTCGCCGCGGCCGGGCACGATGGCCTCGGCTTTCAGCGCGCGCAGGGCTTCCAGTGTGGCGGGCCATTCTTCCAGCTGGGCGTCGCCGGTGTAGACGCCGGCCTCGTACTCCACCAGGTCGCCTGAGAACAGCACTTTTTCTTCTTCAACCCAGGCGATGGTGTCGCCGCGCGTATGGCCGGGACCCGGGTGCCAGACCTGCACTTTCACGCCGCCCAGATCCAGCACCAGCTTGCCGGGCACTTCGCCCTTCACCGGGTTGCCGCCGTCAATCACCAGGGTCGGCCAGGTCAGGCCGGGCACGCTTTCGGCGTTGCGAAAAAGGCGCGGAAATCGCTCCATCTCGCTTTGCATGTCTTGCGTGCCGCGCTCCACGATGAGCTCATAGGTGCCCCGGCTGGCGATGACTTCGGTCGCGCCCTCGGCCACATAGGCGCTGGCGCCCAGCACGCGCACCGCGTGGTAGTGCGTCAGCAGCACGTACTTGATGGGTTTGTCGCTCACGGTGCGGATGCGGGCGATCAGGTCCTGCGCCATGGCGGGGGTGGCCGTGGCGTCGCTCACCATGATGAATTTGTCGCCGATGATGACGCCGGAATTCGGGTCGCCCTCTGCGGTGTAGGCCCAGCAGTGCGCGCTGAGCTGCTCAAAAGTGATGGTCTTGTCGGTCAGGTCGGACTGCGAGGCAAATGCTTTGGACATGGGGCTTCCTGTTGTTGTCAGGCTGCGGGCAGGCCGCCGGCAGCGTCCATTGCATTTTACTTAAACGTAATTCGTTACGGATTGTTGAACCGTAGAGCCCGGCAGTTCCCTGCCAGGGCAAGCCTCACTATCAATTTAGTAGCGCATAGCCCAGGTACTACCTGGGCTAGAGGCCGATTTCATTCACAACTCCAGGTAGAGGATGCTGCTGCTTACTCAGGCTCTATGCCGGCCGCCTTGATGATCTTTCCCCATTTGAGGGTTTCCTCCGCCTGGAACTTGCGAAGCTCTTCGGGGTTGCTGACAAAAATCTCGGTGCCGCTGGTCTGGTAGAACGGCGCAGCCGACGGGCTGCGCGCGGCGCGGGCCAGCATGTCGGCCAGTTTGGCCACGATGTCGGCGGGCGTGCCGGCAGGCGCATAGGCGGCAAACCAGTAGGTCATCTCGTAGCCCTTCACGCCGGCCTCGGCAATGGTCGGCACATCGGGCGCCAGCGGTGAGCGCTGGCGGGTCGACACACCCAGCGCCTTGAGCTTGCCGGCCTTGACCTGCGGCAGGCCGGTGGTCATGTCGGTGATCATCATGTCGATCTGCCCGCCCAGCAGGTCGGTCACGGCGGGTGGGTTGCTCTTGTACGGGATGTTCAGGATGTAGGTGCCCGTCATCTGCTTGAACTGCTCGCCCGCCACACGGCTGGAAGAGCTGCCGCTGCCGAAGGACAGCTTGCCCGGTTTGGATTTGGCCAGCTTGATGAAGTCGCTGACACTGTTGACGCCCAGCGCGGGGTTGACCACCATGATCTGCCCGCCGCGCCCCAACGCCGTGAGTGGCGCGAAGTCTTTCACGGGGTCATAGGGCAGTTTCTTGAAGAGGTGCTCGTTGGCGGATTGTGTGGTGTTGGTGGTGATGAAGACGGTGTAGCCGTCGGGCTTGGCCTTGGCCGCCGTCTGGGCGCCGATAAAGCTGTTGGCGCCGGGCTTGTTGTCGACCACCACGCTGACTTTGCTGTCGTTGGTGACCGCCTGGCCGATGGCGCGCGCCAGCTGGTCGGTGGCGCTGCCAGCCGCAAAGGGCACGACAAAGGTAATGGGCTTGTCGGGAAAGCCCTGGGCCTGCGCCAGGCCGCAAAGGGCCGCGGCGGCGAACAGCAGGGGGCGGATACGGGAGCGTGTGAAGCGCGTGGTTGAGGGGGTCATGTTGTCTCCTTTTTTAATTGAAAAACCAGTCGGCATCGGCCAGCGCCGGGCCTGCCAGCAAAGGCGCCATCGCGGCCGGCACGGTGACCGGCAAATCGAGCAGCCAGAACGACAGCGCCTTGCCATGGGCGTCCAGGTTCAGCGCGTCGTTGACGCCGCCGTCCAGCACCTCGTCCAGCACAAAATTGAGCGCGGCCAGCCCCGGCAGTTCAAAGCGCTGCACACGCGCAGGCCGGCGGTGCGCGAAATGCTGCGCCACCGCGGCCTCGGTCACTTGCGCCAGCAACACCGGGTAAAGATCGGGGTGCCAGGCGATCACGCTGATGTTGGAACGATTGCCTTTGTCGCCGGTGCGGCCGTGGGCGGCGCGGTACAGCGGAACGGTAATACGTGAATCGCTCATGCAGCCACCTGCAAGGCGTCGAGCATCTCAAAGTGAAGCGGCACCGCTTCACGCGGCACCAGGCAAGACAGTGTGCCCAGCCGCGGCGTAAGCGTGGTGCGCACACCGCCGCCGCCGGCCGGGCCGCAGCAATACAGCGCGGTGACCTCTCTGGCCAGGCGCTCGGCCTGCGCACGGTCGGCATGGGTGGCGGCGACGCGCAGGCGCACATCGCGCGCATCGCCGGCAGGCATCGCGGCCAGCAGCCGGCCCGCATCGTCGCCCATCACACTCTGCACGCCGATAAGGTCCACACGCAGCACCAAATCAGGCAGCCTCCGGCGCAGCACGTCGGCGGCCAGGCGGGCGCGCGCTTCGGCGCGGGGCCCGGCATAAGAAATCTCCCCTTCGGCCAGCCATCCGCTCTCATGGCAAACATTGACCTTGAGGCTGGCGGGCCGGGCATGGCCGCGCACGCCAGTCAAGGCCACCCGGTCAGGGCCGGCCACGGCAAGCTGCGCGGCGCTGATGTCGGCCACCACGTCGGGCGTGAGGTAAGCAGCCGGATCGTGGACTTCATACAGCAGCTGCTCCTTGACGCTGGCCAAGGTCACAGCGCCGCCTGTTCCCGCCGCCTTGCCGATGACGCAATGGCCGTCGCGGTCGATTTCCGCGATCGGGTAGCCCACGGCGTGCAGGTCCGGCACGTCCTTGTAGCCCGGGTCGGCGAAATAGCCGCCGCAGACCTGGGCGCCGCATTCCAGCAGATGGCCGGCCATGGTCGCGCGCGCCAGCCGGTCCCAGTCGTCGGTGCGCCAGCCGAAATGCGACATCGCCGGCCCCACCGTGAGCGAAGGATCTGCCACACGCCCGGCCACCACGATTTGCGCGCCAGCGTCGAGCGCGGCGGCGATGGCTTCGGCGCCTATGTAGGCGTTGGCGCTTACTTTGCGAATGGTGTCCATCGCATCGCCCAGTTGTTCGCGCAGCAGCGAGTCGTGCTGCGCGCCTGATAAATCATCGCCCGCCACCACGGCGATGCGTGGCGCGGGCAAGCCCATGCCGGCGGCCATGGCCTGGATGTGCCGCGCCGCCGCCAGCGGATTGGCGGCGCCGAAGTTGCTCACGATGCGGATGTTGTGCGCCAGGCAGCGCGCCAGCACCGGCCGCAGCATGTCGTCCAGCAGGGGCTCGAAACCCGCTTGCGGGTCGGCCCGGCGGCGCAGCTGCGCCAGCGCCAGCGTGCGTTCGGCCAGGGTTTCAAAAATCAGGAAGGCCGGCCCGCCCCGCGCGATCAGCGTGTCCACCACCGGCCCGGCGGCGTCGACCCGGTCGCCGGAGAAGCCGGCGGCGCAGCCGATCAAAAGAGGTGAAGAGGTGGATTCAGCCATGGCGGGCAGTAAGAGAGAACCCTGAATTTAGGCCCTGCGCATTTATTTGTAAAATTGAAACTTCTTATCCATTGATCTGAATTACAAATAAATGGCCCAACCCAACCTTTCCCTGCGGCAGCTGCGCGCCTTTCTGGCCCTGGCCGACCAGCGCAGCTTCACGCAGGCCGCGGCCACCTGCCACCTGTCGCAGCCGGCTTTCAGCGCGCTGATCCGCACTCTGGAGGGCGAGCTCAACACGCGCCTCTTTGACCGCGACACGCGCAGCGTGGAGCTGACAGCGGAGGGGCGCCTCTTCGCCTCCTCGGCACGCCGGCTGGTGGGTGATTTCGGCGCCGCCCTCAGCGACCTGAACGACCATGTGGAGCGCCGCAAGGGCCGGGTGCACATCGCGGCACTGCCTTCGCTGGCGGCGGGCTGGCTGCCCGCGGTGTTTGCCGAATTCAGGAAGGCCTGGCCCGGCATCGAGCTGAACCTCAGCGACCTGCTGTCAGATGCCTGCGTTGACCTGGTGCGCAGTGGCAAGGCCGACTTTGCCCTGGCCTCTACCGGCACCAGCCAGGCGGGCCTGAGCACCCGGCTGGTCTGCACTGACAGGTTTTACCTGGTGTGCCGCAAAGACCACCCGCTGGCGGCGGAGTCGTCGCCCACGCTCAAAAAACTGGCGCCCTACCCTTTCATCCACATGTCGCGCAACAGCAGCGTGCGGCAGGCGCTAGAGGCGGCGCTGCACCCACTGCAGGCCAATACCGTGCTCGAGGTCGACCAGCTGGCCACCGCGGCCGGCATGGTCGAGGCCGGGCTCGGCATCAGCGTGGTGCCCGCGCTGACCTTGTTTCACTTTGAGCGCAAAACCCTGGTCACCCGACCTCTGGCCACCACCGGCCTGACACGCAAGATTTATCTGGTGCGCCGGCAGGAAGGCAGCCTGTCGGCGGCTGCGCAGGCCCTGCACGACCTGGTGATTGAAAAGATGAAGGCGGCAAGCGCCTGAAACGTGCCCCCGGATCAGGGGGAAGAAAAGGCGGTTGCTATTAATTTAATAGCTACTTGTCTATGCCACTATTGGGCTAGAGGCCGATTTCACGCATAAACCAAGCACCGGGCCGCTTTGGTTATGACCTGGCGACGGCATCACTCAGCCAGGCGGCCGCGCGTTGCGCCAGGACCTCCAGCGGCGCGTCGCCCTCCAGCGTCAGCACGCCCGGTTCGGCCGACGGGTCTTGCAGGGCCTCAAACTGGCTGGCCACCAGGCTGGGCGGATAGAAGTGGTCGGCCCGCTGGCCCACGCGGCGCAGGGACTCCGCCTGGCTGATGGCGAGGTGCACAAATTTGAGGCCGTGCGCGGCCTCGCGCAGGCTGTCGCGGTAGCCCGCCTTGAGGGCCGAGCAGGTCAGCACCACGCCGCCCGGGTGGCGCGCCAGTTCAGCGCCCAGTTGCCGCAGCCAGTCGGCCCGGTCTTCGTCAGTCAGGGGGATGCCTTGCTGCATCTTGAGGATGTTGCCGGGCGGATGAAAGTCATCGCCTTCAATCAGCGGCAGCCCCAGCTGGTCAGCCACCAGGCGCCCGACCGCCGACTTGCCACAGCCGGCCACGCCCATGACCACCACTCGCACGGGGAATGGGGCCGAGGGAGCATCGGAGGCAACAGGCGCTTGGGTCGTCGAAACAGGGGGCATCCGCAAATTATCGCGGGCAAAGGCCCGCAGCCGCAGGTTTGATGCGCATTTGCTATCGTTACGCCATGGCCTCACCTGACAACGATTTTGCGATGTACTGCTGCGAGTTGCTCTCAGGCGTGGGGCCGTGCACGGCCAAACGCATGTTTGGCGGCTACGGCATCAGCACCTCGGGCCTGACGCTGGCCCTGGTGGCCGACCTGGGCGGCGGCGACAAGCTGTGGCTGAAAGCCGACGCGGAAACGCGCGGCCTGTATGAAGCCCAGGGCTGCGAACGCTTCACCTATGAGATGACCCGCAATGGCGTCACGGCACCGCACAGCCTCAGTTACTACGCGGCGCCTGAAGAAGCGATGGAATCACCCGCCGTGATGCTGCCGTGGGCGCGCGTGGCGCTGGAGTGCGCGCTGAGGGCCCGTGCGGCCAAAGCGGCCACGGCGCCCAAGGTGAAGAAGCCGAAAACGCCAAAGGCGCCGGCGGCCAAAACGGCCAAGATGCCGAAGGCGGCAAAGACGGTCAAAGCAAAGGCCAAAGCCGTCAAACCGGCAAAGACGGCCAAAACACCAAAGCCCCGCACCAGCCGTGCATAAAAAAACCCGCAGCCTTGCGACTGCGGGTTAACGGCTTTCTCCGGAGTAAAACTGTTGGCGATCTGCGTTTAGACCAGGTTGGACATGGCCAGCACGTTGTAGTTGTGCGGATGCCGGCGCTGGTCATCCCTGTAGGCGTCAAAGTCGTGGCCGGTGACGTGAGGGCGGGCGCGGGCGGTGACGAAAACCAGGGCGAGGGGCGTCAATACCGCTTCCACCGCGGCGGCGGCACCCACCACCAGCCCGCGGGCCAGGCGGCCCAGCGCACCGGCGGCCAGGCCGAAGGCGGCGCGCAGGTCAACCAGGGGCTGCATGACACCGGCGCGCCAGCCGGAAGGCTCTTTCATCTCGGTCACTCCGGCGCAAGCCGTTGCCGGCTCCCAGCTGAAGTAGGCAGAAGCAGCGTGACCAGCGCTGAAGGACTCCATCACCAGCGACTCACCCGCCCGCAGCGAAAGGCTTTCGCCCCGGCCGAGGAAGTGGTCGCCGGCGCGGACTTCGATGTCCTGGCTGGCAAAGTCGAAGGTGGCCCAGACCCGGCCATGCGCAATTCGCAACACACCGGCCTGCGAGGCACGCAGCGTCAGCGCTCGGCCCGCGCCCAGTTTCCAGAAGCCCGCCAGGCCGGCCACGTGGCCGTTGGTGGCGTCTGAAGCCTGTTGCAAGAAACGATCTCCTGAGAGGTGAGTTGCGTGGTCCATGGTGGTTCTCCTAAAGGGCACAAAGTGAGTGATGAGGGTTGAATCATCTCGCCACGGGCTTGCACAGTCCAATGAAATCGCGGTAAGCTATTGATTCCATAATCGCATCAATCAATCAGGCCCGAATTGCCCTAATTGGGCGTTTTCACCCCCACACTGTCATGCTCCATTCACAAACACACCTGCGTTCCCGGCCCATTTCAGCGGGCCAGTTAAGGGCTTTTGAAGCCGTCGCCCGGCACCTCAACTTCCGAGCCGCATCGGAAGAACTGGCCCTCACGCAATCGGCCGTGAGCCGCCAGATCCAGGGCCTGGAAGAAGACGTCGGCGTGAGCCTCTTTCACCGCCACACCCGCGCCGTGGAGCTCACCACCGCCGGCGGCATCCTGCTGCGGGCCGTCACGCCCTCGCTGGAGCGCATTGACAACGCCGTGCGGCAGATACGCCAGACCGCCGGACGCAAGAGCGTGTCGCTCACCACCTTTGCCTCGTTTGCCTCGATGTGGCTGATTCCGCGGCTGGAGGGCTTTCAGCGCGACAACCCCGATATCGACATCCGGATTGATGCCTCAGACGTGGCGGTGGACCTGGACATTTCCGACCTGGACCTGGCCCTGCGCTATGCCCCGGCCAGCCACATGCCGCCAGGCGCCATACGCCTTTTCGGCGAACAGATCACGCCGGTGATCAGCCCCTGGCTGCTCAAAAGCGGGCCGCGTCTGAAAAAACCCGACGACCTGGCGCAGTTCACCTTGATAGAGGCGGGCGACGCCCACCAGACGCACCTGGAGTGGTTAACGTGGCGCCGCTGGCTTGAACTGCACGCCAGCCCCAAGCTGGAAGCCAAGCGCTGGCTGTACTTCAATTACGCCTACCAGATGGTGCAGGCCACGCTGACAGGCCAGGGCGTGGTGCTGGCGCGGCTGCCGCTGATTGCCGAAAGCCTGGCCTCAGGCGACCTGGTGGAGCCCTTGCCGCAGATGCGCATGGAGTCGCCCATGGCTTACTGGCTGATCATCGGACCCCGCAACGTGGCCCGGCCCGAAGTGCTCGCGTTTTGCAATTGGCTCAAGGATCAGGCGGCGCAGACGCGGGAGGCCATTGGGGATGGGCCGGATCCGGATACGGTGGATTCGCTGGACTGATGAAGCCCCGGCCACCCTTCTTACGTCCTCTCCCCCTGGGAGAGGGCGGGGTGAGGCTGGCAGCCTATGTTTGGACGAGGGTTATCGACGGCCGCCGGCCCTCCCCCTAGCCCTCTCCCAGAGGGAGAGGGAACTGGACGCGGGAAAGGGAACTGGAAGCGTGTATCAGCCCTGCGCCGTGTGCCGTTTCAACAATCGCCCAGCGCGCGCCTGCACCGTGGCGTTCGCCGCATCGGCCTTACCAGCCACATACGCCAGCGCACCATTCACAAACACCTTCTCGATGCCTTCCGACAGCGCAATCGGGTCTTCGTACGTCGCCGTGTCGCGCACGCGGGCCGGGTCCAGCACCACCACGTCGGCATGCCAGCCGGGCTGCAGCTGGCCGCGCTGATGCAAGCGGAAGTTGCGGGCCGACATTCCGGTCATTTTGTAGATAGCCGTTTCTAGCGAGAAGAGTTTTTGCTCGCGCCAGTAGCGCGCCAGCACGCGCGGGAAGGCGCCCCACAGACGCGGGTGTGGATGCTGGTCGTGCGGCAGGCCGTCGGAGCCGATCATGGTCAGCGGGTGCGCGATGACGCGTTTGACGTCGTCTTCGTGCATCTGGAAGTAGCAGGCGCCGCCCGGCTGCAGGCGGCGGCAGGCTTCTTTTTGCTCTACGCCCCATTCATCGGCGATGGAGGCCAGGGTGCGGCCTGTCATCTCGGGGTGCGGGGTGGACCAGCTCACCAGGATGTCGATCACCCCGTCGACCAGGTCTTCGCGCAGCACGGTGGAGCCGGCGACGTAGGGGTAGACGTCCATGGCCACGGGCTGGCGCGCGGCCAGCGATTCGATCAGCGGCAGCGTTTGTTTTGTGCGGCCCCAATTGGCAGGCCCGGCGCATTTGTGGTGCGACACGATGAGCGGCACGCCGGCGCTAAAGGCGGAGTCGCCGGCTTCATGCAGGGCTTCCATGATGTTGGCCATCTCGTCGCGCAGGTGCGTGGTGTAGACGCCGCCAAAGCGCGACACGACGCGGGCCAGGCGCACCACCTCTTCGGCGGGCGCGGCAAAGGCGGGCTCATAAAACAGGCCTGAAGACATGCCCGCCGCGCCGCCTTCCATACATTGTTCAAGCAGCGCGCACATGGCGTCGACTTCCGTCGGCGTGGCTGCGCGGGTCAGGTCATCCATACACGCAAAGCGCAAGGTGGTGTGGCCGATCAGCACCGCGACATTGACGGCGGGCTGCGCGGCAATGACCGCACGCTCATAAGCATCGACAGAATCAAAGCGGAAGGAATCGGCGCCCAGCAAATTCAGCGGCGGCTCGGGTTGCTTCACGACAAAGGGTGCCAGCGAAATGCCGCAGTTGCCCGTCACCACGGTGGTAATGCCTTGCGACACCTTGGGCAGCATCTCGGGGTGATTGAGCACGATGGCGTCGTCGTGCGTGTGCACATCCACAAAGCCAGGCGTGATGGCCAGGCCCGTGCAGTCCACGCGCGTCACATCGCTTTGCGCCAGCCCGTCTGGAAGCTGGCCCCACAGGCCTTGCCCCACGGCTGCAATGAGGTCGCCCACCAGCAGCACATCACCGGTCACTCCGGCATTGCCCGTTCCGTCAATCACCAGCCCGTTTTCCAGCAGGGTCGCACGCGTCATTTGATCTTGCTTTCGTTCACGGCCGTCACGGTGTCCCAATCAAGTTTCGGATAGTGGCGCATATCGACGCCGCGCGTGCTGAGCACGTCGCGCACACCGCCCAGGCGCTTCACAGCCCGGTCGCCCAGGCGCTGGGCCACCAGCACCGTCAGGATTTCAATCACGGTCAGGTGCACAAGATAGGCCTCGGTGCCTACATGCATCACGGGATCGTCGGGCACATGGATGCCCAGCACAATGTCGGCCCGCTTGGCGAGCTCGGTGCCCTGCTGGGTCAGAGCGATCACGGTCGCGCCTTGTGACTGCGCGACCTCAACCGCCTCCAGCAGCGAGGGCATGCCGCCGACGTGCGAAATCGCAAACACCACGCCCTGCGGGCTGATGGTGGCGGCCGAGACCAATTGCAGGTGAATGTCCAGGTAGGCATTCGACACCAGGCCCAGCCTGAAGAGCCGCGCCTGCATGTCGGACGCCATAAAGCTGGAAGTAACGCCGACGCTGTAGCAATCAATGCGGGTAGCGCGCGCGATGGCGTTGGCCGCGGCTTCCACCGCCTTCACACTGAGCTGCGTCTGCACGCCGCTCACAGCCGTGGCGGCGCCTTTGATGACTTTGGAAATGACCTCTTCGGTGTTGTCATGCAGCTGCACGCGGCGGTGCAGCGGGGAACCGCTGACGGCCATTTCCTGCGCCAGCGCCAGCTTGAACTCACGCAGTCCGGGGTAACCGAGGTCGCGGCAGGTGCGCATGATGGTGGGCACCGAGCTGCCCGCGCGCTGCGCCAGTTGCTCAAAACTTTCGTCCAGCACGCGCTGGGGGTCTTGCAGGATCAACTCCAGCACGCTGCGCCGCGAGGTGGGCGCGCTGGCGATGGTGTCGGCAATTTTGGCAAGAACTTGAGAGGTCATGAGTGCTTAGGGCCTGTTACAAACAAGTCAAACAAATCGATCCGCTTAAAAACAGGTGACGAGGGCATCACATACTTTGTAGTTGTCATCGACCACCGGCATCCAGCGCCATTTGTCGAAGGTGGTGCAAGGGTGGGAAATGCCCAGCGCCACCAAGTCGCCGACCTTGAGCGCCGCATGCGCAGGGCCTTCGCCGCGCAGGTAGGCGTGCTGGTCGTTCAGTGCGGTGATCTTCCAGTCGGCGGGCACGGCCGCGGGCGCGGCGCCGGGTGCGTTGACGGAAGACAGCGGAATGGGCATTTCCAGGTCATAGGACAGGTCGCGCCGGCCGACGGCCAATATGGCCAGGCCAGGCTCGGGGCAGGACTGCACCGTGGCCCAGACTTCGATCGCGGGTTTCAGGCCGTTGGTGTCGTGCAGGCGGGTGTTGACCGAGCCGACCAGGCGCTTGTAGTTGCCATGGTCATGCGTGACATAGCAGCCCGAACGCAGCAGGCCGCGCACCGGTCTGGAAAGTTTGGGGGTGAGCCAGCCGCTCACCAGGTCAAAGATGCCCGAGCCGCCGGCCGTCATCAGCACTTCGTCGCTGTCGAAAAAGCCTTGCTGGTCGCAGGCGAGTGCAATGCCGCAGACGCGCTGCATCAGCGTGTCGGCGTACGCTTTGTCGTTGTCAGAGTTGCCGGTGGCGCCCTGCCCTTCATAGGTTTCGATGCCCACCAGGCGGCAGGCCGGGCTGGCGTGAATGGCGGCGGCCAGGGTCATCGCATCGGCATCGGTGCGCACACCGGTGCGCGCGCCCATGACGCCGATTTCCATCAACACTTCAAAAGCCGAAATCGCTGATGCAGCATTTGCTTTCGACCAAGCTTCGATCAACGCAAGCTGTGCGAGTGAATCTACGAGAAAGACGATGCGCAAACCCGGGTACTCGCGCAGCATGCCCTGGATGCCGGACAAGTCGACGGCATTGACCACCTGGTTGGCAATGATGAGGCGTTTGGCGCCGGCGGTGATGCCGGCACGCATCTGCGCAACCGTGGCAAAGGTCAGGCCCCAGGCGCCTTCGTCGAGCTGGCGCTGCAGCAATTGCGGCGACATGGTCGTCTTGCCGTGCGGCGCCATGTCTACGCCCTGCCCTTTGGCAAAGCGCTGCATCCAGCCGAGGTTGTGCTTCATGGCCGACTGCTTGACGATGGCCAGCGGCAGCGGCAGATCGCCCCTGAGCACGTTCCAGCCCTGCTTGCCCATGTCAGAGCGGCGCACCGGGGCACTGTTATGCGGAAAGCCCTTGAAGCTGCGGTCGATCTGCGGGTCGAGAAGGTCTTGTAAGGTGGTCATGTATTGAATCTGGATTATCAGGCGGCCATCAGCGCGGGGGCGACGGCGATGTCGTCACGTATACAGGCCTTGAAGCGACCCTGGCCCATGTCGCGCAACTCGGGGCGGGTGGCAGAGCAAGCTTCGATGGCATGCGGGCAGCGGGTGCGAAACACGCAACCCGAAGGCGGGTTGACGGGGCTGGGGATGTCGCCCTTGAGCGCGATGCGCTCGCTCTTGTGCTCCGGGTCAGGCTTGGGGGAAGCCGCCAGCAGGGCCTGGGTGTAAGGATGCAGCGGTTGGGCAAACAGCTCGGCGGTGGGCGCGACTTCCATCACGCGGCCCAGGTAGAGCACGACCACGCGGTCGCATAAATACTCCACCACATCAAGGTCGTGCGAGATGAACAGCATGGTCAATGACAGGCGATCACGCAGGTCGCACAGCAGGTTGACCACCTGCGCCTGGATGGACACGTCGAGCGCCGACAGCGGCTCGTCGGCCACGATGAACTCGGGCTCGACGGCCAGGGCGCGGGCCACGCCGATACGCTGGCGCTGGCCGCCGGAAAACTCGTGCGGGTAGCGCGCGGCATGCTCGGCGCGCAGGCCGACCAGCTCAAGCAGCTCGGCGATGCGTGCGTCACGCGCCTCTTTGCCCTTGGCCAGGCCGTGCACCTGCAACGCTTCACCCAGAATGTCTTTCACGCGCATCTTGGGGTTCAGGCTGGCATACGGGTCCTGAAAAATCATCTGCAGCTTGCTGCGCAGTGCGCGCATGCGGCTGCTGGAGGCCGTGCCCAGGTCTTCACCGCGGTACAGCACCTGGCCTGAGGTCGCCTCAATCAGGCGCAGCAGGGTGCGGCCGATGGTGCTTTTGCCCGAGCCGGATTCGCCGACCAGGCCCAGCGTTTCGCCGGGCTGGATGCTGAAGGAGACGTCGTCGACCGCGCGCACGGGTTTGTTCGAAGCGCCGAAATAACGCTGGAGGTTTTTGACTTCAATCAAAGGTAATGGCGCGCTCATGCGGTCTCCACCGTGGCGGTTGCGGTTTCTTCCACGCGAATGCAGCGCGCGGCGCGGGTGGGCCCTGCCGCCAGCAAGGCGGGCATAGCGTCGCGGCAAGGCGGTATCGCCAAATCGCAGCGCGGCTCAAAGGCGCAGCCCGGCGGCGGCGCCAGCGGGCTGGAGACCTGGCCGCGAATGGCATAGAGGCGGCGTTTGGCGCCGGTCTGGCCGGTGGCGAGTTCGCGCTTGCGCTGCTGCGCGGGCAGGCAGGCCAGCAGGCCTTGCGTGTAGGGGTGACGCGGCTGGGCAAAGAGTTCGCGCACAGGCGCAGCTTCCACAATGCGGCCGGCGTACATTACCGCCACATCGTCGGCATGGTGCGCCACCACGCCGAGGTTGTGCGTGATGAACAGGATGCTCATGCCGGTCTCGGCCTGCAGCCGGCGCATCAACTCCAGGATCTGCGCCTGAATAGTCACATCCAATGCGGTGGTCGGTTCGTCGGCGATCAGCAGCGTGGGGTTGCAGGCCATGGCCAGCGCAATCATCACGCGCTGGCGCATACCGCCTGAGAGCTGGTGCGGGTACTCGTGCAGGCGTTGTTTGGCGGCGGGAATCTCCACCAGCTCCAGCATGCGCAGGGCGTGGGCCAAGGCGGCTGTGCGGTCCAGCCCCATATGCAGGCGCACCGACTCGGCGATCTGCTCGCCCACGGTGAAGACCGGGTTCAGGCTGGTCATAGGCTCCTGAAAGATCATGGCGATCTCATTGCCGCGAATGCGCCGCATCTCGGCTTCGGGCAGCGACAGCAGATCCACCGTTTGGCCGGCGCGGTTGGTGAACATCGCTTCGCCGCTGACTTGCGTGGAAGCCGTGCGCGACAAGAGGCGCATCAGCGTGAGGCTGGTCACCGACTTGCCCGAACCGGACTCGCCGACCAGTGCAGTGGTCTTGCCGGGGCGGATGCTGAAGCTCACGTCGGCGACCGAGCGGATCAGGCCTTCGTCGGTGTCGAAGAAGGTGCTCAGGTGGCGCACGTCAAGACGTGTGCCGGCTGGAAGAATGGTGGAGGAATTCATGGGGTCGTTGTTTTGATCGACAGGCTTACATCGACTTCTTGAGCCGCGGGTCCAAGAGGTCGCGCACACCGTCGCCCAGCAACTGCAGCGACAGCGCCGTCAGGATGATGGCCAGGCCGGGGAAAAGCACGATCCACAGCGCCTCATGCGCATACTGCTGGCTGCCCGCGACCATGGTGCCCCAGGTCGGGATTTCGGGCGGCACGCCCACGCCGAGGAAAGACAGCGCGGCTTCGGCCAGGATGGCATAGGCAAAGATGAAAGACGCCTGCACCAGGATGGGCGACATCAGGTTTGGCAGGATGTGGCGCAGCAGGATCCGCCCGGTAGAAACACCCACCGCGCGCGCCGCTTCAACGAACAGCAGCTCGCGCACCACCAGGGTAGAGGCGCGCACCACACGCGCCACGCGTGGCGTATAGACCAGCACCAGCGCGAACACCACATTGAGCATCGAAGGCCCGAGGATGGCGACCAACGCAATCGCCAGCAGGATATCGGGGAAGGACATCATGGCGTCGACCACGCGCATGATGGGCGCGTCCAGCCGGCGGAAGAAGCCGGCCACCAGGCCAAACAATGTGCCCAGCACAATGGAGCCGATGGCCGTCAGTGCAGCAATCGTCAGCGAATAGCGTGCGCCGAAAGCGATGCGCGCAAAGAGGTCGCGGCCCAGCTCGTCGGTGCCCAGCAGGTGCTTGGCGGTGGGCGCGGAGAGACGCTCGCGCACCGCCGTGTCATTGGGGTCGTAGCCGCTGACCACATTGGCCAGCAGCGCCACGGCCACCACAATCAACAGGCAGATGCCGGCCGCCAGCACGATGCGGCGGCGGAAGAGTTTTTTCAGCGTGAGTGGGATCTTCATATCAATATTTCACGCGTGGGTCGACAAGCATGTAGAGCAAGTCGGTCAGGAAATTGATCACCACATAAATCATGGCGATCACCAGCAACGCGCCCTGGATGACCGGGTAGTCGCGGCGCAGCACGGCGCTCACCACCAGGTTGCCGACACCGGGCAGGCCGAACACGGTTTCTGTCACAACGGCGCCGCCGATCATGAGCGCTACCGTCAGGCCCAGCACGGTGACGATGGGCACCAGCGCATTGCGTAGCGCATGTTTGAGAATCACCACGTTTTCAGACAGGCCCTTGGCGCGCGCGGTGCGCACATAGTCTTCACCCAGCACGTCGAGCATGGAAGCGCGCGTGAAGCGGATGATGAGCGCCGAATTGAGCACGCCCAGCACCACCGATGGCAGCACCAGGTAATGCATGCGCTCGATCAGCGTGGCACCCGGGTCGCCATAACCAGAGACCGGGAACCAACCCATGGACACCGCAAAGATCTGCATCAGCACCAGGCCGAACCAGAAGCTCGGAATGCTGGCGCCCAGCATGGCAAAACCGGTGAACAGCTGGTCGATGAACTTGCCGCGAAAGACTGCCGACACGATGCCGCAGGGCACGCCGATCACCGCAGCGATAAAGACCGACAGCAAAGCCAGCAAGGTCGTGGGCTCGGCCCGCTCCCACAATGCCTGCGTCACTGGGCGTTGCAAGAAGATGGACTGGCCCAGGTTGCCCTGCGAGAGCTCCTTGAGCCAATAGCCGAACTGCACGGGCAGCGGCTTGTCCAGCCCATAGAGTTTCTGTGCGCTGGCAATGTCCTCGGCCGTGGCCTGGTCGCCCAGCAACACCGCGATCGGGTCGCCCGACGCGGCGCGTGTGAGGACAAAGACGATGACGGCGACCAGCGCCATCACCACCAGCATGCCCATGACTCTTGACAACAAATAGCGGGTCATGACCTTGTTCTATTCAACTGGGATGAAATATTCTTTTGCATTCGCAAGCTGTCCTCATCAATTACTAACGGACTCAGCGAAGTAGGAAGCCAGTGGAGCCGCGGAACCGGCTTCGCCGGGCCGCAGGCGGACGGCCCCCTCGGGGGGCAGCGAGTACACGAAGTGACGAGCGTGGGGGCTCAATTCTTCAGGCCAGCGTTCCAGAAGAACGGCCACGTAGAAGGCACATAACCCTGCAATGCCGGCGACTTCGCCGACAGGCTGTTGAACTTGCCGACGTTGATGTAAGGCACTTCGTCATACACCACCTGCTGCACCGCACCCCAGAGGACGCCGCGCTTGGCGGGGTTGGTTTCCTGGTTCAGGGCAGCCAGCGTGGACTGCTTGGCAGGAGACGACCACCAGCCCGGCGCACCGTCACCCAGTTGCGGCGGCGACAGCATGGGCTCAGGGAACTGGCCCGAATGCGTGATGTAGATGTCCCACAGTTTGGAGTCGCCGCGGCGCTGAACCAGCGTGGCCCAGTCGACCACATTGAGTTCGGCCTTGAAGCCGGCGCGCTTGAGCTGCTCGGCCATGATGAGGGCCATGTTGTAGTGGAAGTCGTACTGGCGGCTGGTCAGGATGCGGATGGTCTCGCCCTTGTACCCCGCGGCGCCTGCCTGGCCCTTGGCCTTGGCCGCGTCGCGCTCGTTGTACAGGCTGGCGCCGGCAGTGGAATAAAACGGCGTGCCTTTGGGGAAGTGGTTGGGCTCGGCCGTGAAGAAACGCGTGTCACCGAAACCGGCGGCCAGCATTTCACCTTCGCCAAAGCTGGTCTGCACCGCCTTGCGCAGGGGCTGCGAGGCCATCACACCTTCCTTGGTGTTGAACACGAAATAAGGAAAGCCGAACGACGGCGTGAGGATGGGCACGGTCTTGCCGCCGGATTTCTCCAGGCGGCCGAGCGCCTCGGTAGGCAGCAGGTCGGCAAAGTGGTACTGGCCGGCCAGCGAGCCTTCAACGCGGGTGTTGGCGTTGGGCACGGGGATAAAGCGCAACTCTTCAGCGACTGCAACCTTCTTGCCGCCGTAACCGCTGGCCGCTTCCTTGCGGGCCGAGTAGTGGTCGAATTTGGTCAGCAGCACGTACTGGTCGGGGCGGCGTTCCTTGAACTTGTAGGGGCCGGTGCCGATGAATTCTTTCAGCGGCGTCGCAATCGATTCCTTGGCCATGATGGCGGCCATGCCGGAAGGCAGTGCCAGCTGCGGCAGCAGCGGCGCGTAAGGGGCCTTGAGGGCGATTTCAACGCCGTTGGCGCCGCTGGCCGTCAGGCTATCGACTTCTTTGGCCAGCGCCTTGCCGCGCGGCGAGACTTCCATCCAGCGCTTCAAGCTCAGCACCACGTCTTCAGAATTGAGTTCGCGGCCGTTGTGCAGCATGACGCCCTTGCGCAGGGTGATGCTGTAACGCTTGCCGTCAGCCGACACCTTGGGCAGGCTCTCAGCCAGCATGGGAATCATTTTCCAGTTGGCGTCGAATGTGTAGAGCGGCTCATACACGTGCTGCATGATGGTGGCCGTCAGGTCGGCGGTAGTGGCCATCGGGTCCAGTGTGGCGGGCTCGGCGATCATCGCCAGGTTGAGTGCCGCCTTGGAAGCAGCCTGGGCTTGTGCAGTCATCGGCAGCAGCGCCGAACTACTCGCCACCAGGGCCAACGCAACCGCCGTGCGACGGCTGATCAAGAACTTTTGCAGCATGCCGATCTCCTTAAAAGTGAAAGTAATTTTCAACTTGCAAAGAATATGCCACGCAAAATTACCTATAAATTGGTATAAACCCTAGGAAACAGGCCTTAAAACTGAAAATATATTTCAGTTTTGGGTTTATGCTGCATGGCTTTGGGGCGTTGCACCCCGCCTGCCGCGGCCATTTGCACCACCTTGGGGGTGTGGATGCCGCTCACTTGTTGATCGCTCGCCACTGCGCTGCGGCGGTTGTCCATTGTTTACCTAATAAGGAGTCTTCGCAATGTCCGCACTTGAATACCTCGGCAATCCACCCATCGCCTCCGACCACCAGCCCCGCCCGTTTTCACCGGCCGTGCGCGCCGGCGACTTTGTTTATGTGTCCGGCCAGGTGCCGGGCGATGAAAAAGGCGAGATCGTGCAGGGCGGAATTGAAGTACAGACGCGCCAGGTCATGAAGAACATTCAGGCGGCGCTGGCCCTGGCTGGCTGCACGCTGGACGACGTGTGCAAGACGACGGTGTGGCTGCAAGATGCGCGGGACTTCGGCAGTTTTAACCGGGTTTATATGAGTTACTTCACCGGCGGGAAGCCGGCCCGGTCTACCACTGAGGCCCGGTTGATGGTGGATGCGAGGGTTGAGATTGATGTGGTTGCCTATAAGCCCAAGGGCTGAGGCTGGTGGTGTTCTTGGGGTGTGTCTCTGCTGAGGGCGGCTGGCCGGGGGTTGCCCGGCCAGCGACCCTCAACAAAAAGCACAACAACAAAAACCAACCCGCTATCAATTCAGGAGCCACAAGCCAAGGCAACACCTGGGCTAGAGGCCAAAAACACTTAAGAAATCAACTAACCAGCGCCAAAGCCCCAAAATCCCCAACCCTCTCCCCCAAGCCCGCAGCCACCACCTCAACCCCCGCAGTCAGCGCAGGAAATTTGCCCAGCACCTGTGCCTGCAGCCGTGGCAACAAAAAGTCGCGGTTATTCCAGAACACACCGCCGCCTATGCTGAAGCGCTGCAGGTCGAGCGTGGTGACAAGGTTGTAAAGCGCGCGGCCCATCACCCGGCAAAGCTCGTCGGTGATGGCCAGCGCGGCGGGCTCGCCGGCGCGCGCGGCGGTAAAAAGCGCTGTGGCGCCGGCGTAGCCCTGGCTGGCAAAGCGCCGCTCGATTGCGTTGCCGGCCGCCAGTGCCTCCAGGTCGCCGACGTTGCCGCAACCGCAGAGTGTGTCATCGCTGTCGCTGACGAAGGTATGTCCCGCGTGGCCGGCGTTGCCGTGTTTGCCGCGCAGGATGTTTCCGTCCACGCACAGGCCAAAGCCGATGCCGGTGCTCCAGGTCACGTAGGCGCAGCTGCCCACACCTTGCAACGCGCCCCAGCGGCGCTCGGCCTGCAGGGCGCCTACGCCGTCGTTTTCAACGCGGACATTGGCAAAGCGCTGGCGCAGCGGGGCCTCGAGCGGCACACTGACCCAGTCGTTGGGCAGGCCGCGGGCCGGGCCGGCCATGCCGCCGCAGATGTTGGGGTTGGACACTTCGGTCATGCCGCCTGTGACGACAAAGGGGCCGCAGGACGACACACCGACCGCCTCGATGTCCTGCTCGCGGATGCCGGCGGCCTGGGCGGCCTGGGCCAGCATGCGCAGCACCTGGCGCGCGACGGTGTCGGGCGGGCCGGATTTTTCAGTGGGCTCCGAGCGCCGCGATTGCAGGGCCGACATGGCCTGCTCCAGGCTCATCTCCGGACCGGCATCTACCAGGCTGACGGCGATCTTGGTGCCTCCGAGGTCGACACAGGCCTTCATTGCAGCATTGCCTTCCTTAAATCAGGTGAGAGACCAGGCTGGCGATAAAGCTCAGCAGGATCGTGGTGGTGAGGGGAATGAACCAGTCTCGCCCGAAGAGGCGAAAGCGCAGGTCACCCGGCAGCTTGCCAAAGCCCAGTTTGTGCAGCAGCGGGCTGAACCAGCTGATGAGCATGAGGGCCAGGAAGATGACGATGAACCAGCGGATCATTTGGCCAGTTTAGACCCTACAAGGTGTGGCTTCGGTCGCCAGCGGAAAAACCCATAGGTTCCCACACGGGCATGCCTTTGGCGCCAAACGCGATCACCTTGAACAGCTCGCCCATCTCGTGTTCGGCAATGAGTTTTTGCACCATCACGCGCTGGTCCAGCGGCGCGTCTTCCATGCCGTCCACCAGCCCGCAGTTCAGCAAAAACCGTCCCTGGCTGGTGTAGCCCAGCACCTGCAGCCCGGCCTCCTGGCCGGCCAGGGCGATGCCGGTGAAGTTGACGTGCGCGGTGATGTCTTTGCTGCCCACATCGGCCAGCGGGTCAGCGTCGGCCAGGTGGCCGCGGTGGCACATGACGGTGCCCATGCTGCGCTGGGGGTGGTAGTACTCGTGCTCCGGAAAGCCGTAGTCGAGCAGAAACGCCGCGCCGGCTTCAAGCCGGTCGGCCAGGGTGGCGACAAAACCTTCGGCCTGGGGGTGGATTTCGGTGAGGTAGTCATGCGCGCCTTCGACCTCAAACGGGGGCCGCAGGTCAGTTTTCTGATCCGCGTAAAGAAAGCCGCCCTCATGCATGACCACACCACGTTCATGCCACACGCCCGCCAGACGCGACAGCAGCTTGACCGGCATGGCGTCCAGCACTTCGTTGCCCAGCACCACGCCGCGCATGGTGGCCGGCAGTTCCGTCGCCCACTGCACCTTGTCGCCCCAGGCGGCCAGGCGCTCGCGCTGGCGCGCCTGCAGGCTGCCTGACAAATCGACGATGGTGTAGCGCAGCAGCCGGTCGCCCAGCGCATCAAGCAGTTGCAGCGCCAGCGCGCCGGAGCCGGCGCCGAACTCCCAGATCTCGGCGGTGCCGGTGGCCTCAAGCGCCTGGGCGGCCTGGCGGGCCAGGGTCCGGCCGAAGCGGGGCGAGAGCTCGGGGGCGGTGACGAAATCGCTGCCCGTGCCAGGCATCAGTCCGAATTTGCGCGAGTCGTTGGCGTAGTAACCCAGGCCCGGGGTGTAGAGCGCCAGCGCCATAAAGGCATCGAAGCCCAGCCAGCCGCCAGCAGCCTCAATGGCCCCGGCAATGTGGGAAGCAAGGGCGGTCGGTAAAATGGGGGGATTGGCCGTCGTGGTCATTGGGGTCATGTGTGTCAGCGCCTCCAATTGTCGGCGATACACCCCGGGCCCCTCCTTCCCTTATTTCAGCCCATTTGACCCACCCATGCCCGCAGTCCCGTCATCATCCCGCCCCGTTGTCCTCGTGACCGGCGCCTCCCGGCGGCTTGGGCGCGATATCGCGCTGGCGCTGGCGGCGGGTGGCTGGCAGGTGGCGGTGCACTACCGTGGCTCTGAAGCAGATGCTATCAAAACAGTAGCTGACTGCTCAATTGTGACGCCGGGCGCAGCCGCTTTTCATGCTGATTTGAACGACGAAGCTGCGGTTCGCGGCTTGCTGCCCGCCGTAGTGGCGCGTATGGGCCGGGTGGATGCGGTGGTCAACAACGCCTCCACCTTCGAGCACGACAGCGCTGCCAGCTTTGGCTTTGCCGCCCTGGACAAGCATTTGCACACCAACACCGGCGCCGCTGTGCTGCTGGCCCAGGCGCTGCACGCCCATGTGCTGGCGCGCACTGAAGGCGGCGAAAGCGAGGCCCAAGGCGCCGTTGTCAATCTGCTGGACCAGAAGCTCTGGAACCAGAATCCCGATTTTTTCAGTTACACCCTCTCCAAAGCCGCCCTGGAAGCCGCCGGCACCATGCTGGCGCTGGCACTGGCGCCCCAGGTGCGTGTGGTGGGTGTGGCGCCGGGGTTGACGCTGACCAGCCACCTGCTGACGGACGCGCAGTTTGAAGCGCGGCACAAGCTCTCGCCGCTGGGCCGGTCGTCCACGCCCGCCGATGTGGCGGCCACCGTGAAATTCGCGCTGGAAAACCGCTCCATCACCGGCACGACGCTGCTGGTGGACGGCGGCCAGCACCTGATGAAGTTCGAACGCGATTTTTCGCTGATGTAAGCCGGCGAAAACGGCTGACACATCCCTGCACCTCACCCATTACAGACTGGCGCCATGTTCAATACCCGGGGCACCCAAATCCTGAACCTCACCGGTTTGCGTTTCGACGCGAACCTGGGCATTCTGGACCACGAAAAAACCGCGCCGCAGCCCATCCAGGTCGATGCCGAGCTGAATCTGGGCACGCAGCCGCTGCTGCCCCATGACGACGACATCAACCATGTGCTGGACTACCGCAAAGTGCGCCAGATCATCATCAACGAGTGCACGGCGGAACACCAGAATCTGCTGGAGAGCCTGATCGGCAAACTGGCGCACCGCCTGATGCAGCTGCCCGGCGTGCTGGGCGTGCGGGTGAAGATCGCCAAACTTGAAATTTTTGACGACTGCGAAGTAGCCATTCGCGTCGAGACGGGACAGTGGTGAACACTATGGGAGCTAATGATATGAGCGCAGTCTGGGAAGACGCCGTCGCGGAGTTTGAGCAACAGGAAAGCTCGGCACGCGTGCAAAACAGCATGAAGATCGAGCGCGAAGACCACAAGCTTGAAAAGCGCCTGTGCCGCGAAGTCGGCCGCGCTATCGTCGACTTCAACATGATTGAAGAAGGCGACAAGGTGATGGTGTGCGTCTCGGGCGGCAAAGACAGCTACGCCATGCTCGACATCCTGCTGAAGCTGCAAAAGCGCGCGCCCATCAACTTCGAACTGGTGGCCGTCAATCTTGACCAGAAGCAGCCCGGTTTCCCCGAGCACATCCTGCCCGACTATTTGGGCAAGCTGGGCGTGCCTTTTCACATCGAAAACCAGGACACCTACAGCATCGTCAAGCGCGTGATCCCCGAGGGCAAGACGCTTTGCTCGCTGTGCTCGCGCCTGCGCCGCGGCATTTTGTACCGTGTGGCGGGTGAGCTCGGCTGCACCAAGGTCGCGCTGGGCCACCACCGCGACGACATGCTGCAGACGTTTTTCCTCAACATGTTTTTTGCGGCCAAGCTCAAGGGCATGCCGCCCAAGCTGGTGAGCGACGACGGCAAGAACGTCGTCATCCGCCCCATGGCCTACGTGACCGAAAAAGACCTGACGCGCTGGGCGCAGGTGCGCGAATTTCCGATCATTCCGTGCACGCTGTGCGGCAGCCAGGAAAACCTGCAGCGCAAGCAGGTCGGCAACATGCTGCGCGAGTGGGAGAAAAAATTCCCCGGCCGGCTTGAGAACATGTTTGCCTCGCTGCAAAACATCGTGCCCTCGCACCTGATGGACAACAAGCGCCACGACTTCAAGGGAATCAAGGCCACCGGCGTTGCCGACGCCGACGGCGACAAGGCTTTTGATGCGGAGGAGTTTCGCGAGCCGGGTTTGCCGGGCCTTTCGGTCATCGGCATCCAGCCTGGCTGATTTTTAAACGTTTTCACCATGGAGGCCTTATGAAACGTGTGCTTACCGCTATTTTTTCTATAGCAGCCGTGGCGTTTTTCATGACCGGCTGTTCCACCGTTCGCGTGGTCGACAGCGACGTCACCGCCTTTTACAACTGGAACGGCCCACCACCGGCGCCAGGTACGGCTTACCGCTTTGAGCGCCTGCCCTCGCAGCAGGCCGTGGGCTCATCCCACGACGCCGTCGAAGGGCTGGCGCGCAGCGCGCTGGCCAAGGTGGGGATGGAACTCAACCCGGCTGCCGCAAAGTACAGCGTGCAAGTCGTGGCCAATACCCAGATCGTCGATCGCGGGCCCTATGGCTACAGCCCCTACGGCGGTTTTGGATTTGGCAGCGGCGTGTTTCTGGGCGGCGGCAGCCGCGGCGCCTCGGTCGGCATGTCGTTCCCGCTTGGCGGCGGTGGAATCGGGGAGCCGCCCTTTTACAAGCGCGACCTGAGCATCGTGATGCGCGACCTGCGCACCAACCAGGTCGCCTTTGAAACCCGCGCCCTGCACGACGGCGTCTGGGGCGACACCCTGGCCGTGCTGCCCGCGATGATGGACTCGGCCCTGCGCGGCTTCCCGCAACCGCCGGCGGGCACGCGCCGCGTCAACGTCGAGATCCCCCGATGACACGAGCCTCACACCTTCACTGCGCAAAGTTCTTCTTTACCAGCAGGGGCCGCGGAACCGGCTTTTCCGGGCCGCAGGCGCAGGGCGCCTTGAGGGGGCAGAGAGCCACACGCAGTGGGCGAACGTGGGGGCTCCATGTCTGAACCTACGCGCATCATTGCCATTCGGCATGGGGAAACGATGTGGAATGTCGACACCCGCATCCAGGGCCATCTCGATATTCCCCTGAACGAAACCGGCCGCAAGCAGGCCGAACGCATGGCGCTGGCGCTGGCGGACGAGCCGATCTCTGCCATCTATGCGAGCGACCTGACGCGCGCCTGGGAAACGGCGCAGTACCTGGCCCGTGTGCAGGGCATTGAGGTGACGCGCGAAGAGGGCTTGCGGGAGCGCGGTTTCGGCGACTTTGAAGGCAAGACCTTTGCGGAAATCGCCGCCCTGCTGCCCGACCAGTCGATGCGCTGGCGCCAGCGGGACCCGGACTTTGCACCGGCCGGCGGCGAGTCGCTGATCGACTTGCGCAGCCGCGTGGTGGCCACCGCTGAACGCCTGGCGGCCGAACACCCGGGCGAGCTGATCGCGCTGGTCGGCCATGGCGGCGTGATGGACGTGCTTTACCGCGCGGCCACCCGGCTGGACATCCAGGCGCCGCGCACCTGGGCGCTGGGCAATGCAGCCATCAACCGCCTGCTCTGGACGCCTGAGGGATTTACGCTGGTAGGCTGGGCCGACACCCAGCACCTGGACGAAGGCAGCATGGACGACAACGGCTTTGCCGCCGGCGGCGCGCAAAATCCCCTGAATGCCCGCTGAGCAAGCGGCAAGCCATTCATAATGGCTGAAAGCGGCGCCAAGGCAACCATCAGGCGCACAATCAGCAAACACCTATGAGCACTCTGCCACCCCACCTCGCCAACCTGGTTGGCAAGCCGGTCAACGACATTGACACACCCGCCTTGGTCATTGACATGGATGCGATGAAACGCAACCTGGCGCGCATGGCTGAATTCGCCAAAAAACACAACATCCGCTGGCGGCCGCATGCCAAGCTGCACAAGAGCTCCAGCCTGGCCAAAATGCAGATCAAGGCCGGTGCTGTCGGCGTGTGCGTGCAAAAAACCTCCGAAGCCGAAGTCATGGTGGCCGGCGGTGTCTACAACGTCTACATCAGCAACGAAGTGATCGCGCCCGCCAAGCTGGCGCGCGTGGCGGAACTCACACAGAAAGTCGCGGACCATGGCGGACAGATCGCAATCGCGGTGGACAGCACCGAAGGGGTGATCCGCCTGGCGCAGGCCATGACCGAGGCCCGGCTGGGCAACAAGACCGGCGCCACCGTGATCGACGTGTTCGTCGAGATTGATGTCGGCCAGGGGCGCTGCGGGGTCGAGCCCGGCTCTGCCGCCGTGACGCTGGTGCTGGAAATCCGCAAACACCCGGCCCTGCGTTTTGCCGGCCTGCAGGCCTATCATGGCAAGGCCCAGCACATGCGCAGCGCCCAGGAAAGGCGCGAGGCCATCGCCAAAGCCGTCGAGGCCGTGGTGCTGACAAAGAAGCTGATCGAAGCCCAGGGCGTCGCGGTGGAGCTGGTGACCGGCGCCGGCACCGGCAGCCTGATGTTGGAGGCCGCCAGCGGCGTGTACGGCGAGCTCCAGGCGGGCTCCTTCATGTTCATGGACGCCGACTACGCGCAAAACGAGCGCGACCCGGCCCAGCCGCAGTTTGAGCACTCGCTTTTTGTGAAAACCCAGGTCGTCAGCACGCACGGCACCCACGCGGTGTGCGATGCCGGCCACAAGAGCCACGCGATCGATTCAGGGCTGCCGCTGGTGCACGCCTTTGACACCGAAAGCGAGCTGGACTATTTCAACGGCGGCGACGAGCACGGCATCTTGCGCGCCGCCGGCGACAGCAAACGCCTGCCCGGCCTGGGCCGCATGCTGTGGCTGATTCCCGGCCACTGCGACCCCACTGTCAATTTGCACGACACCATGATCGGCGTGACAGGCGGCCTGCGCCACGGCACGGTGCAGCGGATTTTCCGGGTGGATGCGCGCGGCGCGCTGACCTGACCCAGGCGCGGCTCAGAGCCGCCCCCCCAAAAAAGCCTGACTAGAAGTTCACGCCATACACCGCATACATCGGGGCCGGCGTTCCGTTCACGCGCCCACCCCGGTACTCAGCCTCTCGGGCCGACTGCAGTACGGCGTCATTGAGCTCGGCATGCGTGGATGACAGCACACGCGCATCGAGCAACTTGCCTTCAGCATCCAACAGCGAGATCACGACAACGCGGCCATGCACGCCCTGCGCACGGTACGCCTGCAGCGCCTCCAGCGCGCCCGGCTTGCGCACGCGTGCAACCGAGATTTTCTGCCCCATGCCGTCGCCGTCCTGCATCTTCGGTGCCTGCGGGTGGTCGGCGTAGAGCTTGCCCATCTGCTGGAACAACTCCGGGAATTCAGGCAGGCTGGAGGTCGAAGCCAAAGGCACGGCCGGGTTGGGTGTGCGCGGCCCAGGCGCCGGGCCGGCGCAGCCGCCAATCGCCACCACACTGCCAAGCATGAGTGCCGGGAAAGTCAGGAAACGGTGAGACATCCTTTATCTTTCGAAGGTGTGCCAGCCCATCAAGGCTTGGGCTTGGGTTTGGTGGCATTCACGCGCTCGGAGATCCGCGCATTGACGGCCTTGATCTCCTCATTGATCAGCAGCATGCGGGCCTGGCCGGACGTGGCGGCAACATCGCCGGCCGGAGTGCGTGCATTGGCGACCTGGATTTGCATCATCTCCACCAGCAGGCTGTTGACGCGTTTGACGTCGCGCATGCCGGCCCCGACCTTGTCGTTGGCGGGAACATCCAGTGGCGCCAGCGCGCGCTGCACGGCCTCGTAACCCGGCAGGTGCCGCGTTTCTACCGCTTGGGTAAATTCGGCTTCAGACATTTTTCCGTCCCGCAAAGCCTTCACGTCCGCCTGAAAGGCTTTTTCCGCGGCTTGCATCGCAGGCAGAACCCGCGTCAAACCGGCCTGGAATGCAAACAACTGCCGGTGGTGCACGGCGGGCGCGGGCGTTGTGGCCACCAGCGCGGCCACCGCCACGCCAGACAACAGCATCCCCGCAGCCGCCGTTGAGAGCCGCCGCACCGGTGTGGCAACAGCAGCGATCTTCTCCGTCAGCAGCCAGGCCAGCACACATCCGGCGATGAGGCCGCCCACGTGGGCGGCGTTGTCGATGCCCTGCTTGCTGAAACCCTGGGCAAGGGCGTAAGCCAGAAACACGCCCTGGCTGGTCATCACGTTCTTGCTGGTGAGGCCGGGTATCTGCCCCCGATGCTGGTACATGGCGACCAGCAAGGCTCCCAGCACCCCGAACACCGCGCCGGAAGCGCCCACCGCCACCGATTGCTGGGCGGAATAGTGCAGGCTGAGGGCGCTGCCGGCGAGCGCGCTGGCCAGGTAGATCAACAGGAACTGGAAATTGCCGTGGAGCCGGTTGAGCTGCTTGCCGGCCTCCCACAAACCCAGCATGTTCAACGCCAGGTGCAAAAAGCCGCCATGCAAAAAGGCGGCCGTCAGCAGCCGCCAGTACTGCCGGTCTTCCACGACCGACGCCGCTGAATTGGCGCCCCAGGCCAGAAGCTCCGACGGCAAGGGCTTGAACGCGCTGATTCCGGCGCCAAGATTGGCCAGCCAGACGGCGATGTTCACGCCTACCACCAGGTAAAGCGCCCAAGTCACGGGCGTGAGCTGCGTGAGCCTGGCTTCAAAATCCGAAGCGGCCTTGAGCTCCGCAGTCCGCTGTTCCATGGCTTGCATGAAGCCGCGCCCACCGTAGGCGGCAAAGGCCTGCGTCGCGGCCACGATGGCCTGAGCATGGTCTTTGGTCCGTATGCTGGTCAATGGAATGCCGAGGCGCTTTTTACGGCTGCCCCACCACCACTTTTCGTTCACGTGCGGCGCGAGCGACACGTTGATCGAGGTATTGCCCTGCACCGTTTGCGACTCGATGTCGGACACCTCGGACCATGCGATGGTTCTGTTTTTCAGGAAGGCGGCACTGATGCCTTCGGGCCCCACCCGCAGCGCGGGACGGCCACCGACGAGTTGGCGCCCGAGGAGCCAGACGAACCCCAGAAGGCCTCCCAAAGCGGACAGCCTCCCCCAGGGGAAACCGGCGAGCGGAAGCAACACAAGCGTCAAGGCCGCAATGGCGGCAAGGAATAAAAAGAGGATCGTCAGGGTCCCCGCCGTGCTGCGCCATGACGGGGCAAACTCACGCACATACTCGGGTGAATGAACGCGGCTGGCCAGCTCGGCCGACGGAACGGTATCCTGAAATTCCACGGTTCCCCCTCCTGCCCTGCCAACTTGACGGGCTGGTTAATTATTCAAGTACCGGCGCCGAAGAAGTCCTGCCCTTGCTGGGGCGGCGCCACACCCAGGTGGCGATAGGCGGCCAGCGTGGCGATGCGCCCGCGCGGCGTGCGTTGCAAATAACCCTGCTGGATCAGATAAGGCTCGATCACATCTTCAATCGTGTCGCGCTCTTCGCCGATGCTGGCGGCGATGTTGTCCAGGCCAACCGGGCCGCCGTCAAAACGGTGGATGACAGCCTCCAGCAACTTACGGTCCATCACATCAAAGCCCTGCGGGTCCACGTCGAGCATGGCCAGCGCCTTGTTGGCGATGTCCAGTGAGATGTGGCCGCTGCCTTTGACGTCGGCATAGTCGCGCACGCGGCGCAGCAGGCGGTTGGCGATACGCGGCGTGCCGCGCGAGCGGCGGGCGATTTCAAAACCGCCCTCTTCGTCCATGGGCGCGTTGAGCAGCTTGGCGCTGCGCCGCACAATGCGGGCCAGCTCATCGGGCGTATAAAACTCGAGCCGCGCGACGATGCCAAAACGGTCGCGCAACGGGTTGGTCAGCATGCCGGCGCGCGTGGTGGCGCCTACCAGGGTGAAGGGCTGCAAATCAAGCTTAATGCTGCGCGCCGCCGGGCCTTCGCCGATCATGATGTCGATCTGATAATCCTCGAGCGCGGGGTAGAGGATTTCCTCGACCACCGGGCTCAGGCGGTGAATCTCGTCGATGAAGAGGACGTCATTCTTCTCGAGGTTGGTCAGCAGCGCGGCCAGGTCCTTGGGTTTTTCCAGCACCGGACCGGACGTCTGCCGCAGGTTTACGCCCAGCTCGTGCGCAATGATGTGCGACAGCGTGGTTTTGCCCAGGCCGGGCGGGCCGAACAGCAGCACGTGGTCCAGCGCCTCATTGCGCTTTTTGGCAGCGCCGATGAAGATTTCCAGCTGGTCACGCACCTTAGTCTGGCCGACGTATTCGTCAAACAGCTTGGGGCGCAGGGCGCGCTCAATCGCCTCCTCGCCGGGCGAAGCCGGCGCGGCCGACATCACGCGCTTGGCGGGCGGGAAGTCGCCGGGGGAGAAATCGTCAGTCTGGATAGTCATGTTTTAAATTTAGCAAGAACCGCTCTTATCAACTTTTCGGCTCAACGCATTGCACAACTCTTTAACTCTTTGCTGATACTTCTCTCGAATGCAAGAGACATTGGATCGGCATTGATTTCTACCAGACAGCCATTTAGTGTGAGTTGACCTGGCTTCGCCTGGAATGTCTTCTCCCACTCCATATCTCTCGTACCAAAGTTCAGCCACCTTGAAATCAAGTTGCGACAAATCCCAATCCAGGCATATGGATTTTTCAACCGGCGTAGATGCTTTTCGGCAATCGAACGATGGCGAGAAAGGTTTGCCTTTGCGTGACTCTATCGAAACTGAATTGATACTTTCTGGATGGCTGCAAATAGTGTTGCAATCAGGACCAATTTCCAGCGTATAGGCTTCATTTTTGGCGTCAAGTGGGGCCATTTTTTTTACCCATATTTGGCATGCCCTGCCTGGCCGTGCTTTCGTGCTTTCCTCTTCAACCGGGGATACAACGATTGCCGAACCTTTCTGAACTCCCATGCCGGTAAAGCCACACTCCAAAAGTCGCGCCCAGGACCGCGAATAGTCCGTGTAATCCAAAGATACGCCATAGGTTTGATCACCAAACCTTCGAATCAACAACTGGTTGATTGCAGGCTGCCTGCACGGTTGTTCATGCTCTGCCTCGGGCGGGGAAGTGTATCCACCAAGAAGCACCTGGCAGGGCGCAATTTCACGAAGAAGGACGCCATCGGGCGATTGAGCAACGACCCCGGTCGACGATAAAAGCAGACTCGCGGCCAGCAATACTGGACCAAGAATCAGCAAAAAACGCATCATTTCGCCAACGCCTTCAGCGCCAGCTTGATACCGTCGCTCACACCAATGTCTTTCGGCAGCGCCTTCAACGCCAGCGCCGCATCGCGATCGCTGTAGCCCAGCGCCACCAGGGCTTGCAGAATGTCCGACTGCGCATCGTTAGCCACGCTGACCTGGATGCCGATGTCAGCGCCCAGCTTGCCTTTCAATTCGAGCAGCAGGCGCTCGGCGGTTTTTTTGCCGATGCCGGGCACTTTGATGATGCGGCCGGCTTCCTGTTGCGTCACCGCCTGCGAGAGTTCTTCGACGCTCATGCCGCTGAGCACGCTGAGCGCGGTGCGCGGGCCGACGCCGGAAATCTTGATGAGCTGGCGGAAGGCGGCGCGCTCGGTGGTGCTGCCGAAGCCGTAGAGGATTTGCGCGTCTTCACGGACCACAAAATGCGTCAGCAGGCTGACTTTTTCGCCCAGGCCGGGCAGGTTGTAGAAGGTGCTCATGGGCACCAGCACTTCATAGCCGACGCCGTTGCAGTCCACCAGGATTTCCGGGGGATTTTTTTCGGCCAGCTGGCC